>Ga0194120_10011731_pt1 | contig 10439 bp, 18 predicted proteins | sample TA2MahCa65mmetaG_FD_148642 | JGI IMG/M metagenome (GOLD analysis project Ga0194120, IMG submission 148642) | Freshwater microbial communities from Lake Tanganyika, Tanzania - TA2015019 Mahale Deep Cast 65m | ecosystem: Environmental > Aquatic > Freshwater > Lake | place: Tanzania: Lake... | reverse complement strand
ACTGTGGAAAAGCGCTTTCTCCGAGATCAAGGGCGGCTTTTTAACCCCACCCCCCCCGCCGAGCAGACTGAGGCGATCCGCTTTGGCGCGCGCCGTCTTGCGTGGGTGGCAGCCGCCGCGATCCCCGTCCGCATGCGGCCTTCCGTCGCCGCCCGCACGGCAACACAAAAGCTGGATGTTCGCCTTGTCGAAGTCAGCGCCGCCGTCTTGGCGTTCGATCTTATGATCAGCGATCAATCGCACGAACGATCCGTCATCCTCGCGCGTCTTGCCGCAGCCTTCGCATCGCCGTCCGCGCTCTTTGATCAGCGCAGCGACGAAGTCCTTCCACGCTCTGGAAAGATAGAACTCATCGGTCCGCTTACGGATGACGAGTTTTGAGCGCGCGCTCGGCGCAAGCTTCGACCTACGCGACTTCAGCATGTCTGAATGGCTTCGCACTTGGCGGCAGGCGCTTCGCCTGGTCCGCTGCTTTCACGCATCTCGCTTCGGGCGCCGGCGGCGTCGCTCCCACGTGATGCGTCCCGGTCTTCGCTATGAATGGGCGACCGAGAGCCGTCTCGTTCGGCGCTTGTCCCTCTTGTCCTTCGGGCGGTCCTGCCGTCGCACCAGGAGCTCGAGGTAGCACGCGTCAATAGGAAACGTCGCGCCGCCGAATAGCTGAATCGTTACGATCGGAACGCCGCGCTTGTCAACTTTCTCGATAACGCCTTCGTGATCGGCAAACGGTCCGGCCTTGATTCTCACGCGGTCGCGGCTGTGGAAAAGCGCTTTCTCCGAGATCAAGGGCGGCTCTTTCAAGAAGGCGATGTGGCGCGAATCAATTTCAGCCGGCGCATCGCTGCCCGCCAGCGTCAGGAACCCGAACACGCCGGATGTATGTTTGACCGCCTGATAGATGGCGTCTGTCATGTCGACTTCGAGGAAGATATAGCGCCCAAAGCGCGCCACGTTGCGCGAGACCTTGGTCCGCCGATCGTATCCGCCGACCCGGATATGTCTCTCGACTTCAATGCGATGAACCGGCCTCCACACGTTCAGACTTGCCGCAGCCAGACGCAGTTGCGCCTCAAAATCCTTGCCCTCGAATGCTTCGACGACATACCAAGCCATCCGCGCGCTCCCGCTGTGCCGCCCAAAAAACGCGAAAACGCAACCCGCAACTAAACTCGCGTTTCGGAGTGACTCGGCCCGTCACGCGGCGCTTCGCCGTGCGACGCTGACGGCGGCCATTCGCTCGGCTTCACGATCGAATCGTCCCACGCCCCGACGCGCCGAAACTTCAGCGGTTCGCCGTCGTGACGCGCCCATGCGGCGGCCTGCGGCGTGCCCTTGCGCACGATGATCCCGCCGTATTTTTGCCGCTGAATTTCATGCGTCTTCGCCTTCGCCTCAGCGAGACGCTGGCGTTCCGCCTCAACGCGCGCGGATGCGCTTTGCGATGGCGCGTCGAAGACCTGCCAGCCCTTGCCGGACAGCCATGTCTTGGCGTGCGAAATCTTGCGTTCGCGCTGGACGCAGGCTTCGATGTAACGCGGCGCGCTGGCGACCGCAGCGAGCTGTTCGCCGTTTTCAAGTTCCATGAACCTACGACGCGCTTCCTCGGGCTTTTCCGTCGCATCCCACGGCCATGTGCGGCGGAATTTCTCCCAACGCACCAGCCGCGCGCCGTCTTCGTCGACCTCGCCAGACCCGCAGCGTCGAAGGCTCGCGGACCCGTCGACGTTCGTTGTTTCGGAAAGCGAAGTTTTCTCCCCCTCTCCCTCCCCCCTTTGGGGGGTAGGGGGGTTGGTTATTTGATGGTTAGTTAGTGGTTCTACACCGCACGAGTGCGGTGTGGTTTCGTTTCCCCTGCGGTGTGGTTTCGTTTCCCCTGCGGTCTGGTCCACACCGCAAGTTGCGGTGTGGATCGGCTCGTCGGAGACGTCTTCCGTTCGATCTTCTGAACGCGTTTCGGCCGTATCCGCCGGCGCCCAGCCGTTCGCTATGGCGTGCCGGCGAGCTCGCTCATCCACCAGCAGGCAATAGTAATTCGTCAGTCTTCGCCCATCGGTATGCTTGCGGCGCACGACGAAGATCAGTTCATGTTCGACCAGATTCTTGATCCGGCGCTGAACCGTGTCTTCCGACAGATTGGTGATCGCGGCGAGCGTTGCGAGCGAGGGGAAGCAGGTCTCGTCTTCATCGGCATATTGGGCGAGCGTCAGCAGCACGTGGCGCGCTCCGGCGCACACGCTCGCGTCGCGGATTGAACAAGCCCAATTGAGCGCCGAGAAGCTCATCGCGCGCGCCGCCTATGCGCCCTGGTCCGCGATAAGCGCGCGCGCCAGCTCGGATGCCTTGGCGTCGATCGGCAGTATCGCCAATCGGAAAGGTTCGACCCAAGCGATCAGCCCGCGTCCCGACAGCCACGCCAGACGTTCTCCGACTCGCGTGTAGTTAATTTCCGCTCGTTCGGTGAGCAAATCGATAAGCCCGTCTCTTAGCGCAACACGCCCGTCGTCGCCCGTCGCGTCGGCGAGCAAGACCAGGACGAGCTTCGCTTCGCTCGAGCCGGCCTTTTGATCCCATGCCCAGGAAACCGCCTTCATGCTCATCACTCCTTCAGTCCGATCGGTCCGATTGTTCGTCCCTTGCGAATTTTCCGTAGACGAGGCGGCTGCTCTTGCCCCCCCCCGTTTCATTGCCACCAAACAGCGGTAAATCGCTCGCTTCCTTCTTTGGCCCATGCGCTGCACGCTCTATTTCGCCCGCGAAGACGAGCGTGATGCGGCGTTCAATATCGGAGAGGTATTCCGGCTCACGTTCGATCAGGACGGCGTTGAAGCCTTCGAGCAGAGCGGCATGGCCCGTCGTTCCGGTTCCGGCGAAGGGATCGAGCACGGTTCCCCTGGGCGGCGTCACCATGCGGACGAGCCAGCGCATTAGATCGACGGGCTTGACGGTCGGATGTTTCGAGAAGAGCCGATCGTTGGCGTCTGCCTTTGCGGAATAGAAGAAGCGGGCGGCGGAGCCGGAATCGCCGCGCGGGCGCGGGCCAAAATCGCCATAGCAATTGATGCTTTGCTTTTGTCCATACTGCGGACCGACGGTCGCCAGCTGTCCTCCGCTTTGGAGAAACATCCCCACGACTTCATCGCTTCCGTCATGGCAGACGTTGGCTGGCCAGCGGCCGAGATCATTCGCCTTTGCGATCGCTTCATCATAGCTGCTGGCAACCTCGTCTCGATTCTCCATCCATGGGCGCGCCCATCCTTCCTGCATATTGGTGTCGAGCTTTGATGAGCCTCGAGGCTTCACATCTCCGCCGCCCACGATCCGCGTCGCGTCAATATTGATCGCGCCAGTTCCCCAGCGCAGCACATTGGCGGCGACACTCTTTTCAGAGAGAGGTTTCCGAGCGAGACAGATCGGCTCGAAAGCGGGCTTCAGCGCGGTTCCCCAGCCCTCCCAAGCAGCAGCAGCAGCAGTGATCGGATCGCCTTTTTTGGCTCGTTGGTATTCAGTTCCCTTAGCGCGCTGTTCGGCAATTCTCGCTGCACCCGCGCGCCCACGCCAATGGCCAGCGTCCTTATCAAGCATCTTGCTAACGTCGAGGCTCTTGGGAAATCCCGTGCCGAAGCTCCAAAACAGATCGCCGAGCGGTTCATGCTGCGCGAGTAGAGCGAGCAACGCGTCTTGCTGTATGATCGAGAGGCTATCGAAAAACGCGCTGGCCATAATCTCATGCGAAAGCAAATTGAGAATTGAATCGCGAATCTCGAACCCAGCATCTTCGATCGCGCAGACCATGCGATGCACGCATTTCGGGGCTGAGAAAGCGACGAGGTGTCCGCCCGGTTTTAAGACGCGCAGCGTCTTCGCCCAAGTCTCGGCGCGGAAGGCGACATCGCCGCCGTCCCATTCCTTGCCCATGAAGCCGCGAGACGCGCGCGCATAGGGGGTCGCGCCGGGCTTTTCTCCGGAATAGTCTTTCGCAGGCGCGGCGTTTTCACCGCCGAACCGCTTAACAATGCTCGCAAGATGATAGGGCGGGTCAGAGCAGACCGCGTCAACGCTGTTCGGTTCGAGACGATCCAGCACGGCGAGGCAATCGCCGGCATAGAGCGTCACCCGTCCATCATGAAATATTTGCGAGCCTTCTCTCGTCACGCGCGCGCCTCTTTCGGAGCGCCCATGTGTGCGACGATGGCGTGGTAGCGGGCGCGAATGTCCGCCGGATATTCGCGCTCGTCGGGAATGCGCTCTTCGTTACGCTGCGCGCCGAAAGCCCACGCGACCGCTCGTAGGCTATGGGCGGCCATCCATTCTCCTATCGCCGCCTCGACGCGCGTCTCAAGGTCGGATAGCTGGTCCTGCGTCGGCTCGGGTTTGAAAATCGATCCATCCCCGTCCGGATCGACACGCTCTTCGTTTATTAATTCGAGAAGTTCGATCAGCCTCCAATTCGAAACGCGGAGGGTGATTTTTTCGAGAACAGCCTCGCAGATATGGAAGGACTCCCCACCGTATTCGTCCCTGCCGAACTCGATCGCGCCTTCGCGCGTCGTATCCCCGGCGGGATGCCAGCGCTCTTGGTCCTGCGAGACGAACCATTTGAATCCCTCCGCCATCTCACTAGCTCCCTGTTTCACGTGAAGCGAAGCTGAGCGGTTCTTCCGGAAAGAGCCGGCCGAACCAATACAAAAAGGCGAAACGCGCCATGCGCGCGGAGTAGCAGACGATGACCGCGCCCAAAGGGTCCAGTTCGTCGACATCCCAAGCCGCCGGCGGGCGCGACATCACCGCCTCGCGCTCATCGAGGAGGATCCGCAGGTCGGCGTACTTGACTTCGCGCGGCTCGTCGCGCGGCAACCCGAACCGCGCGCAGATCACGCCCATGATCCGTGCTTCGATCTCGCGATATTGCGGCACCGCGCCTTTGATCGGGCGGATCAACTCGCCGCAGAATTCGGCGGCGTCGTGCATCAGCGCCCAGCGCGCGAGCGCTGTTTCGCCCCGCGCGTAGAAATGCCGCGCGAGGCAGACGCTATGCTCGGCGATCGAGTAATGGCCGACGTCGTCGCGAAGTTGGCCGGCATAGCGGCACTGCCGCGACAGGCCGGCGGCGATGTCTTGGATGCAGATGTCTTCTGGGCGAGGATCGAGCGGATAAAAGGCGCGGCCGGTCGCGGTTTGCATCCATTGTCCGCGACGCCAGGAGTCGGCGTTGGCGAAGGCGCGCCGGGACCGCGCGACAGACCCAAGCCGCATGAGATCGTGCTTCACGCTCATGGCGCCCATTTCCCTCTGCTGGCGGCACCGGCGTAGCGCGGACTGTCCAATGCGGCGAGATATTCGCGACGGCCAGGCGGCGGGTCGCCGAGCAGCGCGCTCGTCACATTTGACGGCGTGGATGGAGAGATGATCCGCGCCGGCTTGCGTTTTGGCGGCTGATAGCGCGGCGGCGCTGCGGTTTTGGTCGGCGTCAGAGAACCGTCGTCGCCGACCGCGACGGAAGGTCCGAGCTCACCATGTATCGGGCCAATCAGATCGGTCTTTATCGCCAGCGCGATTTGATCGACGATCTCATTATCCCACCAGGGCATGGCGCGGGACGACGTCAGCATGCTGGCGAGATGATGCGCGCTGCGGTCATAGCCAAAGCCGCGCGCGATTCCGATGTTGCTCGCGGTCGGATAGGCCTTGATCATTCCGGCGATGGCGAGGCAGCTCGCGCGGCTCGCCTTACGGGTCTTCGATCCGCCGAAGAGATCGGACGGATAGAGGCTAAACCGCATTGCTGCGGCTTTCGCGGCCGCCGCAAATGACCTTGCCGGAATCGATACGGTCATCTTGCTACGCTCCCCCTCGAAACTCGTTCCTCTGACGCGGTGTCATGCGCGGCCATTTCGCGCTTCAGCCGCCGCACGAATGACGCCGCAGCCTCCTCGCCATGCGAGGCGGCGACGTCGAGGTAATCGTCGACGAGCTCGGCCGGCGCCCACCCCGGCACTTCGACAGCGCAGCCGCGCTTCGCGCGTTTGATGTTGACCGACATGCGGGCGCGAACCTCGGGATCGGCTAATGCCTTTTTGCGGGCCTCCGACATGCGTTGACGCGTTGCCCATAAGTGACGGCGCTGCTTACCGCTCATGCCGGCATCCTCGCGCTTCACGCCATGCCTTGCGCAGGGCGGCGCGATGGGTTGGCGAGTCGTAGGCAATGCGCGCGCAATGCGGGCAGTAGGATTTACCTGGCTCATTCGGCGCGCCGCAGAAGCCAAATGACTCGCTGCGCGGATCGCCGAGCGGCCATCTGCACAATCCCTCGCGCAGTTCGAGGAGGGTGATGCGTAGCGGCGACCAATCCTCGACAAGCGAGGGAGGCGCTATCTGAATTGGCGCGGGTTGAGTGGGAGGCGCAGCCGCCCTTATCGCCGGAAGTCGGTGCGGCCTGGGAGCGACGCGGGTTTTTGTGCTACGCGACCGTCCCGGCGCGGCGCTCAATTCAAACCCATGGCGTTTCGCCATGCCGATGACCATGTTGCGGGTGAATTGACGGCCGAACTTTTGCGAAAGATGCGTCGCAGTATCACCGCCACTCATTTTTTTGTCGACGATCGCGACGCGCATCTCGTCAAGCTCTTCGTCTGACCATCTGCCTTTCTGGGTTTTCGCCAGTAAGCCTCGCTGCCGCAGTTTCCAGATCAGTTGGCCGATGTATCTTGTATCGGCCTTGAGATTGTCGGCGATCTGTTTTTGCGGCAGCCCCCGCTTGGCGAGACGCAGCACATCCGCAGTCATAGTTCCTTCTCTTGGGTACATTACCGGCTCATCTCCCCAAGCTCATCAGACGCCAATAAATCAATCGCCGCGCCGATCACGCCTGCCGGCTCGCCATTGCTGGCGCGCGTCACGGCTTTGCGGATCGTTTCGGCTGGCACGCCATATTGCAGAGCGAGCGACAGACAGAGCGCCGCGTCTCGCGCGTCATCGGCGGAATCGGTCGAGGCTTTTTCGGCGTCGATGAATATTTCGGCGAGGGCGCCGTCTTCGAAGCGGCCGACGGTCAGGCGATATTCGCGTCCGCGAAAGACCATCTCGCGCGTTTCGGCTTCGCGCCTTTGCGGGAGGCGGCGGCGAGCGGTCACTTCGACCTCTCGTGCAGCCAGTCGCAGACCTTGAGGATCGCGCGGGATGTTCCGTTCAGTAGGTCGGTGATCGCCAGCAGCGCCGTCTCACAAAAGGCGAAGATCAATCGGCACAATCCGGCAAACCGCATTCGTTCTTACCTTTTTGGAGGCCAGCGAAACGCAACGCGCCACAGCTTGCTTTAAGACGCCTACGCCTTGATCTGCCGCTTGAGCGCCGCCAGTCCGGCGGCCTTCTCAGCTATTTTTTCTTGGAGCATTTTCTGCTTTTGGGTATTTGCAGCGTCGGCAACCCATTGGCACTCGCCGCCAGTGAGCGATAAGAGGATTTCCGGCCCATAAACTTCTATCAGTCGAAGTAATGCCGGGCCGCCGGGGGCGGACGATCCCTCAAGCCATTTCGCGATCTGATTGCCGCCGCATCCCGTTTCTTTTGCCACATTGAACGCGGTCCGCCGAGGATGTTTTGCTTTCAGGAAAGCCACGACATTTTTTGCGAACTGGCATTCTTGGTTGTAGTAGCTTTCTTTTCGTTGCTTTTGACTGCGGTGGCGCTGAATAGGTTCGCGGACGTGATCCCTTATAAAGGCGAGAATTTCCTCCGTCGGGCGAAACCATTCACCTGAAAGTTTTGATTGAGCGAACCGCTCGTGAATTGCGAGCTCGCGCTCGCGGCCACCGTCAATTAGACCAAGTAGGACAAGCTTTCTCAGGTTGGACAAGCGGTCCGAGAGATCGAATGTCGAAAGCGAAGAGATCGTCATCAGCCCCAAACGAAGTTCAGATGCCCCATTTCAAACGCGGGGCGGCGAAAGGTTTTGCGTCCGCCGCCCCAACTTCACTCAAACTCAAAACAACGCGACGCGAGGACGCCAATCTCACGCGACGCTATGCGACTTCACGCGGTCGACAGGTGCGGCCTGTCGAAACCAAAATGCCGGCGGGCTTTATCGGCTCGCGCCCGCCAAACGAGTCCCAAGTCGCATGCCCATAGATCACGCGGCCCGATCTAGAGTTCTGTTGCCGGCCTTCCACCGGACTCGGCGCTTACCGCTGCGCTAGCGGGCGGATATTTGTCTCAATCCCGCCAAGAGAATGGTTCCAGCCACGAGACAATGCCGTGCAGTCACCATCAAACCGCGCCAGCATTCCGAACGCTCATTCGAGCGAATTCTGTTCCCCGAAAGATCCGGGCGCGAACGCCCGGCAGTTAAGGGAGGAAACGCTCAAGGAGCGTCATCAAGACCGCACTAGCGCTGCGGCGAACGCTTTCCCCTGTGAGGAGGAAACTTGTTTCAATCGCCGCATATCATCCGCGCAGCCATGAAAGCAGTTCAGCGAGCCCGAGAAACGCGCCATAGAACGCGCCGAGCAAAACGAAGGCGAAGCCCATGACGATCAACATTGCTGTCGGTTTCTGTCTGGGGGCTTCGCTCATCCAAGCCACCACCAAATGAGTGCGCCGATCTCAGCGATGAGCGTCACCGGACCCCAGAAGAAGATTCCTAATTGCGGACCGTCGTCTCTCATTGCGACGTCGCCGACCGCGGGACGCTTGCGCGCCCTGCGGCTTTCGCCAGCGCTTCCGGAAGCCAGCAAAAGAAGCGGTCGAGGAGATGTGACAGGAAATGATCAGGTCTAACCATCACGCCGCCCTCTCGTCTTCACGAATGGTCACGCGCTTCGAGCGTCCGTCGCGCACGGTTGCGAGTGCTTCGATCAATATGCTGACATCTTCCTTGCGCACGCCGATCCGCTCGATTTGTGCGAGGTCGTCGCGCGAGCGAAAGGCGATCTCGATTTCGCTGTCCTCGCCCTCGGCGACAGTTAAGGCCTCGGCCCGATGCAAGATGTGCGTCGTCACGTCGTCGCCTCCGTGAAAGGGGAGAGCGCCGGACCTGCGGTCGATTCCGTCGATTCCAGTTCGTTCAATTCGAAATCAGCGGCGCAATAGGAAACCTCGCGTTCGTCGCAGGCCGCCATGAGAATCTTAATTACCGTGCCGGGGAGTTCGCCGTTGCGCTTCCAAACTTTCAGCGTGTCCTTTGACGGCCAGCCTTTGCGCACGTCGCCGCGCGCCCGGATGATTTCGAGAGCCGCATCGTCGCCGCCCAATTTGCCGAATATCGCGAACATGGCTGCATAGTAAAAATATTACCCGCAAATGCAAGAACTTTTTTCGCATGCCTAAAACACTTGGTTTGCCTATGGTTCCCCCATGACTGGAGAAAATTTAGCCGATGACGAAGCTAGAAAGATCGGTCGACGCATCGCGCGACTCCGGGACGCGCGGGGCTTCACAAATGAGGCGTTGGCCGAAAAACTGGGCGTGACGGCCGACTCTGTAAAGAAGACCGTGGCTGGCGCCGCGACAAAGAGCTACGTCAAGCTGAAGGCCTTAGCTGGGGCGCTGGATTCCACCCCAAACGAACTCTTAGGCGTCAGTGACGGCCATGATATTGAAGAGATGATGGCGGTGGTTGCCCATTCATACGAACGGCTCGGACTGCCTGAAAATGAAGCGCATCTCTATGCCGAATGCGTTCGCGAAGCGATCGAAGAGCCTCTAGATCAGCACGCAAGGCAGGATCGGATGCTGGCCCGGCGAGTTCTAGCATCGTCTCATATGCGGCAATTTTTCGCTTCAAGGCGCGATCGATCGGGCCTTCCTCCAATTTTTCCATCTACCCAACCCCGAAAACCAAAGAACTAAACTGACACGTAACGATAACAAGCTGTTACAGCTTGACAACGAATTTCTTTTACACGCGGGTAATTTTCTTCCTTGACGTAGGAATAAAATTACCCGATGCTCCCTCCATAGGCCTTTGCCTGTGGAGACGAGACAATGTTTACCGGCCAGCAGGTCGCTACGGCGCTTTTCGCCAGCCCTTTCCTGATCCTCTGTCTTTCATGGATCGTCGCTGATCGGGTCTTCGCCCGCGCCGAGAGCCGCGAGCGCGCAAGGCTGCGCGCCATGTCCCGCATCGAGAAGGCCCGCAAGGCCGATGTCTTTTTCCTCTGAAGGCGCGCTCGACATGCTGCTCTTCGTCTTCGCGCTCGCGCCATTCATTGCCGACCGGATTTCCTCGCTGCGCAAGAAAAAGGATGTGAAATGAAAATCAAATTCCAAGGCATTTTGACTGGTGAGGCGGCTCTCAAGGCGGTCGAGTCCGACGGCGACGCGCTGCAATACGTGCCCGAGGCGGCGCTCACCGAAGCGGTCGCTCTCAAGGCGGTCGAGCGCAACGGCGACGCGCTGCGATACGTGCCCGAGGCGGCGCTCACCGAAGCGGTCGCTCTCAAG
>Ga0194120_10011729_pt1 | contig 10441 bp, 7 predicted proteins | sample TA2MahCa65mmetaG_FD_148642 | JGI IMG/M metagenome (GOLD analysis project Ga0194120, IMG submission 148642) | Freshwater microbial communities from Lake Tanganyika, Tanzania - TA2015019 Mahale Deep Cast 65m | ecosystem: Environmental > Aquatic > Freshwater > Lake | place: Tanzania: Lake... | reverse complement strand
GGTCGAGCGTCGACTGGGCCGCGGCGGCGTCGGCGGCGAGCCCCATGCGCGCCGTCCAGAACGCGTCCTCCTTGGCGGTGTGCAGCGCGGCGTAGCGCGCATCGAGGCTGTCGGCGAGGCTGTCGGCGAGGCGGGCGGCGGAACTCGGTGCGGCCATGGCGAGAAGGTACGCCTCGGGCCGCGCGGGGGCGAGACTCCAGACCGAGCCCGCGCTTGGCCGGTCCACTTCGCGCGCGCTGGGCGCTCGAACTACGTCCCTCTCGAGCGGCTCGACCGTGACCGATTCGGACGTGGCGGGTACCCTGTTCGCCCTCGGAATCTGCCCCGATGCTCCCGCGCGACCTCACCGCTTCGCTGTTCGTCCTTCCGCTCGTCCTATGTGCCTGCGGCGGGGAGGCCGAGGCCCTGCGCGCCGCGCGGGCCGACATTCGCGCCGGGGCGCTCGAGTCGGCGGAGCGCAAGCTCGCGGCGTTCGAAGGCGAGGATGCGGCGGCGTTGTTGGCGCAGGTGGTCGCGGTGCGGCGCGAACGCGAGCAGGTGGCCGCGCGCATCGAGGAGTTGCTCGCGGGCGCGGGAACGACGCCGGAAAACCAGCTGCGCGAGCGGTTGCGCGCGTTGCGCGACACGACTCAGGACCCGCGGGCGCGCGAGCAGGTCGTGCAGATTCTCAGCGATCTGCGAGAATTCGTGCTCAAGCGCGGCGGGGCGGGCGCGGCACTTGCCAAGGCGCCGGTGCCCGAAGTCGAGCGGTCGAAGGACGCGCGCGACGAGCTGATCGCGCGCATTCGGGGCGAGGTCAAGGAGGCGTTGCGCGAGCGCCAGTGGCAGCGCGCGGAAGAGCTGATCTGGATGCTCTCGGAGCAGCCGGACGAGCGCACTGGAGACTTGGCGCCGCTGCGCGCGGAGTTGCTCAAGGCCGCGCGCGGCGATGCGGAGCAGATCGCGGTGCAGGCGCTGGAGCTCGAGCGCGAGCAGGGAGTGGCGCAAGCGCGCGCGTGGCTCGTCGGTCACATGGAGCGCTTTCCGCGCAGCAGCGCGTCGGAACTGCTGCGCGAGACGCTGCGCGGGCTCGATCGCGGTCTCGCTGGCGGGGACGCGACGACGGATACGGCGGCCGAGGCCGACGTGGCGCGCGCGAGGACGCAGCCCTTCGAGGCGACGGCACGCGTTCGGGGCGAGCAGTTGCTCGATCGCAGGGGCTCGGCGCAGGCGGAGCTGTTGCTCTCTCCGCCGGTGCCGGAGGAGGCGCCGTTCGAGACGCTCGCGGCGCTCGCGCGCGAGAACGCGCACAGCGGCCAGCTCGCGTTCGCGCGCCAGTGTTGGCTCGCGGCGAGCCGCAAGCTGCCGCCCGGCGACCTGCGCGACGACTACATCGGCGAGGCGCAAGACCTGCGCGCGCGCCTCGCGTTGCGCGCGGAGCTGCTCGACGCCTACGACGCCGATCCCGCGCCGTTTCGCAACCTCGGCGTCGACGGGATGGATGGCGAGGGCTGGATCGAGGGCGGCGCGCTGCGGCCGTGGTCGGGCCAGTACTTCGACATGTACAAGCGCGCGGGCGCGGTGATCGATCTGTCGGCGCTGGCGCGGCGCGGCATCGTGTGCGAGATCCTGCGCTCCGGCGACGAGGCCGAGCGCGAGCGCGCGTTCGCGGACTTGGGGCGCATGGTCGAGCGCGGCGACCTGCCGGCCGTCGACGCGGCCAACATCATCGCGCGCGCTCGCGGCGGGCTCGGCTCGAACGAGCGCTACTTGCTCGAGAAGGGCCGCTGGATCACGGGCGAGCAGGCGGCGCGCGCGGTCTCGGCGGAGCAGGACGAGAAGCTCTCCAACGCGTTCCGCAAGGCGGGCGCGGCGGGACGCGACGCGGCCTTCGAGGCGCTGCTCGCGGGCGCGAGCGAGCCCGCGGCGCGCGCGGCGCTCAACGCGCGGACGCTCGCAGCGCTCAAGGACCTCGACAAGGACCGCACGGCGCAGTCGCTGCGCGCGCTCGCCGACCTGCGCAAGGAGCTCGACAGCGCGCGCAAGGTCGCGCTCGAGCACATCTTCGACGAAGACACATACTTCTATCCCTATGCGCCGCCGGAGCCGCCGCACACCGCTGGCGAGTACGCGCGCGCGCAGCAGAAGGTCGACGAGCTCGTCTCGGCCGTGCGCGCCGTGGCCGCGCGCTCGAAGCCGGTCAAGTCGAGCAAGGAGTTCCGCGCGCTCGCGGCGGAGCTCGAGTGGTGCCGCGCCGTTCATCAGGACCTCGGCATCGAGTTCCAGCTCGGTGACAGCGCGCCGGAGTACCTGCTCGTGCAGGACGGGCGACTCGCGGAGATCGAGCTCCTGTCGTTCGCTTGGAGCGCGAGCGAGGCGGACGACCTCGCCTACGATCGCTCGGTGCTCGCGTACAACGAGCGCCTGTTCGGAGCGTACGCCAAGCGCAAGGACGCTCCCGCCGACGAGCTGCCCAATGTCGCCGAGCAGCAGCAGGTGCGCATCACGAATGGCTACCGGATGTTGATGGGACGGCGCGCCGTGGCGTGGAATCCGCGCATCCAAGTCGCCGCGCAGGGGCACTCCGACTACATGGCGAACACCGGGAACTTCGGCCACTTCGAGGAAGGGGACCCGCAGCGACGCTCGCCCTTCGATCGCATGAAGCTGGCCGGATATCCGCGCGATGCGAGCGAGAATTGCGCCATGGTCGGCGGCGATCCGCAGGCCGCGCACGACGGTTGGTTGCACTCGAGCGGTCACCACAGGAACATCCTGATGCCGGGGCACCGCGAGATGGCGAGCGGCAGCGCTTCGAACTACTGGACCCAGAACTTCGGCGCGGACACGACCTTCCAGAAGGATCTCGAACCATGACTCGCTTCATCGTGGAAGAGGGCGGCAAGCGCCGCGCGTTCAAGGCCGTCGAGGGCGTGGTCTCGATCGGCAGCGGCGAGCGGGCGATGCTCAAGCTCGCCTCGAGTGGCGTGGCCGAGGTGCACGCGGAGTTCGAGCTGCGGGACGGCGTGGTGCGCCTGCGCCTCAAGCCGGGCGTGGTGCCGCCACAGATCGGCGGCCGGCCCGCGCAGAACGAGCAGTTGCTCGCGCACGGCACGACGCTCGCGATCGGCGACGCGACGATCACGCTCGCGAGCGACGAGGGGCCGCTGCCGAGCGCGGCGCAGGCGAGTGGTGCGCGCACAGCGGGCGCCCCCGTCAGGGTCGGCGCACGCGCGTCCGGGGCCCCGTCGGCGCCCGCGCAGGCCAAGCTCGCGCCGCGCGAAAAGCAGACCTGGGAGCGCTCGGCGCGCGAGGTGCACAAGGACAAGGGCATCAAGCCGCTGCACATGCTGCTGCTCTTGATTCCTGTCGGCGTGATCGCGTTCTTCTTTCTGAAGCGCGGGGCGAGCCAGAAAATCGACGACTCGCTGAGCGGTCCGCAGCAGGTGTTCCTCGCCGAGCGGGCCGCGCAGGAGACGGTCTGGGATCAGGCCGAACAGGCGCTCTCCAAGATCGGCGATCGCAGCAAGCTCTCGACCGATCTGCAGGCGCGCGCCAACGAAGTCGAGCGCAAGATCAAGGAGGGTCGCGCGGCCGGTGCGGTGGCGGCCAACAACAGCGGCGGCGACAAGTACCTGCAGAGTCAACTCAAGAACTTCGAGGAGCAGCGCCTCGCGGGCTCCAAGGTCGATCGCTCCGTGGTGCGCGTGTTCCTCAAGCGCGTGGCGGAGTTCGAGCGCCGCTGGCCCAATCACCCGGACATGGACTGGGTGCGCCGCAAGAAGGAGCGCTACGGGCCGATGGTGGACCTCACCAAGCCCGGCAGCTACGCCGACATCGAGTTCGAAGTGAAGTCGATGACGTGGGACAACCCGCGCAACTACCGCGAGGCGTTCGGCGTGCTCAACCGCTGGCTCGAGGTCTCGCTCGGCGACGAGCGCGGCAAGGGACTCGCGCTGCTCGACAAGCTCATCAAGGAGCGCGAGGAGTGGTTCGAAGACCGGCTGCAGGAAGCGGCGCACCAATACAAGAAGGGCCAGCTCGGACAGTCGATTCAATGGCTGTGCGTGCTGATCACCTACTCGGGCGACGACGCGATGGGCGAGCGCGCGGCGGAGGACTTGATCAAGTTCCACGGCAGCGAAGCGCCGACCGGCGGCACGATCGACTTGCGCGTGCAACTGCGCGGCTACCGCAGGGAATTGCCCGACTACTGGAAGGTGATGGAAGCCAACCGAACGCTCGCGGCGTGGATGCGCGAGCATCCGATCGACGCCTGAAAGCGACTGCGAGCGCGACTGCGAGCGCGGGGCTCAGCGCGGGGCTCAGCGCGGGCGCGGCGCGCGGGCCGACAGCGGCGCGCGCGCCGCGTCTCGTTCGGCCTCGCTCGCGGGAGCCGCGCTGAAGCGTGGCCGGTACCAAACCCACTGTTCGGGGTGCGCGCGAATCCAGCGCGAGTAGGTCGCGTTGAGCCGGGTGAGCAGGTCGTCCTCCGCGCCGCGCCGATCACGGTCGCGCGCGAGTTCGAGCGGCTCTTCGACGCGCAGCTCGTAGTCCGCGCCGCGCGCCACGCAGCACAGCGGCACGAGCGGCAGGCCGCTCGCGCGCGCGAGCGCCGCGGGCGCGGTCATCGTGAGCGCCCGTTGGCCGAGGAACGGCAGCCACGTCCCGGACAGGCGCTTCACTTCGAGATCGCACAGCAGTCCGAGCCCGCCGCCGGAACGCAGCACATTCAGCAGCTCGCGCGGCGAGTCGTCCTGCGCGAGGCTGCGCACGCCGAGCGACGCGCGCAGCGAGACGAGCCAGTCGGCGCTCGAGTCGTGGCGCTTCTTGTAGCCGACCACGGCGCCGTCGAAGCCCTCACGCCGCAGGCGAGCGGCGAGCAGCTCCCAGTTGCCGATGTGCGCGGTGCACAGCAGCAGGCCGCGTCCGCCGCGCGAAAGCTCGCGCAGCGAAGCGACGCTGTCGCCGAGGTCGACACGCTCCAACACGCGCTCGCGGCGCGCGGTGGAGAGCACGAGCCACTCGTGGACGATGCGCCGCGTGTGGCTCCACATCGCGCGTCGAATGCCTGCTCGTGCCGCGGCGTCGAGGTCGGGGAGCGCCAACTCGAGGTTGCGCGCGGCGAGCGCGTCGTAGCGGCTGAAGCGTGCTCCGAATGCCATGCCGCCGAGTGCGGCGCCGACCAGCGGGTCGAGCGGACCGCCCGCGAGTGCGCCCAGCGCCGAGAGCGAGTGCGCGCGCAGGCGGCGTCGCAGCGGCTCGCGCGGCGCATCAGCCGCCATGGCGCAACTCGATCGCCAGCGCACGCCGCGCGGCGCCCGCGAGCCGCGAGCCGGCCAGCAGACCGGCCGCGAAGGCGGCGCGCTCGCGCCGCGCGAGGTCGGAGAGCGAGAGTCCGGCGAGTGAGAGAGCGCGCACCGCGTCGAGTCCGGTCGGGGCGCGCCGCTCGCGACGCAGCGCGCCGAGCGTGCCGAGCAGCACTTCCCCGCGCGGAGCGATCCAAAACAGCGGGCCGATCGCGGGCGCGGGGCGCAGGCTGCGGTCGAACAGCGAGGCGCACAGGCGGCCGAGCGAGTGGAGCGAGCGCAGGGAGCGCAGCGCCTGCGGCACGGTGGCGGGCAGCGCGTGGGGCGGCATCGCGAGCGCGACCCACGGGCGCGGTTCGAGCGAGAGCGCGAGCGGACGGGGACCTGGCAGTCCGTGCTCCTCGAGGCGCGCGGCCGAGCACCAGATGCGGCGAGCGACGCGCGCGCTCGCACCCGTGACGAGCAGCACATCGGGCTCCGCGAGTCCCGCGAACTCGCCCGCGCCGCGCGCGAGCGCGGTGCGACCGAGCCGAGCGATGCGCTCGCGGTCGACTCCATGGCGCACGAAGCCACGGAAGTCGCCGTCGACGGCGGCGCAGGCCGTGCCGTCGCGCAGCCAGCGCGCGCGGCGCTTGTGAACGTAGTCGACGCGTTCCTCGCGGCCGCGCTCCTCGAGCTCGCGCGCGAGCGCGGCGAGCGCGGTGGCCGGTCGCAGCTCGCGCGGAAGCGCCGCGCGCCAGTCGAGCAGGAAGCGTGCGCGCTCGCGCGCCGTCGTGAGCTCGCGCGCTCCGGCGCAGAGCTTGGCGAGGTCGCGCAGCAGCGTGCGTTCGCGCAGAGCGCGCACGCGGCGCGCCTTGTGGAAGTCGATCGCGAAGGCGCGGCCCGAGGCGCCGAGCAGGGCGTTGCCGTTGTGCAGATCGGCGTGGTCGACCCCGGCGGCGTGCAGTGCCGCGAGCAGGTTCGCGAAGGCTCGCAGTCCCGCGCGGCGGCCCGCAGGCCAGCGCGCCTTGCCGGCGAGCAGATCCGCAGCGTTCGGGCTCTCGCCGAGCCACTCCATGCGCACTTCCCAGCCGCCCTCGACGCGCTCGCAGCCGATCGGGCGCGGCACGGCCAGACCTCGCTCGAACAGCTCGGTGAGCATGCGATGCTCCGCCGCCGCGCGCGCTCGATCGAGGGACGCTGCGACGAGCCCGCGCGAGGCAAAGCGCTTGACGACGGTGCGAATTCCGTCGGCGTCGCGCTCGAGGCGCACGCTGCGGCGCAGGCCCGTCTTCAGGACGCGCTCGAGCTGGGCAGGACTCACGATTCGCGATGCTAGCCCGAACTTCTCGCTCGATTCCACCCTGCGGCTGCAGCGCGAGCTCGCCCTCGCCCGCCGATGTTCACCGACCAGCGGCACACGAGCCGCTCAGGGTCGAAGCGCGGCGCCGCCGTCGCTAGCATCGACCCGCTTGATCCTCGAGCTCTATGTCCTGCGCCGCCTGCTGCTCGGCCTCGTGTTCGCGTGCGGCGGCATGGCGCTCGTGGCGGTGCCCTGCGTGCTCGTGCACGCCGTGCACAAGGTGGCCGGAATCGGGATGGCGGCCGTGCTCGGCTATGTGCCGATCCTGCTGCTCGAGCTCGCACCTTACCTCGTGCCGATCGGCTTCCTGCTCTCGGTCGTCTCGACCTACGGTCGACTCGCGGCCGACAACGAGTGGACGGCGATCTCGATGGCGGGCGTCCATCCGCTGCGCATGCTGCGACCCGGGTTGGCGCTCGCGCTCGCGCTCTCCGTCGGCCTGTATCTCGTGGAGGCGCGGCTCTCGCCATCGCTCAACTACCAAAAGCGCACCTACGGCAAGAACACTGCGATGCAGTTCTTGAAGTCGCTCAACCCCGGGCGGACGGAGCTGCGCTTTGGTGAGTTCTATCTCTCGGCCGCCGAGCGCGATCCGGTCGATCGCAATCTGTTCCGGCAGGTGTTCTTGCACCTGCCCGAGAGCGACGACCAGCCCGCGCAGACCATCTTCGCGCAGGAGGTGCAGATCGCGGTCGAGGGCTCGACCCTGTTCGTCGACCTGCGCGTGCCGCGCTGGGCGGACGAGCGGCTCGACATGCGCGTGGGGCGGCTCGAGGTGCGCATGGACCTCGACCGCATGTTCGGCACCAACGACAAGGAGCGCCTGCATTGGCGCTACCAGGACTCCGGCGAGCTCGCGGCGCGCATCGAGCGCAGCGAGGCGCTGCTCGCGCAGCGCGGGCCGCAAGCGCTCGCGGACCTCTCGCACGAGCACGGAGTGATCCCGCAGGCCAGCCTGCGGAGCGCGAGCTACGCGCTGCGCACGCGCCAGTCGCTGGCGCTGATCTGCCCCATGTTCCTGCTGCTCGGCATGCCCACGGGCCTGTTCCTGCGCAAGGGCTCTCAGCTCGCATCGCTCGCCGTCGCGATCGGCTACGCGCTCGTCTACTACATCGTGTCGATGCGCATCGGCAAGCTGCTCTCGGTCAACGAGGTCGTGCCGACGTGGTTCGCGGCCTTCGGCACGTCGCTGATCGGTTCGGTGCTCGGACTCGTGTTGCTCGCGCGCGCGGCGAGGCGCTAGGGGTTCCAAGGCGATGCGCGTCGGCGGACTCGAACTCGGCGGACGGCTCGACCGCTACGTCGGCGCGCTGTTCGTCGGCGCCTACGCGACGTCGCTGCTGCTCCTCGTGGGGCTGGCCGTGATCATCGACATCGCCACCAACCTGCGCTACTTCGAGACTTGGGACGACGGCACGAGCGCGTCGCTCGGCACGATCCTGCGTTTCTATGCGCTCAGCGTGCCGTTCCTGTACCTGCAAGTCGCTCCGTTCGTCACGACGGCGGCCGCGCTGTTCACGCTCTCCAAGCTCCTGCGCTACAACGAGCTCGTGGCCGGGCTCGGAGCCGGCATTCGCGCGCAGCGATTGCTCTTGCCGATCTACGCGGGCGCGCTGGCCGTGGCACTTGGCATGTTCGCCCTGCGCGAGGGTGCGACGCGCACGCTCGGCCTCCAGCGCGACGCACTGAAGGACTATCTCGATGGGCACCGGCGCGAGCGCGTCGTCGAGGACGTCACCCTGCGCGACCTCGCCGGCAACATCGTCGTGATCGACTCCTACACGGTCGCGTCGGCCACGATCCGCGGGCTGCAAGTCGCGGGCCTCAAGGGCGCGAGCCTGTTCTTCGTCGTCGCCGAGCGCGCGACCTACGACCGCGCTCCCGATGGCACCATCCACTGGCGGCTCGAGGGCGGCCACCTGCGCGTCACCACGGGCGACACGGCGGTCTCGCGCTCGATCGAGTGGCTCGAGGTGGTCGAGTTCGCGCCCTCCGACGTGCTGCTCGCCAAGAAGGGCGACGTGGCGCCCATGGAACTCTCGTTCGCCGAGCTCGCGCGGCTCGCGGCGCGCGACCCGACCAACCTCGAGTACCAGACGCTGTTCCAATACCACCTGACCTTCCCGCTCGGAAACCTCGTGCTGGTGCTGCTCACCCTGCCGTTCCTGCTCGGGCGCGAGCGCGGCAAGGCGAGCGAGGGGCTGATCGGAGCGTCGCTGGCCTGCATCGTGTACTTCGCGGCCGACTTCGTGTGCCGCTCGCTGGGCATGGAGGGCGCGCTGTCGCCCCTGTGGTCGGCGTGGCTGCCGGTGCTGGTGTTCGGCAGCCTCGGGGTCGCGCTCAGCGAGGGAGCGCGGAGCTAAGTTGTTGTAGGCAATAGAGTTGTGCGCGAGCACCCGGGCTCGGCGCGGTCGGGCCGCGGGGAAGGAATGGCGGCCTGAGTCGTCGAAACCCATGCTCCGCTGGCCAAGGACCCCGCCGCGATGATCCTCCCGCTCCGCTCCACGTTGCCCGCCCTCGTCCTCGCCGCGTCGACCCTCGAGGGCTGCGCTCTCACCGATCCGATCGAGTCCAAGGGCGAGGTCGATCTGCTCGTGCGGCGCGGTGAGTACGCGCGCGCGGTCGAGGTCGCGAGTGACGAGGTCGCTCGTCGCCCGAGTGATCCTGCGGCCCGCGAGAACTGGCGGCTCGCGAGCGTGGCGTTCTTGCTCGAGCAGGGGCGCACGCTGTCGTTCGAGCGCAAGGACACCGAGGCGCTCACGAAGTTCGAGGCCGCCTGCGAGATCGGGCCCGACGTGTCGCAGGCGATCGACTGGCGCGAGGCGCAGCTCGACAAGCTCGCCAACCAGTGGGTGCTCACCGCGATCGACTGGCACGCCAAGGACGAGCTCTCGAGGGCCTCGGAGTGCTACGAGAAGGCGCTCGAGTACCGGCCGGACGATGCTCGCGCGAAGAACGGGCTCGGGCGCGTGCTCGTGCAGCTCAACCACCGCCGCGGCATGGGGGAGAAGTACTACCTCAGCGGCCTCGAGGCGCTGTCGGACTACTGGCTCGATCAGGCCTCGCATCACTTCTCCGCGACCGGCAAGTACGACACGGACAACGCGCGCGCAGACCGTCGGCGGGCGCAAGCGGACACGCTGCGCGCGGACGAGCGCGTGTTGCAGGCCTCCGAGTTCGAGGCCGCGGGCCAGTACGCCGCGGCGCGCAATGAGTATCGGCTCGCCACGTTGTTCGATTCCGCTCACCCCGCAGGGCTCGAGGGACTCGCGCGCATGCGCTTGGAAACGCAGGCCGCCGAGCTGCTCGCGGAGTCCGATCGACGCATCGCGCGCCGTCAGTTCGATCTGGCGATCAAGGCGCTCGAGCAGGGCGAGGCCCTGACCGTCTGCCAGCGTGAGGCCTTCGTCGCCGAGCGCGAGCGGCTGCACGTCGCGCGCCTGCAAGTCGACTACGAGGCGGCGCGCGCCATGGAGGTCGATCACCGCTTCGAGGCCGCGATCAGCGCCTATGGCGCGATCCTCGAGGTCGCACCGCAGGGCTTCTTCCTCGACGCGATCGCGCGGCGCGACACGTTGAGCGACCTCGTCGCCAAGGCGCTCGCGGCCTACGAGCGCGCCCAGCTCGAACCGGATCCGACCGCCAAGCGTCGGCTCCTCGAACAGGTGCTGCTCGTGTATCCGGAGTTCCGCGACGCCCAGTCGCAGCTCGATTCCCTGCGCGCTCTCCCCAGCGGCGACGAGCCGACTGCCGACGAGCCGACTGCCGACGAGCCGCGAGACCCGCGCGGGTCCTGAGCCCTCGCCCTCGC
>Ga0194120_10011726_pt1 | contig 10444 bp, 7 predicted proteins | sample TA2MahCa65mmetaG_FD_148642 | JGI IMG/M metagenome (GOLD analysis project Ga0194120, IMG submission 148642) | Freshwater microbial communities from Lake Tanganyika, Tanzania - TA2015019 Mahale Deep Cast 65m | ecosystem: Environmental > Aquatic > Freshwater > Lake | place: Tanzania: Lake... | reverse complement strand
CGGACCTGTTCCGGCGGCAGGAGCTGTCCATTGAAAATTCCAAGTAATCGTCCCAGAGATTGTGGAGGTGTTCCCCGAACTGGATTGGTTCAGGTATCCTTGCTGGAGCCAGGTCCGGTTCGTGGTCGAAATGAGAGTGCCCGCATCCCCTCCTGACCCGTCCTCTACCTTGAGTTGAAAACCATATTTGTTACGAGTAGCCCTGGAAACGGTGAGGCTTAGATTGTAAGTCTGACCTGGGACATAGGACGATGCGGCCGAACCGTTGAACGTGAGCGTACGAGTTGCCGGACCAGAATTAACAGCCGCACCCCCATGGCAGGAGGTGCAATTAGATTCTCCAGGAGCACTACTATACCCTAGTGGAGACCCGCCAGAATAGGTAAGAGCGCTGTAAATTCCTGTCAAAACCAAGAAGGAAGCCAAAACAGCGATTTTAAGTTGATGATGCATACTTTTGAATTTAAAAATATTAACCAATTTCTTTTGATAATGTTTGCCACCTTGATAATTAAGGGCTTGCACAGGAACCTTGTCGCCTTAACCCATAGACCCAATCATTTTACACGAAGTTCTATGGCCTTGGTCTTGGTTTTGAACATCCTTTGCTGGCAGGTTGCGGTAGGCCAATCCCCCCTGCAGGTTTCGACGAGCCAATTGGCCTTTGGCAACAAAACCGAATTGAGCAACGACACCCTCGGTGTATGGGTAACCAATACCGATACCGTTTCCTTGAATTGCCGAGCTACTTGCCTGCCTTATTACGGGGCAAACCCCTTTCGAACCTCGGACACCCTGTTCGCTTTGGCTGCCGGTCAAAGCAAAAGGGTAATCCTATCCTTCAATCCTATCCACAATACCTTGAACAACAGTGAATTATGGATATCTCATAGCGGTCGAGGGGGGCAAATTCGAGTAGATCTCACGGGACAAGGGGTTTACAGCAACCCCTATTACAACAGTACCCAAAACCTGGAAGGTGAACCCTTGCGGCAAGCGCTGGCAACCCTGCTGAGTTCTCCCTACACCTCCTTGGGATACTCTGGAACCAACAATGCCAGGCTGAGGATGTTCGGAACAGCAGACAATTGGAAAGTGAATGGTAGAGAACCATCCCATGCCAATCCCTACAAAAACGAATGCGTTTATTCCGGGCGAACCATCTCGTATACCTCCGCAGATTTCAATACCGGCACCTTGAACAATGCCCCCTACAGCATGAACACCGAACATACTTGGCCGCAGAGCTTTATGGGTTCGGCAGAGCCTATGCAAAGCGATATGCATCATTTGTTCATTAGCGACGGAGGGCTTAATACTGCACGAGGCAACAAACCGTTCGGCTGGGTACCTAACCCCACCCTCACCTACAACGGAGGCTCCAAAGCCAATTCGATTTGGTTTGAGCCTCGCGACGCGCACAAAGGCCCTGTGTCGAGGGCTATTCTGTACTTTGCCCTGAGGCATGCCGCCAACACCGCTGTTGTTCAGAGCTTTTTGGATACAGCGCAACAACGTATGCTGCGAGAATGGGTTAAATTATTCCCTTCCGACTCCGTGGCCATACGTCGAAACAACGATATCCAAAGCGCTCAAGGTAACCGGAATGCCTTGGTGGATTACCCTCAATTCTTGGATCGGCTTAGCACAGTTCTTCCACCTTCTGCCCCACCAAATATTCGGGACGCTCGCCTTAGCGAAAATTCAATACAGTTGGGTGTTGTGGGAGCAGGTACCGTCCGTAGTCACAACCTATGGGTCTTCAACGGAGGAAATCAAGCCTTGCAAGTAACCGGATTATCTATCAGCGGAACGGGCCTTGAATTTGGGCCCAACGGAGGAAATTCAATGGCTAATTTCTCTGTGGCACCGGGCGAAAGCACCAACATTACCCTTCGTAACAACTCTACTCTTACCCCCGGCAGTACCTATAATGCCATTTGTTCTCTAAGCTTGGGTTACGCTGGCCAAGCCAGTACCCTCTATACCGTACCTGTTCAAGTTACGGCTACCTCTGCGGCCAACCAAAGCAGCCTTAGCGGTGCTTTGAAATACGATAACACCACACTCTCACCTTTGATCGGTGTGACCCTTCGCTTAGTTGATGGACAAGGCCAAGCCGTCGCCAATGTCGTAACGGATGCCCTAGGGAATTTTAATTTAACCAATATTCCCTCAGGAACTTATACACTGGATTGGCTGAATCCCCTTACATGGGGGGGAGTGGGTGCGAACGATGCCTTGCTCATTAATCGCACCTTTTCCTCACTAACCGTCCTTACTGGCGTTAAAATCAAAGCCGCCGATGTCAATCTTTCGCAATCCATCAACTCCTCCGATGCTCTGCAAGTGAGCCGTCGCTTTGCGGGTCTAATAAATATTTTCTCAGCAGGTAATTGGGTTTACAGCCAAGCATCAGTCACCCTAAATCCTGGTCATAACACTATCACTATAAATGCTTTGTGCACAGGGGACGTGAATGCGTCAAGAGCCTTCTGATCAAGACACCTCAGCTTGACGGATGGCGTTAGCAAAAATGCCAGTAGCAACCGCTGCATTCAAAGATTCTGCGCTGCCAAACGATGGAATACCTACTCTGTGGGTTGCCAATTCTAATACGTTTTGACTTAATCCCTGGGATTCATTTCCGACCAGCAAAATTCCACCCAGCTTGGGGAATTGAGGGCGATTCAAATCCATACCACCTGGCATTGTGGCAACTGCCCAAGGGCCATCTTGAGCATCGTCATGCGCTACTTGTTCGTTAATCGCTAAAGAATATTCAGGAAACTTCATGCCGGTTAATCGAAATAATGCTGCGGGATTTAGGTCCGTATAATGAACAGGAACTCGAAACAAAGACCCCATGGAAGCCTGAATGACCTTGGCATTGAAACAATCTACCGTATCGGGACTGCAAATCAAGCCTTCAAAACCAAACCAATCTGCGATACGAATCATAGTGCCCAAATTGCCCGGGTCTTGAATTCGATCCGCCACGATCCACCAGGGGGCAAGTTGCTGACCTTGATGTTGGATGCCGCCGGAGCGTCTTTCTTGGAATTTAATCCGCTCAGGCACTTCAAACGAAGCCATCACGGAGGGCGGAGATTTTAGCCGAGATATTCGCTCCATTTCCGAAAATGAAGCTGTCCTGACCATTACCTCCCTATTCAAACGACTCAGAACTTCCCTGGCCTCCTGGGAACTATCGGTCGAAATCACCACGAGCAAGGGCCTCCAATCACTTTGAAGGGCCTCCATGATGATTTTGGGCCCTTCAAGAAAAAGTTCCTTTTGAGCCTTTCCACCTTGCCTTTGTGCAAGGGCCAACAAGGCTTTAACTTCGAGTTTGGTAAGATGCGCAGGTTCCAATTTTCAAAGATACGATTCTTCCTACTTGGGTTCCTTTTGGTAGGGTTAGGTCTCAGTTCCTGTTCCATTCAACGCCAATTGGACCCTGGTCAAGTCTTTTTAAAAGGTTATACCCTAAAAGAGGTTGATTCCTCCCTTGCTTTTTCAAAAGCCAAAAATGCAACGTCCGCCGTTAATCCTTCCTCCAATGCTCTGAACCTAAGGGAACTTCGCAAATCGCTCAAACCAGGACTTAATCGAAAAATCGGGGGAATTTGGCCTCTTAGGACCCAAATTTATTTAATGGCCTTGAAGAAACCGAAAAGCAAAGTCCTTCAAAACGCCGCAAAGAGGTTTGGAGAAGCCCCCGTTTTGCATGATTCCGCCAACTTGCCGATGAATACAGACTTTCTATTGCTGGCCATTCATGCAGAAGGCTACTTGGATGCATTCATAACATCTTCCACCAAAAAAACCTCTAAGGGCATCCAAGAGATCTACAAGATACATAAAGGGAAACCCTACCAGATTGGAAAATGGGACCAAGTTATCCTCTCCGAAGAGCCTGATTTTCGAAGAGATTTTCAAAAAATAATGCAGCAAAATTCCTCGACTTTCCCAAAGGAAGGTGCAATTTTCAGAGCATCCACTCTTGGAAATATGCGTAACAAAATATCGCAGGATTACAGAAACCTTGGCTATTTTCGCTTCAGCGCCGATTTCCTAGAATTTGAAGCGGACAGCGGTAGGATTCCTCATACCGTTGATTTAACCCTCAAAATACTCAAACCTGAACAAGCATTCTACCATAGGCCTTACCGGTATCGACGCTGGAACCTTTATGTAGGGAATACCCCCCCATCCAGCAACGAGTCGAATTTCTTGCCTGTTGCGGATACGTTATCGTGGTTAAGGTACCTTAATACCGATGAGGCTGTGGACCAAAGCCTTTTGATTAGTCAGATTGATCAGCCTAACAATCCAATTTTCAATGAAGGGCAACTTCGCAAAACCCTTGCCAATTTTGCAAGATTGGGCCTTTTTGCTCCAGGGAATTACTCCATTGTACCCAATGACTCCGCCGGTGAATTGGATCTATTGTTGGTTTTTAAAACCCTCCCTAAATGGCAATTTAGAACAGAATATGAATTCTCAACCAACAATATTTCACTGTTTGGACTAAATGGCAATATATCGTTTACAAGGAGAAATGCCTTACGCATCGGTGATCAGCTTGAATTTCGTGCGAATGTAGGTGCTGAATCTCAACAGCTTACTGGATCCTTCGCTAAGAGTTCCGGATTCAACACCCTCGATCTTGGACTCCGTGCTACAATTAGTATTCCGGGGATTATCCGACCAGGTTGGTTTTCTCAATGGAAACTCAACGGGGAGGAACGTACTCTCGTCTCTTTGATCTATCAAAGTCAACAAAGGCAAGATTTTGATCGCAATGTGCTCAAAACCGGACTGGGTTTAAGCGGACTTGTTCACGGCCGAACACATTACCAAATTTGGCCCATGGAACTAACCTACGCCAGCACAGGTTTTACCAGTGACGCCTTGAAAAAAATACTGGAAGAAGGCGATCCTTTGTTACGAGCTAATTTCGTTTCCTATTTCAGTACGGGAATACGAGGATCTTGGGTACAGGATCAAATTCGAGAATCCAAGAGAGACTACCTCGGACTTAATCTAGAAAGTTCAGGTAACTTATATACCTTGCTGAAGGCCGGCTCAAGAAACCAAAATTTAACTGATACCGTTTGGGGTTTGCCCTATTTCCGATTCCTCAAATTGGATGTCGAATGGCGTAAGCACTTTGTTGGCAAAGGCGAATCCTTGTTGGCCTCCAGGGCTTTGGGTTCGGTTGGCCTTCCCTTTGGCGACCAAAAATCCCTACCTCTGGAGAAAAGGACCTTTGGCGGAGGAACCAATTCCCTTAGGGCATGGCCAATCCGAGGTTTGGGGCCCGGCTCCCTCAGCAATTACGCCAATGGACGACTCATTCAATTCGGGGAAATTCGGTTGGAGGCCAATTTGGAATGGAGATTTAAGGTTGCGGGTCCCCTCAAAGCCGCCTTGTTCTTGGATGCGGGCAATATTTGGACGCTCAACGACACCGCATACAACGGTCTAGGGAATTTTACTTCGAGGCGTTTTATCAACGAAATCGCTTTGAACCAAGGCCTTGGATTGCGATATGACTTTGGATTTTTTGTAATGCGGGTTGATTTTGCGCTCAAGGTCCGAGATCCCGCTTTGGCCCACGGTAAGCGATGGGTTATTGGCAATTGGTTCGATCCCGATTGGAGAAATGATCAATGGCGATACGAGGTTCAAGGTGATCAGCCATCTTTGAATCAAAACGGAGTGAGCCCGGTTTATCCTCTGTTTTCCACGGTTTTTGGGATCAATTACCCCTTTTGAACCTTTTTAAGAGCCATTTTCTAGATAGAATCGATACGGTTAATTTATAGAATAGGTGTGAATATGACGGATTGAGCGTATATTCGCAGCCCAATTAAGACTATCATTCCATGATTGCCATCGTTAATATTCAAGGCCAACAGTTCAAAGTGAGCCCTTCCCAGAGCGTGTATGTACACCGGCTGGATGCCAAAGAAGGGGATACCATGGAGTTGGATAGCGTTATGCTCATCGAAGACAGGGGACAGGTTCGCATCGGTCAACCCTACCTCACGGATGCCAAAGTAAAAATTCGCGTTATCAGCCACCTCAAAGGCGATAAAGTCTTGGTTTTCAAGAAAAAAAGGCGCAAAGGCTACCAAAAGATGAACGGCCACCGTCAATCTTTTTCCAAAATCGCCATTGAATCCATCGCATAATCCATCATTTTCTTTCCAAAGCATATAATTCACCCCAACCATGGCACATAAGAAAGGTGTAGGATCCTCCAAAAACGGCCGCGAATCGGAAAGTAAGCGCTTGGGCGTCAAGATTTTTGGCGGACAATTGGCCAACAGCGGTAATATCATTATCCGCCAGCGCGGTACCCGTCATCATCCCGGTCGCAATGTGGGGATTGGTAAAGACCACACCCTGTTCGCCTTGGTGGACGGTCGCGTTGTTTTCACCAAAGGAGACAAAGACCGCTCTTTTGTATCGGTAGATCCGATCGTTTCTTAACATCCCCCCTTCTTTTTTCGTTTCCTTCATTGATCATGGAGGCTGATAATCGTTTGGAAGCTAATAGGCCATGATCGGATTGTTTTTCGTAAATTGCGAGAGACAATCACCTAAAGAATGCCTACAAATGCCACCCATAGCCGCATTCTAGGAACCGGCCACTACGTTCCATCCAGGGTCGTGACCAACAATGACCTTAGCCAATGGATGGAAACAACCAACGAATGGATCATAGAACGGACCGGTATCGAAGAGCGTCGGTTTGCGGTTCCAGGTGTGGACACCACTTCTTCTATGGGGACCGAAGCGGCCAAACGAGCGATGGAAAACGCAGGCATAGAGGCTGACGAGGTGGACCTCATTCTCTTTGCTACCCTTAGCCCGGATTATTACTTTCCAGGCCCTGGGGTACAACTCCAACAGAACTTGGGGTGCAGGACCATCGGAGCCATCGATATTCGAAATCAATGTTCCGGGTTTGTCTACGCCATATCCATTGCGGATCAATACATACGCAACGGTGCCGCCAAATATGTTCTGGTCGTCGGTGCTGAGCTGCATTCGGCAGGATTGGATTTGAGCACCCGTGGGCGGAATGTTTCAGTCATCTTCGGAGACGGAGCAGGAGCAATAGTCCTTGGGCCCACCCAGGAATCAGGGAGGGGAATTTTGTCCACCCATTTGCATAGCCAAGGAGAACACGCCACAGAACTTGCCCTTCTGGGGCCCAGCACCAGGGAATGGGTTCCCAAGATTGTGGAACGTAACGACCCCGAGGATGTTTCGTATTTCCCCTACATGAACGGCAACTTCGTCTTCAAACATGCGGTAGTGCGATTTGCAGAGGTGATTGAGGAAGCCCTGAAGGCCAACGGGTACCAAGCCACCGATCTCAAACTCATGATTCCCCACCAGGCCAATCTCAGGATCAGTCAGTATATCCAAAACAAAATGGGGCTTCGTGATGATCAGGTTTTCAATAACATCATGCGTTATGGAAACACCACTGCGGCCAGTATTCCAATTGCCTTAAGCGAGGCTTACGCCCAAGGCCGCATTGAGCCGGGAGATTTGTTGCTGTTTGCCGCCTTTGGTAGCGGTTTCACCTGGGCCTCGGCGTTGATGCGCTGGTAGGTTCGGATTTATATCCGGGAATAAACGAATCCATACGAGTCTTGCATCGATCTTCGCCCAATTTGCAGGGCCATGGATTCGTTGCGAGTCACTCCATTATGTTCCAATAAGGTAAAATGCTGTGCAGGGTCATTGGTGATCCGATATGCCTTCTTGGTATGGGCCATGACGGAATTATCACTTAATTCCATCGCTCTAGGACAATCTAGACCCGCTCTTTTACCCTTAGGGATTCATCGAGAACCTGCACTAAACGGTTGGATTCCAGGCCAATGGTCTTGGCCATCCACCCCGCCTCGTACTGATCTAAAGTGGTCAACGGTTGTAGGCGGTCGTTACCATCCTGCGATCCCTTCCCTCCAAGAAATAACAATCGCTGTGGGTTTCTCGTCACTTCAAAACTGGTTAACATTAGGCATCACCCAATACGGAAGTCCACCTCTGAGAAGGCACAAGGTAAATCTTGGGTATAGCAAATCCATGAACCGTAACCGTAGCGGTATATCCCTTGAGTGGATCAGATTAAACCGCACAAACATTCAATCACAAAGCCTATCAGCAACCCTTGGCTCCGAACAAGCCCTGAACAAGCAGTGGCGCATTGGACTAACCATTCAACATCCCTTAACCTTTCAGAACCCATCGGTTTCCAGAACAAATCTCGACCAACGCGAAGAGCCTGTGTATGGACTTGGTTTAGGCCTGTTCACAATGGTTGAAAGCGACCCTTGGCTCGTCCATGGAGCAACACATTTCAGCCGAATCGAAGGATTGAGACTTGAAACGGGCTTCATCTATCGAAGAAACTCAGGTCTTGGCATGGTGTTCAGTGCCGACCCAGTGAATACCGTTATGAAGTTTGGGATATGTTACAAACAAGATAAATCCTCGGTATGGGCCTCCACCATGGACAGCCCATTACCCGGACTTAGCTACCAGACCGCGTGGGAAGGAGGGAAGTCAATAAAATGAGCGACAATAACCCCTCGGAACCGTTCCGGATTAAACTCGATGGTATCCTTCGGCACCAATGCGGACTAACAATACCCAGGCACGCCTTTGGCTGGTTACGCATCCAATGGTTATGTACGTTGTTAGGGGAAGGCCAACTCTTGTGGGCACAAAGCGATCTTGATCAAGATAATGCCCAAACACAAGAACAAATTCAGGCAATGCAGCACCCTATGCTGGAGGATATGCCCGACCGTTGGGAGAACTATGCTTTGGACCTTCCGTGGACCCTCCAAAATAAGTTACCGTGGAATAAATCCCTGAGAGCCTTGGCCATGGATACCCTGGGTTTAAGCAAGGAACAATGCTTGGCCATGGACAGCCTGGTGAAAGCGCATGGCAGGCCAAAACAAGCCCCCTTCTGGCTGATGCTTCCCTTTATGGAAAGCTTGATGGCCTTGACCTTTCAGGAAGCCTTGGAACGAGAATTCCCGCTCCATGACCTGAGTTTTAGGGCCCTGAAATCGGGAATGGATGTCCTCTACGGAACCCGATTTGAGCGCTTAATTAGGGGCAATGAACTGGCGATTTTGGACGAACGTTGGCAGTACCGCCTACGCCAACAGCTCCGTAACATCGGTTGGTCCATGACGATCGAAAAACCAGCAGACCAGAGCTTTGCCGAAATTCCCGGATTCTTTGTTCAAGGAATAAGAGGCAAAATGATGTGGTTATTGGGGGATTTTCACCCTCAATCCGGGAACAGGCTCTTGGGCAATACCCAGCGTATTCCGGCCTTTGCCAATCCATGGGCGCATATCCCAGGATCGGAAATTCCATTCGCATCCTCCAGAATGTCCAACGGTAACCAGGCAAGGGGGTTCTCGCTGCAAAGTGCATGGGGAAATCATCTGATAGTCATGAACTCCTATGCCTTGGGCATCTTGAGCAGTCCCTTACAGGATGCTACTATGGACGACTTGGCATTGGGGGTAAATACTCTACCCAAGACCGCCGTATGGATGAATTCATTAGCTTGGGAAAAAGAGCGATCTTGGGGGATTCTAGGTCTTCAACTCGCGATGCCTTCCTCTCTGAATCTTCCCGAATCATGGAATTCAACCATCTTGACTACCCAAATGATCAAGACAAAAAACAACATAAACCCACTGGATCAAATCATCACCAACCTCAAAGCCTTGGGGTTTAATTACAGAATTCAAAGAAAAAATTACTTTTTTCAAAGTAATGTGGCCATCAGGGCCTCTTACCCGCCCTTGCCTTTGAACAAGGTCCAAAAACCCAGGCACCCCGTTCTTGATAATATCCTATCCTGGGATTACAGTCATCTCCACACCTTGATCATGACTCCACATCCAAGCTGGAGTTTGGGCCTTCGATGGTCTAAACTATCCCAAAGCACAGAGGCTTTAAGGATATTCAGTATAACATTGCCCACAGAAGGCGTTCATCAATCTCTTGACCTTAATGCCCTTTGGTCTCCTGTTCCGTATTGGTCCATCACTTTGCGATCTCATTGGGTAGAGGAAGGGCCCGAGCAGCAATTCGGAAGTCATTTTATCGGATGGAACAGAGGACTGGAAGGAAGAATGCTAAAAGGCCCCTTCAAGGATACCCGATACACAATGATCTACAAACAAGCTGAGAGGGGGCGGAAAGGAGATTACCTTTTTCAATACCTGCGCATGCCGTGGCCTTTGCCTCAACGCAAAGGATTGGACCAGGGAATGAGCGGATATGTACAGATTGCCCATGGGTATTCCACTGCTCACCAACAAACTTGGGTTATCGCGTATAACCTGTTGTGGAAAAGGGTATTTCGAACCCATGCTGA
>Ga0194120_10011725_pt1 | contig 10444 bp, 6 predicted proteins | sample TA2MahCa65mmetaG_FD_148642 | JGI IMG/M metagenome (GOLD analysis project Ga0194120, IMG submission 148642) | Freshwater microbial communities from Lake Tanganyika, Tanzania - TA2015019 Mahale Deep Cast 65m | ecosystem: Environmental > Aquatic > Freshwater > Lake | place: Tanzania: Lake... | reverse complement strand
GAGCTGCTGCCACCGCTGTTGGTGGCCGATGCCGATGGCCGCGCGCAGACGCTCGACGCGCGCGCCGCGGGTGGGGGCCGGCCGCTGCTGCTCTGCTTGTGGGCCGGTTTCTGCGCGCCCTGCGTCGCGGAGCTCCCCGAGCTCGCGGCCCGGCACGCGTCCGGCGAGCGGATCGTCGCGATCGCGCTGGATCCTCCGAGCGGGCTGGCGCTGGCGCGCGAGCGGCTCGCGCGCGCCGGCGCGCGCTTTCCGTCCTACTACGCGCCCGCCGCGCCGCTGGCTCCCGCGGCCGGTGCGCGCGCGCTGGAGGACGTGCTGGACCTCGACCGGCTGACGCTGCCGACGACGCTGCGCCTGTCGGCCGAAGGTCGCATCGAGTCGATCGTGCGCGGCCCGCTGAAAGCGTCGGACGGCGGGGGGCGCTAGCGCAACGCCGTCAGCTTCTGCAGCGCGGCCTGCACGAGAGCCGCGTCGATGGCGAGCGCGATCGGGGCATCCGGCGCGACGCCGGAGAGTTCGAGCGGCCCGCCGTTCGCGCCGCTCAACCACTCGACCCGCGCGTCCGATTCGAGAGTGCCGCTGCGCACGCTTGCTTCGACGTGCAGCGCACCCGTCGCGCGCAGCTCGACACTGGCGCGGCCGGCGCGGTCGAAGGCCGCGCTCGACGAGCTCGAGATCTCGCGGAGCATCCAGTTGTCGGCGCCGAGCCCCGGATCGAGCTGCACGCACAACAGGTACGGCTCCGGCGGCAGCGCCGCGAGATCGTGCAGCACGAGCTCGATGCGCGGCGCGGCGCGCAGCACGACGCGCGCGCCGTCGCGCAGGTCCGCCACGCGCTGGCACAGGTAGCCCGGCCCGCCGAACCAGGCCTCGACCGACGCGTGCTTCGTCAGCAGCGTCGCGCGGCCGTCGCGCACGTCGATGTCGTTGTTGCTGCTGCTGCCCGGGCCGTGAAAGGTGCCCTGCGCCGCCGCGACCGGCAGCCCCGCCTCGTCGACGACCTCGATCTTCAGCGCGCGCGTGCCACCGGCGAGGTCGATGTCCGGCACACGGATCGTCGTGCCGGCCACGACCTGGGCCTTGACCGCCGGCACCAGCGGTTCCCACGAAAACACGCGCGCGTCGTTCAGTTGGATCTTCCACTCACCTGGCCGCAGCCCCGACGCGCTCCACACGCCATCCGCGGCCAGCGCGGGCTGGACCTGATCCTCCGAATCGCTGACCCCCGGCACGGACTCGGTCTCCAGGGTCAGCCTCAGTTCCTGCGGCTGCATCTGTTGCGACAGCAGCACCCGGCCCTCGAGCGCGCCGCCGCGCGTCATCAGGATGCGCACATCGGTCGTGCCCGCGGCGCAGACCTGCGGATCCGTGCGCGGGAGTCCGGGCGCCTTGGCACGCAGTTGCAGCTCCGCGCACAACGCGTGCGCGCGCAGCTCGAAGCGGCCCTGTTCGTCGGCAGCGATGGTCCAACTGGGGCCACCGAAGAACGGGAACTTCGCGTGGTGCGCGCGCATCTCGGGTGGCGGCTCGCTGTCGAACTCGGCGCGCAGGCGGCCGACCACCGTGACGGCTGCTCCAGGCACGGGCGCGCCCGACTCGTCGACGACGACGCCCGCGACGAGGAGTTCCGGCGCTGCGAGTCGCACATCGCCGACGTCGACCCAGCCGCTGGCGGGAAGCGCGGGCAACGGCACGAGCGCCTGCAGCCGAGGCGGCTCGGCGTCGGCGAGCATGAGCAGCGTGCGCGTGGCGGCATCTTCCGGTTGCAGCGGCACGAGCAGGATGCCGTCGCCGTCGGTGCGGCCGGCCATGCCTCCGGCACTCGAAGAGCCGCCCGGCCGATGCCGGCGCCGGCCGACGAGCAGCACCTTTCCGGCGTACGGTCCCTGCGCATCGAGCACGCGCATGCGCGCGATCGGAAGCAGCGCTCCGACGCGGATCGGCAACTCGACGCGCTCGAACGGCTGCAGCGGCCCGCGCGCGCGCCCGAGCGCCTCCGCCTCCGGGTTCGAGAGCACGTAGATGCCCTCGAGCTCCAGGCCGGTCTCCGCGTACAACGGCGCGCTTTCGCGCGGCACCGCGTACGCGATGTTCGGTCCCGCGCGCAGCGGCGGTCGCTCGGCTGCTGCGTTGCGGACCCAGGCGTCGCCGAACCCGCCGTGCCCGAGATCGGCCTCGAACACGCGTCCTTCAGGATCGAGCAGCTTCACGTCGACGCGGCCGAGCTCCGGCAACCACAGCTCGCTGCCGCCCGGCGGCGGTGCGGAACCTTCCAGCACGAGCGCGATCGATCTCGTCAGCAGCGCGAGCGGCTCGACGGTCAGGCGCGGCTTGCCCGGACCGATGCGCTGCCAGATCGCAGGCGGGAGGGACAGCTCGCCGCGTTCGTCGGTGCTCCCGTTCCACACGGCCTCGCTCGAGCGGCCGTCGAGCGCATGCTCGCGCAACTCGCACGCGAGGTCGGGAATCGGCCGGCCGCCGCGGTCGCGCACGCGCACGACCCAGGAGCGCGCGGCGTCGGCGACCGGCGCGGGCGCGCCCTCGGACGCTGCGACGCTGCTCCGAACCGCGACCGCAGCGCCGGCGCTGCCCGTCACTTTCACCGACGCGTCGATCTCGAGTTGCGCCGGGGCCTGCTGTTGCGAGGCTCCCTGGATCGCGGGCGCTTCGGCCACGCGCGCCGCGGGTGCCCTTTCCTGCCACAGCAGCCACAACACCCCGGCAGTGATCGCGCCGAGCAGCGCGATCAGCAGCACATTGCGTCTCATGCCCCGCAAGCGTAGCGCTCGGCCCCGTGCGAGGTTCGTTTTACAGATCGAAGCTGATGCCGAGCAGCACCGACTCGCTGCCGGTGTTCACTTCGTAGATCGAGCCGTTCGAGATGTGGGAGGCAGTCAAGCTGAGCCGCACGCGAGGGCTGATCCGATAGCCGACCTCGAGTGCGGAACGGAACTCGAGCGGGCCGCCGAGATCGGCGCTCCCGCCTTCCCAGAGTCCGGCCGCCATGCTCGGCGCCGCGAACCACTTTTCACCCAGCTCGAACTCGCGCCGCAAGCCCGCGTACAGGTACGTGGAGGTGGGCGAGACGTGCTCGATGCCGACGATCGGCTCGAGCTCCCACCAAAACTTGCGGAAGCGGAACTCGGCGCCGACTTCCTGCTCCAAGTCGTCGGCGCGAAGTCCGAACACGCCTCCGTACAGCGCGACCTGCTGCAGCAATCCGGCGGGCTCTGGATTCGCGCACTCGGACTGTCGCGCGAGCAGCAGTGCGACGAGGGCGAGACTCATCGGAGTGGACCGATCGTGAGGGCCTCGAGTGGGGCCGGCGGTGGGAGCGCTGAGCGCCCTTCAGGACCGGGAGCGAACTCCATGACGCCGCACTGGGCCGGCTGCTCGTCACGAGCTCCGCCTCCAGTTGTTGCGCGTGCTGGTCCGTACCCTCGTCGCACAGTCGTTGGCTCGGGCAGCGCACGCCGCGTGGGACGTGGGCTGGACGAGCGGAAAACCTCCCACCTCGATGCTACCCGTGTTGGCGCGGACCCGGAAGCCCGACTTCGAGGGCGCGGGTTTAGGGCCGACACGTCGCACGGACCCTAGTGCCAGCGAGAGCGAGCGAAAGCGGCTGCTGGTCGCCCGGCCCGCGCGCTCGTTCGGGCCGAGTGCGTGCTCAGAGCCGGTCGAGCATTGCCTGCGCCGCGGCGGGCGCGTCCGCGCCGAGTTCGATGGTGACCTCCTGCGTCGGAGCCTCGCCGACCTCGATGCGAGTGGACCAGAAGGGGAGAACCCACGTCGGCCCCGAAGTCCGCATGAGAAAGGAGAGCTTCAGGTCGCGTGGCCCAACCCTCGTTGCTTCGAGCTCGACGCGGCCCCGGGCGTCCAGCGGCAGGGAGAATTCGTGTCCGTCGAAGTCGGGCGGGGCGCCGTCCGGTCCTTCGACCGGATGCAGGCTCGCGCCGAGCGCGTAGTTCGAACTCGGGAGTCGATCGATGCCGTCGATCGACACCTGCAGCTTCAGCGCCGGCAACAGCACGACACGCTGTCCGCTCGTCACGCGTTCGAGGTGCGCGCCGCGTCGACCCGGCGCGCCGAGCCAGACCTCTGCGTGGGGTTCGCGCGTCCACAGACGCAGTCGCTCGTCGCGGGTGAAGAAGAATTGCCGCTCGCCAGCGCCGCTCGCGCCGCACCTCGCGGCGACCTCACCGATTCGCGCTCCGTGCTCGTCGACGACATCGAGGTCGAGGACGTGTACGTCGCTGAGGTCCAGCGGCGGCCGTTCGTTATCGCCGTCCGCGACGAGGAACGTCTCGGACCTGGCGAGGGCGAGCGACGACCCGTTGACGACGACCTCGAGCGCGCGTCGCGAGCCCACGGGGACACCGGTGACCCTCCAAGTGCCGTCGTTCGCCACGGCTGCGCTGCGGTATCGAGACCACCACGAGGGGGATTCGCTCGGTACGAACACGCGGAGTTCAAGTGATTCGAGCGGGATGCCGGGAGCGACGATCACGCGGCCGCTCAGGGTGGCCGTCGTAGGAAGTTCGAGGCGGCAGGGGGAGCGCGGAGGGAACTCGAGCTCGAGCCAGTCGGTCTCCTCGCCGTCCTGCAGCCTCGCACGCACGCGCACGCGCTCGATGTGCTCGCTCGACACGAACCAGAACATCCCCCCAGCGGCGCTGTAGGTCGTGCGCCGCGGCCCGGTATCCCATCTGTCGGCCGATGTGAGTTTGGTGCGGAGTTGATTCGGCTCGAAGCCATCGGCCCTTGCTGCCGCGACGACCGCATCCACGGAGGGGACCTCTGCGGCGTGCAGACGCGACTCGAGCTCGATGTGCGCGCCCACAACCGATTCTCCGTTCACTCCGATCACGCGACCGGATGCGATGACCTCGACGGGGCGCAGCTCGACGCGACCTGCGTCGAACGTCTCGGAGTGGAAACTGCCCGCGAGTTCGAAGATGCCTTCGACCGGAGGTTCGGTGCGCGTCTGCACGATGAACCGGATGTGCGCGGCGGGGCCGGGGCGCGGAAAGTCGAGCTCGATCGCGCTCGCTGCATTCACCGTGGCGATGTCGGCATGATCCGGTTCATCGGACGAGGAGTAGGAGGCGCCGAGATCGCGCGACCAGTAACGGACGAGCGAGTGCGGGGAGACGAGCCCGTCGGGAGCGACCAGCGTCGCGCGCACGCGAATCGTGCGGGAGAGCTCGGAATGCACAGGCATGGGGACGCGCGCTTCGCGCGCATCGACCCAACGCCGCAGGCCCCAACCTCCCAGGGTTCCGAGTAGCAGCGCCGCAACGACTACCCAGCACAGGCTACCTAAGGTGCTCCGGCCCATCAGCACAGCATAGTGCAGGGCTGAGCGGCGGGTCACGCCGAGCGCATCCTCCGCTGCGTGCCCAGCCGACACGATTCGATTTGACAGAAAAGCGCGCAGCAGGCTGCTCGCGCGGTCGATCGCGGCTTGTCTAGCTTGCGCGCTCGTTCAGGCAGCGCGCCAGCAGCCGGTGGAAGTGGTGCACGCCCAATTCGTGCGCCGGCGCGTAGCGGCCGCGCTGGTACAGGCGCGAGCGCAGCCCCTTCTGCACCGACGTGACCACGTCCTCGTCCTCCTGCTCGACCTGCTCGAGTCCCGCGCCCGCGCCGCGCTCGAGCCGCGCGCGATCCCACACGTACGAGCGGAACAGCACGCGCGTCCGCGCGACGCCGAGCGGCAGCACGACGTTCAGCGACAGGCCCCACGCGTACAAGTTCAGCATCGTGTTCGGGAACAGCCAGTAGTACAGCCCGCCGATGTCGCGCTCGTTCGGGAACTCGAGCGCGTCGCGCGGATCGCTGGCGCGGGCGATCTGCAGCGCGCCCCAGGGCTCGAGCTCGGTCCGGTACGTGTCGAACTCGATCGCCTGGTTCAGCCCCGGGTGCACGTACGGCACGTGCAGGCCCTCGAGGTAGTTGTCGACGTACAGCGCCCAGTGCGCGTCGAACTCGTAGTCTCGCGAGCGCGCGCGGTCGAGCTCGGCGCGCTCGAGCGGCAGGCCGGCGCTGCGCGTGCGCAGCGAACCGAGCCAGGACTCGAAATCGCAGGCGGGGTGCGTCGACGCGAAGAGCAGCGGTCCGAGCGCCGACCAGCGCGCCGCCGCGAGATCGTCGGCCGGCGCCGGGAAGTCGCGCGCGCCCTCGAAGTGCGGCGCCGCGACGAGCTTGCCGTCGTGCGCGAAGCGCCGGCCGTGGTACGCGCAGCGCAGCGACGCGTTCTTGCAGCTCGCGCGCACGAGCAGCGCGCCGCGGTGCGTGCACGCGTTCGACAGGCACGCGACGCGCGAACCGTCGGGTGCGCTCGAGAAGAACAGCGGCTCGTCGAGCACGCCGGGCGCGAGCACGAACGGGCGCGCGTGGCCGGGCGGCGGCAGCGCCTCCTCGCCGGCCCAGTGCCATGCGCGCGCGAACGCGCGCTCGATCACGCGCGCGTGCACGGCGGGGGAGCGGTAGAACTCCGCCGGCGGCAGCGCGGCGCGCGTCGGGTCGCCGCCGTGGTCGGACAGGAACGGATCCATCGCGGAGAGCGTACTCCTCCGCGCGGCGCGCTACGGCAGCTTCTCGCGCGGCCCGTCGACGACGCGCTCCGGCGGCGCCGGCAGACCCAGGCGCCGCGCCGTCTCGTCGAGCAGCAGCCCGGCGATCTCTCGGTCGAAGCGCAGCGGGTGGTCGGCCCAGATCCGCACGCGCGTGCGTGCCACGTCGAGCACGTCGACGGCGGCCGTGATCTCCACGCCGCCGATCGCGCAGCTCGCGCGGCGCGGGAAGTCGATCCTGTGCACGGCGTGGCGGTCGGCGCGCTCACCCAGGAGTTGCGAGAGCGCGCTCCAGACCGGTTCGACGTCCGCCGCGAGTTCCGCCTCGCGGTGAATCGGGCGCACATCGAAGGCGGCCTCTTGCGCGCGCGGCTGCTCCGGACGCGCGGGCGTCGTCGGGCAGGCGGTCGTGAGCAGCGCAACGGACAGCGCGAAGGCGAAAGCGGAAACGGGGTGGAAGTTCATGGTGGGACTCTAGACGCGGGCAGGGGTGAGCGAGGACTGCGCGCAAGCGACCAGGCCGCGGAACACGCGCAGCCCCTCGCCCTCGCGGCGACCGGACAGGCGCGTCCAGGTCGGGTGGTGGAACACGCGCACGTTGCGCTCGGGGTGCGGCATGAGCCCGAGCACGCGGCCGCTCGCGTCGCACAGGCCGGCGATCGCATCGAGCGATCCGTTCGGGCAGGCCGGGTACGGCACGCGGCGCGGATCCGCGCCGCTCGCGGCGGCCGGATCGACGTAGCGCAGCGCGACCTGGCGCTGTGCGTACAGCGCCTCCAGCGTCGCGGCATCGCGCACCGCCAGGCGCCCCTCGCCGTGCGCGACCGGCACCGGCAGGCGCAGCCCGGGCTCCAGGTACGGGCAGGCGCTGGCGAGGGCCTCGAGCTCGACCCAGCGGCACTCGAAGCGGTTGGACAAGTTGTTCTCCAGCGCCAGCGAGCGCGGGCGCTCGCCGCGCGTGACCGCGGGGCCCTCGAGCAGGCCGGTCTCGACCAGCACCTGGAAGCCGTTGCAGATGCCGAGCACGTGGCCGCCGCGCGCGACGAAGCCGACCAGCGCGTCGGACAGGCGCGCGCGCAGCTCGTGCGCGTAGAGCCGGCCGGCCGCCACGTAGTCGCCGTAGGAGAAGCCGCCGGGCAGCAGCAGGATCTGCGCATCGTCGAGGCGCCGCGGCTGCTCGAGCAGCCGGTACAGGTGCAAGAGCTCGACGCGCGCGCCGGCCAGCTCGAGCGCGAGCACGGCCTCGCGATCGCAGTTGCTGCCGGCGGCGCGCAGCACGATCGCGCGAGCGAGGGTACGACGTTCGTTCATGCCGGGTGAGCTCCGCGGAAGGCTTGCTCGAGGTGCGCAAGCGGCAGGCGCGCGACGACGCGCGCGCCATCGCTCAGCACGAGCTCCGCCGCCTCGGTCACCGTTCCCAAGCGGGCGAAGCTGCACCCGCCGAGTGCCGCGGCGAAGGCCGCCTCGCAGTCGGGAGCGACCTCGACCAGGAAGCGCGTGCAGGATTCCGAGTACAACCGCGTCGCAAGCGGATCGCAGCCCGCGGCCAGCGTCTCGCACGGCGCGGCGGACACGTCGAGCCGCGCGCCCAGGCCGCCGGCCAGCGCCATCTCGGCGGCGGCCACGGCCAGCCCGCCCTCGGAGAGGTCGTGGCAGCTCGCGACCAGTCCCGCGGCGATCGCGCCGTGCAGCGCGACCAGCACGCGCGGCGCCTGTTCGAGGTCCGGGCGCGGCACGCGACCGCCCAGCAGCGGCGGCGCGAGCTTTCCCGGATCGCGGCGCGCCAGCGCGTGCTCGAGGTACAGCGAGCCGCCCAGCTCCGCGCGCGTCAGCCCGACCACGTACAGCGCGTGGCCGGCGCGCTTGAGGTCCATCGTCAGCGCGCGCGCGACGTCCGGCACGATCGACAGCGCCGACACGAGCAGCGTCGGCGGGATCGCGATGGTCGTGTCGCCGACGCGGTACTCGTTGTTCAGCGAGTCCTTGCCCGAGATGAACGGCGTGCCGTAGGCCTTGGCGCCCTCGTAGCAGGCCTTGGCGGCGAGCACGAGCGCGCCGAGCCGATCGGGCTTCTTGCAATTGCCCCACGAGAAGTTGTCGAGGATCGCGGTGCGCGCGGGGTCGCCGCCGACGCACACCGCATTGCGCAGCGCCTCGTCGATCGCGGCCAGCGCCATCGCGTGCGGATCGAGCAGCCCGTAGCGCGGGCAGGCGCCCAGCGCGAGCGCGGCACCGCGATTCGACGACGGCAGCGGCTGCAGCACCGCCGCGTCCGACGGGCCGTGCGCGCGCGGGCCGCAGAACGGCTTGACGACGCTCATGCCCTGCACCTCGTGGTCGTACTGGCGCACGATCCATTCCTTGCTGGCGACGTTCGGTTCGGCGAGCAGCGCGAGCAGCGTCGCGCCGACCTCCGCGCAGGCGGGCACGCCCGGGTCGGCGATGCGCGGCGGCACGTGCGTCGCGCTCTGCAGCGCGCGCGGCAGGCCCTGGTGCAGGAAGTGCATGTCGAGCTCGCCGACCCGCTCGCCCTGGTCGCGCACGACCAGCCGGTGCGTGTCGGTGAAGCGGCCCAGCGGAGTCGCCTCGACGTCCTCGGCGCGGAACAGCGCGAGCAGCGCGTCGAGGTGCTCGGGCGGCACGGCCAGCACCATCCGCTCCTGCGCCTCGCTGATCCAGATCTCGTGGCTCGACAGGCCCGGGTACTTGAGCGGGGCTTCGGACAGGTCGACGTCGGCGCCGCACTCGGAGCCCAGCTCGCCGATCGCGCTCGAGAAGCCGCCGGCGCCGCAGTCGGTCACCGCGCGGTACAGCCCGCGGTCGCGCGCGGCGAGCAGGCAGTCGAGCGTGCGCTTCTCCTCGATCGGGTTGCCGATCTGCACGGCCGAGCTCGACTCGACCTCGCTGTCCTCGGACAGCTCGAGCGACGAGAAGGTCGCGCCATGGATGCCGTCGCGGCCGGTGCGGCCGCCGACCGCGACGATCACGTCGCCCGGGCGCACTTCCTTGTGCACGCGCTCGTGCGGGATCAGCCCGAGCGTGCCGCAGTACACCAGCGGATTGCCGACGTAGCGCGGGTCGTACCACACGCCGCCGTTGACGGTCGGGATGCCCATCCGATTGCCGTAATCGCGCACGCCGGCGACGACGCCGCGCAGGATGCGCCGCGGATGCAGGCAGCCCTTGGGCAGCGCGCTCTCGGGCAGGTCGCTTGGGCCGACGAAGAACGCGTCGGTGTTCGCGATCGGACGCGCGCCCAGGCCCGCGCCGAGGATGTCGCGCACGACGCCGCCGACGCCGGTACCGGCGCCGCCGTACGGATCGATCGCGCTCGGATGGTTGTGCGTTTCGACCTTCAGGCACAGGTCCTGGCCCTGGTCGAAGGCGATCACGCCGGCGTTGTCGTGGAACACGCTGACGCACCAGTCACGCGCCAGTTCCTTCGTCGCGCGCACGATCGTGCTCTTGAACAGGTTCTCGATGCGCTCGCCGTGGAAGTCGATCGGGCTGGTGAAGGTCTTGTGCTTGCAGTGCTCGCTCCAGGTCTGCGCGAGCGTCTCGAGCTCGAGCGCGGACGGCTCGCGGCCGAGCGCGCGGAAATGCGCGTGGATGGCGCGCATCTCGAGCAGCGTCAGCGACAGTTGTCCGCGCTTGGACAGCTGCTCGAGGCCGGCGTCGTCCAGTGCGAGCAGCGCCACTTCGACGCGGCCGCGTCGCGCATGACCGGCCGGCGCGCGGTAGGGCAGGTCCTCGCGGCCGGCGAGCAAGAGCTCGATCGTCTCGTTGGCCAGCGCCTTGCGCCCGGCCGCCGCGGCCGCCGCGCTCGACAGCGCGACACCGGCGCGCGGCGCGAGCTCGAAGACGCGGAAGGT
>Ga0194120_10011717_pt1 | contig 10448 bp, 9 predicted proteins | sample TA2MahCa65mmetaG_FD_148642 | JGI IMG/M metagenome (GOLD analysis project Ga0194120, IMG submission 148642) | Freshwater microbial communities from Lake Tanganyika, Tanzania - TA2015019 Mahale Deep Cast 65m | ecosystem: Environmental > Aquatic > Freshwater > Lake | place: Tanzania: Lake... | reverse complement strand
CCTTCGACCTCGAGCCCGTCGTGGCCGAGTGCCAGGCCGCGGCCAACGAGCATGTCGCGCGCGCCGTCGCGGCCGTGCGCCCGCTGCGCGAGGGGCCCGAGCGCGCCAGCCTGCTGGCCCTGTGCGACTTCGTGCTGCAGCGCAGCCACTGACGCGTCCCCGGGCCCTCGGGATCCGCACGCGCTTGGTTATCCTGCGCCACCACACGAGCCCGCCGCCCCCGGCCGGCGGCCAAGCAACCTGAAGGACGGCAGGCGGAGCGCAGGTGGCCTTTCGACCCAACTGGTACGAGGATGGACAGCGGAGCGGCGGCGGGCTCCGCGGCGCGCTCGCCGGCTGGAGCGCGTTCCGCTGGATCCTGACGCTCAACATCGCGGCCTTCCTGCTGCAATTGCTGCTGCAGGGCGTCGAGGGCGGGGACGGCGTGCTGTCCTTCCTCGCGCTGCGCGCGTGGTGGCCGCACGGGTCCGGCTTCCCGCTCGACCCCTCCACGGGCGAGTTCCTGCACGGCGCCTTCAACTGGCTGTTCGCGCCGCAGCTGGTGACGTACGCGTTCCTCCACGACACCAGCGGCCTGTGGCACATCGGCTTCAACATGCTGTACCTGTGGTTCTTCGGCCCCGAGCTGGAGAACGAGCTGGGCCGCCGCGGCTTCCTGCGGCTGTACCTGGGCGGGGCGGTCTTCGGCGGGCTGGTGCAGTGGGCCTGGTGGGCCGCCAGCGGCGATCCGGGCAGCGTGGTGGGCGCGTCCGGCGCCGTGTACACGGTCATGACGTTGTTCGCCCTCAAGTGGCCGCACCGGCCGATCCTGCTGTGGCTGGTGCTTCCGGTGCCCATCTGGCTGCTGGTCGTGCTCAGGGTGGCCAGCGACGCCATGAACCTGCTGCAGGACCGCGCCGGCACCACGGCCGTGCTGGTGCACCTGGGCGGCGCGGCCTTCGGCCTGCTCTGGTTCCGCGGCGGCGCGGCCCTGACGGCCGTGCTCGAGCGCCGGCGCCGCGACAAGGCCCTGCAGGAGTTCCAGGCGGAGGCCTCCACGCGGCGCGAGATGGACCGCATCCTCGGCAAGATCCAGGCCAGCGGCCTGGCCTCGCTGGACGCCCGCGAGCGCGCGTTCCTCGAGCGCCGCTCGCGCGAGTTGCGCGAGCAGGGGCGCTGAGCGTCCCGGGCGCGACCGCCCCCGCGCGGCGCCGGACGTCGGCGGGGGATCGGCCAGACGGGCCGCAAGGGGCGCCCCTCGCTCCGGCAGGCTGGCGGCGGTACAAACGTCCAACCCGGGCGCCCCGGACGGCGCGCCTGGAGTCCACGAGGATGCCAACGTGAAGCAGCGGATGTCGTGGCTGGGAGCGGTGCTGGCTGCCCTGGCCCTGCCCGGCGTGGCCGCGCAGGACGCGCAGCCGGTCGTCGAGGAACTGCCCGAGAACCTCCAGCCTTTCTGGAAGGACTACTGGCCGGCCAAGCAGGCGGATGACGAGGAGGCCATGGACAGGTCGGTGCGCCTGCACCGCAAGCTGGCCGAATGGACGCTCAACCTGCTGCTGGACGACTGGTGCGGCAAGCCCGTCGACGGCCTGCCCGACGAACTGCGCGCGCTGGCCTGGAGCCTCGACCGCGTGGACCGCGGAACGCGCTGCATCGAGCGCGTGCGCTTCGTGCTGGACCTCGAGCCGACGCAGCGGCTGCAGCGCCTGGGCGAGATGAACGACCTCTACGCGGCCGACGCGGCCTTCGACGAGGCGCTGGCCACTCCCGGAGACGACGCCTGGGCGCGGGTTGCCGAGCAGTACGACGCGTGCGCCACGGGCTTCGAGAAGCTGGGCGATTTCGACTTTGCCGTGCGCGCGCTGAACAACCTGGCCGAGGTCGAGCTGCGCCGCAAGCGCCTGTGGGAACGCGCGCTGGCGTTCCAGCGGCTGGTCGAGCTGGCGGACCGGCTGCCGTTCAAGGACGCGGCCGCGGAGGGCGCGGCCGCGGAGCTGGTACGGCTGCGCGAGCAGGGCTTCGATCCATCCCAGCCCAAGCCCGACCCGTCCAGCATGCCGTCTGGCGACGGGGCCGGGTCCGGCGCCGGCACGCCGGCGGCCGACGGCAAGGCCAGCGGGGCGGGGCGCACGCTCGACTCCTTCGCCGCGGGCTCGGCGCCGGTCACGGTCAAGCTCCACCTGGACGCGCCCAAGAAGGGCCTCGCGCCGGTCGTCCTGCCCGGCTTCTTCCCGCTCGACAACCCCTTCCTGTGGACCTACAGCTGGCTCGAGGGCGACGGGCCCGCGGCCTTCGACACCCAGCGCAGCGTGCACCTTGCGCCGGGGGGCAAGCGCTGGCAGCTGCTGCGCGACGGCTTCGACTTCTTCATCGACGCCGACGGCGACGGCCAGGGCGACGCCAGCATCTCGTCCAGCAGCACGCCACAGCGCATCGAGGTGCCGCTGCCCGACGGCCGCACCTGGCCGATCATGGCCTGCCTGCCCTCCGACCAGGAGCAGCAGTACGGCATGGAGCTGAACTACGCGCCCTCGGCCAGCACCGCGCGCATGCGCTTCCACATCGCCGGCGGCATGCGCGGCGAGGTGCTGGGCGAGAGCTGGCTGGTGCTCGACAACAACATGACCGGCACCTACGGAGACCAGGTCGAGCAATGGGGCGACGGCTTCACGCCCACCTCGCCCGACGCCGACTCCTGGTGGCGCGACCCCGACGCGATCCAGGTCGGCAAGGGCAAGGTGGCCCTGCCGTACTCGAGCGTGCTGCCGGTGGCCGGGGCCTTCTACCGCGCGTCGATCACGCCCGACGGCAGCGAGCTGACGCTGCGCAAGCTGGACCTGGCCACCGGCCTGGTCAAGCTGGACTGCGCCACCAAGGTGCAGCCCACGCACGTGCTGATCGAGGAGGTCGGCGGCACCCTGCCCGGCGCGATGCTCAACGTGGTGCCGGCCAAGAAGGGCGGCTCGGTGCCCGTGCCGGCCGGGAGCTGGCGCCTGGCCATGGCGCGCCTCGAGTCCGGCACCAAGACCGGGCTGCAGCAGGTGCGCGTCTACCGCGGCAAGGCGCAGGCCTTCACCGTCGAGCCCGGCCAGACCGCCACGCTGGCGCTGGGCGCGCCCTACCAGCTGCGCTTCCGCCCCACGGCGTCCGACATCAAGACCGAGGATGGCGAGACGCACATCGCGTTCGACTCGCTGCGCATCTTCGGGCGCGGCGGCGAGGAGTATGCGCAGATCTTCGACGAGCCCCTGATGCCCGAGGTCGAGATCCTGGGCGCCGACGGCAAGAAGCTGGTCAAGGGCTACAAGACCATGCGCGCCGACATCGAGCTGTGGACCAAGGCCGGCGATCGCTGCCTGTACTTCCCGGTGCCGATCCGGGTGTCGGAGCTGAAGGACCCGTCCAAGCTGGGCTTCAAGCTGTCGCAGAAGTCCCACGGGTTGCTGGGCGGGCCGTTCGCCAACGAGCCTGCGGTCGAGGACAAGCCGGCGGACAAGCGCTGACATGCTCGACATCCGCTTCATCCGTGAGCACGTGGATGCCGTGCGCGAGGGGGCGCGCCGCAAGCGCATCGACTTCGATCCCGACCGCCTGCTGGCGGTGGACGAGCGTCGGCGCACGCTGATCCGGCAGGTCGAGGACGCCAAGGCCGAGCAGAAACGGCGCGGCAAGGCCGTGGGCGGCCTCGCGCCCGAGGCGCGGGCGGCCGAGCTGGCCGGGCTGGGTCAGCTCAAGGAGTCGATCGCCGCCGGCGAGGCGCAACTGCACGAGGTGCTGGCCGAGTTCGACGCGCTCATGCTGCGCGTGCCCAACGTGCCGGCGGCCGAGGTGCCCGAGGGCCGCGACGACAGCCAGAACGTCGAGCTGCGGCGCGTGGGCGCCGTGCCCGACAAGGGCTTTCCGCTGCTGGACCATGTGGAGCTGGGCCGCCGGCTGGGCATCCTGGACATCGAGCGCGGCGTGCGCCTGTCCGGCGCGCGCTTCTACTTCCTGCGCGGCGCCGGCGCCCTGCTGCACCGCGCCGTGCTGGCCTTCGCCCTCGACCACATGGTGAAGAAGGGCTTCGAGCCCATGGAGGTGCCGGTCCTGGTGCGCGACCCGGCCATGGTGGGCACGGCCTACTTCCCGGGCGGCGAGGAGCAGGCCTACCGCCTCGAGCGCGACCAGCTCAACCTCGTCGGCACCGCCGAGGTGCCGCTGACGTCCTTCCGCTCCGGCGAGATCCTGCAGCTCTCCGAGCTGCCCGTGCGGCTGGTGGCGCAGAGCCACTGCTTCCGCCGCGAGGCCGGCGCGGCGGGCAAGGACACCAAGGGCCTCTACCGCATCCACCAGTTCCAGAAGGTCGAGCAGGTGGTGATCCTGCCGGCCGACGAGGGCCTGTCGCGCGAGTGGCACGAGTCGATCGTGCGCAACGCCGAGGAGCTCCTGCAGGCCCTCGAGCTGCCCTACCGCGTGGTCAACGTGTGCGGCGGCGACCTCGGCCAGCCGCAGGTGCAGAAGTTCGACATCGAGACCTGGATGCCCAGCCGCGGCGGCTGGGGCGAGACCCACAGCGCCAGCCGCTTCCACGACTTCCAGGCGCGGCGCCTGGAACTGCGCTACCGCGACGAGCGCGGCGAACTGCGCTTCTGCCACACGCTCAACAACACCGTGGTCGCCAGCCCGCGCATCCTGATCCCGATCCTCGAGCTGTACCAGCAGAAGGACGGCAGCGTGGTCGTGCCGCGCGCGCTGCGGCCGTGGATGGGGGGCGTCGAGGTCCTCGAGCCGCTGGCCTGAGGCGCTGGGGCTGCGTCAACCGCCTCCGCCGCCTCCGCTGCCGAGCAGGTCGTCGAGGAAGTCGTTGAAGTCCCCGCCGGTGCCGCCGCCGAAGGGATTGTCGGGAAGGCCGCCGTCGTCGCCCGAGCCGGCGCCGGAGCCGTCGCCGGAGCCGTCGCCGGAGCCGGGGACGTCGGGGTCGTTGTCGTCAGGGTCGACACCCGCCGGGACGCCGTCGCCATCGGCGTCCTTGTCGCCGCCGACGACCGGAACGTTCGGGTCGTTGGGGTCGGCGTCCTCGGAGTCGCGGATGCCGTCGCCGTCGGAGTCCGGGCCGCCGGGGCCGGTGCTGCCCGAGGTGCCGCCCGCGCCCGTGAAGGTGGGCGGGATGGCGTGCACGCGCATGACCAGGTCGCTGTGGCCGCCCAGCGGGATGCTGCGGCGGTAGACCAGCGTGCGCGAAGCGGCGGAGAGCGAGGCCATGTCGGCCACGGTGCGCGGGACGGCCTCGAGGGCCAGCTCGACCTCGACCAGCGCCGGCAGCCGGTGGCGCGCCGAGGCGTCCCAGTCGTGCAACTCCTCGGCGAACCGGTCGACGTCCTCGCGGTAGCGCACCTGGAAGCGCACCACGCGGTCGTGCAGCAGCTCGTACACGCCGTGGTCGTCGTTCTCCAGCGGCTGTTCGTCCACGTGGAAGGACTGCCGGCGCCACAGCTCGCGCACGTCGGGCAGCAGCGGGTTGCGCCGCAGGCGGTAGCCGGTCTCGCACACGTCGGACGGCACCTCGCGCTCGTCCACGCGGCGCGTCATGGTGCTGTCCACGTGCGTGAGCAGCGACAGCGAGTCGGCCGGCTCGCCGTCGATCATGCGCGCCTCGCCGCGGAAGACCTGGTCGTCCAGGATGCCCAGCACCCAGGCGCGCCGCAGGTCGGCCTCGACGATGTCCAGGATCTCGGGCCCCAGGCGCGCCACGCGCGACTCGATCTCGATCTGGTCGCGCGCGCGCAGGGTGGCGTCGAGGCTGGAGTACAGCGCCACCATGACCAGCGACATGATGGACAGCGCGATGAGCACCTCGACCAGCGTGAAGCCGCGGATCCTGCGGGTCACTGCGCGCCTCCCTTCCCCGAGAACGCGCCGGCCTCGTCCTCGTCACGGGCGACCGGCAGGAAGCCCTCGAGCAGCAGCTCGTCGGGAGCGTCGCCGGTCAGCGAGGGCCAGCGGATGGCCAGCTTGAAGCGCCGCACGCGATGCTGGCTCTCCTCGTCGGCCACCTCGTCCTCGTCGGGCAGCACCGCGTCGCCCGGGGCGCCGGAGGTGAAGCCGGAGGACTGGGAGAAGTTGCTGGACGTCGAGAAGCCCTGCTGCTCCTCGTCCTCCTCGACCACGCGGCCGGTGGAGAGGTCGTAGTCCTCCAGCGTGAACGCCCACGAGTAGGTCGGGTCCTCCTCGATCACGCCGATCTCCTCCTTGACCTCGTCGGGATCGAGCAGGTGCTGCTCGAGCAGGCGCTCGGCGTAGGCCAGGGCGTGCAGCTGGTGGCCCGAGCGGTAGGCCATCTGCGAGGAGGACTCGCGCACCTCGAGCAGCGGCAGGATGCAGATGCCCACCAGCGCGACGGTGACCATGATCTCCAGCAGCGTGAAGCCGGAGGGGCGGCAGGGGCGGCGATCAGCGGAAGTCGACATCCTGCAGCGGCGCCATGACGACGTCGCCCTCGAGAATCTGGCTGCGATTGGCGAGGCCGCTCACCCGCAGGGTGAAGACCTCGGTGTCAGGGTACTCCGGATTGTCCAGGATCACCTCGTGCGGGGCGATGCGCCCGAGGGCCGACACCTCCAGCGTGACGATCCCGTCCTCGCGCGGCTCGCTGCCCGGCAGGCGCACGCTGCGGAAGGCGATGCCGCGCTCGAGGGGCAGGGGATCGATGACCGACGTCTTGCCCGGGCCGCGGTTGTCGCCCTGCTCGTCGCGCTCGAAGGGGTAGTAGGCCTCGTACAGGCCCCGGTCGAGGTCGTAGGCGAAGACCAGCGGCTCCTGGCGCAACTGGGCGTGGCTGCGCGCCATCTCGAGCGAGGCCGCCAGCTGGTCCACCGACGCGCGCAGGCGCGTCTGGGGCAGCAGCGAACTGCTGCCCGTCACCATGACGGACATGGCCAGCCCGATGATGGCCACCACGACCATCAGCTCGATGAGCGTGAAGCCGTCAGTTGCCGGTCGAGTTGCTGTGGATCTCCGCGTCATCGGCCTCGCCACCTTCGACGCCATCGGCGCCGAGGGAGATGATGTCGTACTTGCTGCTGCTGAGCTTCTCGTACTGGAAGAAGTTGCCCCAGGCGTCCTTGAGCTCGTCCTCGGACTCCACGTAGGGGTCGTTGAAGTTCTTCTCCGCGGGCTCCAGCAGCGCCTCGAGCGATTCGGGCAGCTTGGAGTGGTGGCGCCGGTAGGACTCGATGGGCAGCTTGAGCTGCGACATCTTGGCCTTGGTGATGGTGACCTGCGCCTCGCGCTGCTGGCCGAAGAAGCGCGGCGCGACCAGGGTCAGCAGCAGCCCGATGATGGCCACCACGACCATGATCTCGATCAGCGTGAAGCCGGCCTTGCGGCGGGCGGGGGGCGGGACGGCGCGGGACATGGGAACCTCCGTTCAGACGGTGCCGAGCTGGAGCATCGGCATCACGATGGACAGGACGATGAAGGCGACCAGGACGGCCATGGCCAGGATCAGCAGCGGTTCGATCACGGCGGTCATGCGCTCGGTGGCGATCTCGACCTCCGTCTCGTAGGCCTCGGCCAGGCGGTCGAGCACGGTCTCGAGCTCGCCGGTCTGCTCGCCCACGGCGATCATGTAACCCACGGCGGGCGGGAAGATGCCGCTGCGCTTGAGCGGCGAGCTGATGTCGCCGCCCTGCAGGATGGCCGCGTGCAGGTCGTCGAGCACGCCCTGCAGCACGGCGTTGCCCACGATCTCGCGCACGATCTTGAGCGCGTCCAGCACCTGCACGCCGGTCTTGAGCAGCGTGGAGAGCGTCACGGCGAAGCGCGCGATGGCCTGCTTCTTGAACAGGTCGCCGAAGACCGGCAGGTTCAGCAGGAACTTGTCCACCGCGTAGCGGCCGCGCTCGGTGCGCCGCAGCGCGCCCACGAACATGTTGGCCAGCACCACGGCCAGCACCAGCAGGTACCAGTAGCTGCGCAGGAACTCGCTGCCCGACTTGAGCACTTGCGTGGGCAGCGGCAGCTCCTGGCCGCGGCTCTCGACCAGCACGATGAGCTTGGGCACGACCTTGGCCATCAGGATCGACACGACCACCGCGCCCACGCCGACCATGATCATCGGGTACATCAGCGCTGCCAGCACCTTGTTGCGCGTCTTGGCCTGCTTGAGCAGGAAGCTGGACAGGCGCTCGAGCACCACGTCGGTGTTGCCGGCCGCCTCGCCCGAGCGCACCATGCTCACGTAGAGGGGTGGGAACACGCCCGGGTGCTGCTCGAGGGCCTCGGCGAAGGACGCGCCGCGGCTGATGCGCTCGCGCACGTCGCGGAAGACCGCCTCCAGCTCGCGCGACTCGATCTGCTCGACCAGCGCCTTGAGCGCGTCGTTGAGCGGGATGCCCGACTTGAGCAGCGTGGCCAGCTGGCGCGTGATCTGCGGCAGCTCGCGCGACGTGCGCCGGCGCTGGCGCGCCAGCGACCAGCGCGACTTGCTGCGCGTGCGGACGGCCTCGACCTCCTCGATGTCCGTGACATGCAGGCCGTCGCGGCGCAGCTTGAGGCGCGCCTCGCGCGGGCTGTCGGCGTCGGCGATGCCGGTCTTGAGCTGGCCGGCCGTGGTGAAGGCCTTGTAGGTGTAGACCGGCACGGCCGCGGACCTCACTCGTCCTTCTGGGTGACGCGCAGCACCTCGTCCAGCGTGGTGACGCCGGCGCGCACCTTGTTGAGCCCGTCCTGGCGCAGCGTGCGCAGCGTGCCGCGCTCGATGGCCTCGTGCTTGATGGTGCTGGCGCCCGAGCGCTCCATGACGCGCACGCGCACCTGCTCGTCCACGGGCAGCATCTCGTACAGCGCGGTGCGGTCCACGTAGCCGCTGTTGAAGCAGTAGTCGCAGCCCTTGCCGAGCATGACCCTGCGATCGGGAAACTCGTCCAGCGAGAGGCCCACCGACTCGAGGCGCTTGCGGCCCTCGAGGTCGGGCTCGACGGCCGTCTTGCACTTGGGGCAGATCACGCGCACCAGGCGCTGGGCCACGCACAGCAGCACCGAGCTGGCCACCAGGTAGGGCTCGACGCCGATGTCGAGCATGCGCGTGACGGCCGACGAGGCGTCGTTGGTGTGCAGGGTGGAGAGCACCAGGTGGCCCGTCAGGGCGGCGCGGATGGCGATGTCGGCCGTCTCGCCGTCGCGCACCTCGCCGATCATCATGATGTCCGGGTCCTGGCGCAGGAAGCTGCGCAGGCCGGCGGCGAAGGTCAGGCCCTTCTTGACGTTGACCTGCACCTGGCTGACGCCGACGAGGTTGTACTCGACCGGGTCCTCGATGGTCAGGACGTTCTTCTCCAGCGTGTCGAGCTCGGACAGCGCCGCGTAGAGCGTGGTGGTCTTGCCCGAGCCGGTGGGGCCGGTGACGAAGATCACGCCGTGCGTGTAGTTCACGTACCTGCGCAGGATGTCCTCGTTGTGCCGGTCGAGGCCGATCTCCGAGAGCTTGTAGACGCGCGCCGACTTGTCGAGCAGGCGCATGACGATGCGCTCGCCGTAGGTGGTGGGCACGGAGCTGATGCGCACGTCCACGTCCGACTCGCCGATGCGCAGCGTGGCGCGCCCGTCCTGCGGCATGCGCCGCTCGGCGATGTCCATCTTGCCCATGACCTTGATGCGGCTGGTGATCGCGTCCTGGTACTTCTTGGGCGGCGACTCCATGTCGTACAGGATGCCGTCGATGCGGTAGCGCACCTGCAGGCGGTCGGCGTAGGGCTGCACGTGCACGTCCGAGGCGCGCATCTTGAGCGCCTGGAAGAGCACCATGTTGACCAGCTTGACCAGCGGCGCCTTGCTGCCGGTGTCGAGCAGGTTCTCGCCCTCCTCGATCTCGGTGCCGTCCAGCGTGATCAGGTTGTCGTTGTCCTCGAGGTCCGACAGCGCCTGGTCCACCACGTCGGCCTTGGTCTTGTAGGCGCGGTTGATCAGGCTCGTGATCTCGGCCTTGGGCGCGAGGACCACGTCGACTTCCTTGCCCAGCATGGTGGCCAGGTCGTCGATGGGGTGCAGCTCGTAGGGCGCGCAGGTGGCCACCAGCAGCGAGCCGTCGGCCTCCTCCACGCCCACCAGGTTGAAGGTGCGCGCGAAGTGCACCGGCACGCGGTCCACGAAGGCCTTGGGCACCTCGACGTCGCGCAGGTCCTGCCGGAAGGGGTAGCCGAGGTAGCGCGAGAACAGCTTCAGCATGGCCGCCTCGGTCAGGTAGCCCTTGCTGACCAGCAGGCGATCGAGGTCCTGGCCGCTGTCCTGCGCCAGCGCGGCGCAGTCGCGCGCGTCGTCGGCGGAGAGGCCGCCGTCGGTGGTCAGGAGCTGCTCGAGGGCGCGGTCCATGGCTCAGCCGTCCGGCGGGGGCGGCGGCGGGTCCTGCCCGAGGCCGAAGACCTCGTCGAAGCCGGCGGCAGGCTCGGCCGGCACGAGCGGAGCGGGGACCGGCGCGACGGCCGGTGCGG
>Ga0194120_10011714_pt1 | contig 10449 bp, 10 predicted proteins | sample TA2MahCa65mmetaG_FD_148642 | JGI IMG/M metagenome (GOLD analysis project Ga0194120, IMG submission 148642) | Freshwater microbial communities from Lake Tanganyika, Tanzania - TA2015019 Mahale Deep Cast 65m | ecosystem: Environmental > Aquatic > Freshwater > Lake | place: Tanzania: Lake... | reverse complement strand
GGGTCGAAATCGGCGACGTGCTCGATCAGCAGATCGAGACCTTGTCCAAGGGCTTCAAGCGCCGCGTCGGCATCGCCCAGGCGATCTTGCACGATCCGCAAGTGCTGATCATGGACGAGCCGACCGATGGCCTCGATCCCAACCAGAAGCACGAGGTCAGGACGTTGATCCGCGCCATGGCCGAGAAGAAGGCGATCGTGATTTCGACCCATATTCTCGAAGAGGTCGAGCAGGTCTGCAGCCGCGCCATCATCATCGCGGCCGGCAGGATCGTCGCCGACGGCACGCCCGCCGAACTCGCCCAGCGCTCGCGCTATCACAACGCGGTCACGGTCGCGATCTTCGAGAGCCCGGCGGCGCTGCGCGCCAAGGACGAGCTTGCGCGCATCCCGGGGATCGCCGGCATCGAACCCGCCGCCGCGAAGAAGGGCGTCCTCGGCTGGACCGTGCTCGCCAAGGACGGCCAACCGATCCTCGAAGCCGTGTCCCACGTCGCGCGCAATGCCGACTGGGAAGTCGAGGAACTCAAGGTCGAGCCCGGCCGGCTCGACGAGGTCTTCCGCAGCATCACCCTCGGCGCGGGAAGGAGCTAGGAGCGACCATGCGCGGCATCCTCACCATCTGCAAGCGCGAGCTCGGCGGCTATTTCGCGACCCCGCTCGCCTATGTCTTCATCGTCGTCTTCTTGTTCGTGACGGCCCTTCTGACCTTCTATGTCGGCAACTTCTTCGAACGCGGCCAGGCGGACCTGCAGGTCTTCTTCCTGCTCCATCCCTGGCTCTATCTCTTTTTCGTGCCGGCGATTTCGATGCGGCTCTGGGCCGAGGAGCGCAAGAGCGGGACGATCGAACTCCTGATGACCCTGCCCTTGCCGCTTTGGACCATCGTCGTCGGCAAGTTTCTGGCGGCCTGGATCTTCACCGTGATCGCGCTCGCGCTCACCTTCCCGATGTGGCTGACCGTCAACTTCCTGGGCAAGCCCGACAACGGCGTCATCCTCGCCAGCTATGTCGGCAGCGCGCTGATGGCCGGCGGCTATATGGCGATCGGCTCCTGTATTTCGGCGCTGACGCGCAATCAGGTGATCGCCTTCGTCATCAGCGTCGTCATCTGCTTCTTGTTCACGGTCGCGGGGGCGCCGATGGTGCTCGACTTCTTCGCCGCTTGGGCGCCCCGTTATCTGCTCGAGACCATCGCCTCCTTCAGCTTCCTCAGTCACTTCCAGGCGATCGGCCAGGGCGTCATCGACCTCCGCGACATCGTTTATTTCGTGGCTCTGATCGCGCTCTGGCTGTTTGCCAATGCCGTCGCGATCGAGCTTCGCAAAGCCAATTGAGGCCCGCATGAACCGCAAGCTTCTCACCACGGGCGGATTGATCGTCGGCATCGTCCTGTTCGTCGCCGTCGTCCTGGTCGCCAATCTCTCGCTCAAGGGCGCGCGCCTCGACCTCACGCAAGGCAAGCTCTACACGCTGTCGGAGGGCACCAGGAAGACGCTCGCCCAACTCAAGGAGCCGATCACGCTCCGCTTCTTCTTTTCGGACAAGCTCGCCCGCGACGTGCCGCAGCTTCGCGCCTATGGCCAGCGCGTGCGCGAACTCCTCGAGGAATACGCCGCCCAGTCGAAAGGCAAGATCCAGCTTCTGGTCATCGATCCCGAGCCCTTTTCGGAAGCCGAAGATCGCGCGGTCGAATTCGGCCTCAGGGGCGCCGCGCTCAATCAACAAGGCGAGCAGTTCTATTTCGGCCTGGCCGGCACCAATTCGACCGACGATGTCCAGACCATCCCCTTCTTCCAGCAAGAGCGCGAGCAATTCCTGGAATACGAATTGACGCGCCTGGTCTTCGCGCTGAGCGATCCGAAGAAGCCGGTAATCGGCCTGCTCGCCGGCCTGCCCATGCAAGGCGGACCGGTCAACATGATGCAGCCGCAGATGCAGCCGCCTTGGACCATCCTGTCGCAAATGCGCCAGGTCTTCGACGTCAAGACCGTGCGCCCGGGCGCGCTCAAGATCGACGACGACGTCTCGGTCCTGATGATCGCCCATCCGAAGGATCTGCCGGCCGACACGCTCTACGCCATCGACCAATTCGTCATGCAGGGCGGCAAGGTGCTGGCTTTCGTTGATCCCCTGTCGGAAGCCGCCATGGCGGCCAACCCGCGCGGCATGATGGGCATGCCGGCGCCGGAGAGCTCGACCCTCGGCCCGTTGTTCGATTCCTGGGGCATCGATTACGACAAGGACAAATTCGTCGGCGACCGCCGTTTCGCCACCCGCGTCAATGCCGGCCAGCGCGCCCAGCGCCGCCAGGTCGTCGACTACATCGCCTGGCTGTCGCTCACGGCCGAAAGCGTCAATGCCGAGGACGTGGTCACGGGCGAACTCAACTCGCTCAATCTCGGTTCGGCCGGCGCGCTCAAGAAAAAGGACGGCGCAACGACCACGCTGACGCCGCTGATCACCTCTTCGAGCGACGCCATGCTGGTCGAGAGCGTCAATCTGATGTTCGGCCCGGACCCCGAACGTTTGCTCCGCGAGTTCAAGCCGGCGGAGGAGCGTTTTGTCATTGCCGCGCGCGTCCAAGGCCCGGCCAAGACCGCCTTCCCCGACGGCCCGCCCAAAGCCGAAGCGAAGGAGGGCGAGGCGCCCGATCCCGAGAAGGAAAAGGATCGGCCGCGCGCCGCCGACCAGATCAAGGAAGCCAAGACGCCGATCAACGTCATCGTCGTCGCCGACACCGACATGCTCGACGACCGCTTCTGGGTCCAGACGACCGACCTCTTCGGCGAGCGCATGGCGACGCCGTTCAACGGCAATGGCAGTCTGGTGATCAACGCGCTCGACAATTTGACGGGCTCGGCCGATCTGATCGCGCTCAGGAGCCGCAGCAAGTCGCAGCGTCCCTTCCTGGTCGTCGCCGACATCCGCCGGGCGGCCGAGGCGCGCTTCCGCGAGGAGGAAAAGGCGCTCCAGGAAAAGCTCGAAGCGGCCGAGAAGAAAATCGCCGAATTGCAGAAGGAGCGTCCGGGCGCCAAGGGCCAGGTGCTGACCACCGAGCAACGCGCCGCGATCGACGGCTTCCGCGCCGAAATGCTCGAGACCCGCAAGGCGCTGCGCGACGTGCAGCATCGCCTGCAACGCGACATCGACCGGCTGGCCGGCTGGATCAAGGCGATCAATATCGGCCTGATTCCGCTTTTCGTCGGCTTGGTTGCCCTCGCGCTCGCTTATCTCGATCGCCGCCGCCGCGCGGCGCGTCTCGCGGCGAGGTGAGGCCATGAAGAAGAACACCGTTATCGGCATCGCGGTGGCCGCTGGTCTCGCATCGGTCGCGGCGCTTTGGCTCGGCTCGACCTCGGCCCCGCCGCCCGCGCCCAAGCCCACCGTCTTGTTCCCTGGCCTGGTCGAAAAGGTGAATGACGTCGTCGAAATCAGGATCGACGGCAAGTCGGGCACGCTGACGCTGCGCCAAAGCGAGGCCGATGCCTGGGGCATCGCGGAGAAGAGCGGCTACCCGGCCAAATTCGATGTGGTCAAGCGCGCCATCATCGGCATGGCCGAGCTCAAGAGCCTCGAGCCGCGGACGGCCAATCCGGAGCTTCATGCGCGTCTCCAACTCGAAGATCGGACCGCATCGGGCGCGCAGTCGACCCTGATCGGCCTCCATGCCAAGGACGGCAAGCCGATCGCCGAACTCCTGGTCGGCAAGATCGACCGCGCCGCGACCGACACGCGCCATGGCAATTATTACGTCCGCAAGGCCGGCGAGGCGCAGACTTGGTTCGCCCAGGGCCAGCTCCAGACCGATCCGCAGCTCAACCGCTGGATCGACGCGAAAGTGATGGAGATCCAGAGAAAGCGCATCAAGAACGTTGCCATCCGCCAGACGGCGGGCGAGGTCCTGGAAGTCCTCAAGAAGGACGGCACGGAAGACGAGTTCGAGATCAAGGGCCTAAGAGCCGATCAAAAGCTGGCGACGCCGTCCTCGCCCGGCACGATCGCGGCCGCGCTCGACTACACGCCCTTTGACGACGTGGCGGCCGCCAAGGATCGCGCGGCCCTGGCGATCGGCGCGACCAGCGTCTACACCACCGCCGACGGCATGATCGTCACCGCGACATCCCGCAAGGACGGCGACAAATGGTGGGTGACCTTCGCGGTCGAGGCCGATCCGGCGAACAAACCGAGCGACGAGGTTGCCAAGGAAATCGCCGAGCTTGGCGCCAAGACCAAGGACTGGGCCTACCAGATCCCCGACTACCGGGTTGAGCAATTCACCAAGACCCTCGATCAGTTGATCGAGAAGGAACCGAAGACGGGCGGTTAGCGCTGGCGCTCTCGGGCCCGGCTCGCTAGGCTTTCGCCCTCGACCCGGGGAGAGATCATGTCAAATTGGGCCTATCAAAGCGCGTCGGAGCTTGCGCGCGCGATCCGCGACAAGAAGACTAGCGCTACCGATCTGCTCGAGTATTTTCTCGCGCGGAACGCCAAGCACGGCCCGAAGATCAACGCCGTCGTCATGCAACAGGCCGACAAAGCGCGCGCCCGGGCGCGCGAGGCCGACGCTGCGCTCGCCCGCGGCGAGTTCTGGGGCCCGCTCCATGGCGTGCCGATGACGGTGAAGGAGTCCTACAACGTCGCCGGTCTGCCGACGACTTGGGGCGCGCCTACTTTCAAGGACAATGTGCCGAGCGAGAGCGCCGTCGTGGTCGAGCGCCTGGAGAGCGCGGGCGCCATCGTCTTCGGCAAGAGCAACGTGCCGCTCCTGCTCATGGATTTTCAGAGCTACAACGACATCTACGGCACGACCAACAACCCCTACGATCTCAAGCGCAATGTCGGCGGCTCGTCGGGCGGCTCGGCGGCTGCGCTCGCGGCCGGCCTCACCGGGCTCGAAGCCGGCAGCGACATCGGCGGTTCGATCCGCAATCCGGCGCATTATTGCGGCGTATACGGTCACAAGCCGACCTGGAACATCGTGCCGATGCGCGGCCACACGCTCGGCAATGTCACGCCGACCGACATTTCGGTCGTCGGACCGCTCGCGCGAACGGCCGAGGATTTGCGCCTCGCGCTCGACATCGTCGCCGGCGCCGATGTTTGGCACGCGCCCGGCTGGAAGCTGGATTTGCCCGAGCCCAAGTCGAAGAGCCTCAAGGATTACCGCCTGGGCGTCTGGCTCGACAGTCCGATCTCCCCCGTCGACGGCGCGGTCGGTGCGCGCCTTCAGGCCGCCGTCGATGCTTTGGCCAAATCCGGCGCGAAGATCGTGACCAACCCGAAACTGCCGATCGAACCCGAAGCTGGCTTCGATCTCTTTTTCCAACTCCTCTATGGCGCGCTGGTGGGCCGGCTGGCGGACGAGCCTTATCAACGGGCGCTTGAGCGCGTCGCGGCGCTCGCGCCCGACGACCGAAGTTTCCGGGCGCGCGAAATCCGCGGCAACACCCAACGCCACCGCGATTGGGCGCAGGCCAACGAGAAGCGCAACCGCCTGCGCTTGGCCTGGCGGGCTTTTTTCAAGGACTACGACGCGTTGCTCTGCCCGATCGCCGGCGTCACGGCTTTCCCTCACGATCATTCGCCGTCGCAGCATGAGCGCCGCCTGCCGATCAATGGCGAGCCGCGGCCCTATCTCGAACAGCTCTTCTGGGCGGGCTTTTTCGGGGTCTCGCTTCTGCCGGCGACGGTCGCGCCGACCGGGGCGCTGACCAAGGACGGCCTGCCGGTCGGACTTCAGATCGTCGGGCCGGAATATGGCGATCGCACGACCATCGAGATCGCCCGGCTTTTGGCCCGCGAAATCGGCGGCTTCATCCCGCCCAAGGGCTTCGATTGAGCCGGTCGCGGCGCGGGGATTCCTTCGCACTGTGGTTCGTGAGAGAATTGGCGTCCGATTCGCAAGCTGGAGGTAGAGACCATGGCCGCTCCGCCCAAACCGCCTGCCGCAACGCCGCCCGCCGCCGGCGCCAAGGCGCCGCCGCCAAGGCGCCGCCGCCACCTGCTGCCGCCAAGCCCGCGCTCGAGGCGGAAGTCGAAGAGGATGACGAGGATTCGGGGACAGCAGAAGATATAGCCAGTAACACGGCCTCGACCCTCGACGAACTCACCCATCAGGAATGCCGGACGCTTTATCGCGAAGCGGTCGAGAACGTCCTTTTTGCCAAGCGCCAGCAATGGCGCATCCTCGAATATGTCACCGCGCTGTCGCTCGCCTTCATGGCGATCGGCATCATCAGCCCGCTGGGCGCGCGCATCACCGGCTTCGTCGCCGTCTTTTTGCTCTGCGTCTCATTCTTCGCCATGCTGGTGCTGGTGCTGCTTCAACATTGGCAAAACCGCGAACAGGCGAAACTCCGCCGCCTGGGCGAAGCCTTCTCGTCTTTCAGCCAGAAGACCCGAGACCTCAAGAGCCAGGTGGTCTCGGACGTGCATCGCTACACGATCTTGTTCTTCATGGAGCTCTATTTGCTGATCTTCTCCATCGCCACCTTCAAGATCTTGATCGATCTCGGCGCGGAAGCCGCGAAGTAGTTCAGCTCAGCCGAAAGCGCGTTCCGCAAAGCATCACGATATCGCCCGCGACCGCGAGGCCCCGCGCTTTCGCGCGCGCCTTGATGCCGGCCGCGTCGGCAACCTCGAGATCGATCTGGCCGAGGCCTTCGCCTCGCCCATCTCGGGCTTCGACGAAACCGATCCGCCCTTGGTCGAGCGCGAAGCCCCAGCCCTCTTCGTTGCGCGACGCCTCGCGCTTCAAGATCTTGGCCCAGCGCCTGGCCAGGGCTTCCGGATCGTCGCATTGAACGACGGCAGCGACCATGCGCCGCGTCGTTTCGGTTCGCACGAAGGTCTGCCATTTCGGCCCGGCCGGATTGTAGGGACCCAGCAAATCCCCGCCGCCCGCCGTGTAGTTGATTTCGAGCATGGCGCCGCCGGTGTCGCGCGGATGGAGCTGCAAGCCGATATAGCGGTCATGGACGATCGGATTGGCAATGCGAACGCCGATTTCGCCGGCATGCCGGCGCCAAGGCTCGGGGTCGTCGCAATCGAGGATCACCATATAGCCACCGGCACCGCCCCGCCGCTCGAGATAGCGTCCGGCTGCCGTGCCGGCCTTGAGCGGCGCGACGACTTCGAGAAAATCCGTGCCCACGGGCAAAAGCGCGTTCTCGAGACCGTATTTCCCGACGGCTGGATCGCGATGACAGATCTCGAGCCCGAGGACTGTTGCGAGATCCGAGACCGCCGGTTCGAGCGTCGGCGCGACCAAGCAAATCTGACGAAGCCGCAGAAAGCCCATGTCAGCGCCCCTTGAAGACCGGCGCGCGCTTTTCGACAAAGGCCCGCGCGGCTTCCTTGTGATCTTCGGTCTCGGTGCAACGCGTATGATGCATGGCTTCGAGATCCATGACGTCTTCGAGGCTGCCGTGCTCGGCCGCGTCCATGTTGCGCTTGATATAGCCGAGCGTGACGCGCGGGCCATCGGCCAGCCGCCTGGCCAGTGCCATGGTTTCGGTCTCGAGATCGGCGTCGCCGACGACGCGATTGACCAAGCCGGCCTGATGCGCCTCGGTCGCGCTCAGGATCGGCGAAGTGAAATAAAGCTCGCGCGCCTTGGCCGTGCCAACCAGGCGGGTCAAGAAATAGCTGCCGCCGAAATCGCCCGAAAGGCCGACCTTGGCGAAGGCCGTCGTCAGCTTGGTCGTGTCGGAGGCGATGCGCATGTCGCAAGCGAGGGCGAGCGACATGCCGGCGCCGGCGCAGGCGCCTCGGATCATGGCAATCGTCGGTTTCGGCATGTCGTGGAGAAAACGGCTCGCTTCCATGCGCTGGCGGAGACCCGCGGCACGCGCCTCGAAGCTTTCGGTCCGGCCGCCTTCGGCCATGGACTTGACGTCGCCGCCGGCACAGAAGGCCTTGCCGGCTCCCGCCAGCACGACGACGCCGACATCGCGATCGCTCGCCGCGCGCCCAAGCGCGGACTGCAACGCCGACAGGAGATCCCAGTTCAGGGCGTTGAGCCGGTCGGGCCGGTTCATAGTGAGGGTGAGTACGCCGTCCTTCTTGGTTTCGATCAGCACGTCGCTCATAGGTCTTGTCCTCCCTGATACGCTTGAAGCTTGCAACATTTCCGCGTCCCGGGCATCAATGGCGCCCTTTCGGAGGGGAGAAGCATGGCCAAAGGTCTGGATCTCGGCATCGCCGGTCGGCGCGCCATCGTTTGCGCGGCCAGCAAAGGGCTCGGCCGCGGCTCGGCCATGGCGCTCGCGCGGGCGGGCGTCGATCTCGTCATCAATGCCCGGAATGCCGGGCCGCTCGAGGCGACCGCCGAGGCAATCCGCAAGGAGACGGGCGTCAAGGTCACGACGGTCGCTTGCGACGTCACCACCGAGGAAGGCCGCAAGGCCGTGCTGGCCGCGCTGCCCGATCCAGACATTCTCGTGAACAATGCCGGCGGCCCGCCGCCCGGAAATTTCAAGGATTTCGACGAGGCGGCGTGGAACGCCGCGCTTCGCGCCAACATGATCACGCCGATCCTGCTCATGCGCGCGACCATCGATGCCATGATCGGTCGCAAATGGGGCCGCGTCATCAACATCACGTCGTCCTCGGTCAAGGCGCCGATCCCGATCCTCGGGCTTTCGAACGGCGCGCGCGCGGGTCTCACCGGCTTCGTCGCGGGGGTCGCGCGCGAGGTCGCCAAGCACGGCGTCACCATCAACAATCTCCTGCCCGGCTCCTTCGACACGGATCGGCTGCGCGGGAATTTGCCGGCGCGCGCCAAGCAACAGGGCGTGAGCGAAGACGAAGCGTGGCGGCGGCTTGAAGCGGGCATTCCCGCGGGTCGCGCCGGCAGGCCCGAAGAATTCGGCACCTTCTGCGCGTTCCTCGCGAGCGAGCATGCCTCCTACCTGACCGGCCAGAACATCCTGCTCGATGGCGGCGCCTATCCCGGAACCTTCTGACGAACCGAACGTCGCGCGACTTGGCGATCGCACTCGGTCGTGGGAGATTGCGCGCCATGACCGAGTCGAACGATAACCGCGTCTGGTGCGACGAGGCGATCCGCCGGATCGAAGCGGATTTCAACCGCTCGGCCGACACCCATCTTCTCAAGGTCGAATTCGAAGGCGCGCCCGAAATCCAGCTCTATTTCAAGGACGAATCGGTCCATCCGACCGGCAGTCTCAAGCATCGCCTCGCCCGATCGCTTTTTCTTTACGGCCTGTGCAACGGCCTGATCGGACCCGGCACGACGGTGACCGAGGCCTCGAGCGGCTCGACGGCCGTGTCGGAAGCCTATTTCGCGCGCCTGATCGGTCTGCCCTTCGTCGCCGTCATGCCGAAATCGACGTCGCCCGAAAAGATCGCCCTGATCGAATTCCAGGGCGGGCGTTGCCATCTGGTCGATGACCCGGGCACGGTCTATGCCGAGGCCGAGCGCATCGCGCGCGAAACCGGCGGGCACTACATGGATCAGTTCACCTATGCCGAGCGCGCGACCGATTGGCGCGGCAACAACAACATCGCCGAGTCGATCTTTCGCCAGCTGGCGGATGAGGAACATCCGCTGCCGAGCTGGGTCGTCGTCGGCGCAGGCACCGGCGGCACGTCGGCGACCATCGGCCGCTATATCCGCTATCGACGCTTTCCGACCCGCCTTTGTCTAGCCGATCCCGAGAATTCCGTGTTCTACGACTATTGGAAGGATGGCGACGGCGCGCGCCGCCTTGCCGCCGCTTCGCGCATCGAAGGCATCGGGCGGCCGCGCGTCGAGGCGTCCTTCCAACGCGGCGTCGTCGATCGCGCCTTCAAGGTCCCCGACGTCCTGAGCTACGCCGCGCTGCGGTATCTCCAGACCAAGCTCGGAAGGCGTTGCGGCGGCTCGACCGGCACGCAGTTCATCGCCGCCCTTCAGCTGATGGCCGAGATGAAGGCTGCGGGCGTCAAGGGCTCGGTGGTGACGCTCCTTTGCGATTCCGGCGAACGTTATCTTCACACCTATTTCGACGACGCCTGGCTCAAGACCCAGGGCGTCGATATCCGACCCGGTCTCGCGGCAATCGAGCGCTTTGCCGCGACCGGCCAATGGAAGACAAAAGGAGGACAATTATGAACAAGGCTCACAATCCGCCGACCATCGGCGAACCCATCGGCAATTCCTATTCGCACGGCATCGAGACGCCGCCCGGCGCGCGTTGGCTGCATCTTGCCGGACAGGTCGGGCGCACCAAGGAGGGCAAATACGGCGAGACCATCGAGGAACAGGCCGACATCGTCTGGCGCAACATCGCTGGCCTGCCTGATTTTTTGTACCAAGCGAAATGGGAGTTTACTGCATAGCGGGTTGTTGATCGAGTGATGCCGGGGTTGGGCTATAGGCCACCGGCGCCGGTGGCCTATAGCCCAACGCCGAGTGTGGCCGTTTTGTGTTGTAGTGCTTTCG
>Ga0194120_10011711_pt1 | contig 10452 bp, 8 predicted proteins | sample TA2MahCa65mmetaG_FD_148642 | JGI IMG/M metagenome (GOLD analysis project Ga0194120, IMG submission 148642) | Freshwater microbial communities from Lake Tanganyika, Tanzania - TA2015019 Mahale Deep Cast 65m | ecosystem: Environmental > Aquatic > Freshwater > Lake | place: Tanzania: Lake... | reverse complement strand
GTTCGACGGAGAGCAATGGCAGTTCATCGGCTCGCCCGCGGAACCCGAATTGCAACTGCAAACGCATTCGTTCTGTATCTTTCGAGGTCAATTGGTGGCGGGAACGTGGCCGCGCGGCAAAGTCGCCCGCTACCTGGACGGCTCGGAATGGGAAGTTCTGGGACAGGTTGGCGAGGACGGTACCGAAGTCAATTCACTGCTGGTCTACAACGGCAAGCTGTATGGCGGATCGCTGCCCCGTGCGGAGGTCGGCCGCTATGACGAACAACCGCGATGGACGAGCCTGCGACGATTTTACTCGCCGGATGGCTGGATCCCGGTCCCACCCGCCGACAATGGCGGTCGACCGACGCGTGCCCAAGTGGCGGAATGGAGCCGCGTGACAAGCATGACGATTTACCGCGGCCGCTTGTTCGCCAGCACAGGGAACTGCACCAGTTCGATCCAAGATACGCCCGCCGATATTCGCGGAACCGTCCACAGCCTGCAGGCCGGCGTCTGCGTCTCCTACGACGAGGAACTCGAACCCGGGTGGCGGCACCTGGTCGCGGCCCGCGAAGATGGCCGACTAAAACTGTACATCGACGGCCGGCTGGTGGCGGAGTCGGACCGATTCGAGTCGACGGAATTCGATCTGAGCGTCGATCGGCCGCTGAAAATCGGATTGGGACAGATTGACTATTTCCGCGGACAAATGGCCGACGTGCGGTTCTATCGCAGGACACTTACATCGGCCGAGATTCGCGCCCTGACCAACGCCAGGCCCGACCGCTGAACGTGTCTCTGGATCGAACCCGCGTGAAGAGACGATCCACAAGTTTGGCAGATCACAATGAGCCCTCTGTGTCCTCCGAATCTCTGTGCTCAACGTGAGCGTGACGTGGCCGGAAAATTTAGCACAGAGTTCTGAAGGACACAGAGGACGGAATGGCAATTCACGCCAGCTTCTTCAGAAACGACACGCGGCCGGTCGCGACCCACTCGACGACGTAAATATTTCCTTGGGCGTCGAAGCAGGCATCGTGCGGGTGGACGAACTTGCCGTTCTGCCAGCGTTCCGGCTGCTCACGCATCTTGAAGCCTTCCAGCACCTGCTCGGTCCAATTCGGATCGTATCCCAGATGGATGGCCACGTTGTTGTCTTGGTCGAAGATCGAGAGGCGGGCGTGCAGATCGGGAATCAGCAGCTTCGTCCCCTGGATATCGAAGTGGGCCGGGAAGCTCACGTTGCCTACGATGTTCAGCGGTCTGCCCTCCAGAGTCAGATACTGTAACCTCGCGTTGGCGCGGTCGGCGACGATCAGCAGTGGCTCGCGGCCGGGACGGTCGTCGAGCCAGATGCCGTGCGGCGTCTTGAACTTGCCCGGTTCGTCCCCTGTCCCTCCGAAAGAACGAAGGTACCTGGCGTCCTTGTCGTATTGGTGAATGTAGTTTGAGCCGTAACCGTCGGCGACGTAGAACCCGCCATCGACAGCGAACGCGATGTTGGTCGGGCTGTAATTCTCCGGGGCGTCGTAGAGTTTCGATTCTTGCGGGCAGGGCAACTCCCAGACTTTCTCTCCCTTGAGGGTCGTTTTGGTAACCAACCCGGGACGTGGTTGGGAGCCATCCGGCGGTTTCGTGGTGGTAATCGCCAGGTACAGGAATTCCTCCGAGCCTTCCTTGCGGATATCGATGCCATGGCCTCCGAAATTCCATTGCGCGCCGAATGACCGGACGAACCTGCCGGTCGGTTCAAAGATCGCGACGGTATCGATGTTGGTGTTGAATGGAGCTCGGTGGGTGATGTAGATCAGGCCCGCGGCATCGATCGCGACGCCGTGAGTTGCATGCCACCGGATATGACGGGGAATCTCGCCCCAATTGTGATGGCATTCATAGGTGAATTCGCCCGAGCCGATCACCGCTGGTCGCGAACCCGACTTGTCGGAGGCATGCACAAAGAAGCTGGGAGAGAGCGCGGTCGCCGCCGCCGCACCGGTGGTCTTCAGGAATTTCCGGCGATGAGATTCGGTTTTCTCCAACATGGAAAGATGCCTTTCGTGGTTCGCAATTTCGCGGCGGTGGTACGAGGCAGCGTTCTCCGGTTCACTTGATTCTGGGCGCTTCAATCGTGCCACCGTTCTGGCTGTGAATCGCTTTGCTGATCGTGCCGTCGTCGCCGGGTTCGAATCGCACGCTGGCCTTGACGACACGCCATTCAAACTCGTTTTCCGCCTTGGGGAATATCGGCATCTTCGGCTGGCCCGTCAGTTGCGCGAACAGCTGCGTGCCGTCCCGCGTGACGGTCAAAACCACGAACGGCGCGTACTGGTACTTTCCCACGATCGCCTCGACCTGCTCCACCGTCAGCTTGACGGGATCTTCCGGCAATCGACCCGCACGGAACGTGTTGCCGTTCTGCGTGTGCCGCAGTGCAATCACATCTCCATTTTCGTTGCGGACAAATTTTGCCCGGGCATCGGCCACCTTCCAGAAAAACTCGTCTTTTCCCTGGGGAAAAATTCGGGTTTTGGGCTGTCCGGTGAGCTGCGAGTACAGTCCATCTTCCTCAACGGTGACCGTATTGATCGCGCCCGGATATTCGTAGCGACCTTCGTAAGCGGCGAACGACTTGGGGTCCACCGACGCATCTTCAACCAACGGTGGCAGGCTGCGGATTTCTTCGGATAGGAGCGTCTGGGCCATCCCGGCGGCAATCCCTCCCGGTCCGTAACCCGGGGGCGCGGGCATGGCGTTCGTCAAGACAACCACCGTACATTTCTGAGCGGGCAGATAGACCAGATTTGTCGACCAGCCGTTAAGTCCGCCGCCGTGTCCGATGGCGGGCAACCGGCTGATTTCGTACATCATCAAGCCGAACCCGTAGTTCATGCCGTCGACGTCGGCCGGTAACTCCACTGGCGTCGTCGCCGCCTTCAAGGACGCTTCGCCGATTACTTTGCCGGCGAACAGTGCATCGTTCCAGCGATACAGATCGCCGACGGTGGAATAGAGGGCGCCCGCCCCGCCCGCCCACGACATGTCCCAATCGATCGCCGGGTGCGTTTTTCCGTCGGCAAACGAGTAACCGATGGCCATCGACGGTGGAGGTTGGGAATTGACGAAGACCCCCGTATCCTTGAGCCCGAGCGGTTCAAAGAAGGTATCCCGCAAAAAGTCGCCATACGGCTTCCCACCAACTTGCGCGACGATTTCCCCCAGCAGAAAATAGGCCGAATTGTTGTAATGAAATCCTTTTCCCGGCGCGAAATCGGGCGGATCGTCGCGGAACCACTCGATCAAATAGCGCGGTTCGATCGGCTTCGTCACGCGCAACATGAAATCCGGCTTTTCCGTGTAGCTGTGAATTCCCGAAGTATGGGTGAGCAGCTGCTGCACGGTGACTTTGTCGCCTTGCGGAATGTCGGGAAAGAACTTCGCCAATGGGTCGGCCAGGGCGAGCTTGCCCTGTTCCGCCAGGCGCACGATCGCGGCCGCGGTGAATTGCTTCGTGATCGACCCGATGCGGAACTTTGTTTCCGGCGTCACGGGAGTCTTGCTCTCGATGTCGGCAAAGCCGAAACCAGCTTGGAAGACGACCTTGCCGTCGCGCGCGATCAGAACGGCAATCCCCGGCGAGTCGCCTCGGGTCAGTTCGGTCAGTCTTGTCTTCGCAATTTCCTCGACGGAAGGAGCGGCAGCCGGGACCTTACAGGTCAGCACGGCCAGCGCGATCCAGGCGAAACTGGACGCCAGAACACGATGTCTCATCGTTGCAACTCCTGAAAGGGTATCGCTGCTTGAACTGGAGGATGCCTCCAGGATAGCCGATCTGGCTTCGGTCACGCCAGCCACTCGGCGGCGAGCTCATCCAGCCCGACGATACGAGCGCGATCCGCCGAGTTCCTTACCAGTTCGCAAATCAACCGGATCGATTCGAATTGGGGGTCCTCGACCACCAGACAGGATGGATGCGCAAGTAACGTGAACACCGCGCGATTTTCGATCGCCCAATTCACCGCCAAGCGGATCGCCTTGAGGAAGTACTCGAGTTTCCAGTAGTTCGTTCGAAACGCTCCGACGTCACTCACCGGGCTCATCGGTAACTCGACCAACCCGTTGGCATAGCGATACGGCTGCGCTTGGGCCTGGGCAGCGACGATGCCGTCGTAGATTTCCTGCGTCGGTGCGGTCTTGGGCGGGCCCATCGGATGCGCCGGGTATTTGGAACTTACCCAGCGGAACCCCAGTTCCAGCAGGAGTTCCTGCAGGTCGACGCGATCATCCAATCCGTTTTGAAAGCCGCCGGGAGTACGGAATCCGTTGGCTGCGATTCCGACTCGTGATCGCAGTGCTTCGTTGGTGACGCGGATGTTTTCGCGAATCACGTCGCGTGCGGCCCGACCTTCCACCAGCCACGGCGCGCGCTGGAAGCGGAACTGCAATTCGGTAACCGTGGGCGCCTTGAGGTGGATATGGTCGTAGGTATGGTTGCCGACGGGGTGCCCGGCTGCGGCGATTTCCTTCAGCCAATCGACATTCGGTTGTTCGAGGACCCGGCCGACACAGAAGAAGTGGATTTTGCCTCCAAGTTCTTTCGCGACCCGGGCGGCCTGCAGCGAATACTGTTTGGTTGGTTCGTCCAGATTGCCCTTTTCAAAATTCCATTCGGTCATTTCGCGGCGTGGATACTGGGCACTCATTTCCAGATCCAGCGTGATGGCGATTCGCGCGTGGGCAGCCGAAGCCTTGCCGGCCGGGACGGAATGGGCGTTGGTCAGGGAGCGGGGCCTCGGCGGAGCGGCGCTCGTGGTCCGTCCCGTCGGTATCCCGCCTGGAATTGTCAGAAACTGGGCCGCGCCGATCAGCGCTGCCTCGATCATTTCGCGTCGCGTCACCATGAAACGAATCCCTTGCGCGGTCTCGGTTACCGCTCAGGCATACAGACCGGGAATCGGCTGCGCCGCGGTGATACTGTTGATCAGTTCGGCGGAGAGGCCTGGCATCAGTCGCACATCGCTGACCTTGAGCAGAGCGTGATGGATTGTCGCCATCAGGTGCGTCATTTCCAACGGTTCCGAACGTGGTTCCCCGCCATCGCGACTCGATTGACCGATCACCTGCCCGGCCCGCGTGCCGCCGCCATAGAGCAACAACGGCGCGATGCCACCCCAGTGGTCGCGGCCACCGTTGGCATTGATGCGCGGCGTGCGTCCCATTTCTCCCGACGCGACCAGCAGAATCTTGTCTCGCAATCCTCGCGACTCGACATCTTCGATAAACGCCGAGAGTGCATGGTCGAGCGGCAATCCCATGTACTGCATCCCCTCTTCGACCGTGGCGTTATTCACGTCGGCGTGCATGTCCCAGACAAAATTCGTGGTGACGGTAACAAACCCGCAGCCGGCCTCGCAAAGGCGGCGCGCGAGCAGCAAGAGCCTGCCCAGCGTCTTGGCGTTGTCAACGTAGTTGTTGTAGTTATTCCACTTGCGACTGATGTTCTCCGGACGCACCAACGGCGCCGTATCGTAGCGCGCCACGCAGGCGGGACTTTCCTTTGAAATGTCGAACGCCGAGGCCACGCCGCCTAGAATTGTCTGGAACGCCTGTTGTTGGAATCGATCGACCCCGTCCAGGAGGCCCTGCGCGTCGACCTGCCGCTTGAACTGGTCCAGTTGCCGCAGCAGCGAGCGTCGGTCATCCAGGTGAGTTCGTTCCAGTGCCAGCTGCATGTCCTGCTGTAATGAACCGCCACCGCCGGGGACGAACGGTGCGCAGGCGTTCCCCAGCGAACCGGACGAGTCGAATTTGCCGAAGCTGAAATTGGCCGGCTGGGTCGATTCGTCGACCGCTCGGGGAAACAAAGCCACGTTGCGAGGCATCCCATTGCCGGGGTGATTGGTACCGGCGATCCGCGCGTACAGCGATCCCAGATTCGCTCCCAGGCTGTACCGACTGACGATCGGCTTGATGTCGTGGTTACCGTCCCCGGTTCGGTAAGAACGAACGATGGAAAACCGGTCGGCGAGACTGGCCAGACGCGGGAATGTGCCGCCGAACGTGACCCCCGGGATGGCCGTCGACAGTTCGCCGGTGGCGCTGCGTATTTCGGCCGGAGCCTCCATTTTCGGATCAAACGTCTCGGTCTGACTCGGGCCACCATGCAAAAACAGGAAAATCACCGATCGGTCCGTGATCGGCGGCGGGTTGCCGGCCGCCAAAGCGCGGGCGGCCAGCAGGTCGGGCAGCGTCATGCCGGCGAGTCCCATCGATCCGATCCGCAGAAATGCCCGCCGGCCAATGGCTTGACTCGGGGTCGAAGTCTGGTCGTGAATGGTGAGCATTCTGACTCCTCTTGTGCGGACGACGCGGTTCGTTCGCCGGCTGCTCTTGGTTAAATCGGCCGATGTGGAGTTCCAGTATCCAACGATTCCTGCCGCGTTGCAATCTTTTTCGCAAACTCGGTTCCCCGGCGTTCCTTGGACGGGGTCGCTTTTGTTGCTATCTTATGCACAGTTTCGGGAATCAGCGACCTTTGTCTTGGACTCGCGAGTACGCGAACGAGTTCGCTCCGGAGGTACCACGCATGCAACGCAACCTGGACTGTTCATTCCGTCCCGCCACCGTTCGGAAGGCCTTAAGCATTGAGTCGACTGCCAGAGTTCTTTCGGTTGCAGTGCCACGCCTGCGGTGACGCACAAGTCGCAACGGGCGAGGCGTTGCTGGAACGGGCCCGGTCGGCGGGATTCCTGCGGCGCGATACCGAATTCGACCTGCCGTTCTTGATCGAAATCCTGCGAACCGCCGCCCACCGCTGGCAATGCGAACGGTGCGCGCAGACGGGCCTCCACGTCGAGCAACAATCGCTGGAAGCGGAATGGGATGACCGCCATTGCGAACGTTGTGGACGAACAATTCCACCCGAACGGATCGAAGTGCTGCCGACGGCGACACGTTGTGTGACCTGCGAGACTTTGCCGGTCGACGAATGGGACGATCCGTCGCAGTTCTGCCCGCGCTGCGGCAGTCGCATGGAAACACGTACCAGCAAGCGATCGGGCATCACTCGGTATGTCTCGACCTGTCCCGATTGCAGCCGACGTGGGCGCTGAAGGAGTGCCCAATGCACGACAACAACCTTCCTCGTGAATGCCGCAACGCCGGACCGCGGCTTTGCAGGCGAACAAGTCGAAAAGGGACCTTGCTGCGAGCTGGCGTGATGATCGTGTTGCTGAACGGCTGCGGTGCAAGTCCGCCATCGCAGCCGGCAAATAGTGCCGTACCGTCCGCTGATCGCTCCCAAATCGTCCCAACGACCGAGTCGGGAACCGGGCAACGGCGTTTCTGGAGTGAGGCGATAGCCGATGTCGAGTCGGGGATGGCGGCGGAGATTGACGTCGACGAGCCGATTGACGACCGGAAGCTGGAGGATCTGCAACGGGTTCCGCAGCTGGAGGTCTTGAAGCTGAGCCAGTTGCGGACCAGCGTCGCAGGGTTGAGCTCGCTGCGACATGTTGCTCAACTACGCCAACTAGTACTGCGCGGCGTGCCGCTTGACGATGCCGGCCTGGAACAACTTGCCGTACTGAAACGCCTGCAAATCCTCAACCTGCCGCAAACCCGCGTCAGCAACGATGGACTGCGGTATCTTGCCGCCTTTCCCGACCTGCAGTTGCTGCGCCTGGGCAGTCCCGACCTGGACGATGACGGCGTACGACGGATCGCCGAACTATGCCGAGCAGAATTGCCGCAACTGAGATTTCTGCACCTCATGGCTCCAGAAATCTCCGATCGGGGCCTGGCTGCCGTGGCCGAAATCAAGTCCCTGCAGTCTTTCTACCTGGACGATTCGACCGTCACCGACGATGGCCTCGACCGCTTGATTCTCGCCCGCCCAGACCTTCATATACATATCGACCAGCGGCATTCCGATCGCGATCCGCAACGCGGACACGATCCACCCTGAGCGACGGCGCGTGACCCAAGTTCACCTTGACAAGGAGTACCCTTCAGTGGCCCCCACGATGCTCGCAATCAGCCTGCTTCTCACCGCCGACCCGACACCGCAGCAGCGCGAACTGCTGAAAGTCTTCCGTGAGGAGTTCATCGCCATTACCCCGGGTGAAGGAAAATTCCCGGCATCCTTCACGATGGGACGCGAATCGACCGCCGCCGGCAAGCGCAAACCGACTCGCATAACATTTCAATACTCGTTCGCGATTGCCCGCTACGAAGTACCACAGAATCTCTGGGAGGCGTTGATGGGCGCCAATCCCAGCAAATGGAAAGGCAAGCGGAATTCCGTGGAGATGTTCGATTACGGCGAGGCACGCCAGTTCTGCGAGCGGGCCACGGGGCTGATGCGCGAGGCGGGACTGATCGCGGCCGACGAAGAGATCCGGTTGCCGTCTGAGTCCGAGTGGGAGTATGTGGCGCGCGCAGGGACCGACTCAATCTACTCGTTCGGCGACGACGTCGCTGAGCTGCCGAAATTCGGTTGGTTTAACGGTAACGCGGCGGGCAATGACCCACCGGTCGGCGCGAAGCAGCCGAATCCGTGGGGCCTCTACGACATCCACGGCTACCTGCGCGAAATGTGCCTGGACGATTGGACGGAAGAGCCGCCACCGGCGGACGGCACTCCGTTCGTCGCGCAACCTCCTTCCCGCTCGAAAGTCTCCCGCAGCGGCAGTTGGAAAGACCCCGCTGACAAGCTCTCGTCATTCACGCGCTTCAAGGAATCGGAAACCGCCCGCGACGACGCCCTGGGACTTCGCTGCGTCCTGGCGAAACGCGGCAAAGAATAGGGTTCCCCGTTCCCCGACGTGCGGACATGAGCAAAAGTTGTTGAATTTCCGGCAGTTTTTGGCCGAGAGACACTCGACCTTGTTGGTCGTAACGATCGTCCGTTCGGCGCGGCCCGAATTTCGCTGAATTGGGGGTGGGGACGAGGCGAATTCGCTTGCGGCAAAAATCGACCTTGATAGATTCGATCTTGACGAGTTCGGGATGGCCTCGAACCGTCAGGACCTCGATGCCAGAAGTGGGATTCATGCGACGTTCGCCCCAACCCAACCCCCGGGACCCCGGTCCTCACGACGAAGTTGATCAGTTGCTGCTGAATGCTCAGTTGCGCGACGAACTCGAACCGTATCGTGACGAAGCGGTCGATCTGGTGAACATCAGCCGCATGTCGACGCCGATGGAAAACGAGTTCCTGGCGTCGATGCTGGAATGGGAGCGGGCTCCCACGCTGCCGATCAGCCAGTGGTTCGAGCCGGAATTGACAATGCCGCGTCCCGAAACGCTGGACGATCCGCAGTTGCATCGCGTGTTGTGGGACACCATCCACAAGTTATACAGCCGCCGCGTGGCCCTGGAGCTTACCGACCACCTGTCCGATCGACAGCTTTATTGCCTGATCTACCGCGACATCCTTCCGTCGCACGAAAAGAAGATCAATCGACCTCGACATTACCTGCATTGGCATTGCATCGACGACGTTGAGGATCGCGAGACCTGGCTGCGGTATTACGCCAGCGATGAGGAACGCACGAAGTGGGCGGAGGAGACCGGTGCTCTGTTGCCGATCGCCGAATCGCCGCCCTTTCCGCGCCGGATGCCAAGCCGTCCAAAATAACGCGACGGGAAATCTTGAAGGTCATCGCTGGGGGCTGGAAGCCCCCGCCACTTCGGAATTCAACACGACGAACGAGACTACACTTGGTCGACTTCCGGGTGCGTCCATGGCGCTCGGTAGGCGCGTCGCAACAGTTGATTGGCTTCGTCATCGCCGCGAACCCGTTGAGCTTGCGCGTCCCAGGCCAGCGTCCGACCGAGTCGCATGGAGAGATTCGCCAGGTGGCAGGTGGCGGTCGATACATGTCCCTGTTCGATATCGGCGACCGGACGACCGCGCGTCTCGATGCAGTGCAGCAGGTCGAGCATATGCTGACGGATGGCCGGCGCGACGTGCTGTTCCAGGTCTTTCTCGTCGCGATCCTCGGGGAATTTTTCTAATTCCATGACCACATCGCGGTGGATGGGACTCCCGCCGCCGATCGGCTCGAAGTCGTAGCTATGCACGCTCAGCTTGAGCGTCCCTTTGTCGCCGTAGATGGTCGCGCCCCACGGGTATTTCGGGTCGGCGGGATGTCCGTAGGTGCGATGCTGCCAGACGACAGGAAAATCGCCGTAATCGAAGGTGGCCGACTGCGTGTCGCTGATGTTGGCCTTGCTGGACTTTTCGACCAGGATTCCGCCGGCCGAGGAAACGGATCGCGGCCACCCCAGATCGAGCATCCAGCGCACGGTGTCGAGCATATGAATGCACATGTCACCGACGATGCCGTTCCCGTATTCCATGAAAGCCCGCCAGCTGCGCGGATGGACCAGAGCGTTGTACGGCCGGAGCGGCGCGGGGCCGGTCCACATTTCGTAGTCCAGGTGGGGCGGTGGATCGGTGTCGGG
>Ga0194120_10011704_pt1 | contig 10458 bp, 8 predicted proteins | sample TA2MahCa65mmetaG_FD_148642 | JGI IMG/M metagenome (GOLD analysis project Ga0194120, IMG submission 148642) | Freshwater microbial communities from Lake Tanganyika, Tanzania - TA2015019 Mahale Deep Cast 65m | ecosystem: Environmental > Aquatic > Freshwater > Lake | place: Tanzania: Lake... | reverse complement strand
ATCGCGCGGGCGCGCGACGCCTGGCGATCCGCGGGGCGCGCGGCAACAACCTGCGCGGACTGGAGGTCTCGCTGCCGGTCGGGGTGCTCGCCTGCGTCACCGGCGTTTCCGGATCGGGCAAATCGACGCTGATCAACGATACGCTTTACGCCGCCGCCGCGCGCCACTTTCACGGCAGCACGCGCGAGGCGGCGCCGCACGACGCGATCGACGGGCTGGAGCACTTCGACAAGGTGGTGAGCGTCGATCAGGACCCGATCGGCCGCACCCCGCGCTCGAACCCGGCCACCTATACCGGGCTCTTCACCCCGATCCGCGAGCTCTTCGCGGCGGTGCCGGAGGCGCGAGGCCGCGGCTACGGCGCCGGGCGCTTCTCCTTCAACGTCAAGGGGGGCCGCTGCGAAGCCTGCCAGGGCGACGGCGTGGTCCGCGTGGCGATGCACTTCCTGCCGGACTTCTTCGTCCCCTGCGACGTCTGCCGCGGCCGGCGTTACAACCGCGAAACACTGGAAATCCGCTACAAGGGCCTCACGGTTCACGAGGCGCTTCAGCTTCGCGTCGATGAAGCCGGCGCGCACTTCGCCACCGTGCCGCCGATCGCGCGCAAGCTGCGCACCCTGGTTGAAGTCGGGCTGGGCTATCTGCAGCTCGGCCAACCGGCCACCACGCTTTCGGGCGGTGAGGCGCAGCGCGTCAAACTGTCGCTGGAGCTCTCGCGGCGCGAGAGCGGCAGAACGCTCTACCTGCTGGACGAGCCCACCACCGGACTGCACTTCCACGACATCAACCTTCTGCTGGGCGTGCTGTTCCGCCTGCGCGACGCGGGCAACACCGTCATCGTCATCGAGCACAATCTGGAGGTGATCAAGGCCGCCGACTGGATCGTCGATCTCGGGCCCGAGGGCGGCGCGGACGGCGGTGCGCTGGTGGCGCAGGGCACCCCCGAGCAGGTGGCGTCGATCGAGGCGAGCCACACGGGCCGGTATCTGAAGGGCCGCCTCGCCCGTCAGCGCGGCACCGGCTGAGGGCCGCCGCAAGCGGAGTGTTTACAGACCCCGCCACGGCGGCGAGAATGCGGCAATGCCGATGGGCAAGGTTTTTCGCTTCGGCCCCGCGCCGGAGCATGCGGCACGACACCTGTTCGTGTTCCTGCACGGCAGCGGCGCCAACGCGCAGTCCATGATCCCGGCCGCATTCAAGTTCCAGGCGCGCTTCCCGAGCGCTGCACTCGTCGTGCCCAGCGGCTTCGCCCGCTACGGCGATGAGATCGAGTCGCAGCAGTGGTTCTCCACCCGCGGGCTGAACGACGACAATCGCGCGGCGCGCGTCGCCGCGGTCCTGCCGCGCATGGAGCATCTGGTGCGACGCGAACAGACCAACTATGCCGTGCCGCGCGAGCGCACCGTGCTGATCGGCTACGCGCAGGGCGGCACGGTTGCGCTGGAAGCGGTGAAGCGCTTTCCGGGTCTGGCGGGCGCGGTGGTCGCCTACTGCTCGCGTTTCGCCTCGCTGCCCAAGGCCCACATCGATACGCGCATCCACCTGGTGCACGGCGGCTTCGACTCGGTGGTCTCGCGCGTGCACGCGGAGCGGGCCGCGCGCGTGCTGACCGGACTGCACGTGCCGGTGACGCTGGACGTCATCGAGGACCTCGGCCACGCGCTCACGCACGAAGCGATCTGCCGCGGCTCGCTGCGGCTGCTGCAGGGGATTTACCAGGGGCGGCGCGCCACGCTGCACTGACGCGCGCGGCTACGCCGCCAGTTCCGGCAGGTTCCTGAAGAGCTCGAGCGCCTCGGGATTGGCGAGCGCGTCGGTGTTGACCACCGGCATGCCGTGCACCACGGCCTTCACCGCGAGTTCCACCACCTTGTTGTTCTTGGTGCGCGGGATGTCCGGCACTTGGAGGATGCGCCCGGGCACGTGGCGGGGCGTCGTGTTGTCGCGAATGCGCTTGCGGATGCGCTCGGCGAGCGCCTCGTCGAGCTTGTAGCCCGGGCGCAGCCGCACGAAGAGCACCACGCGCGTATCGACCGGCTTCTCCGGCGGCCAGAGCTGGCCGATGGCGACCGACTCCTCGACCTCGTCGATCTTCTCCACCTGGCGGTAGATCTCCGCCGTGCCGATGCGCACGCCGCCCGGGTTGAGCGTCGCGTCCGATCGGCCATAGACGATGACCGTGCCGCGCTCGGTGATCTCGCACCAGTCGCCGTGGCACCAGACGTTCGGGAAACGCGCGAAGTACGCCGCGTGATACTTCTCGCCGCCACGGTCGTTCCAGAAGCCCAGCGGCATCGACGGAAACGGCCGCGTGCAGACCAGTTCGCCCTTTTCGCCGACGCTGCGATGGCCGTCCGCGTCAAAGACCTCGACCGCCATGCCGAGCGACCGGCACTGCATCTCGCCGCGATAAACGGGCAGCGCCGGGTTGGCGTCGGCAAACGCCGCCAGGATGTCCGTGCCGCCCGAGATCGACCCCAGGCACACGTCGCGCTTGAGGTGCTCATAGACGTAGTCGTAGCTCTCGGCGACGAGCGGCGAGCCGGTCGAAAGAATCATGCGCAGGTTCGCCAGATCGTGCGTCTCGGCGGGACGCAGGTCGCGCTTTTCCGCCGCGTCGATGAACTTGGCCGAGGTGCCGAAATGCGTGCAGCGCTCGGCGGCGGCGAAGTCGAACAGGATCCGGCCGCCGCGCTCGAAGGGCGAGCCGTCGTAGAGCAGCAGCGTCGCCTCGGCAGCCAGGCCCTGGAAGAGCAGGTTCCACATCACCCAGTTGCACGTGGTGTAGTAGAAGAAACGGTCTCCCGGCCGCACGCCGAACTGCAGCTTGTACATCTTCAGCGCCGAGAGCAGCGCGCCGCCCGCACCGTGGACGATGCACTTCGGCACCCCGGTCGTCCCGGAGGTGAAGAGGATGTAGGCCGGGTGATCGAACGGCAACTGCGGGTACTCGACTTCACCCGGCGCGTGTCGCCGCAGCCACTCCTCGAGCAGGACCGCCTTCGGGATCGCGCCGACATCGGGCTTCGCGCGCAGGTGCGGAATCACCACCACCTTGCGCAGGCTGGGCATCTGTGCGGCGATTTCCGCCACGCGCGCGAGCGCGTCGTGCTCGCGCCCGGCATAGCGATAGCCGTCGGCGCAGAACAGCACCTTCGGCTCGACCTGGCCGAAGCGCTCGAGCACGCCCTCGACACCGAAATCGGGCGAACACGACGTCCACACCATGCCCTGCGACAGTGCGGCGAGCGCGCACGTCACCGTCTCCGGCATGTTCGGGACAAAAGCCGCGGCGCGGTCGCCCGCGCGCAGTCCGAGCTGCTTGAGCGCCTGCGAGGCGCGCGAGACGTCGCTCGTCAGCTCCGAGTAGCTGATCCGCCGGCGAAATCCCGTCTCGTCCCAGAACACCAGCGCGTCGCCGCGGTCGCCGCGCCGGAGCAGGTTCTGCGCGAAGTTGAGCCGCGCCTCGGGGAACCACTTCGCGCCCGGCATGCGCTCGCCATCGACCAGGATCGTCGTCCCCTTCTTCGACGCGATGACGCCGCACCAATCCCAGAGCTCGCCCCAGAACGATTCCGGCTGCTCGACGCTCCAGCGGTGGAACGCCGCGTAGTCGTCGAATTCGGCGCGATGACGGCGCGCGCAATGGCGCGCGAACTGCGTGATCTGGGCGTTCTCGACCGCGTCCCGCGACGGCTCCCAGATCGGTTGCATGCGCGAATTATAGGGCGCGGTGCCGCGCGCCCCGGCGCTCAGCGGCGTGGCGTTCCAGGGGCGAGAGTCGCGTGGTGCGGCCGCGTCAGCACCTCGGGCTGGAGGACCGCATCGAGCTGCTCGCGCGTGAGCAACCCGCGTTCGAGGACGAGATCGGCGACCCGCCGGCCGGTGGCCAGCGCCTCGCGCGCGATCTCGCTCGCCTGCGCGTAGCCGATGATCGGATTGAGCGCAGTCACCAGGCCGGTTGATTCATCGACGAAGCGGCGAGCGCGCTCGCGATTCGCGGTAATGCCGCGCACGCAGCGCTCCCCCAGCGTGCGGCAGCCCGCGGCGAGGTGCGCCAGGCTCTCGAACAGGCTGTGCGCGATGATCGGCTCGAAGGCGTTCAGTTGCAGCTGCCCGGCCTCCGCCGCCATGGTCACCGTCATGTCGTTGCCGATCACCTCGAAGGCGATCTGGTTCACCACTTCGGGGATCACCGGATTGACCTTACCCGGCATGATCGAAGAACCCGCCTGCACCGGCGGCAGGTTGATTTCGCCGATGCCGGCGCGTGGCCCCGAGGAGAGCAGCCGCAGGTCGTTGCAGGTCTTCGACAGCTTTACGGCGATGCGCTTGAGCACGCCGGAGAGCTGGACGAAGGCGCCGGCGTCCTGCGTCGCCTCGACGAGGTTCGGCGAGACGAGCAGCTCGACGCCGGTGATCTCGGAGAGCTTGCGCGTCACCAGCGCGGCGTAGTCCGGATGGGCATTGATGCCGGTGCCGATCGCGGTCGCGCCGAGATTGATTTCCCGGATCAGCGCCGCCGCTTCCGCCAGCCGGGTCTCGTCCTCCCCGAGCATCACCGCATAGGTGGAGAACTCCTGGCCGAGCGTCATCGGCACCGCATCCTGCAGCTGCGTGCGCCCCAGCTTCAGAACGTCGGCGAATTCGCGCGATTTCGCCTCAAAGGCCGCGCGCAGCCCGCGCATTTCCCCGGCGAGACGGCGGATGCCGAACTGCAGCGCGATGTTCACCGCGGTCGGATAGACGTCGTTCGTACTCTGCGAGAGGTTGACGTGATCGAGCGGATGCAGCCGGGCGTAGTCGCCCTTTCGCGCGCCGAGCACTTCGAGTGCCCGATTGCAGATCACCTCGTTGGCATTCATGTTCGTCGAGGTGCCGGCGCCGCCCTGAATGACATCGACGACGAACTCCTCCAGCAGCGCGCCTTCGCGAACCTCCTCGCAGGCGCGCACGATCGCATCGGCGCGCTCGGCATCCAGCAGCCCCAGCTCGGCGTTGGCCAGCGCCGCCGCCTGCTTGACGCAGGCCAGCGCCACCACCAGGTCCGGATAGATCGAGATCGGCGTGCCGCTGATGGCGAAGTTCTCCAGCGCACGCAGCGTATGCACGCCGTAGTACGCCGTCGCAGGCACGGCACGATCGCCGAGCAGGTCGTGCTCGATGCGCACGGGTGCGGTCATGGCAATCCCCTCTTTCGAGCCCCAAGGCCGGTAAATTCTAGGCTGGCCACCGGCGGGCATCTTGATCGAGGTCCAACCGCGGCGCGCGCGCTTGACACCCCGGAGGGGGTTTCCGAGAATGGCTGCCTTTCCCAAGGAGGATTTCGATGAAATACACCCCGCTCGCCGGCATGCTGGTCGCCGCCGCCATCGCGTTCCCGGCCGCCGCGCAGGATGGCACGCTGAAGAAGATCAAGGACAGCGGCACGATCACCGTCGGCCATCGCGATGCGTCGATCCCGTTCTCGTACTACGACGACAAGCAGCAGCCGGTGGGCTACTCGATGGACATCTGCGCCCGGGTGGTCGATGCGGTGAAGGCCGAACTGAAGCTCGCCAAGCTCGACGTCAAATACCAGTTGGTGACCTCGGCCAACCGCATCCCGCTGATGGCCAACGGCACGATCGACCTGGAGTGCGGCTCGACGACCAACAACCTCGACCGGCAGAAACAGGTCTGGTTTGCCGTCACCACCTTCGTCACCGCCAACCGGCTCGTCGCCAAGCGTACCTCGAACGTCGCCAAGCTCGACGACATGAAGGGCAAGACCATCGTCTCGACGGCCGGCACCACCAACATCAAGCAGATCACCGAACTCAACGCGGCGCGCAACCTGGGCATGAACATCGTCTCGGCCAACGGCCACTCCGAGGCCTTCCTCATGGTCGAGTCCGGCCGCGCCGTGGCGTTCGCGATGGACGACATCCTGCTCGCCGGCCTGGTCGCCAATTCCAAGTCGCCCGCGGACTACACCATCGCCAACGAGGCGCTGTCGGTCGAGCCCTACGGCATGATGGTGCGCAAGGACGACACCGCCTTCAAGAAGGTGGTCGATGACGCGATCGTCGGGCTGTTCAAGAGCGGCGAGATCAACCGCATCTACGCCAAGTGGTTTACCACGCCGATCCCGCCGCGCGGCATCACCATGAACGTGCCGATGAGCGACCAACTGAAGAAGGTGATCGCCCAGCCCACCAGCTCCGGCGACCCGAAGGACTACCAGTAGCCCAGGCCGACGCCGCCGGCGCGGCTTTGCCTGCGCGCGGAGCAGCGGCGGCGGAGCCGCGCTGAACGCGCGCGGGTCGTCGTCGGCGACGCCGCATGAAGTACAACTGGAACTGGGGCATTCTGCTCGAGGCCGAGCCGGGCGGCAGCGGCACGTACCTGCAGTATCTGCTGGTCGGCCTCGCCTGGACGCTCGCCACCGCGCTCGCGGCCTGGGTGATCGCGCTCGCCATCGGCGCGATCGTCGGCACGCTGCGCACCACCCCCTATCGCTGGGTCGAGCGCGCCTGCGCCGCCTATGTCGAGCTGTTCCGCAACATCCCGCTGCTGGTGCAGATGTTCCTCTGGTTTTTCGTGCTGCCGGAGCTGCTGCCCAAGGCCCTTGGCGACGCCGTCAAACAGATGCCGCCGCCGTGGGGTTCGTACCTCCCGGCGGTGCTGTGCCTGGGCCTGTACATGTCGGTGCGCATCGCCGAGCAGGTGCGCGCCGGCATCCAGTCGCTGCCGCGCGGCCAGCAGATGGCGGGCACGGCACTCGGCCTGACGCTGCCGCAGACCTACCGCTACGTGCTGCTGCCGATGACCTTCCGCATCATCCTGCCGCCGCTCACCTCGGAATTCATGAACACCATCAAGAACTCCGCGGTCGCGCTGACGATCGGGCTGCTGGAGCTCACCGGGCGCGCGCGCGCGATGCAGGAGTTCAGCTTCCAGGTGTTCGAGGCGTTCGCCGCGGCGACGGTGATCTACCTGCTGCTCAACGTCGTGGTGGTCTTCGGCATGCGGCGCCTGGAGCGCCGCGTGCGCGTGCCCGGCTTCATTGCCGCCGGCAGCGGCGCGGCGCAGGCGGGACACTGATGTTCGGCGGCTTCGACTTCGACGTCATCCAGCGTTCGTTCGCCTACCTCTTCCGCGAGGGGATGGTGTTCACCGTCACGCTCACGCTGCTGGCGATGAGCGGCGGCATCGTCCTCGGCACGCTGCTGGCGATGATGCGGCTCTCCAGCCACGCCTTCGTCAGCGCGCCGGCCGGCGCCTATGTGAACCTCATGCGCTCGGTGCCGCTGGTGCTCGTCATCTTCTGGTTTTACTTTCTCGTGCCCTGGCTCGGCGGCTGGGTGATCGGCGCCAGGGAGCCGATCAAGGTCGGCGCCTTCTGGTCCTGCGTCATCACCTTCACGCTCTTCGAGGCGGCGTACTACTGCGAGATCATGCGCGCCGGCATCCAGTCGATCTCGCGCGGTCAGGTCGCCGCAGGCTACGCCATCGGCCTCAACTATTGGCAGACCATGGGCCATGTCGTGCTGCCGCAGGCGTTCCGCAACATGACGCCGGTGCTGCTGACGCAGACGGTGATCCTCTTCCAGGACACCTCGCTCGTCTATGTGCTCTCGGTGACCGACTTTCTCGGCGCCGCCGCCAAGGTCGCCAACCGCGACCATCGCCTGGTCGAGATGTACCTGTTCGCCGCGCTGGTCTATTTCACGGTCAGCTTCGCCGCCTCGTACGCCGTGCGCCGGTTGCAAAGCCGGATCGCCGTCATTCGCTAGGACCCCCGATGATCTCCCTGCGCAACGTCAGCAAGTGGTTCGGCAACTTCCAGGTCCTCAACAACTGCTCGACCGAGGTCGCCAAGGGCGAGGTCGTGGTGGTCTGCGGTCCTTCCGGATCCGGGAAATCGACGCTGATCAAGTGCGTCAACGGCCTGGAGCCGTTTCAGAAGGGCGAGGTGCTGGTCGATGGCATTTCGGTCGGTGCTGCCCGCACCGACCTGCCCAAGCTGCGTTCGCGCGTCGGCATGGTGTTCCAGCACTTCGAGCTGTTCCCCCACATGAGCGTGCTCGCCAATCTGACGCTCGCCCAGGTCAAGGTGCTAGGGCGCACGCCGCAGTCCGCCCAGTCGAAGGGTCTCAAGCTGCTGGAGCGGGTCGGCCTCACCGCGCACAAGGACAAGTTCCCCGGCCAGCTCTCCGGCGGCCAGCAGCAGCGCGTGGCGATCGCGCGCGCCCTGTGCATGGACCCGATCGCGATGCTGTTCGACGAACCCACGTCGGCGCTCGACCCGGAGATGATCAACGAGGTGCTCGACGTGATGGTGGAACTCGCGCAGGAGGGCATGACCATGATGGTGGTCACGCACGAGATGGGCTTCGCGAATAAGGTCGCGCACCGCGTGATCTTCATGGACGAGGGCAAGATCGTCGAAGACGCGCCCAAGGACGAATTCTTCGGCACGCCGCGCTCGGAGCGCGCGCAGCTCTTTCTCTCCAAGATCCTGCACCATTGAAAGGCAATCGATGACGACCGTGGCATTCCTCGGCCTGGGCGCGATGGGCTCGCGCATGGCCCTCAACCTGATCGCGGCGGGATTCACGCTGCGCGTCTTCAACCGCGACCGCGCCAAGACGCAGGCCGCGCAGGCGCACGGCGCCACCGTCTGCGCCTCGCCCGCCGAGGCGGCAAGCGGTGCCGAGTTCGCAGTCTCGATCGTCGCCGATGACGAGGCGACGCGCGCGGTGATGCTGGGCGAATCCGGACTGCTCGGGGCGGCGGCGCCAGGCACGGTGATCGTCGATTCCAGTACCAACACCCCTGCCCTGGCGCGGGAAGTGGCCCGCGCGGCCGCGGCGAGAGGCTGCACCTACCTCGATGCGCCGGTGTCGGGTTCGCTCGCGCAGGCGCAGGGCAAGGAACTCGTCTTCATGGTCGGCGGCGAGGCCGCGGCCTTCGACAAAGCGCAGCCGCTGTTCGCGGCAATGGGACGGATGTGCAGGCGCATGGGCGACTCCGGCGCCGGCGCCACCATCAAGCTGATCAACAACATGCTCGCGGGGATCAGCACCGCGGCCTACGCTGAAGCCGCGCAGATCGTCGAGGCCGCGGGCATCGATGGCGGCGCGGCGCTTGAAATGCTCGCCGAAGGCGCCGTCGGCTCGCGGCTGATGAAGACCAAGCTGCCCAAGATCTTCAAGCGCGATTTCGTGCCGCAGTTCCAGCTCGAACTGCTCGACAAGGACCTGCGCTACTTCCTCGCGCTCGCCGGCGATCTCGACCGCCCGGCGCCGATAGCCGCGCTGGTGCGCAGCCAGACGCAGGCCGCCCGCCGCGCCGAACTCGGCAAGCTCGATGCCTGCGCCGTGTTCCTTCGCGTTGCCGGAGAAACGCCACCGCGAAAAGTCTGACATGGCGCTTCGCCCCGGCGTGGACGTGCGAGTGCTGTTCGCTTTGTTTACGCTCTCCGGGTTCACCGGGCTGCTGTACGAGGCGCTCTGGTCGCACTACCTGAAGCTGTTTCTCGGCGCGGCGGCATTCGCGCAGTCCTTCGTCCTCGTTGCGTTCATGGGCGGCATGGCGCTCGGCGCCTGGCTCGCCAGCCGTTGCAGCGCGCGCCTGCCGAATCTGCTGGTGGCGTACGCGTGGATCGAGGCGCTGATCGGCGTCGCGGCTCTGGTTTTCGATCCGCTATTCGTCGGCGTCACCCGGTACGCCCTCGAAGCGCTGTTTCCCGCGTTCGGCTCCCCCGACGCGGTCGAGGCCTTCAAGTACCTGCTCTGCGCGGCGCTCGTCGTGCCGCAGTCGATACTCCTCGGCATGACCTTTCCGCTGATGAGCGGCGGCGTGATCCGGCACTCGCCGGCATCCAGCGGGCACCACCTTGCGCTGCTCTACTTCACCAACTCGATCGGCGCCGCCCTGGGCGCGCTCGCCGTGGCGTTCTGGCTGATCGGGGCTCTGGGGCTGCCAGGCAGCATGCGGCTGGGGGGCGCGGTGAATCTGGCACTGGCGGCCTTCGTGTTCTGGCTGGCACGCGGCCGGGAACCCGCGCCGCTGCCGGAGGCGACTGCAGCGGAGGCGTCCGCGCGCGACCGCAGCCTGGCGCGGCTGCTGCTCGCGGCCGCATTCATCACCGGGGCCGCTTCGTTCATCTACGAGATCATCTGGATCCGCATGCTCGCGCTGGTGCTGGGCTCCTCGTTCCAGGCCTTTGAATTGATGTTGTCGGCGTTCATCACCGGACTTGCGCTCGGCGGCCTTTGGGCGCGACGTCGCATCGACCGTCTCGGCGACCCGCTGCGGTTCGGCGGCATCGTGCAGGTGGCGATGGGGCTTGCCGCGTTGGCGACGATTTTCGTCTATCACGCGAGTTTCGACTGGATGGCATGGGCGCTGACGGTCCTGCAGCGCGATGAAGCTGCCTACCCGCTGTTCAATCTGTTCAGCCACGCGATC
>Ga0194120_10011696_pt1 | contig 10463 bp, 9 predicted proteins | sample TA2MahCa65mmetaG_FD_148642 | JGI IMG/M metagenome (GOLD analysis project Ga0194120, IMG submission 148642) | Freshwater microbial communities from Lake Tanganyika, Tanzania - TA2015019 Mahale Deep Cast 65m | ecosystem: Environmental > Aquatic > Freshwater > Lake | place: Tanzania: Lake... | reverse complement strand
TTCGATGTCCACGCCGAGTTCGTCGGAGAGGGTAGGGAAGAGAGCAACGGTTTCGTTGGCGAGAGGCAGTTCGGCGGAGACGCGCGCCGATTGCCGCACGCCGCCGCCCGATCGGCCCGACGCGCCACTGCCGATGCCATTCTTCTCCAGCAGAAGCACGCTCACGCCGCGCCGCGCCAAATAATACGCCGCCGCGCAACCCACAATGCCCCCGCCGATGATGACAACGTCTGCCCGGTGATTAGTCATTTCAAGGTTTCCACGTGGCTGGCCTGTGTGTTGGGCTAACGGTACGCTTCAGCCGCGCCGAGCCGCGCTAGCGGCGAGGGGACGCGAGCGCGGCTGCTTGTGCCGCGCGCAGCGCGTCGGCTGGAAGCGGGTGTTATGCGGCACTGGAAATTCCCTAAAACCAATGTGCTTGATAACAAATGCCACTTAGGGCAAGGGTGGCAAGCCAAGTTCTTTGAGAAACGCATTGTGCTTGTTCTTGGCCGTCACAACCGTTTCTTCCAGTGTTTGTAGTTGTTGATGCACAGCGCCGAGATCTACTTCCTCTTCTTCCGTAGCCGTGCTGACGTAGCGGGAAATGTTCAAGTTATAGTTATTCTTTTCGATCTCTTCCATCGAGACGCGGCGGGAGTAGCGATCTGCTTCCGTGCGGTTCTTGTATGTGTTGAGAATCTTTTCGATGTGTTCAGGCAATAACTGATTTTGACGCTTGCCCTTCTCGAAGTGTTCGCTGGCGTTGATGAACAACACGTCATCATATTTTTTGCATCTTTTCAGAACCAAAATACAAACGGGGATGCCCGTGGAGAAGAACAGATTGGCGGGCAGGCCAATGACAGTATCAATATGGTTGTCTTTCAACAACTTGGTGCGGATGCGTTCTTCCGCGCCGCCGCGGAACAAGATGCCATGCGGCAGGATGATCGCCATGGTGCCTTCCTGCGCGAGGAAGTGAAAGCCGTGCAGGAGGAAGGCAAAATCAGCGGCGGATTTCGGCGCTAGTCCATAATTCTTGAAGCGGACATCATCGCCTAGCGAGTCGGTCGGCTCCCAGCGGTAACTAAAAGGCGGGTTGGCAACCACCGCGTCGAAGACAGGCTTTTTGAGGGGATTCTGTTCACGGAGCATATCCCACTCGTTGAGTAGGGTGTCGCCGTGGAAGATCTCGAATTCGGAATCTTTGACGCCGTGCAGGAGCATGTTCATGCGCGCCAGGTTGTAGGTGGTGATGTTCTTTTCCTGCCCGTAGATTTTGCCAATGCCGTTGACGCCGAGCCGCTTGCGGACGTTGAGCAGAAGCGAGCCAGAGCCACAGGCGAAATCCAGCACGGACTTGAGGCGTTTCTTCGCGCCTGTTTTCGGCTCCTGACTATCCAGGATGACAATGCCAGAGAGGACGCTGGAAATTTGCTGCGGTGTGTAGAACTCGCCCGCTTTTTTGCCAGACCCCGCCGCGAACTGACCAATGAGATATTCGTAGGCATCGCCGAGGGTGTCGCTGTCGGTGGAGAAATCTTTTAGACCTTCGGCGATCTTGGTGACGACCGTGCAGAGTTTGGTATTGCGATCAGTATGCTTTTTGCCAAGTTTTTCGGAATTGAGATTGATCTCGGAGAACAGGCCATTGAAGGCGCTGGAGAAGGATTCGTTTTCGATATATTTGAAGCCAGCCTGCAAGGTCTCCGACAAGCCTTTGTTTTGTATGCGCGCCATTTCGACAATACTGCCCCACAGATAGGGCGGCTCGATGACGTAATGCACTTTCAGGCGCATTTGTTTCTCGAAGGCTGGCACGTCCTTTGGGTTGCGCTCGTACCAAAGTTGCAGGGGCGTGACGAGCGGCACTTGCTCCGCTTCTTCTTCACCCTGCTTCTTTTTCTTTTTGGACATTAACGCCACCGCCTGCGCCCGCGCGGATTCGACTTCGCTTTCGGTTGGATATTCCTTGCCCAGTTCCTTCTTACACGCGGATTCGTAATTATCTGAAAGGTAGCGCAAAAACAGGAAGGACAGCATGTAATCGCGGAAGTCATCCGCGTTCATCGCGCCGCGCAGTTGATCGGCAATCCCCCACAGGGTGGCGCCAAGTTGTTTTTGTTGGTCGTTGGTCATAGTGTGTTAGTGAATCACAAACTTATATTTATCCATTAGTTTGGTGAAAATATCTTTGAAAAGCAGAACGTTATCCTCAACCATTTCTATTGTTTCATAACGAAATACATCCTTATGCGTAAGAGTCTGGACAATACCAGCGTTTTTATCAGCGTCTGTTATTCCAATCTGGTCAAGTACGAAAGAAATCCGCCCAACTCCTAGGAAAGAACTAACATTCTCAAGAATTTGTCTTAATAAGGCGAAGTGATAGGCATAGAGTTCGTTCTGATTCACTGCATTCTTTACACTCTGTAAAAGTTCTAGGTGATATAAGAAAACATCGTTTTTATGACTTGATAAATTTACGGTATTACCCTCACGCTTTAGAATGTAATTTTCTACTTGGTTCTTGTAAGAAGAAGATTTTTCGCCCTTTTTCAGCCAATCGAAAAGAATGGCAAAAAGACCGACGTGATGAGTAGCGATAATGATCTTCCTGTTTTCGAAATGGCTATCAATTAAATTCATCAAAGAAGCCGCTGTGACAAAGATATTGTGATCATCCAGACTGGAAACTGGATCGTCAATAAAAAAGTAACCAGATTGCTCGCTTGTCCAGCCTTCCACTTCAAACAATGCCAGGAAAAAGCACCAAACAAAAGTCCGCTCTTCCCCGCGTGAAATTTTGATAGTGTCGTTTGTCTCTGTGGATTCCCCTTCGGTTTTCATGAAAAATCGAATGAACTCAATCCCCAGAGCAACATCTTCGTTAAACTTCAACTCAAAGTCATATTTGGGCTTATAGAGTGATAATTTTTCACGAAGGACACTTTCATCAAGTAGTGAGTGATATTGATTGAGCGTGCTTCTTTTGACCACTAGACGGATATTTTGACCGTCATTGTCTTCGTCATTATCCCAATAAAACAAGTCTTCGCTATAGGCATTGTAATAAACGCCATTATGGTTTCCGCTGTCTGGGTCTTTGGATAAGTCCTTGAAGGCGACGGATAACTGCGTTTTGCCTGTTCCGTTGAATCCATAGATGAGAATGATATTGTTCTTTGAATCTTTGATGGTCTGGGCAACACCTGCAATAGATTGAAGATGTTCGTTGCTCATTCCTGCACCTCATTCATTGACGGAAACAACCCCTGCATCAACCCCTTCTTGTGGACTTTCAGCGCCGCCACCGCCTCCCCTTGCGCGGAGATTTCTTCATCCAGCGCGCTCAGCAATTCCGCGATTCTTTGTTGTTCTGGCTTTGCAGGGACATTTATATTGAGTGTTTTTAATTGGTCTGAATACAGATGAACCACTGCAATTCCTTGAGCCAACTTTGCTATATCTTTCTTCTTTGCGTTATTCAGATAGTAAGATAAGAAAACGCCATCAATCTCTGAACGAATGATACTTAAATCACCGCCAAGTGCTATGCCGCTTCTTAAAACACATGAAGCAGTAGCAATATCTATTTCAGTTTCGCCCGAAGTAGGAATAATCACATCGTTGGCTTGACTTAATACCAATTCATCTAATGGCAAGTTTGTATAAGAAACAACTGTTGTAATAGTCTCTTTGTAACGTGTGTAAAGTTCTCCATATCGAATACATGGATGTAATCCGTTCGGAGAAGTGTCTGCCTTTGAAATACCTTTTCCTTTTGAAAAGATAGCGGCTTCGCCAAGCGTTCTCTCCTCCCACTCCCCCGCATCCTCAAACTCAGGGAAGCGCAACCTTGGCGCGGACTCGCCTTCGGCGGGGAAAAGATTCTGCATCAGCCCTTTTTTATAGGCTTGCAACGCCGCCACCTTTTGGCTTTGCGCGGCGATCAGGTCATCGAGCGAAGTCAGACAGTCCGTTATTTTTTGCTGTTCGGGAGTTGAAGGAAGCGATAGCGGCATTTTCATTAGATCGTCTGTATCGACATTCAAAGCCCCATGCGCCCGTGCGCCAATTGTTATGAATTGCCGAAGCCATGCCCCATGAAAATTTGCAGAAAAAATATGATCCAAAAAATGCAAAATTACTTTATTGTCTTCAACGCGGAAGCATATGAAAATGCTGTTGGGGACAGCGGCAGAGCCTTGTCCCTTATACATTGCGATATACCCTTCAGGATATTGTTTTGTTGCGCTTTTGTTGTACGCAAAATCGCCATACTTTATTACAAAATAGTTCTTGTATGAATTTCCAGCAATTTCTCTTCCAAATTTTTCTGCTTGGGTTAATAGTCCAACTCCAACAGTAACACTCATCAAGATGTGTTTGTTTTCGCCAGCCTTTTCGGTAATTAAGGTGGCGAAGTCACCTAACTTTCTCTCTTCCCATTCTTCTTGAAACTCAGGGAAACGCAATTGGGGCGTGGCGGTCTTATTCTTCATACGCCCTCAATCCCGAAATCTCGCGCCCGCCCGCCAGTTTCTTCAACAGCGGAATCAGGTCGGTCATCAATTCCCCTTCCTTCGGGGCGCGTTCGCGCCAGTTCAAATCCAGCGGGGCAAGCAGGTCGGTCAGCGCTTCGCTGTCAAAGACCAGCCGCTCGATGATCTCCTCCACAAAAGCGGTCAGGGCGTTATTTTCAAGTCCAAACCTGGCGGCAATCTCCGCCAGTTGGCGGGCGTTCTTCTGCGCTTTGAAGTCGGCATAGCCCGCTTTGATTTCATCTACACTGCGCCCGCGTCCCAATTGCAGGCTGTTGATGTATTCGGCAAAGTCTTCGCGCTCGTCCATAAACTTGGCGTCCGAATCGATCAACGCAATGACCTGCTCTTTGGTCATGCTTTGTTTGACGGGCTTCGCCGCGTCCGCTTTGGCAAGCAGGTTGATGATGTAATCGTAATCAATCGTCACCGAAGCAAACAACACAAACCCAAAATCGAGTTGTTGAATTTGCGGGTTCTCTTTCTCTTTGTCCTGCCGTTCTTTTAGGCGTTGCGCGGTTTCAAGGTACGCCGCGCGGAAGGCTTGCAACTGCTCGGGCGGCAACGCTTGCTCCACCTCCGCCGCGTGTTCGGCGGTCAGGTCGGTGTACTGCTCCAATTGCGACTTGTATTTTTGCACTTCCTTGAAGCGTTCGATGAACCCGCCGCGCGCGTGGTCGCCTTTCAGGTTGGGCACATCCTGCGGGACGCACGCCAACCCGTTCGACTGCATGAACAAATCCAGTTTCTTGATGGCGTCTTTCAACTTGCCGATGACGACGGGCGCGGCATCCACCAGCCAGATTTCTTTGGAGCGTTCAATCGTCTCGCCCGAAAAGAGTTGAATCGCTTCATCCACCGCCCCAGCCTGCTGGCGAAAATCCAGAATATTGCCCGCCGGTTTAGAGTCGTTCAAAATGCGGTTGGTGCGCGAGAACGCCTGAATCAAGCCGTGCTGTTTCAGGTTCTTATCCACGTACAACGTGTTCAGGTATTTGGAATCAAAGCCCGTTAAGAGCATATCCACCACAATTACCAAGTCCACGCGCTCGGCATGGGGCAAGCCAAACTGCTGATCTTTGATCCGCTTTTGCACATCCTGATAATACAAATCAAATTCTGCAAGGCTGTGATTCGTGCCGTAGCGCTCGTTATAGTCCGCCATGATGGATTTCAACGCTTCTTTCTTCCCGTCAGGGTCAACGGCGTTATCGGCTTTTTCCTGCGGTAAATCTTCTTGCAGTTGTCGCACGTCCAGATTCCCATCGGCGGGCGGCGAAAACACACAAGCGATATTCAGCGGCTGGAAGGTTTCATCTTCCGCCTGCTTCTTGTCCTGCATCTGTTTGAAAAGGCTGTGATACTCAATCGCGTCATTGATCGAAGCGGTCGCCAACAGCGCGTTGAATTTTCTCCCCGCTGTGACAGCCTCGTGCTTGTCCAAAATCGCTTCGATGACCGCTTGCTTGGTCAGCGTCTCGCCCGCCTGCGGGATATGCTCGCCTTCAGGCTTGAAGTAATCCACATGGAAGCGCAGAACCGTATCATCTTCGATGGCGTTGGTGATGGTATAGGCGTGCAACTGCGTTTGGAACAAGTCTTCGGTGGTTTTGTAAGAAGCCTGCGTCCCCTCAACTTGGGTATAAGTCGCGTTTTCCTTGAAGATGGGCGTGCCCGTAAAACCAAACAACTGCGCCTTCGGGAAGAATTCCTTGATCGCCTGGTGGTTATCGCCAAACTGCGAACGGTGGCACTCATCGAAGATGAAGACCACGCGCTTCCCGCTCAACGGTTTGAGTTGCTCTTTGTAGTTGGGCTTGTTATTTTTGTTGTCTTTTTTGCTATCGTCCAACGCCAGCCCCAACTTTTGAATGGTAGTAACGATCACTTTATCGGCATAATCATCCGAAAGCAAACGCTTCACCAGCGCGGCGGTATTGGTATTTTGCTCCACGCAATCTTTTTGAAAGCGGTTGAACTCCTCACGAGTCTGGCGGTCAAGGTCTTTGCGATCCACCACGAACAGCACTTTTTCAATGTCGGGGTTATCCTTCAACAACGTGGACGCCTTGAAAGAAGTCAGCGTCTTGCCGCTCCCCGTCGTGTGCCAGATATACCCGTTGCCGCTGTTCTGGTGAATGCAATCCACAATCGCTTTCACAGCGTAAATCTGGTACGGGCGCATCATCAATAATTTTTGCTCGGTTTCGATCAAGACCATGTAACGGCTGATCATCTCGCCCAAAACGCACTTGGCAAGGAACTTCTCCGCAAACTCATCCAGCAGGGTGATCTTCTTATTGTTCTCGTCCGCAAAGTGATAAAAGGGCAAAAAGCGTTCTTCCGCGTTGAAAACAAAATGCTTGTTATTGTTGTTGGCAAAGTACATCGTATCCGTGCGGTTGCTCACGATAAAGAGTTGCATAAAGCATAACAGCGTGTTGGTGTACCCATTGCCAGGGTCGGTCTTGTAATCCACGATCTGCTGCATGGCGCGGCGCGGGCTGATGGGCAGGTCTTTCAACTCGATCTGCACTACAGGCACGCCATTGATCAACAAAATCACATCGTAGCGGTGATAACTATTAGCGGTATTGATCCGCAACTGGTTCACCACCTCAAACGTGTTCTTGCACCAATCCTTGATATTGACCAGCGTAAACGTCATCGGCGTACCGTCATCGCGGGTAAAGTTGTGCTTCTCACGCAGATTGCGCGACGCTTCAAATACGTCCCTTGTCACCATCTGATCCAGCAGGCGCGCAAACTCGCCATCCGTCAACGTCACGCGGTTCAACGCATCGAACTTCTCGCGGAAGTTCGCTTCCAGCGCGGCGCGGTCACGGATGTCTGGGCGATAGATATACTTCAAGTCGCTCAGCGCCTCACCCTCCACGCGATAAACGGACTTCATCTCGCCCAGTTTTTTGATCAGGTCTTTTTCGATTTGTTGTTCGGGCATGGGCAGTGTCTAGGGAATACAGCCAGGTAGCTCAATATGCTCTTGTCCAGCCTGCTAAATATTGTCGCTAACTTACTTAACTATTCAGGATATGGCAAGGGCTGATGGCGTAGTAGGGCCGCATAACATATAGTCGGCGGATTATTTCCGCATAATATGCAGCCATCTTATGCAACGGCATCCCCATCACCTCACCACCGCCTTCCCATACCCCACGTGATCTTCCATTGCTGTGCCTGTCGGATGCGCTTCTTCCACCACGCCCACAACGGACATCGGCACGGGCTTGATCGGGATGCGCGTTTCGAATGGTGCGGCAGATTCTACACCCGGAAATCAGATATAATTCGCTCGGAGGAGTTCCGACATGACTGCCGTGCCGCTCACCCTCAAGCTCTCCGACGAGAAACTGCAATTGCTCGCCGATGTGGCCCGCGCCCGCCAATCCAACATAGACAGCGTGTTGGAAGCCATCGTGCTGGAATGGCTGGAGCGCGAAGCCCGCCTACGCCGCGCGCGCCAAACGCTCGGCGATTTCAGCCGGGGCATTGGCAACAGCCAACCGCCCCATGATGCCGCCCACCGCCACGACTCATACCTTTATGGCAAGGCATGAGTAAAATCTTCATTGACACATGGGCCTGGCACGCGATGGCCGACGCGCGAGACGCCGGCCACGACGTAACGCGGCTCGCTTCTGAAGAACTGATCAAAGCAAAACGATGAACACCACGAACGCGCAAATTGCCTGCCCGAAATGCCGTTCAACCGTTACCCTTTCTGTCAACGGCAATACGCTGGACGCTCCGCTGGTTTGCCAGAACTGTGGCCACGCGTTCTCGCCGCATTTCTATTGCCCGGATGCGCGCTCGCCATCGCGCCACATTTTTGCGGCCAGCGTCCTGCACTTTGATAATGCTGGCGCGGTCTACGCTTTTTGCCCCAAACACACGTTCACAACTTACGCTCTGGCCGCTGACAATAAGCCGCGCCCAATGCGCACTCCTCTTCACGCCCTCGTTCGTTTCTTCGACTCACTTGCTTTCCGCCTCGCACTGGCTGTTGAGGACTGGCGCTGGCGATTCGCCTCACGCCGCTGATGATTGCGTCGGCGGGCCATCACCTCACCACCGCCTTCCCATACCCCACGTGATCTTCCATGGCCGTGCCCGTCGGGCGCGCTTCTTCCACCGCGCCCACAACCGACATCGGCACGGGCTTGATGGGGATGCGCGCCGTGAATGTGCCCGCCGATTCCGGGTTTGATCCGATTTCGGCGGCGATGATCTGCGCCGCCGCCGGCCCGCAGGTGCGCCCCTGACATCGCCCCATCCCGCACCGATTCCATGCCTTGAGGCTGTTCAGAGTCGTCGCCCCGCTCCGCGCCGCCGAGCGCAGCGCCCCCGCCGTCACTTCCTCGCAACGGCACACCAACACCTCGTCGGGAATCGACTCGAACAGGCCCGGCTTCACCGCAAACATCGCGCCCAACGACTCCACCGACGCGCGCGCCTTCTGCCATTCCTTGCGCACGTCCTGCCCGTCGGCCTGATAACCGAGTTGCCGCGCCGCCACCGCGCCCGCAATCTGCCCTTCGAGCAGAGCCGCCTCCACTCCGCCGATGCCGCGCACTTCGCCCACAGCAAAGATGCCGCGCACGCTCGTCTCGAAATCGGGATTGGTGACGGTGGCAAAACTGGCAAAGTTCGGATCGAATCTCTGCTCGCAACCGGCCAGCCGAGTCAACTCGGTGGCCGGCGTGAATCCGAAATTGATGCAGATCGTGTCCACCACTATCGTCTCTTCCGATCCGGAAACGGGCCGCCCCGCCGAATCGACTTTGGCGATGACCGCGCCCTCAACTTGATTCGATCCCAACGCCCTCGCCGCCGCATAACCATATTTGATCGGGACGCCGCCTTCCATCAATCGCTTTTGATTCGCCATCCCCTGCCCGATCTTGCCCCATTGCCCAAACAGTTTCGAGGCGTTGGCGAAGAACCCAACCTGCGATTGCAATTCGACAATGGCGGCGACCTCCGCGCCCGCCTCGAGCAACTGCACGGCGGCCAACTGCAACAGCGGCCCCGTGCCCGCGATCAGAATCTTCTGCCCGATGAGCACCCCCTGCCCTTTGAGCATGAGTTGAGCCGCGCCCACCGTCGTCACGCCCGGCAGAGTCCAGCCGGAGAACGGCACGATGCGCTCGTATGCTCCGGCGGCCACGATCACTTTTTTGGCCTGCAACCGCTCCGCGCCTTTAGGGCCGTACAGATCGAGCGCGCGATCCGGCGTGATGTTCCACACCAGCGTATTGCATCGCAGATCGATGTTCGGATGTTTGAGTCCGGCGATCAGTTCGCGCCCGTGCTGAAGGTTATCGGCCAGCGAATGCGGAACGCTTCGCGGGTGTGGATGCAACGAAGCCGCCGGTTGTTTGTAATACTGTCCGCCGGGGCGCGCAACCTCCTCGATGAGCGTCACTTTGGCGCCGGCCCCTGCCGCCGCCACCGCCGCGCTCACCCCCGCCGGGCCGGCGCCAATCACTGCGATTTCAGTCATTCAGTTCTCACTTCAACCACACATCCATTCCGTGCTTCGGCCATGCAACTGCGCTGGTTGGGCACGCCGTCGATGGTCACGAGGCAATCGAAGCACATGCCCATGCCGCAATAGAATCCGCGCGGCGAGCCGCTGGCTTCGGCGCAACGCAGTGCGCGGAACCCGGCGGCCATCAACACGGCGGCGATGCTCTCTCCGGCGAAGGCCGGCACCGGCTGGCCGTTCACCGTGATCGTGATCGGTGTCTCGCGCTCGAATCCCTTTACCCGCTGTGCAATCATCCTTTATCCTATCAGCGCCCTTCGACTTCGCAACAAAACTGCGCCGTTGCTTCGCTCAGGGCGCTGGCTTAATTCTTTTCTTCGTGACTCTTCGTGTCCCTTGCCCTTCGACTTCGCAACAAAACTGCGCCG
>Ga0194120_10011693_pt1 | contig 10465 bp, 11 predicted proteins | sample TA2MahCa65mmetaG_FD_148642 | JGI IMG/M metagenome (GOLD analysis project Ga0194120, IMG submission 148642) | Freshwater microbial communities from Lake Tanganyika, Tanzania - TA2015019 Mahale Deep Cast 65m | ecosystem: Environmental > Aquatic > Freshwater > Lake | place: Tanzania: Lake... | reverse complement strand
TGGTGATAGAACACAATATGGATGTCATAAAAGTGGCCGACCACATCATTGACCTCGGACCGGAAGGCGGGGATGGTGGAGGAAAAATTTTATTTGAAGGGGCGCCGGAAGAACTGGTGAAGAATCGAGGGAGTTATACGGCTCAATTCCTAAAAGCAGAATTATAAGGATATAAAAAATCCCGGAGTAACCGGGATTTTTTTATTAATAATAATTACTTTGTAACAATCAGATTAGGATGCACCGCCAATCTTATCATCCAGGGCCTTGGGTGGTTTGATCATTCCCAGCAATAACAACAAACCAATTGCACCAGCAGCAAGACCTAAGAAAAGGCCTATGCCGGGTGATAGTTTAACATAACCTCCAAACATTTCACCTCCTGCAGTTAAAATTCTTATTAAATAAATAACGGCTCCGCCAGCTATTGCGCCAAAACCTCCTAACGCCAGTTTTCTCCCCATATCATCATATTGCTTTGTCTTATCTCCCATAAAACAAGAGGCAATAACTACACCTATACCAACTAACGCCAGCAGGCCCCAACTGCCAAAACCATTTTTTGATGCACCTATTCCAAATCCGCCTGAGACTTTTACGCTGAACCAGGGTAAAAGCATAGAAATTAATGCCACACCGGCCAAAATAAGCGAATAGAGGTTCTGTTTGTGAAATTTCAGTTGTTCCATAATAAGCTTGGTTGATTTTGGTTGGGCCTATTCGTATGGCTTTTCGGCATTCGCCCCTGTTTTGGAGTTCAGGTCTCCCTTTGTGTGAACTAATATAGGACATTTTTTCAAAAACCATACAGAGGAACAGAAATATTTTTAAACCTATTAGTAACTGCAGGTTAAGGGACGGAAGCCCGGCGGAAAGAAAAGAGGGAAATATAACCCGTAGAGGCGGCAGGAAGTGATTGATGGAATCTTTCGATGGTCAGTACGAATTGCTGGTTTTTTCACCGGATATTGATTAAATCAATTTTCCTGCCTTACGGGTTTCTTAGTTATGGCGATTAAAAGAGCTCGGTTTTGGGAGGTGGATAAGTTAATAAGTTACGAGTTGACAGGGGCACTCCCTATCAATCTTCCAGCTTTTCAACTTGTCAACTTTTTCAAAAGACCCGAAAGCGAAGCAGAGAGTGTTTAATAAAATTTTAATACAAATGAGAGTACCAATAGAGAACGGATCAGGTTTTTTTCAACCGGTATCAGATTTTATTAAGCTCCCTGCCGCTTTGCAGGATTTCCTTGGTTATTTTAATCGGGGTCAGCGTATTTCAAACTGACCGGCTGCTGATTCTTCGTCTCCGCAAAAAACACGGTACACATAGGTACCTCTTTTCAGGCCGGCAATTTTATAATGGTCCCTGGGCTGCATTTTGGTATGCTGTACCAGGGTGCCTTCCAAGTCAAAAACAAAAAACTCAATTTCTTTCCCGTCGTTTTCCTTGGCTATCACATGCATTTCCCTTTTGATGGCATCAGGGTAAATTTTCACTGCTTCATTGTTCAGCCGGGATAAGGTTTTGGCAGCTTTTGTTTTGTTTTTCTTTGCGGGCTTTTCTTTTTCATTGAAAACTTCAGTAATACCGTCACTTAGCTTCCCGGCTGTGGCCATAACTGGTTGTACCATCAGCAGGCTGCTGCAGAGTCCCAGGGCAATAACGGGTTTTGATTTTCGGAGTGTAGATTTTAGTTTCATAGGGGTTCGGATTTAGGGTATATGAATCGGATTTAATAATATACAGGACATTTGAGCTGTCTTTTGGCCCTGCCATTGGGTGAATTGGCTCCGTTAATCCTCCAGCCGGTACGCAGTATGCTGGAGAAGTAGGCATCGTTTTCTTTCGAATCGCCCCGCTGCGTATTGATATAACGACGGCTCACCGCCGGGTTATATAGCCTCTCCCGGTAGGCCAGTTGTCTTGCATAGGCGGCTTGTTCAGGAGTCAGGTACACATCGAAATAACGGGGTCAATGTATTTTTTGCTTACATCATCTATGTAATCAGTAAATGTTTTGCGGCGGAGGATTTCAAACCCTATATAAATATTTTCACGGATATAATATTTAAACCCACCGCCCATGGGTATCATCAGCTAGGTTAGGGGATATTCACTGCGGTCGGGATATTCGGTCATGCCCTGTCCCTCCAGCCGCAGCGGTTTTAGTTCCACCCAGGTTTTGGAACCGTTGGGCGCTATGTATTCTCCTTTGGGATTAAAATGAAACACCCCGACGCCAATGAAGCCATAGGGTCTTAGTTTATGCTCCAGCCCCTCATATTCTTCAAAGAAAACCGTGGGATAGATTTCTATACCCGCATAGGCATCCCACAGGGTTGATTTCAACTTGAGATTTCTGTACAGGCGGAATCTTTCTGCACCTCCTTTGTTTGGAGCCTGGGCATCATCTCCCTCAAGCTGACCCAGGTTTCCGGCTAAACGAAAACCCAGCCATTCTGTTGGGTATATGTTTACATATAAGCCTTTACAAAGTTTGGTAAGGGGAAAATCAACATCCTTTACGAATGTTTTACCGATTCCTTTACTGCCACCGAGGTCGCCGAGGAAAAAAGAAGGGCCGATGCCCACACCCAGTTCAATCTTGCCATCGGCTACACTTACCGATTGCGGAGATGCGGAGAAAGTAATGAATAAGCATATAATAAGTACGGGTAACCGTACAAGGGGTACACTTGTTCTCATTGGTATCAGATTTCTGGTTTTTCTTCTATTGGATTTCAGAAACAAAATAGAAAAAGAAAAAACCAAAAGAAAAGCTAAACCGCCTTTTTTTTAACGGCGGAATTTTTTACAGGCTTTCTACCTAGTGATTCTACAAAAAAAAACTACGCAAGCAGCATTTCAATGTGTTCAATGCCGTATTCGAGGTAAACATCACTGGTTTGTTTAAAACCAAGTGATGAATAAAAACGATGCAAATAAAGCTGGGCGCCTATTTTTATCGGTAGAGGACCGAATAGCCGGCGGCTTACATCAATCGAACGCTGCATTAATGCCCTTCCGGCACCGCTGCCCCTGGCAGCCGGTGAAGTAACTACCCTTCCGATAGAAGGCTCGGCGCAGGCTGTACCAGGAGGAAGCAGACGGGTATAAGCGAGCAGTTTTCCATCCTGCCAGCCCATCAGGTGAAAAGCAGGCTGGTCTTTATTGTCCATGTCAGGATACACACAATTTTGCTCCACTGCAAATACCTCATTGCGTAACTGAAGGAGGGCATACAATTCATGCACTGTCAGTTCATCAAATTTTTTGATTATCCAGTTAATCATTTTCCAGGAGTCATGAATGGTTAAAGGGTAAAACTAACAAATCAATTTACTTGCTGGTCAAATTGATTAATTTCAATAAAATATTCTTTATGCCTGTAAAAGACCTGAGTAATGTGCACCAATTGATAGCTGATGTTTTCCGGTGGCCGGCCACTCCCGCTGAGTGGGAAGAGTATAAACTGCCGGAAGATCAGCTTGCCTGTTTTAAGGAAAATGGTTTTGTAAGCGGTATAAAATTGCTCGATGTAAGGCAAATAGAAACCATCAGAAATGAGCTGGCAATAATTGCCAACCCTGAACACCCGGGACACGGCCTTTTTTATGAATTTCATTCGAATGAATCCAAAGATCCTTCCACAATATTATTTCATGCACTGGGCGCCTGGCGGATTACCGGGGGCTTGCATGATGTGTTGTGGAATCCCCGGTTCCTGATGGCTGCATATCAATTACTGGATAACAGGCCGGTTCGTTTCTGGCACGACCAGATTTTCTGGAAGCCAGCCAAACAGGGTGGTGTGGTGGCATGGCACCAGGATTATTCTTACTGGACAAGAACAAAACCCGTTGCCCACCTTACCTGCTGGTGCGGATTGGATGATGCAACTTCCGAAAACGGATGCCTGCAGTATATCCCCGGCAGCCACCGCTGGGGTCTGCTTTCCAAACCCGTTATAGCAGGAAACCTGGAGGGCATAAAAGATTTTTTAAGTGAAGAACAGCAAAAGCAGTTTGAAAACCCGGTGTCTGCAACCGTAAAAGCCGGTGAAGCCGTATTTCATCACTCATTAACCCTGCACGGTTCAGGGGCTAATACTTCCAGCCGGCCCCGCAGGGCCTTTGTAATAAATGTATTTGCGGATGGGGTTATTTCAGATTCGGATGAACCGCTGCTTGAAGGAGTTCCGGTAATAAAGAAGGGTGAAAAAATACAGGGACAATTTTTCCCTTTGTTATTCGATCCGGAAAAAATTGCTCAATAACCATATTTATCTTTCCACAGTACTTTCAGAAATTTCCGCAATTCTTCTTCACGGGCATTTTTACCGGGATCATACAGTTTTGTACCGGCTATTTCTTTTGGCAGGTATTCCTGCGGAGAGAAACTGTTTTCATAACTGTGCGAATATTCATAATTCTTTCCATAGCCAAGGTTTTTCATCAATGTGGTCGGCGCATTGCGGATATGCAGGGGTACGGAAAGATCGCCTGTTTTTCTTACCAGTTCCTGTGCATTGTCAATAGCAGCACAGGCAGCATTGCTCTTGGGGCTTGCAGCCAGGTAAGTGGCGCATTGCGATAAAATGATCCTTGATTCGGGGTAACCAATTTTATTGACAGCCTCAAATGCCGCATTGGCCAGCACCAGGGCTGTAGGGTTGGCATTGCCTATATCTTCGCTGGCCAGTATCACCAGCCGGCGGGCAATGAATTTTACATCCTCGCCCCCTTCAATCATCCGGGCCAGCCAGTACACGGCGGCGTTGGGGTCGCTGCCCCGTATTGATTTGATAAATGCGGATAGGATATCATAATGCTGTTCACCGCTTTTATCATAAAGCGCAATTTTCTTTTGCGCCGTTTCCATAACATAAGTATCAGTAATGGCTACCCCGTCGCCGCCGGCATCGCAAACAATTTCCAGCAGGTTCAGCAGTTTCCGGGCATCTCCGCCGGAGATATTGATCAGGGCGGCAGTTTCTTTCAAATCAATTTTTTTCTTTTGCAGGAATTCATCTTTTTCCATTGCCCTTTGCAACAAATGAACAAGATCTTTTTCACCGAGCGGTTTCAAAACATATATCTGGCATCGGCTTAGTAAGGCGCTGTTTACTTCAAATGAAGGGTTTTCTGTGGTGGCGCCGATTAAGGTTATGATACCTTTTTCCACGGCGCCCAGCAATGCATCCTGCTGGCCTTTGTTGAAGCGGTGTATCTCATCAATGAAAAGGATAACTCCCTTTTTTGTTTTTGCTTCTTCAAGCACTTCCCTCACTTCCTTTACACCTGAACTGATGGCGCTAAGCTGGTAGATAGGAGCCTGTACAGTATGCGCAATGATATTGGCGATGGTGGTTTTGCCAGTGCCGGGAGGCCCCCAGAAAATCATTGAAGGAATTTTGCCTCTTTCAATGGCCGTTCTGAGAATGCTTCCTTTTCCAGCCAGGTGCTCCTGTCCCAGTAGATCATCAAGGTTTTCAGGGCGTATCCTTTCTGCAAGGGGAGTATTCAGGCTCATGCAATCAAAGTAACGAAACTTATTTGTGCTGGCCGGTAAACAGCGGCTGGCTTCTCCCTTTTTTCTTTTAGATTTTTTCTCCTGGGAGGAGGAGGTGGTGGTGGAGGTGGTGGCGGCGGTTCATCTTTGTCTTCCTGTTTAATGTCAAGGATCTTTATTTCCGGTACTTGCATAGCCAACCCCGGGTCATCAGAAAGAATTTTACTGATTTTGTTACATAATATTTCCGAATAACAAAAACTGAAAGCAATCAACTGTTCATTCCAGTTAAGCGCCTCAAACCCGTCTTCAAGAGTAATCAGATAACTGCTGTCTTTAAAAACTTTTATAAAAATGTTCTTAAAATAATTGACCAATACAGAATCCCTGGATTTATTGCTGACGAAATAAATCATTACATTTCCTGCAGTACCGGGTAATGACAAACCAGCACGGAGCAAATACCGGGATGGTAAAAAGAGACTGTCATGGGGCAAGCTGATGGTGTCATCAACTAATGCAAGTTTTCACGGGTCTGCAAATGCTGTCTGAAGTTTATCCAGCAGCTTTTTTTTCTCTTCTTGTTCAGTGTTTTGGGCAATAGCTGAAAATGATGTGGCAAAACACAGTATGCAAACAATTTCTTTCAATTCACATTGGCATTAATAAAAGCTGTGATCTTTTCAAATGAATCAACCAGGTTAGGGCCTGTCCATCCATGTCCTTCTGTGGAGTAATAAACATATTGGTGAGTTACCCCCAGGGTTTGCAACTGGTTTTTTAATAAAACAGACTGGGAGGGTGCAACCACTATATCTGTGCCTCCGTGTAAAATGATGGTTGGGGGGCTTTGTGATGTTACAAAACTCATAGGGCTTGATTGCTGGTAAATGGTTGCATGAGTTGTGGGGTTTCCGCCGGTAACCTGTATGAGCAGCAGTGGGATCAGCGGGTTGGGAGGGTTGTTATACATGTTCACCAGTTCTGTTGGCCCGAAAAAATCCACCACTGCCTTTATTTTCACCGGGCTGGTATATTTATAAGCGTGGAGCAATGCCAGGTGTCCGCCCGCACTGGCGCCCAGCAGAACGAATTTGTCGGAGATATTGTATTCATTTCTTTTGCTGAAAATAAACTCAAGCGCCTGTTTTACATCATTTTCCTGTGCAGGGAAGAAATTAGCTGTTCTAGTAGCCAGCCGGTAGTTGATATTAAATATGGCATAACCGGGAAGACGCTTCTTTAGTGTATCCACATAAGCGGTAAAATCAGTTTTGTCCCCCTGTGTCCATCCGCCACCGTGGATCATAATGATTACTTTGGTGGAAGCGGCAGTTCTTCCGGCCGGAAGGTATATATCCATTTTTTGCAGGGGGTCAGCACCATAGGGAGTATTCAGCGTGGTTTCAGCTTTCAGCGGCGCGGGGGCATCCGATACATCTTTCCGGCAAGAAGCAAAAAAAAGCGCAACTGCTATTAAGGCTATCACCGGTTTCATGCGATAATTTTAATGAAAATAATGCAAACGGCCAATGTAGATGCAGCCGGCGGATACAAGGTAGCAAAAATTGTTAAAACCCGGAAGCAGCTGCTTAAATACCCGGCAGAGGGTATTCAAACCAAACCTGCGTGCCGGTAAGTTTACAGTGTTATTTGAAAAGGGGTTTTCAGTATCCCGGAAATGCCGGATGAACAGAGATCAGAGGTAATACAAGTGCTGAACACGCTATGCACAACAAAGCATAAAGATGTGTGGTATTTCAAACTGGATGACGAAATGCAGCAATTGACTGTAGATACCTTTATGGAGATGGGAATCATCTCATACGCTATTTCAGTAGACACTAAACCAGAATTATCAAACTAAGCGCATGATAATATTGTTTGCAACTATATTGATTATTCATTTAGCCTGCAATGGATGGATATTCAGTAGAGATGCCGTCATTAGGACACTAATATCAATAGTGGTAGTAGCGGCAATACTAATTGTCCAGGCAATATTATTTTTCATTTTTACCCAAAAACCTGATTAACAAAAAGCCCTTGTGGAAACAGAGGCCGTAACTAATAGCTCTATGAGAAATCATCCAACCCCGCCCCGGTGAACCGGGCGTGGAAAGAGTTAAATATTTTCAAGCAATAAGTACGGGAGTATTTTCTGCCCCTCTTTATCCATCAGAGCATACGCATCATTTTTGAACTCGGCCCACTGCCCTTTGTATATTGTTTGGCAGCCGGCGCTGGAAAGCCTGGAGAAATCGCTGAAGCTGGGTTTTGGCAGCTATTTTCAGCTGATGAATGATGCTGATCTGGATTTTATAAGGCAACTACCGGAATTCAAAGCATTGCTTCGCCAGTATTTCCTTCACAGTAGCGGCTATTAGCCAAATTGCTGATGTGTGGCAACACTGCTGATGCCGCAAATATCCAACCCCAACCAACGGAATCCATCATCAGGCATTGTTATACACTTTAATCACTATTTCTCTCAGCACAGCGGCTTCATCCGAGCAGTGGTAATAAATCACATTGGCAATATCTTCCGGCTTCACCCATTTGCTGAAATCAGCATCGGGCATGGCTTTCCGGTTTTGGGGTGTATCAATGGTGCTGGGCACCACCACACTGGTCACTACATTTTTGCCTTTGGCTTCAATATTCATCAGTTCCGCCAGGCGAAAAATCAACGATTTAGCCATGCCATAAGCCACCATCCCATTTCCGTTTTCAGCACTTAACCCGGGTCTTGAACCAACAATAAATATTCGTCCGCTGTTCTGCTTCATCATCTCTGCAAACACAGGCCGGGCCACATGATAAGCCGTTTCAAAATTCAGTTTGTACTGTTTCAGGATATCAGCCGAAGAGGTATCGGCAATTTTTCCCATGGCAAAACCGCCAACGGTTAAAATTGCCGCATGCACAGAACCATATTTTGAAATTACTCCGGTAACAAAGTTTGCCGAGGATTCTTCACTCATTAAATCCACAACTACTTTTTCAAATTTATCTGATGAAAAATCAATGGCAATCGGATCGTTGGGGATCACCGTGCCGACTACTTTATACCCTTCCGCAATAAATTTCTTAACTAATGCCTGGCCCAGATTACCGGATGCGCCGGTTACTATTGCTGTTTTCATACTTTGCATTTTAATTTCAAGTTACGGAAAACATAAGTCTGCAGATTAAACCGATATACTCTACCTGAATTTTCTTCCAACTGAATTTTTTATCAGGCAACACAGTTAATTTTGTAAGCTTGAATGCGTTTTCTGGTAACCTGATTTATCGTCATCGCCAGAGGCCATGCATTTTCCGCTGTTTCAGGTGTAACGATTTTACCCGGCAATTTTCCTTATGCTGAATGAATCCACTCCACTCCACTGGGTGTGGATACGAACGGTTTTAGGGCTTTATACGTTATTATTCTATTCTTTAGCATTATCATAAAGTTATCTAAATAGTTAGCTGCCTTTAACAGCTTTTTCATTTTTGAAATAGGCAACAGGATCATATCCCTCGATGATGAGGCCTTTCTTGTCCACATTCACTAAAAATCCGTTGGTGGCTTCAAAATGAGGTTTTCTTAAAAAGAAGTACCAGCCGGCAAAACCAGCGATCAAAACGGTCACGGAAATAGCTATTATCTTTTTCATTTGTTATTATTTACTGCAAAGAAAAGCAGGATGAAAAAGAAGCAATGTCGGTGATTTTACAGTAACAGGAAAAAACTTAATAAGGGTGATGTGCCCCCCGAAGTATATATACAGTACCCATTTCTTGTCTAGTTGATCTGGGCATAAACAGTGTACATTAAAATAAAAAGGCTTTGAAAAATCAAAGCCCTTTTCGTAGCCCGTACGGGATTATTTCCATGATCCCTTTCGCATTTGATTTACCCAAAGCCTCTGCAGCCGCTACCGCGTCTGCCGGCTTTTTCATTTTTTCACCTTTTGCAAGCAAGCTTGCAATGGCTCAATATAAAAAAGCCGCTCAACAATCGCTGAGAGGCTTTGTAGCCCGTACGGGATTCGAACCCGTATCACCACCGTGAAAGGGTGGTGTCCTAGCCCTTAGACGAACGGGCCAACTTCGCCATGGATTCGTTGGCCGAAGGCCTTTGAAGGCCTTGTTTTTAGGGACGGCAAAGATAGCCCTGCGAAGGTTTTTAGCCAAAAGTTTTTCACCGAAGAACAAAGTAAGTTGTGCAAGGCGTCTGAACTCACTGCATCGGCCGGCATAATCAAATCTGATACAGTCAGTCATCCGTCATTTTATTACCTTCGCACCCTTGTTAGCCATTGCTTTGGCACCGGCTGACACAAACGCAAAAAAAATATTCAATATTATGAATACAGTTAAAGTTGCCATTAATGGATTTGGCCGTATCGGACGCCTGGTTTACCGACAGATTTATCAAATGCAGGGAATTGATGTGGTGGCCGTCAATGACCTGACCAGCCCTAAAGTGCTGGCCCATCTTTTAAAATATGACAGCGCTCAAGGAAGATTTAATGCAGAAGTAAAAGCAACCGAGGACTCCATTGTGGTTAACGGGGACACCGTCAGGATATATGCACAAAAAAACCCGGCCGAAATTCCCTGGAAGAATCATGATGTGGATGTTGTACTGGAATGCACCGGCTTTTTTACGGATAAAGATAAAGCAGCCGCCCACCTTGCTGCCGGCGCCAAAAGGGTCGTTATCTCAGCACCCGCCACCGGCGACCTGAAAACCGTTGTGTTTAATGTGAACCACAACATACTGGACGGAAGCGAAACCATAATTTCCTGCGCTTCCTGCACCACCAATTGTCTTGCTCCCATGGCCAAAGTACTGAATGATAAATTTGGTATCATTACCGGCATCATGACAACCATCCATGCTTATACCAACGATCAGAATACACTGGATGCTCCGCATGCCAAAGGCGATCTGCGCCG
>Ga0194120_10011692_pt1 | contig 10466 bp, 10 predicted proteins | sample TA2MahCa65mmetaG_FD_148642 | JGI IMG/M metagenome (GOLD analysis project Ga0194120, IMG submission 148642) | Freshwater microbial communities from Lake Tanganyika, Tanzania - TA2015019 Mahale Deep Cast 65m | ecosystem: Environmental > Aquatic > Freshwater > Lake | place: Tanzania: Lake... | reverse complement strand
GATGAGGCGTTGACTTGCGACGCTTCGGATTCGCCGTCGATCTCAGCCAATTCCTCCTGACCAATGGCGCGCACAGCGGGCTGTGTCGTTTTCTTGGCGATCCCGCCATGGCGGCGGGGCGCTTTGGCTCTTGGCGGGCTCTTGTGGGGCTCCTGAACGGTGAGCCGCCCAGGATCGACCGCGACCCGTTATTGAGCGAGACTGCCGCCCGCTATGCGTCCTATGAAATGCTCATCCCTTTGTTTCGCCCGATGGTCCATGAGACGCCGCCGTCTCGCATCACGCCCGAGACCTGCTGGCCGATATGGCGGTCGAGGACAGGACGCCATGGAACGAGCGTGAACTCGCGGGATTTTTCGATGACGGCGTATTTGCCGCTGGCGAGTTCAACGGAGTGACGCAGCGTTCCTTCGACGGGCTCGCCGGAGCGGGTCTCGACATAGGCGAGGCCAAGCTGCTCGGAGAGCTGGCCGGCGACGCGGTTGAGTTCGCGCCGCCGCAGAATGGCGAGCATGTTGACCCGGTAGACGACGCGGTTCTGCTGCTCGTGGGCGAGGTCTTCGGCGATCAGCCACTGCCGGCGGCGATCCAGCGCCTCGCGCGCGTCGCGGCCGAATCCCGAGTAGCGCAGGGGCTCAGGATTTTCGGCGACCAATTCGCGGTCGAGCCAGGTCGCGCCGTCGGCGCCGATCTGTCGTTCCAGAGGGATGGCGGAGAGCGTCTCGACGATCACGGGCGCGGCTTTGGACTGGGCGCGCTCAAATTCCGCCACGCGATCGAGATGGTCGGGCGCGACGATCCATGAGCCATCCGGCTCGCGCGTCACGCCGCCGATCGCGCGGCGGATCGCTTCGAGCCGGCGCACATGGGTCTCGGCGAAACCTTCGGTTGCGCGTGGATCGTGCTTCAAATGGATGTCGGCGCTGTAACGGCCGCTATTCGCCGCGGCGATTTCGGCGACAGTCCGGTCCGTTTGCCGAGGCTCGGGCCGCTTCAGCGTCACGCGCACGATGGCGCCCTCGGGCGTCGGGCCGGCCGCGTCGCCTTTGCCGATGTCGATGTAATGGGTTCGCCCGTCCACGCCATCGACGATGACATAATGCCGGTCGTTCAGCTCGTCGGAGAGGCCGCGCGCCACCGCGCTTCCGACGATGGGCTTCGCGTCATGTGCCGAGGGATCGTGTATTGCATAATCGGCCGCGCTGCGATGGATGCCCTTCTCCGTCGTCTCGCGATGCATGGTCTTGATGATGTCGCCGCGCTCTCCCATCCGCCGAAGGACGTCTTCAAGATCGTCGGTTAAGCGCCATTGGCCAGGGCGAAGCTCTTCGGCAAGACCGAGGCGCTCCAGTTTCTTCAGGCGGCCGGCGAGCAGCGTCTGGCGGAAAGCGTCGCGCTCGGAGGGCAGCACGACGCCATCATCGTCCCGCATGCGCAACAACCGCCGGTCGAGGCTGGTGAGGCGCTCCTGGTCCATTTCGCCGCGCAGGCGCGTCTCGATCTCCCGATCGGTGCGCGGGCCGAGGTCGAGGCTGACGAGTTCGGCGGCGCGTTCTCGAACGCCGTTCGAAATATAATTGCGGGCGATGAGGAGGTCGGCGCCCCGCTCGTGCTTGCCGCGAAGGATGATATGCGTGTGCGGATGGCCGGTGTTGAAATGATCGACCGCGACCCAATCGAGGCGCGCGCCGAGGTCTTCCTCCATCTGCGCCATCAGGCGACGGGCGAGCGGCTTGAGGTCGTCGTATTCGGCGCCGTCCTCCGGCGCGACGATGAAGCGGAACTGATGGCGGTCCCCATTGCTTCTTTCCAGGAAGGCTTTGCCGTCGGCCCTGTCCCGATCCGCCGCGTAGAGTTCGCCGCGCTCCCCTTCGCGGGTGACGCCGTCGCGCTGGATGTAGCGCAGATGCGCCCGCGCCCCGTCCATCCCCTTTGCGACGAGTTTCACGACGCGCGCCTTCACCACGACGCGGCGTTGGCGGTAGGCGGCGAAGCGATCGCGGCTAATGAGTGCCGCCCCTATGGCGCCGCCGCGCCCGATGCGTCTACCGGTGAAGCTGGGCTTGCGCGTCTGCTTCCCGCCCGCGCGATCGACCGCCGCGCGCAGCTGATGGGCGTAACGCTTGTCGCCTTTCGAGGCGCGCCCACGGATTTTTCCGAGCCGTGGTTCGAAATCGTCGTCGATCATGCCAGCCTCTTGTGCGGCGGCGCGAAATCAATGACTTGCAAGAACGAGCCTCCCGCAAAGCTATCAGCCTCCCGAAAAACGGATGTGCAGACAAAAGGATAGCCGCGACGAGGAGGCGGAGCTTTATCTTGCCCTTCGCGGCTTCCCTCGGCCTTCCTGCGCGCAGTCACGATGATTTGCGCTCACCTGCTCTGATGGGGATTCGGGAGGGCGGGCGCGTAACGGCGCCATCCCGCATGAAATCGGCGAAAGCCGCATCAATTTTTGAACGCCGCGGACCTATCCGCGAGATCATTTGTCGTCGCGCTTCCATGTCGAAAGCGGCGCGAAAATCTCAGTTGACGGCGCCGAGGATTCTTTGTCTTCGCCGCCGGTTCCGGACGTTGAAAGCGGGAAGAACAATCGCGATTTCGTAATGACTCGCGCGTTCCGCGCCGCGTCCTTGGTACGGTTCATGTTCCTTGGCGCGAACTTGGCCGACGCTCCGGAATCGCCCGACAGGACGCTTTCCAGCCCCGCCACATATGCCCGCGTCTCGGCCGGAAGCGGCTTTCCGGCGCGGAGATGTTTTTCGTAGCGGGTCGGTCCGGCATTGTAGGCCGCGAAGAGGCCCGGATAGCCGAAGCGGTCGCGCATGACTTCGAGATAGGCCGCCCCGGCGAGAATATTCGCGCGCGGATCGAAGGGATCGGGGCCGAGATTATGCTGGACGCGCAATTCGTCCCATGTGCCGGGCATGAGCTGCATGAGGCCCATCGCGCCCTTGGGAGAGACGGCGCGCGGATCGCCCTTGCTCTCGGCCTCCATGACCGCGCGAATCCAGGTTTCGGGAACGCCGAACCGCTTCGCGGCTTCGGCGATATGCGCTTCCAACCGATCGATCGCGCCGGCCTCGGCCGGCGCGATGATGGCGCTTGTCGCCGCGGCGAACAGAAGGCTCATTCGGTCCATAGCGGAACGAGCCTCCCGATGACGTTGACGGCTGAAATGGGTCCGAAATAGCGGCTGTCGAAGGAGTCCGGGACGGTTTCCATCAACAGAAAAAGTTCGGCACCGGCGAGTTGGCGGCAGTCGTTCCAACGTGGCAGCAGCCAGCCCGCGCCGTCTTTTTCGAAACGGCGAGCGACGACCTTTCCGTTGACGATGATGGCCTCCTTGAACACGCAAACATCATCGCCGGAGAGCGCCGCGATGCGTTTGACGAGCGGCGCGCCGAGAGGGAGGTAACCGCGCTCGGCGGCGAATCGCGCGATCGTGTCCGGCGGGCGGACGAGAACAAGATCGCCGCGCTGCGCCTCTCCGAAGACGATGCGATAGAGGCCAATGGGCGCGCTCGCCGAGCCGTTCCAAACCAGTCTCGGCGCGGGATCGGCGAAGGCGGTAAAGCCGATCAGGACAAGTCCGGAAACCGCGGCCGCGAGAGTCGGGAGGGAGGGATTCTTCATCGCCGCTCCCCCTCGTCGGAGGTGGACTCGCGGCGCTCGCCGAGCGACCACGCCTCGAGGTCGTCGATGTGATAGCGGACGTATCGTCCATGTTTGCGAAAGCGCGGCCCGGCGCCGGTGAGCCGCATCTTTTCGAGCGTGCGGCGCGACAGGCCGATATAGAAGGCGGCCTGCGCCGTGTTCAGAAAGGGGCTGCCTCGTTTCGCCTTGGCGGCGCGAATGATTTCATCGTCGTCCATCGTCTTGGGCCTCGTGCAGTGCGGCGAAAGGAGCCGCAGATGGGCCGACGATGGCGGCGATGAGCGCGCTTGCGCAGGCTCGAAAATCGATGGCGCCGAAAAACGATCCCTCATGGCCGGAGCGACGAAAATGCGCGAAAGCCCCGCCGCGGGTTTTTCTGCGGCGGGGCTTTGCGAAGGGACCGGAACTACCGGTCCCGCGGCTCCCACAGGGCGATGTGGGTGACGCCGTCTTCGCCTGGACGATCGAGCTTGACGAGGCGGGCGCGGACCCAGTTGGGGCCGAATTCCGGCGCGCCGATCTTGAGATTGAGGTAGGTTTCGCCGCTCGATTTCGCGACTTGGCTCCAACCGGCGCCGACCTCATAGCGCTGCCCGGCGCCGGCGAAGACGCGATGGTCGGGCGCGTTTTCGCTATTCTTCGTCACGGGGACGATGGTGAGGGCGGCCGTGACGTTGAGGGTCTTGAGCGTGCCCGTGAAGCTGTCGTCAGCAAGCTTGGTGAAGGCGCCGAGGGTGATAGCCATTGGAAGTCTCCTTACGCTTTGGTCGCAGGACCATCCCTGCGATGGCTCGGCGACAAGCTCGCCAAGGCGCGCGCTTCCACCCAAGCCGCAGGCGCAGGGCCGAAGCACAGCGGAGGACCCGAGGGGCGCAAAAATTTGCAGTGAGCGAAGCGAACGGTCGCGAGGAAGCCGACCGGATCGGGGTTCCGTCGCGCCCTGCGCGATGGGGCGATCCGGGAGGCGGGGAAATTTTTTCGGACCGAAGGTTGGAAGGGCGCGCGGCGGGTTTAAGCCATCGAGAGACAAGCAGGGAATGGTCCGTGACGTATGCGAAAAAGGAGGCGGATGGCGTGTTCAGCCTGGCGTTTTCGCGCGCGCGAAGGCGGCGTTTTCCGAGCCGCTCAATCCCCGAATTAACGACGCACGGCCGGAATCCCCCTCCGCGAATGGATGGGTCTAAAACAATGCGCTCGACGCGCTGAATTGCCGGTGGGAAGCAGGAGACGACGCGCTGGATTCGCAAGGCGGAAGCTTGTGGCAAAGGTCTCCCACATCATGTTCGACGCGCAACGGCCCCACGCTGTTGCAACCAATGCTGACGTCGTGATTGAACGCCGAAGATGACAGCCGGCGCATGTCCTCGGAGCGCAGACAGACCGCGTTTCGCTCTTTCGGAGCTCGCCGATTGCGTCGCCGGGGCTGTGCTCGGTGCTCACGTTAGGGGATAGTGGAAATAATGATCGTCAACCCGGCGGATAGGCCGCTGGAGACCGCGCCTTGTGCAACCAGCGCGACGATTCCCTCCCGCTTGCCATCCGGCAATATGCCGCATATACATAGGGCATGTTGCCGAACCATTCAAGGAGCGCGCAATGCCAACAGCCATCTTCGAGGAGGTCGCCCGGAAACTCGGTGGACCAAAGGTGCTCGGCGCGGCGGTGCGTTCGCAAGCCGATCTCGCTTTGGCCGTCCGCAAGCGCCTGCCCTTGTCCGCGCTCAAGGGACTCGCTCAGGCCGGGTTGAGCGAGCAAGAGATCGAAATGTTCGTCATTCCGCAGCGCACGCGCCGCCATCGGGCGCAGAAGCGCCAGCCTTTGACCGTCGACGAGTCCGATCGCGCGGTGCGTTTTCTGCGCATCCAGACACTGGCTGAGGATACTTTCGGCGACAAGGAGAAGGCGAATCGCTGGCTTCGGCGCCCATTGACAGAACTTGGCGGAGAGACGCCGCTCATCGTCGCTCAAACTGACGCGGGCGCTCGGGTGATCGAAACGGTGCTGGGCAAAATCGCCTGGGGCGCGGCCGCCTGATGCTGCTTTGGCGCTTGTCGGGGAAACAGCACGCGAATGCGTTCGATGGCGGATATGGCCTGCTCTTCGATGGCCGCTGGAACACGGTGGGACACGCCGTCACCTATTGCGCGACATCGCCGGCGTTGTGCGTGCTCGAGAAGCTGGTCCATGTTGAGGATCCGATGCTTTTGCCCGAGCTTGTCATGGTGACATATGATGTTTCGGACACGATCAGCGTCGCGTCGATCGGCCTTGAGGATCTGCCGACGGATTGGCGTCGGCAGGAGGGGTGGACGCAGCAGCGCGGTGACTCGTGGCATGAATTGCGCTCGACTCTCTTGCTCCGGGTTCCGTCCGCGATCGTTCCCTTGAAGGGCTCGCCAGACATGAACGTGCTGATCAATCATAATCACCCAAGCGCCGCCCACGTTAAGATCGCGTCCGCCGACCCGTTCGCGCTCGATCCTCGGTTATTCTGAAGGCGCGGTTGAACTCGGCGCGGCGTACGCGCATGGGCAGATCAATCGTCGGGAGGAACATAGAGATACAGATCGGTCTGATCACTGCAGCACTTTTTTCGACGGATAAAGGTCGCGCGACGTTTTTCGGCCGCCTTGCGGACCAGTTGGAACGCTGATTGGCAGTCCACTTTTGACGATGGCGGCATATCGAGAGGCGGCGAGTCACGCGCCACCATCGCCGAAAATCCACACCGGAATTCCCATCTTGCGCGCCTTGTCGGCGAGGTTTTTGGAGATCCCGGAGCCGGGGAAGGCGATGACGCCGATCGGCAGCGTTTCGAGCATGGCGTCGTTGCGCTTGAAGGGCGCGGCGTTCTTGTGGCGGGTCCAATCGGGCTTGAAGACGATCTGCGGCGCGCCGCGATTGTCGGCCCATAGGGAAGCGATTCTTTCGGCGCCTTTGGGCGATCCGCCATGGATCAGCACCATGTCGAGGTGGCTCGCGCGCGCCTTGTCGAGCGCATCCCAGATGCGGGCGTGATCGTTGCACTCAGCGCCGCCGGTGAAGGCGATGCGGGGACCTTTCGGCAAGAGCGGCTCGATTTCGGCCTTGCGTTTGGCGGCAAGAAAATCGCGGCTGTCGATCATCGCGGCGGTAAGCGCCTTGCGGTTGACAACCGACCCGGCGCGCGGGCGCCATGGCGAGGCGGCGACGGATTCGAACTGCTCCGCGGCCATGTCGCGAAAGGCTTCGAAAGCGTTGCGGCGCTCGATGAGCGACACGCCTTGCGCCGTCAATCGCTCGAGTTCGACGGACCTGACCTCGGAGCCGTCCTGTTCGACCTGCGAGCGCCGTTGCGCCCGCTCGTTGTCGTCGATGACGCGATCGAGGCGCGCGATCTTGCGATGGAAAATGTTGACGAAGGCCCAGACGAGATCGGCGAGATCGTCTTCGAGCCGCGTGCCGGAGACGAGAGCGGAAAGGCTTTCGACGCAGTTGGAGATTTCGAGCGCGGCGTGGTCGGCTTCGGGCAAAGGGCGCGGATCGGGCTCGTCTTCGTGCGGACGATAGCCATAGAGCTGCAGTTCGTCGAGCAGATGAGCGGTGGGCGATGAAGCGTGCGGCGGTTCGTCGCTGGCGTCGCAAGGCAAGAATGGTTCGTGCGTCATGGCGGTTCTCCCGTCGTCCGGGCCGCGCCTGTCGCGGCCTTTCCGGGGATCGCCCGCCGGAGGTTTCAGGGCGGGCCGCACCCGCAGGGCCGAAACGAAGTGGAGGATGGCGCAAGGCGCCGTTGCGGCCCGGCCGGCCTCCGGCAGATGCCCCTTTTGGAAAGGCCGCCGCGCGGCGCCTTTGCGACGAGAACCGCCGGGACGCTCTCGCTCCTTGCCGGCCGACGCCAGTCAACAAGAGCACGCTTCACAGCCAATCGTGAGCGATGAGAAAGCGCGCAATATCGTCCGCGACGACTTGCTTTGCGATCCACGCCCCGAGGCGATCCGCGCCGAGCGTCAACAAGTCCGCGTTGAAATCCTCCGCTCTCGGCGTAAGCGCGCGAATGTCGATGTCGCGATGGCGGTGGCGCTCGCGCAGCTTTTGGACGGCGAGGCGGCCGGCTTCGTCGTTATCGCGCGCGACATAGAGACGGCGCAAAGTCGGCGGCAGGATCAGGGCGGCGAGATGGGCGGCCGAGAGCGCGGCGACCATTGGCATGGCGGGCATGATCGTTTTGAGCGCAAGCGTCGTCTCGACGCCTTCGGCCGCCATGAGCACGTCGCGAGCGGCCTTAAAGCGCACGCCATTGCCGAGGAGGCGGCCCATGGCGCGGCGCGGCTGAGCGAGAGGCGCCTTGCCGCCCGAAGGATCGAGCCAGGTGCGATGAACGCCGGTGACGGCGCCGCCGAGATCGGTGACGGCGGCAATGAGCGCGGGCCAGAGCTCGCGGCCCGAGGGCGTGTGATGGAAGCAGCGCGGATGGAAGCGCAAGGCGGAGATGTCCCGTGGCAAGACGAGGCCGCGGCTTCGAAGATATGATTCCGCGAGCGTGCCAGAGATCGGGCGCGACGCGGCGAACAAGCGCCGCGCGGCGTCGGGCGAGCCGGTCGGCGCCGGCGTTTCGCGCGCGATCGAACTCGATTCCGCAATAGGCAATCGTAGGAAATTTTGCGCCTCGTCGAGCGCTGCGCGAAATTCCAGGCCGCGATTGAGGGCGATGAGATCGAGCAGATCGCCAAATTGTGCCGTTGCAGCGTCGACCCAATTCCCTGCGCGTTCGCCGGATAAGCGAACATAAAGACTGCGGCCCGGCGCGCCGGTGACGTCGCCGACGAGCCAGTATCGGCCCTGTTTTCGCCCCTTGGGGAGATAATGACGGCACGCCGCCTCGGCGTTTTGGCCGAGCCGGCGCGCGAGTTCCGCGGCTTTCGACATGGCTCACCCCTTTTGCGCGATTTCGGTGAGGGGCCAGCGGTCGACGAGGTTCTCGAAAATCGCCTTGCCGCGTTCGCCGGTCGGAACGAAGAGCCGCAGTTTCCAGGAGATGATTTCGGCGATGAGCCCCAGCGCCTTGAGCGCGTCGACCATGCCGGATGTGAAGCCGATGAGCTCGAGGCGGCATTCGTGCATGGTCCGCACGCGGCGCAGGGACAAGCCGTCAGCAAGATGCAGGATCGCCTTGCCCTCGTTGAGCGCGGCCCAGGCGTCTTCCGCCGACATGTGCGGAGCGTCGACGCCTAGATTGCGGCAGAGGGCTTCCGCCTCGGCCGGCGACAAGACGCGGCCGATGACGCGCTCGCCGTCGTCGGTCTGGAGCCGATAGACGCGGCAATTTTCCTCGGGGAGGCGTCGCCAGATCGGCAGAAGCAGACCCGTGACGAGATGGAAGACGCTCGTCGTGAACTCAGGGATGTCGGCGAACTCGGCTTCCCACGCCCGCGCGAAGCTTTCGGGGTCTGCCTCCTCCCATTCCGTTTGCGCGAGGGCATCGAGCGAGAGGCTCGTGCGCTCCATCGGCCGGATCAGGCGCGCGCGCCGTTCGATCTCGCCGTCGTCGAGCATAAGGCTTGGCGCTGGCGTCCGCACGGCGGCGCGGCCCGAGCGGGCGTTGACCATCGGCTTGCCGTCGCGAAGGCGAAGGGCCTCGGCGAGCGAGAGCGGCTTGTTGCGGTCCTTGCGCGAGATTTTGAGCAGCAAGGTCTCGGCGACCGTCTCGGGATGGCGCCAGACCGAGCGCCGCTCGGCGATGACCAAACTTTCGGCGTCGATGGTCTCAAGCCCCACATCGTAGGCGCCTGCCGCGAACGCCGCCTCGATGCGGGCGTTGAGCAATTCTTCGAACGCCGTGAAAAGCGTGTTCTGCAGCGCGATCGGCAACGCCAGCAGGCGATTGAGAAAGGTCGTGATCGGCGGAAGCTCCTCGCGCAGCGAGCCGTCGCGATCCGTGAGCGACAGTCCCGTCGTCTCCTCGAACTCTTGCAAGGAGCAGCCCTCGACGCCGCCGCGATAGAGCAGCATGTAGAATTGCCTCAGCGCCGCGCGCGCCTGCTGCCCTTCGAGATTGTCCTCGGCGCGAAAGAGGCCCTGTCCGCCGGTCTGACGCTGGCCGCGCGTGATGGCGCCGAGCGTGTCGAGACGCCGCGCAATGGTCGAGAGAAAGCGCTTTTCGGCCTTCACATCGGTGGCGATGGGCCGAAACAGGGGTGGTTGCGCCTGATTGGTGCGGTTGGAGCGCCCTAACCCTTGAATGGCGGCGTCGGCTTTCCAGCCGGCTTCGAGCAGATAATGGACGCGCAGTCGCCGATTCCTAGCGCCGATGTCGGCATGGTAGGAGCGTCCGGTGCCGCCGGCGTCGGAAAAGACCAGGATGCGCTTCTCGTCGTCCATGAAGGCCTGGGTCTCGGCGAGATTGGCCGACGCGGGCCGATTCTCGACGCAAAGCCGCTCGCCCTTGCGAATGATGCGTCGCGAGCGTCCGGTGACTTCCGCGACCATTTCCACGCCGAAGCGCTGCACGATCTGATCGAGCGCGCCGGGAACGGCGTCGAGCGCCGCGAGCTGTTCGATCATGCGATCGCGGCGCTCGACCGCCTCGCGGCATTGAACGGGATTGCCGTTCTCGTCGAAGACAGGCCGCGACGACAGATTGCCCTCGTCGTCCGTGAAGGGTTCGAACAGCTGCGTCGGGAAGGAGTGCTGAAGATAAGAGAGGACATATTCTGCCACGTTGCCCGATATGCCGAGTGGCCGTGACGACTCCCCGGTTTTGCGGGGAAAAGCTCGATGATTGCGCGGCATAATTTTTCTCCTCTCGCTACGGTCCTCCGTTTTTGTTCGAACGA
>Ga0194120_10011688_pt1 | contig 10470 bp, 9 predicted proteins | sample TA2MahCa65mmetaG_FD_148642 | JGI IMG/M metagenome (GOLD analysis project Ga0194120, IMG submission 148642) | Freshwater microbial communities from Lake Tanganyika, Tanzania - TA2015019 Mahale Deep Cast 65m | ecosystem: Environmental > Aquatic > Freshwater > Lake | place: Tanzania: Lake... | reverse complement strand
TGACAATAGATATTTAAATTCTAATTATTCTATATAGACAAGTACAAAACAATGCAATTACGTAAACCTTTATAAAGAAAATCTTGGGGGTGTCCTGCATGTCAAAGACAAGGAAAATCCAGCTGACAGGAAAATCGACCTTCATTGTTTCGCTTCCAAAGGCATGGGCGACAAAAAACAACCTTGCGCAGGGCCAGGAGCTGCACCTGGACGAGATGCCTGACGGAACGCTCAAGATTGGGACGCAGAAAAGCGAGAAAAAAAAGCTTGAGATGAATCTCCATATTGACACCGGCTCAATCCCAAGCGAGCTTGCGCGCACGCTTCTCTCAGGCTACCTAAACGGTTTTGACATAGTGAACATGCGGTCAAAAAAGCCCTTCACGCACCCGATCAGGAAAACGGTGGTGGACTGTGTTGACAGGCTGATAGGCTACGAGATTGTGGATGAGAAGCCTGAACACATGATGATTCAGGACTTCTTTTCGCAGGCCGGGCTTTCCATAGAAAAGACGCTCAAGCGCTCGCACATGATTGCCTCAAACATGCAGCAGGAATTCGCGGCAGCACTTGAGGAAAGGCAGGCTTACAGGCTCAAGGAGATAATGGAGCAGGAGGATGAGGTTGACAGGCTTACTTTCCTTATTCAGCGCCAGCTTCGGCGGGCAATGGAAGATTCGGCGATGCTTGAGGTGCTGCACCTGCCTGCGCAAAAAGTCATAGAGCTGTACATAACCTGCAGCAGGGTTGAGCGGATTGCGGATAGTTTTTACAGAAATGCACAGGAGCTTATTGACATACCGACAAGCATAAGTTCCAATGGGGCCCTTTCACTGCTTTTGGAGGCAAACAGATTCACCTACGAAATGCACACACAGGCAATGCTTGCGTTTTACGAAAACGACAAGAAGACTGCAAACAAGCTTTTGGACGAGCACTCGGCTTTCATGGCAAAAAAAACAGAAACAATGAAAAGGATGCTTGGTTTTGCAAAAGTCGAGCCCCTTGCCCTGACAATACTTACACGGTACTATGACGTTGCAAACCTGGGGCGCGACATTGCCGAGATTGTGCTTGACATACCGCATGCACAAAATTTCGTGGATGAGAAAATTTGAGCGAAAAGACGCATATGGAAAAAAACTGAAAACATGCAAATGGAAAACTTGATAAGCGCAAAGGCGCGAAAGACAAGACAGGGGAATGCGGGTGTTTGAATGGTTTTGGATTATTGGCTTGTTGCAACGGTTGCCGGGCTTATTGCCCTTGTCTACCTGATGTACAAGGACGCAATCAGGCCGGGCTATTCAAAGGAGTGCATTGATGAAAAGGCAAGCTGGAAGAAGGGGAAGGCGGGGCGCTGAAGCCCGTTTTGCAGGTGGACCATGCCAAGAAATGCTGTGCAAATAAAAAAAAACCGGAGGAAGAGGGATGGAAAGTCCCCCATGCGCATGAGTCCTAGTGCGCAAAGCGGCGCGCATTTAGGAGAGGATGCGACTTATGGGATTTTCGGAATGCGAGTGTCAAAAAGGGTTGTCCTTCTCAATATTTCTGTAATGGCCCTGTTTCTTCTTGCAGTAGCATACTTTGCGCTATTGAGCAAATCAGAGCCTGTCTTGTACATAAGCGGTGAGAGGATTGGAAAAAATTCCATGCTCCAGCTGATTGACGGGGAGAAATACAGCTACCTTGTTGATGACTCGCAAAACAAGGGCCTTGTTGACTATGAAGTGAAGCGGCAGGGGGGCTGCATGCAAGTCAAGTACGGGGTGGGCCAGCTTGCCTATTCGCTTTGTTTTGCAAAAGACGGTCTGGTTTCAGGCCCTGGCACAGGGCAAGGCGCAGTGGCGCAAAACCAGCTAAGCGTGCAAATGGCAAAATCAGACCTCGGCGTGCCAAACATGCTTTTCAGGCCCTGGATGCTTGCACTTGAGCCTGGCTTTGAGTGGAGCGCCAACATAAGCTATGGCACAAGATTGGAAAGCCCTTTGTTTGCAAACGAGTACCTGACGCAGGAAACAAGCAGCGTCAAAGTCATTGGAGTTGAGGATAGGTTTGGAAGGGCGGCATACAAAGTAAGCGTTGTCGGAAGTTCGCCTGATAAAGGGCAAAGCAAGGTGACAATGTGGGTGGACCAGAAAAAAAGAATAATTCTTGAAGCGGTTGGGGAAGGATATTCGATGAAGATTGCAAAGGCGCCTTTCAACATCACAGGCAGCTAGGCTTAAGGCTTGTAGAGCACTTTTTTTTGATAAAAGGCCAGGGCAAGGCCGACGAGTGCAAAAAGCAGGATAACTGAAAGGATGCTGCTTTGGGCAGCATCCCTGTTGCCAAAAGTCTGGCTGCCTCCCTTGCCAAGAAGCTGCATTGGGCTAGGCCAAGACTGCGTGGAAATGTTTTCCCCGGACCGTGCATGCCTTGTGATTTTTGCAAATGGGACTGAGAAGTTGAAGGAGGAGCCAAACAAGTCGTAGGCGGAAAGCGACAACAAGTTATTGGGCGAAAGGCCGTTTGCATCGGCCTGAAGTACATAAACATAGGAAAACGTTGACGTGTCGTTTGCAAATGCGCCTGCAGAATTGGAAAACACGGATTTGTTGAGCCGCAGGGGAATTTGGCCTTGGCTTGACTGGCTGTAGTTTTCTTGGACTGCAGCGCTAAGGACAACTAGGCCTGACAAGCTGGCATCAGAAGAGTATGGAAAAATTGAGTAGTTGGCAAGTGGCGCTTCAAATGCTTGCTGCCTTGGCTGCAGGAAGCCAAAATCCCCCTGGCCTGCCTGCTGCGCGTCCGAGCCGCCCCTGCTGCCTTGCTGCGGAAATCCGGGGCTTGCAAATGAGCCTGCGATGTAAGAAAGGTTCCGATTGGAAAAAATAAGGATGAGAAGAGTTTCATTTTCCAAATCAGTGGCAAGAAGCGCAGGCCGCAAGACTGAAAAAAGAACCGGGCCTGACTCGATTGGGATTGAAAGGTTTGACTTGTCGGAAAAAGAAGGGGAGATGATGCTTGAAATTGTGCTTTTTGTGCAGCCGCACCCCTTTGAGCCGTCTGGAAAATAGGCGCAGCTGTAGGAGTGCCTCTGCTCAATTGCCTTGTAGCTGTAGGTTGCAGACGAGTCAACAGAAACGGCAAGTATTGGACGCTGGGCTGGATTTTTGCCAGGCCGCATGCCCTCAAGCTCAGTGTGCGAAAAAGGCACTTTGAGCAAGGCGCTAGGGGGCGCTGAAAACTCAAGCTTTCGCAAAGTGCTTGTTTGCACGGCCAAAGGCGAGTAACTCAGGGCTTCAAAAGAAAAGGCGAACGAATAGGCTGGCGGCGCAAGCTGGGCGTAAGTTATTGAGTCCTCCGGGCAGTCCGGGTGCGCCCTTGGACGAGAATGTATTCCAAAAGCCTCGTGTGAGTCGCCCCACAGCCAGGCAATTGAAGGCGGAAAGCTGGAGCTAGATGCCCCGTTTACAGACGGAAGAGGGTACAAAAGCCTTGCAAAGAAGAATTTTACAGGCGGCGGGTTTTCCTGTATGCCAAAAATATTCTGGCTTGTGCCTGAAAGCGAATTGAGCCTTGCAAGTGAGGAATTTTCAATGCCAAGAAACATGTCCTGGTAGGCAGGCCGTGAAAGCGCAAAAAGGCAGCCTGATGCAAAAAACAGGAGCAGGATTGATGCAAGCGCAGCCCTTGGCAAAATAATAAGTTGTTTGCCATTGTCAGCTAGCAAAGCTCCCACGCCCGCGCTGCCAAAGCCAGATGCAGCCTTCCTTGGATAAAAAGCCTTCTTGCAATCTTGGCTTGCCTGGACAGAATGGATTTGGCTTGTTTGGACAAAGCGAAGTGGCCCGGCCTGCCTTGTTTTGCGCCTGTTGTTTTTGCGCCTGCATCCGTTTTTGCGCTCGCACTTGTTTTTGCTGCAGCGTCAAATGAGGCCTTGGGGCCAAACCCTATCCCGTATTCTTCAGCGAATTTGGCAAGCTCATTTTCTTGTGAAAACACGATTATGATTTTTTTGTATTTTCCTGCAAGAATTCCGAGTTTGTCAATGCATTGGTGCGGGCTTGCAAGCGCTGTTTTGCCAATCTCCAAAAGCCGGCCCTTTTGCCTGCATGCCCTTCCGTGGGCCACAAGCCCGTCCCTTGCAATGCGCTGCGCCACAAGGCCTTCGAAATTTCTCTGGCTGAATTTTTTTGGGCAGATGCAATAGTAGCCCAAATGGCAAGCTGCCTTTTTGGCTAAAACAAAATGCCCAAGCAGGGATTCAACGTTTGACTGGGTTGAGCGCAGTGTTTTCCCCCGCGCCAGGCTGCTGCAAAGCGCAAGCCTTGCCTCAAATGCCGAGAGCACCGGAAGCTGTTGGGAAAATCCAAGCTTTCTTGCCCCAACCGCAAACGCCCGCCTCAGCTCCTTAAAACCTACCTGCATGACATGGCGTTTCTGGCCGCCACTTGTGTTTTCCGCGTCTCCTTCAGGCAGATAAATGGTGATTTTGTCTTTTTTCTTTTTTGAGCCAAAGTAAAAGGCTGTTGCAAGGAAAACTGCGCCAAAAACCGCCAGATAGGCAAGGTTTTGGGGATTTTGTGGGGCAAGCACTTCAAACCTTCGCGTCTGGCCAAGCAAAGAGGCATAAAAGGCGTTATTGCCCGGCTCAAGCCTGGCGCTTATTGTTGATATGCCATTGCTTAGCGGATATGTGCCCTTTGCATTAGAGCCTTCCTTCCAGACAGTTACATAAGAGTCAACCGGAAGCGAATCAACAGTCGCATTTAACACAAACACGTTTTGCGCAACTGGGAGAGTGCTTATTGACATGTTGGAAACATGGAGCCGGCCATTCCCAAGCCGCCTGCCATACTGGTCCGAAAGCACGACAAGATAATCGCCAGGCACGCCTGGGGCGTTTATAGCAGCGCTTCCAAAAAGGACCTGCTTGACTTGCCCCTTGCCTGCACTTACCCTTGAAACTTCGCCTTGCGCTGACACGAGCGAATAAGTCAGGTCAAGAAGGACTGGTTTTGAGTTGTTGGCATAAAACCTGAATGAGGCTTGCAGGATTTCATTTGGAAACGCGCGCTCCCTGATGGCAACCGCCCCAGGGGGTTGCTGGAGAGGCAAATCCCAGACAGCGCCTTTTTTCAGCCCGCCATCAGACCCAAAGGTGGCAACAGAGTGCAGGTATGCCTGCCCTCCGGCCGCTTGCTGCACAATATTAGGAGCCTGAGGAAGCTTTGGGAGGAACATGATTTTGGCCTGGCTTGCGGAGCCTGAAAATTCCATTCTGGAATAAACGCGCTGGTTTTGCCACGGCTGGTGGATTGCAAGGGATGAAAGCACCCCTGCAGCCCGCCTGGGGCCGCCAAGTGTGTTGATTGTGCCGTTTACCCAGACAAAATAGCCGCTTTGGCTGCCCATATTTGCGGACTGGGCTGGAAGAGCCGGAACCTGGAGGGCAAGGGCCTGGATGCCGCCTAGCTCAAGCCTTGATGGCTGCGCATTGCTTGAAAGCAAGGCAAAAGGGCCGCTGCCTGGGGTTTGCGGCTGGATAATTGAGCCGTCTTGCGAGAGCTGCAGGGATGCATCAGGCCCGACAAATATTATCGAATTGCCGCTGCCCAAAAGCCGTTTTTCAAAAAGCGCCAGCACTTGAGGGTAGGCGCCATTAGGGGCGACAATAATTGAATCTGAAAGCCTTGTGGAGTTTGTTAGCTTGGCGTGCCTCGCCTTCACGCCATAATTGGAAAGCTCCTGCAAAAATGCGGAGGCGAAACTTGGATAGTCGTCTGCGTCAATTGCAGGGTAATCCAAAAGCAGCACTTGGGACTGGGGTTTGGAGGCAAAAAAATAGGATTCAACTGAAGCCCCTGACATGCCAGATGAAACAAACTGGACGCTTTGAAATGGCACTAGGCCTTGCTGGCCTGTAGCATAGCCATAGTCAACAATGGTGATTTTGGGTGCCGTGCCTGCGGCAGGTTCTGACGCCTTGCTTGCTTGAGGCGCGGCTGGGCGCATTAAGTTAAGTTCAGGCGACCAGAGATAGATGAAGCCGATTAATAGTATTGCGCAAAAAATAAGCACTGCAAGCTTTTGCGCAGGTCTCATTTGGCATCATCCGGTTTTTTTGCAGCCGCCTTTTCAGCCCCTGGTTTATTGGCAGCTGCCTTTCCAGCGTTCTTTGCAGTGCCAAGGCAAGGCATCGAGCGCAGCCAGCCGATTTCATTTTGGTAAAAAGTGCGTATGTCTTTAATGTCGTGCAAAAGCATCAGGGGCCGCTCAAGTGAAAGGCCCCAGGCAAGAACCGGATACCTGCCGCAAAGGGGCAGGGAAACTTCTGGCCTGAAAATTCCAGCGCCCCCAAGCTCCATCCAGGCCTTCCTGTCCTCAAAATAAACCTCGATTTCAAACGAGGGCTCCGTGTAGGGGAAAAATGACGGCCTGAAGCGGATTTTGTCAAACCCTATTCTTTTGTAAAACTCGGAGAGGATGCCCAAAAGGTCGGACATTGTAGCTTTCTCCCAGACTATTATGCCTTCGACTTGGAAAAATTCCGCCAGGTGCTTGAAATCAGTTGCCTCCTTCCTGAAAACCTTGCCAACGCAAAAGTATTTTCCAGGGCCTGCGCCCTTGCAGCAGGAGACATGCCTTGCAGAAACTGCGGTAGTGTGCGTCCTGAGAACTGCTTTTTTTGCCTCGGCAGCCTGCCAGGCATACTTCCAGCCAGACTGGTGGCTTTTTGCGACCCTGCCAACAAGCCCCTTGTCCGAAGGAAGCTCCATGTCAAGATTTGCATAAAAAGTGTCGGCAAGCTCCCGGGCTGGATGGTCCTGCGGCTGGAAAAGTGCGTCAAAGTTCCAAAACGACGACTCTACAATGCTTCCCTCCATTTCCTCAAACCCAAGCTGCGCAAAAATGTCGCGTATGTTTTCGCGAAAGCGGGATATGACGTGCCTTTTTCCAACCTGCTGGCCTGCCACATCCTCAAGAATGTTGTATTTCCTCAAGGTCGCGTTCTTCCATTGCCCAGACATGATTAACTGGCGCGAAAGCTGGTTGATTTCAAAGGTTCCCTTGCCGCCTGACTGGTCCGAGCTTTGGTTTGCAAGCTGCAGCTGCGCTTGCAGACCGTGTTGAGTGAGCGCAAGCTCCAGGCTTTTGGATTCTGATTTTGTGGCTATTCCCCTTGACAAAAACTCTTCAAGAAGGCCCTTGTCAGGCACCCTGCCTTGCTGGATTTGCCGCAAGGAATCTTGCAGGCTGCCAGACTTCAAGGCCTCCATCCCTTGAGAAGTCGGAGAGACGGCCCCGCCTTGCAGTGATATCCAGCCCTTGCGCTTTGCCCAGGAAATGCCTATTTTTTTCTCTTGCTCGTCAAGAGAGCCTATCCCGGCTCCATTAATGGCCTTTTGCACAACCCGAAGCTCAGGAAGGCCGGCGCTGAGAAACTGGCCGCCCTCGCATGAAAGCCCGTAGGAAATTGCACTGTGCCTTTTGATTGACACGAGGCCTTTTTCCTCAAGCCATATCGCGGCCCTTGAGGCCTCATCAGGCAAAAGCCCTGCAGCAGAGGCGCACGCAGGCATGCCTTGGTGGCTTTGGGAAAGGGCGGACAAAAGCCTCTTTTCAAGCTGGTGCAGCTGCGACGGGAAGTGTTCGGGTTTTTGCACAAAAATTACCTCATGCAGCTTTTGAGAATCACGCAGCCTGCATTGGAATGGGACTTCAGTTTGCTTGTTATTGCTCCCTCATTGCTCCTGTCTTGACTTCTTGCCAACCAAGTTGAGATAAACATAAGATGAACCTGCAATCGCAAGGATGATTATCAATGCAAGCCCTTCAGGCCCCATGATAAGACCCGAAACTTTCCTGCTTGCGTTGCTGAAAAACTGCAGTATTTCGGATTCAAGGGACTCCTCGCGGATGAATACAAGCTCATATTTTGAGAGTATTTCGTCCCTCCAGCTTAGCGTGTTTATGTCATTGAACGGCACCTTTATGTTCTGCTCTGACAAGGCCGAAGGAAGGGGCTGGACAGATTCCACAAGGGAGTTTTTGGGAATTGAAATTGTAAGTGTGGTCTGTCGGTCGAGTATAATGTCGCGTTCATCATTGACCTTGAGGGAAAGTGCTTTGGGGTTAATTGAGTAGCGGATTGTGCGCGGCTTGTTTTGCTCAACTAAAAACACGCCTGTTCCCTCAACCTTTCCGGTCTTGTTGAAGATTGGAGTGGCCACATAGTCAATTATCAAAATGGCATTGCAAGTGCCGTAATCCTGGCTGCATTTTTTGACCTTTTGGGGCTTGATTCTCAGGTTCTCAACACCCACGTAAGCAGAGGAAACGTGGTACCTGACCTCCTCAATGCCTGTTCTGGTTTTCCACGAGCCCAAGTCGTTTATTGCAATGCCGCTTTTGTAAAGCTCCACCGAGTCCTTTGAATTTAGGTAAAGTGAGATTTCCTCCGTTATGTGGGCATCGCCGTTTTTTTGGGCCTCAATGTTGATTGAAACCGAGCGGAGCAAGAACTCGGCAGATGCCCCCCCGGCCATTATGAAAAGAAAAAGGAATGCCAGAGCAATCCTGGGCAAGATGTAATTTTGCCTGCTTTGCCCCCCATTCCGGCAAGCACCCGCTTGTGCCAAATCTCCCATGAAATTTTTTCAACTAGCACCTATTTAAAGATGCACATGCATTTAGTAAAATGTCTATGCCTGGCAGGCTGCCGAGGCAAAAAACCAAGGCGACTTGTAAGGGCTTTGTTTTGAGTGGTGTTCAAATGCCAGTGAAAATAACTTATTTTGGGCATTCAAGCTTCCAGCTTGAGGCGCAGGGTGCATCCGTAATGATTGACCCATGCAATGCACAAGTCATTGAGGGAAGGCAGAGGCTGATTCCAAGCGCGCTTGACACTGAAACTGTCAGGGGGGTTGACCTTGTGCTTGTAACGCACGAGCATGCAGGGCACTTTGACTCCCAGGCCATAAAACGGATTGTTGAGCGGACAAACGCAACAGTTGTGGGCCCTGTGCAGGCAATTGGAAAGCTTGACATAAATCCAAGGCTAATGATGCAGATTAAGGCAGGGCAGGAGTTTAGCGCCAGGGGCGTGCGGGTAAAGGTTGCCAAAGCCGTGCACCCGCAGTCGCAATGCCCTGTAGGCTACATTGTCCAAATGGGGGGCTTGTCAGTATATCATGCAGGAGACACCTACAATTACACTGGAATTGAGGCAAATTCGGCGACAGTCGCTCTGCTTCCAATAGGCGGAACATACACCATGGACGACAATGATGCGGCTTCCGTGTGCAGGCTGGCAAAATTCAAATACGCCATACCAATGCACTATGGAACCCACGACAATCTAGAGCAGGGCGCTGACGAGTTTGTAAGAAGGCTTGGTGAAACAACCAAGCCGGTTGTGCTCAAGCCTGGCCAGGCTGCAAACATAAACCCGCAATAGTGGACTGGGCAGCAAGCAGAGAGATATAAAGCTTGCTTTGGCAATTTTTACAAGGCGGCGGCTTTGCGGTTGCGCCTTGATTGAACGCCCCGTTGCAGGCGCCAGGGCGAAAAAAACTAAAACTAAGGTGAGACTTATGATTACAGGCGGAACAATAGATTATGTTGAGGCAAAAAGGGACAAGGAGGACAACATTGCCGGCATCGGGATTGACATACAGATACAGGAAGTGTCTGTGAACGGCAAAAATGTCAAGCTCAAATACACTTACATAGTCAAGTATGAAAGCGGGGTTGGCACGCTTAAGATGTCTGGAACCCTAAGCGCTGAGGAGGAGCCCAAAAAGGCGAAGGAAATAGACGACACATACAAAAAGACAAAGAAGCTTCCAGACGACTTTGCCGAAGTCGTTCTCAACTCCATCAACTTCACGTGCGGGACAAATGGGATATTTGTCATAAGGCCGCTAAACCTGACTCCGCCAATGGTTCCCCCAAGGATTGAAATATCTAAGGCGCCTGCAAAACCCTCGCCTGCTTCCTAGTGCAGGAAGGCTGCCTGGGGAAATTTTGGATAATGCCTTGTTTTCACTACAAGATTCGGAAAACCCGGGGGCAGCAATAACAACTCAAGGCTTTAGCAGGATTTCCATGCCGTCAAACGAGATTGTGGTGGCTGGGAAGATTTCCTGCGCCTCCTTTTCCAGTAGCGCCGGCTCGCCGTAGCGGGGGCTTATGTGTATTGCCACAAGCCTGGCCACCCCCGCCTGCTTTGCAACAGCGGCCGCCTGCGAAATGGTCGAGTGCTTTGTGGCCTTTGCTTCAGCCTCCTGCTGGCCTGAAAACGAACTGTCGTGGAAAAGTATGTCAGCCCCCAAGGCTGCACTAATGGTTGATTTGCACGGCTGCGTGTCGCCGGTATAGACGATTTTCCTGCCCTGCACTTTTCTTGCCACTTGCTCAAGCCTGATTTTCCGTTTCCCAACCATCACATGGCCCTGTTTTTGTATTTGCGTGAACATCTGG
>Ga0194120_10011686_pt1 | contig 10471 bp, 13 predicted proteins | sample TA2MahCa65mmetaG_FD_148642 | JGI IMG/M metagenome (GOLD analysis project Ga0194120, IMG submission 148642) | Freshwater microbial communities from Lake Tanganyika, Tanzania - TA2015019 Mahale Deep Cast 65m | ecosystem: Environmental > Aquatic > Freshwater > Lake | place: Tanzania: Lake... | reverse complement strand
ATAGCTCGCAGCGGCACGCCTTCAAGGCATTGCCGCCCGTCATGGCCTACAGCTAGGATCGGCTCAGGAAGCGCATCCTGGAATGCCGATCGAGCTCTCAAGATGAACGCGACGTACAAGGTCTCCGTGAAGTGCCTGCTGGCGGACGGGACTGACGTCACCAAGGCCGGCACCGGCGTCACGACGGTCACGACGACCAACGACGACTACGTCCCGGTCGCGGTCTCGGTCGGCCTGGCCGACAAGACGTTCTCCGGCAGCATGCACCCCGTCGTCTCGGTCACCGCGGGCACCGTGCTCAACACGGGGAACGCGGAATCCGGGTCCGTGGCCAACAACCAGTAAGGTTGCCGGCAAGCCTGAGAGGTTGGAGAAGTGCTTACGAGGTGGGCCGCGCTGGTGGCCCTCCTCGTGCTTTTGGCGGGTTGCGGGCAGGCGTCGCCGCTGCTGCCGCGCCCGGGCGCCGGCTCCGCGCGCATCGTCGCCGGCGCGGCGACCGAGCCGACCGCCGGTTTCCGCACCCAGGCCGTGGTGGCGCCCAACACCGCCGCCTCGGTGGATCGGCTGCGCTTCCAGCTCTGGCAGGTGGTGGACGGCGTCGAGACGCTGCTCGCGACCCGGGAGACCCCGTCCGGCAGCGGCACCGGCAAGACGGTGGACTGGTCGAATCTCAAGGCGGGCTGGACCTACCGCCTCAAGGTCTGGGCGCTCGATCAGGCGGGGGCGACCCTGAACTCCGGCGGCCTGGCCGCGACCCTCGACGTGACGACGACATGGGACGATGAACCCATCCGGGCCACGGTCGGCATCGCGCTGGCCGACAAGACGTTTTCGGGTACCGTGCACCCGGTCATCACCACGAGCAAGGGCAACGAACGCAAGACCGACCACGTCCGCGTGACCCTCGAGGAGCGAATCTCGGGCACGTGGGTGTCGCAGGCTGCAGTGTCCACGCCGGCAGGCAGCGGCCTGACCAGGACGGTGGAGTTCAGCGACCTCAAGATGCACACGCCGTACCGCCTGAAGGTGGAGCTGATCCGGAAAACCGGCGCCATCCAGGCTGCGAAGACCGTCGAGTTCGCCACGGCCGACGACGACTGGATCGACCTGAACGTCAACGTCTGATCCGGTGCTGGACAGCCGCGGGCGGACCCGGCACACTTGGCGCCGACCATGCCGTTGCCGCCAGCACTCTTCGTCGCCCTGGCCACTGGGTCCGTGCCACCGCCGGATCCCACCGAACAGCTGGTGGCGCACCGGCGCGCCCAGCTGCAGGCACATCAGGCGCTAGGCTTGACCGCGCTCGGCGGCCTGGCTCTCGCCGGCGTGGCGGGGGGCTTGCTGAACGCCCAGCGCGACGCCGGCGCCCCGCTCTCGGCCACGTCGGGCCTCGAGATCGCCCACCGCGGGCTCAGCCTGGCAACGGGCGCCGTTTACGTGGGCGCCGCGGGGCTGGCGATCTTCGCCCCGGCCGACCCGACTCCCTCGGCCTTCGCCGGCCTGGATTCGGTGCAGGTCCACAAGGGGCTGGCCCTCGTGCATGGCGCCGCGCTGGTCTCGACCGTCGCGCTGGGCCTGCTGGCGGCAAACTCGGATCCCGCCTTGCGGGGCTACCACCGGGCGGCCGGTTTCGCCACCTTCGGCCTCCTGGCGGCGTCGGCGGGCATCCTCGCGCTGGATTTCTGAACGTGGGCAGGACCCTCCTCCGCGGCGGGACAGTGATCCTGGCGCTCGCGTCCGCGGCGCATGCCGGAGGCGCCGGGGCCGAGGCGCAGGGCCCCGTGCCGGGGCTATACCGCATCGGGACCGGGTCCGAACTCGCGTACCAGGTGCGCCATCCCCTGCACGTGGTGCGCGGTACCAGCGGCGACGTGCGCGGAGAGTTGCGCCTGGCGGAGGCGGAGCCGTGGCTGGAGACGCCGGCCCGCATCGTGGCGCCCCTGGCGGCGTTCAGCAGCCGCAACCGCAACCGCGACAGCAACGCCCTGGCGGCCCTGGGCGCGTCCCGCCATCCGGTCGTGGCACTGACCCTCCGGGGCCTCAGGGCCGCCCCCGCTGCCCATGGCGGCGCGGCGTGGGAGCGATCCGGCACCGCGGAGGCCGATCTGGATGTCCAGGGCGTCACGCGCCCGGTCACGGTGAGGTGGAACGCCTCGCAGCCGGAACGAGACCGCCTGGAGGTGCGGGCCGCGTTCTCTTTCAGCCTGGCCGCCCACGGCGTGGAGCGGCCGGCGTTGTTCCTCGTGCCGATCGACGACCGGGTCGAGATCGAGAGCCGCCTGGCGGCCGTCAGGCGAAACTGATCAGACCACCCGGGCCTGCCCCAGGCCGGCGGTGGACTGCGCGGGCGGCGCCTTCTTGGCGCCGCGGCGGCGCTTGGCCGGAAGCTCCACCCTGGCGGCGCACGCCAGGCACATCGTCGTGCCCCGGACCGCCGGGGCGCCGCATTCGCTGCACCGCTGCGCATCGAGCAACGCGAGGATCTCTTCGGCATGAGGCATCGATCTGCACCTGCTTAACAACTATTCATTATGTTCCACGAATTGGCGCGGATCTAACCAAGTGATTTCTCCCTAACCGCCCTTGGCCGCGGCGGTCTCCTCGGTGGTGTCGTTGCGGTTGACGGAGTGCAGCAATTCCTTCCTGGGATTGGCGGGGTAGTAGTACAGGAAAAGGTTGGCGTGCTCGCAGGGGCAGACGCCATCCTTGAACTTCTCCGGCGGGGTCGACTCCACGTCGACCCAGGGCCCGAAGCCGATGCGCACGTTCGAGCGGTTCTCGTACTCCGTGACGAACTGGACGCCCGAGCCGGAGGCGATCGGCAAGCCGAGGCCGTCGAGGATCTTGAAGGGCGGCTCCTCCCAGTTCGCGCTCTGGTAGAACATCTCCCCCGCCTTCGCGCCATCCCACGTATAGGTGGTGAAGCGCTTGCCGCGGCTGTGGAAGTGGCCGGTGAGGGCGGCGACGTGGATATCCCGGTTCCACGTGAAGTTCATCGAGTACGAGCCCGTCGAGTTTGGTGCCAGGGGGTTGTCGGCCAGGCGGGTGTTGTTGGCGAACAGCGTGCCCATGCGCTGCGTGACCTCCCCCGGCCGGGCGAACCAGAGGTTGATGAGGGCCTCGCCCTTGCCGGGCGTGCGTTGCGTCCCGGCGTTGACGTAGTGGCTCTGGATGATGAGCTGGTTGCGCGCCTTGAAATGCATGCCGACGCTCCGCGGGAGCTTCCAGTCGAGGCTCCGGTTCTGGTTGCCCGCGAACAGGTCGTACTTTTCGAACGCCACGGCGTCGAACGTCGCCTCGACCTTGTCCGGCACGTCCTCGGTGGGGGACTTGAACAGGTTGAGATGGTGGGAGCCGTCGCGCATGGCGATCTCCACGCGGTTGACGTCCACGTCCTCGTCCGCTGCGAGCTTCATGTAGAAGTTCTGTTGCAGTTCCTTCCCCTCGGGCACGTCGAACGGGCCGATGCGGATCTGCACGCCTTGTCCGGCAGGGGGAGGCGCCAGGGCGAAGCCGTCGCCGGCGGGCCCGGTGCCCTGCGGCCCGAAACGGGCCAGCAGATCGGGACAGCCCGCGAGCAGGAGGGCGGCCAGCGGCAGACCCGCCAAGAGGGGCAGTCGCAAGGGACCGGCGCGTCGCGTCAAGGTTTCGCTCCGTTTCGAATCCATGCTTCCACCGCGGCGACGGCCGCCGGCGGAAGAGCCAGGCTGCGGCTCGGCATCCTATCACCCTGATCGGGTGCGGGGCCTGTCAATTTTATTACGAGAAAGCTCTTCTCCGGGTTCCCGGGCGCCACCCGCAGGAGGCCTGCGGCCAGGGCCGCGGCATTGTCTGGCGGAATCCCGACCAGGGCGGCGTAGGCCTTGCCCTCCTCCAGGTCGAGTCTCCCCTTGAAGCCCGGGCTTCCGTGGCACGACCGCGTCGAGCACGACACGTTGAAGACGTCGCGCTGGATGGCCTGGAATGTGGGCTCGTAGCCGCGCGGGGTCGAAGCCTCGAAAGGGCACCCCCCGAGGAGGGCCGCCAACCCGGCGGCCGCGGCGTAGCGGCGGATCACATCGGGGTTGTACCCGTCACGGCGACGGATCGCGCGGGAGCGTCAGGGTGAAGGCGGCGCCCCTGCGCGGTCCGGGACTCGAGACGCCGATGCCGCCACCGGCCAGCGCAAGGAGGCGCCGGGCCAGGGGCAGGCCCAGGCCAAGGCCCCCGTGGTTGCGGGTCGCGCCGGAGTCGACCTGATCGAAGACCTCGAAGATGCGCGCGAACTCCTCGCGGGGGATCCCGATGCCCGTGTTGCTGACGCGCAGTTCCACCGCGGCGCGCCGCGCCCTGGCGGATAGTTCGACCCTTCCGGCCTGCTTGTTGAACTTGACCGCATTCTCGACCACGGCTCCGAGCACCGCGTCGAGGTAGATGCCGTCCATCCAGACCAGGGGCAAATCGGGCGGAAAGCGGCGCACCATGACCAGGGCCTTGTCGGAGATGGCGTCGGCCGATCGCGCCAGGGCGCGATCGACCGCCTCGCGGAGGCCTATGGGTTCGGGAGCCATCGAGAGCATGCCCGAGTGCAGCCTTCCCAGCGTGATCGCCTGCTCCACCAGGCGGCGCAGTTGCCCGCAGGACTCGAGGATGTCGTCCAGGAACGCGCGGCTCGCGGGCTCGTTTGCCGAGTCCAGGAGGATCTCCGTGTAGCCCTGGATGACCGTGAGCGGGGTCCGGAACTCGTGGCTGATGGCTGCCAGGAGATCCTCCAGGACGCGCTTGCCGGGAACCAGGTTGCGTCTCAGCCGAACGTTCTCATTTTTCAGGCGCTCCACTTCGGCGTTTCGGGCTCGGGAACGCCGTTCTGGAAACGCGAAGGTCGATCCGTCCGTGGCAGTCTTTGGCATGCCGGCAAGTCCTCTCTGGAAGGAGAGGGAAACACTTTACAGTTTTTCGTGAACAAAGATATTCTAGCACGGACCGGAAGGCCGCTTCAGCACGTCCCCGCTGGAATCCGGGTGCCGACAGCGCGCGTTGTTCTCCAACTTCTTGCGTGCTATGATGCAACCCGGCATGCGCACTCCGGTCGCCCGCAAATTCGCAAAAATCCTTGTCGTCGCTGCCTTGACGGCTTGCTCGACCGCGGACGGCCCGCCCACGCTGACCGTGTGGCACGCCTGGGGCGGCGCCGAATTGACGACCCTCAAGGCGCTCGTCCGGCGCTTCCAGGACCAGCGCAAGGACGTCAAGGTCCTGGCCCTGCAAATTCCGCACGACAAGCTGCTGGACAAGTACATCCGATCCAGCGCGGCCAACGGCGGACCCGACATCCTCATCGGCGACAACGACTGGTCGGGATCGCTTGCCGAGTCCGAGTTGCTCGCAAGCGTCTTCGACTTCGCGCCGGGCGCGACCGGATCGCTCTTCCCGCCGTCCGCCGCGGAGGCGTTCCCGCCGGGGGTGATGCATGCCCTGCGCGTGGGCGAGAAAGTATACGCCTGGCCCGAGTCGGTCGAGACCGTGGTCGTCTACCACAACCGCAACCTGCTGGCGGAAGTGCCGAGCACGGTGCCGGCCCTCCTGGACGCGGCCGCCAAGCTCCGGGTGCCCGACGGGTACGGCCTGGTCTTCAACACGTCCTTCTACTTCTTCGCGGGGTACTTCCTGGGCGGCGGCGGCACGGTCTTCGGTCCGGACAACCGCCTCGCCCTCGATACGCCGGGCGGACGGCGCATGCTCGGCTGGCTCGGGGCTATCACCCGTGCCCCGGGCGTGCTCGCCACCAACGATTACGGGAAGGCCGATTCCCTCTACAAGCAGGGCAAGGCTGCGATGATCGTCAACGGGCCCTGGGCGCTGGCCGACTACAAGACCGCCCTGGGCCCGGCCCTCGGGGTCGCTCCGCTCCCACGCCTGGCCGACGGCGCGGCACCGGCCCCCTGGATCGGCGTGAAGTGCCTGATGGTGAACGCGAACGCCAGCGCAGCGCAGCGCAAGCTCGCGCGAGCGTTCCTCGCGTACATGGCCGAGCCCGCGCAGCAACTCGCGCTGGCCGAGGGTGCGGGCCACATCCCGGCGCGCAGCGGTGTGGAACTGCCGGCCGATTCGCCGCTGCGAGTCTTCCAGGCGCAGGTCCGCACCGGCACGCCCAAGAGCGCCGATCCACGGCTGAAGCTGGTCTGGGCGCCGCTCGACCGCGCCATCCAGGAGGTCACGGTGCACGGGAAGGACGTCGGCGCCTCGCTCGACCGGGCGCAGCGCACGGTCGACGCGCAACTGGCCGCCGTGGAGGCGAACCGTTGACGGGCGCGCGTATGACCGCCGTCGAGGTCCACTCCTGATGGCCGCGCAGTACACGACCGGTCCGCTGGGGCCGCTGCCCGGGGCAGAGAAGCGCTCCCCGACCGAGGCCCTGGCGTACCGCTTCATCCTGCCCGCCGCGCTGGTCATGGGCGTCATCACGGTCTATCCGCTGCTTTACGGCATCTGGATGGCCTTCACCAACTTCGGTCCCCAGCACATCCGCCACCAGAACCCGCGCTTCGTGGGCCTGCAGAACTTCGTCGACATCGTCACGCAGGCGCAGTACCTCGATTTCAGCTTCATGCGCATCCTCGGCTTCAACCTGCTGTGGACCGTGATCAACGTGGCGTTCCACGTCGCCCTGGGCGTGGGCCTGGCGATGCTGCTCAACCTGGACGGCATGCGCGGCAAGCGCGTGTACCGGGCGCTCCTCATCCTGCCCTGGGCCGTGCCCACCTACGTCACGTCGCTGACCTGGCGCAACATGTTCGACTACGACTACGGCGCGGTGAACCTGCTGCTCAAGGGCTGGGGCGTCGTGGGGCCCGACTGGTTCAAGTCCTTCTGGACGGCTTTCGGCGCGGTCCTCACCACCAACATCTGGCTCGGTTTCCCGTTCATGATGATGGTCGCCGCCGCGGGCCTCATCGCCATCCCGCGCGACTACTACGAGGCGGCGGCCCTGGATGGCGCGGGCCGCTGGGGCCGGTTCGTCAACGTGACGCTCCCCGGCTTGCGGCCCACGATGATCCCGGCGATCATCCTCGGCTTCGTGTGGACCTTCAACCAGTTCAACGTGCTGTACTTCGTGAGCCGCGGCGATCCGCTCGGGCAGACGGAGATCCTCATCACCCAGGCCTACAAGCTCGTCGATCCGATGGGCCTCTACGGGGTGGCGTCGGCCTTCGCGCTGATCATCTTCTTCATCCTGCTCGGGTTCACGGTCGTGCAGCTCAGGGTGCTAAAGGCCGTCGGCGAGGGGGCCCGCTGATGGCGCGCAAGCTCGACGCGGGCCGCGTCGCCCGCCTATCGCTCGCGCACGTCGTGCTCGCGGTGGCGTCCCTCTTCTCGGTCTTCCCCGTGCTCTGGGTCTTCTCGATGGCCCTCGACCCGGGCAGTTCGGCCCAGCCGACCACCCTGCAGATCCTGCCGAGCCGCATCGACTTCTCGAGCTTCGGGCGCGTGCTGGCCACCCCGACCGAGGTCGAGGGCCTCACCTTCGCGCAACTCTTCGTCAACAGCCTGCTGATCTCGGGCGGTACCGCGCTCATCTCGGTGCTGCTCGGGGCGAGCGCGGCGTTCGCCTTTTCACGGTTCCGCTTCCGCGGGCAGCGCGCGGGGCTGGTGAGCTTCATGGTGCTGCAACTCTTCCCGTCCGTGGCGTGCCTGGCGCCGCTGTACGTCCTGCTCTCGGCGCTGCACCTGCGCACGACGCTCGCCGGCCTGGCCATCGCGTACGCCGCGGGCACGCTGCCGTTCGCCATCTGGAACCTCAAGGGCTACTTCGACACCGTCTCCCCGGAAATCGAGGAAGCGGCGCTCATCGACGGTTGCAGCTACTGGACGGCCTTCTGGCGCATCGTCCTGCCCCTGGCCGCGCCCGCGGTGGCCGTGACGACGCTCTTCGGCTTCATGGCGGGCTGGACCGAGATAGTCCTGGCCTGGACCTTCCTCGAGGATCCGCGGACGTTCACGCTGTCGATGGCGCTCTACGCCATGGTCGGCCAGTACGGCACCACCAAGCCGTGGAGCGAATTCGCGGCGATGGCCATCATCCTGTCGCTGCCGGTGGTGGTGACCATGCTGTTCCTGCAGCGCTACATCGTGGCCGGCCTGACGGCGGGCGGAGTGAAGGGCTAGCGGGGCTCGGCCCGGAGCGAGAGGCGTTTCTACCGCCCGCCCGCGGGGCATGTTTGGCAACATGACCCGTACCTGCCGGGTGGCGGCCCTGGCCGCGGCGATCGCGATCGCCGCCGGCCTGGCGACGATCGCGCCGGCCATCGCCGGAGCGCCGGCGGCCTCCCGCGCCGAATCGCTCGTCGGCGAAGGAATAGACCTGTACGACGACGGCGCGTTTTCCCGCGCCATCACGAAGCTCCAGGAGGCGCTCCAGGTCGAGCCCCGCAACGCCAAGGGCCTGTATTACCTGGCCAACGCCTACTGGCGGCTCGAAGACTACGATCGCGCGACCGACGCCTTCAGTCGCCTGGTGAAGGCCGATCCGAAGGGGCCCTTCGCGGCCGACGCCCGGGACTGGCTCGACGCGCAGGGCAACTTCGAGGTGATCGCCTCCCGCATCAAGGCCCAGCCGTATTCCGGCCTCACCACGCCGCGCACGGCCGGCCCCCGCGGCGCGGCCATGCAGGACGGCCGTACCCGGATCGACCCCCCCCCGGGGTGGGACAGGGCGGCCGACGAGGTGGTCAAGGACCCGTCGGGACGGGAAAGCTACCGCCTGGGCTTCAAGAAGGTGCTGGGCGCCGAGGGCCAGGCCGCGCACCTGGTCGTCGAGGCCCACCACCGGGACGCGACGCCGGCGCCGGCGTCGGGACGGAAGGCGGTGCCGGGCCTGACCGAGATCGGCGACCGCATCCTGAGCGACCTGGGCATCGACGACTACCAGGTCACTCGGTCGCGCCAGCTGGACGCGGGCCAGGAACTCGAGATCGCCTCCGAGAAGCGCGGCGGCGTGCAGGGCACGATCCGCGCGGTCTGGGAAGGCGGGACGCTGCTCGTCGCGGTGGCCCTGGCACCCAGGGGAACCTGGCCGGCGGTGTCGCGGCAGGTCGCCGGGAGCGTCGGCACGTTGCGCACGAGCGCCGCGCCCGCGAGCGAGCGCAAGGCCGCGGCGGCGACGGCGAGCGTGGCGGCCAGTCCCGCGCCGGCTCGCACCCCGAGCCTGGCCGTACCGACGATGTATCAGCGCCAGCCCGGCGACCCGACCCTGCCCCCGGCGTTCTACCCGGCCCCCTGGGCGACGCCGACGCCCTGAGCGTGAGATTCGAAAGGCCCTGGGAAAAATGGGGGTAGGTTCAGGTCTGCATTGCGGATAGCTGGCCTATCGTGTATACCTTCTACGTCGGGATGTTCCCGGCAGGTGGTAGAGGCATCGCCAGGGTTGACCCCATAGGCACAGGAGATCTCGATGGCTAACACCGAACTTGCGAATTTCCTCCTCTCGAAGGTGGATCAACTCCCGGCGGTCGCCTCGCTGGCAAGCCTCTGGGCGGAAGATGGACGGCTCGCGCCCGACGCGATGGACAAGGTCTCCGCGGCCCTCGCGGATGATCCGGAGCTCGCGGGCCAGGTCACGGCCATGGGCGGCGGCGCGTCGCTCCAGGGCGCGGTGATGGCCCTCGGCCTCAAGACGGTCGAGAGCCTGATGGTCTCGAAGGCCGCCGAGGACACCGCATCGTCGATCAACCCCGAGACGCTCGAGCTGATGCAGGGCAATCTGTGGCGCCACAGCAAGATCGTGGGCTACTGCTGCCAGTTGCTCGCCAAGGAGGTCGGCTACCAGAACACCAATGACGCGTTCGTGGCCGGGTTGTTCCATGACATCGGCAAGGCGGTGCTCAATCGCTACGCCTTCGAGGAGATCAACGCCGTCCTGCGCGTGACGTCCGCCAAGGCGAAAGCGCTGTTCACGGCCGAGGACGAGGCCTTCGGGTTCAACCACAGCTACATCGGCGCGAAGATCGTCGGCCGCTGGGGCCTGCCCGACCAGATCCGCGAGGCGGTAGAGTTCCATCACACGCCCGAGAAGGCCACCAACGACGTCCAGTTGACCGAAATCGTCCACCTGGGCAATGTGCTGGTCAACTGGATCCAGATGAAGCTCGGCTTGAAATCAAACTTCTACCCGCTGCGCCCGTACATCCTGGACAAGTTCAACATCCCGACCGAGCGCCTCCGCCAGATCGCCGAGGAGGCCAACGAGATAGTCCAGAGCACGGCCGCGACCTAGATCGGGTTCTCATTCAGCCGCCTCCGAGAGGGGGCGGTTGTTGTTTGGGGGTGGCGATCGGCAGGTTTTCCCCAGAATTCCCCGCCGGCTGGCAAAGATATGTAACGGCGATTAGGGATTTCTGGGCTATCCATTTAACTGGAGCCACCCGGCGCCGCCACCCTCCAGGGCCGCATCGCTGGAGCGCGCTCGAGGCTCGGCGGGTGTCCGCGTAGCGGC
>Ga0194120_10011683_pt1 | contig 10473 bp, 7 predicted proteins | sample TA2MahCa65mmetaG_FD_148642 | JGI IMG/M metagenome (GOLD analysis project Ga0194120, IMG submission 148642) | Freshwater microbial communities from Lake Tanganyika, Tanzania - TA2015019 Mahale Deep Cast 65m | ecosystem: Environmental > Aquatic > Freshwater > Lake | place: Tanzania: Lake... | reverse complement strand
CGGGCGTCGTGGCGAGGCCCCTGGCGGGCACGATCGCGCTGGCGGCCGCCGTGCTGGCCGACGAGGCGGGGGATGCCGGGGCCGCCGGCCGGCACCTGGCCGCGGGCGTCAAGCTGCAGCGCGAAGGCCCTTACCCGTTCCTGCCGGCCAGCGTGCCGGAGATCGCTCCGCGCCTCCTGCGCCTGCTCGCGGCAGAGGGGCACGGCGACCTCGTGGCGGAGGTCCGTTCGCGCTACCCGCATTCGGTGCCGGAGGGCGAGACGGGGGAGGTCGGCGGGCACATCGCCCCGCGGATCGAGATCCGGACATTCGGGCGGATGCAGGTGCGGGTGGGCGGCGCCCAGGTCGCGTTCAGGCGACGCAAAGCCCCGGTGCTGCTTGCTCACCTGCTGCAAAACCCCGCCGGTCTCAGCCGCGACGAGGCGGCCGATCTGCTCTTCGAGGATCTGGCCTGGGAAGAAGCCCGCCACCAGGTCGACAACCTCATGTCGCTGCTGCGGCGCGAACTCGGCAAGGACACGGGCGCGCTGCGCAAGGAGGCGGGCCGGTACTGGCTGGCGCCGGATGCGGTCTGGTGGGACGCCCGGGAGTTCGACGTCGCGTACGGCGCGGGCAACGCCGCCTGGGAACGCGGGGACCGCGATCAGGCCGGTGTCCACTATGCCGCGGCGCTCGACTGCTACGCTGGCGATCTGTTCGCCGGCTCGGAGTTCGCCGAATGGTTCGAGCCGGCGCGCCAGGCCTACCGCGCCGGTGCAATCTCCGCCCTGGAGCGGTGCGGTGAGCTCGAACTCGCCCAGGAGCGCTTCGAGTCCGCCCGGCAGCGCGCCGAGCGTATCCTGGAGCGCGAACCGGCGCACGAAGGCGCTCACCGCCTCCTGATGCGCATCTACGCCAAGCTGGGAGAGGCCGGCCTGGTGCGCCGGCAGTTCGACGCCTGCGCCCGCAGCCTGGAGCGTGAGCTGGACACGGCCCCGTCGGGCGAGACCGTCGCGCTCCGCGATGCTTTGCTAGCCAGGGCCTGATTGGGGCGCTCGAATGGCCTGGCGCTTCGCGTGCGCAGGCACGGAGGCCTGCGCCACCGGTGCAGCGGGTGGGGCCGGCCTCGGTGCCGGCCGCAATCTCGTGGCGCGGCCAAGCGAGCCGCGGCTCATGGTCTGGTTGGCCGCTTTCCCCCTGAACGACCCGCCTCCCGGGTCGCGGTGGACCAGAGAGCCAGACCGGCGAGCGCGTAACCGGCCAGCAGCAGGCCCAACCCTTCGAACGGTTCGAAGAACATTATTCGGAAGCCTGCCACGACCGCCCCAAGCGCCGCGGCGCCGCATGCCACGCTCCCCCAGCTTGCGAGTCGCCGCCGGGCTTCCGCCCGGCGCGACTCTCCACCCCCGACCACCCGAGCCAAGCCAGTCAACATCCAGTTTTCCTTCCGCACCATGCCTAGTAGGCGACCGCCCGGGCCGCATCGAGCCGGCCGGCTCCGGACCCGGCATCGAACCCGGGGGTGTCGATGTCGGCCGCCGTCGCCGCTAGCCGCGCCTTGATGGCGGCCGGCGAGCGCGGGAAGCCGCGCCCGAGCAGCAGGGCGACGACGCCGGCCGTGATGGGCGTGGCGAACGAGGTCCCGTGCTCCCAGGCGTAAGTCCCGCCCTTGGACAGCGTGTAGATGGAGGTTGCTGGCGCGGCCAGCGTCACCCAGGAGCCTCGCGTCGAGAATTTCGCGACCCGATCCGCGGCATCGGTCGCGCCGATGGCGACCAGCTCGGGCAACTCGGCGCCGGCGAAGGCCGCCGGAATGTTGCGCGATTCGTTGCCGGTGTTGCCCATCGAGCAGACCAGGGGCACGTTGCGCGCCAGCACGTAGCCCGCCGCCCTTCGCAGCGTCTCGACGGCGGCGGGATATTCGGAGCTCGCGGGCTTGACGCTGAGACTCATGCTGACCAGATCCGCCCGGTCGGCCGCCCAGACCAGGGCCTCGGCGATGGTCGCAGCGCTCCAGCCGACCTTCACCGGCATGATGCGGGCGTTGGGCGCGACGCCCGCGATGCCGATGCCGTTGCCCGCCGCGGCGCCGATGCAGCCAGCCGTCGCGGTCCCGTGCCCGTCGAAATCCTGCGGCGGCTCGCCGGGCGAGGCGAGATTGTAACCGGGCAGCAGGCGTCCCTGGAGATCGGGATGCGAGAGGTCCACGCCGGTATCGACGACGGCGACGCGGACCGGGGCCAGGGCGCCGGCGCCGGCCCAGGCGCGGGGGGCGCCGATCTTGTCCAGGTACCATTGCTCCGTCCTGCCCGGATCGCCCGCCGTCAGGCGGGGCAGGACGGGCACGCTACTTCGCGGCGCCGGCCGGGCCTCGGGTTCGAGGGCGTCGCCCTCGACGAATGCGACGGCGGGGTCCGTCAGGAGGGCGGCGCGCCCGGTCCAGCCGGGAGGGGTGTCGAAGACGGCCAGGGCGAGCGCGTCGACGCGCCGTACCGGCGTGATGCCCGCCTTGGCGGCGAAGCGGCCGATCGCCGCGGCGCCGGGCGCCCGATCGAAGCCCACCACGATGCGCCCGCGGAGCGCGCGGGAAGCGGCGGGGTGGTCACCCGAGGAGACGCGGGCGACCACCCCGCTTTCTCCGCCGCAGCCCGGTGTCGCCGTCGCGATCAGCGCCACCGCGACGGCGCCTCGCAACCCTTCCCTCGACTTTTCCGACATGCCGACCAGCCTGGGAGGTCGGCCTCTCAGAAACCTCTCTCGAGGCACCGCCACCACGTGAAGGCTCCGGGCAGCGAATCAATCGACCGCGCGGCGCGCGTCGATCCGGCCGAAGCCGAGTTCGGCCGAGAAGCCGCTTCCGCCCGGTCGGAGAGCCGTCTGCTCGATCCGCTTCTTCGTGGCGGCGGCGCTCATCTCGGGGTGGAGGTCGCGGACGAGGGCCGCAAGTCCGGCGACATGGGGAGTGGCCATCGAGGTTCCCTGCATCCAGCCGTAGTCCTTGAAGCCGGTCTGGTTGTCGAATGTCGGAAGCGTCGAGAGGATGTTGGTGCCCGGCGCGGCTACCGAGATCCAGTCCCCGAAGGTCGAGAACGAAGCCTTCCGGTCGGCGTCGTCGGTCGCCCCCACCGCCATGACCCCCGGCAACGCGGCCGGGTAGAGCTTTTCGTTGCGTCCGCTGTTTCCCATGGCCGCCACGACCAGGACGTCCCTGGCTTGCGCGTAGCTCACGGCGTCCTTGACGACCTGCGAGAGCGTGGGAGATCCCAGGCTCATCGTGAGGATCCTGGCGCCCGCATCGGTCGCGTGGATGATGGCGCCGGCGACCCCCGCCGCTTCTCCGAAGCCGTAATCGGAGGTCACCTTCTCGGCCAGGATGGTGCAATCGGGAGCGACGCCGACGGTGCCGAGGGCGTTGTCCGCGCTGGCGCCCACGATCCCCGCGACATGCGTGCCGTGCCCTCCTCCGTCGCGCGGAAAGTCGGTGTTCTTCAGCCAGTCTCTCCCGCGAATGACGCGCTCCCTGCCGTCGGGGGCCCGGAAGTCCGGGTGACTCCAGTCCACCCCGGTATCGAGCACGGCCACCACCGTGCGACTGCTGCTCCGCGTCTTCGCGTGCGCCTGAGCCAGGGCGATCCTGGCGACCGCCCACTGGCGCCCGGCCAGCGGGTCGTTGTATCCGACGCCGAACGCCGGCAAGCCGAGCCGGATTGGCCTGGTCACCAGATTCAGCGGCTGGTTTGCTTCGGCGGCCGCGACGGCCGGATCGGCCGCCAGGCGGGCGACGAGGTCGGCCATGGGTTCGAGCCGCCGCGACCTCCTCAGGAGCCGCCAGCCGATCCTTTCGAGCGTGCTGCAGACACCGGGATCCGCAGCGAGATCGTTGTCACGCGCGAGCCGCACGAGGTCCGAAGTCCCCCCGCCGACACGGAGCTTGACGAGTACCGCGGGGGAGGCCGCGGCCGCCGAGGCGGCCTCCCCCGGGCGTGCAGGCGCACCCCCCCACCCGGGTGCTCCGCAGGCGGAAAGGAGCGCTCCCGCGAGCGCGGCCTGAAGTACCGCTCGGCGCCGGATCGCTTCCGCTTGCCACATGACCGGAAGGTTCGCCGGCGCGCCTCTCAGAAACCTCTCCCGGCCGGCGCCCGGGGATCAGCGATCGGATATCACGTGGAGGCGAGCTGGCCCGGCCGGACCGGCGTCCCGCCGAGCAACGCGATCATCCGCAAGGCCGCCGCATCCCAGGTGTAATTCTCGCGGATGTGCGCGCTGGCCCGGGCGCCGCGTTCGCGGGCCTCGTCCCGGTGTTCGTAGACGTGCCGCATCTGGCGCCGGAGCGACTCGGGCACCGGTTCGGCGGCGCGGCCGAAATCGTTCATCAGCGGCCGGCAATCCACGTAGTAGGCCATGTCCTCCGGGCACCACTCGCGATGGCCGCCCCACCGCGTCACGATGAGCGGCAGGCCCACCGCGAGGCATTCGAGCAGCGAGATGCTGCACGCCTCCCAGCGCGACGGGTGCACGTAGGCCTGCGCGGCGGCGTAGTAGGCCGCCATGTCGCCTCGGCCGGGCGTGTCTTCCTCGACGACCACGATCTCGGGACAGCCGGCCACGGCTCTTGCGCTCTCCAGGACTTTCGCCACCTCGGCGTACTCCTGGGGCGCCACGACCTTGTTGCGGTTCGGCAGCTTGAGGACCAGCGCCACCTCGGGGTCACCGGCGAATTCGTGCGCGAAGGCGAGGCACAGCACGTCCAGGCCCTTGTGCTGGACCCGCGGGAAGGAGCAGTTAAGGAACGTGAACTTGCCCGCGGTGGGCAGCTTGGCCGGTTCCACCCACGGGTTGAAGAGCGTGGGATCGACGCCGTGGTAGACGATGTCGACGCCGGTCGCCATCTCGGCCGGAAAGGACGCCGCCGCCCCGTACAGCTGCTTGATGTACTCCGAGACCGCCCACAGGCGTCTGGCCGGCGGGCCGCCGCCGGGGCCCGGCTCCGAGTAGGGCCGCAGGAAGTCCGCATTCAGGCGGCCGGGATTGTCGTTATTGGTGTACTCGACGACGGGCGCCTTGAGCGAGCGCATGAGCTGGTAGGCGCCGTGCTCGGCCCGCGAGACGATGAACCGCACCGTGGTGTAGTCCGCGTCGTGCGGGCGCTTGGCCGCGATGCGTCGCAAGGCTTCGTAGGCCTCGGGGTTCGCGGCGGCGTAATCCTGCTCGAACCCGTCGGGGAACAGCGCCGGATTCTCGAAGCGCGGAAACGGCTCCTCGACCGTGACGTCGGCGCCCATCCGGTCCAGGGCCAGGATCTGCTCGCGGGAGCAATGGTTGACGCTCCCCGATCCGAAGAGCGTGCAGTACCAGTTGATGCGGACGCCGGCCGGCCTGGGCGCCGGGACGGGCAGGTCGCGGATCCAGGCGAGCCAGGGTTCGGCGGCCGCGGCCATGCCGACCTCGGCGAGCGCGGCGGCGCCGGCCGCGTGCCGGTCCCGGCCCGCCGCCGCTTCGCGGAGCGCCTCGAGCCGTTCGAGCCAGTCGGGGTCGGCCAGGCGCACGACCGGCGTGCCGGCGCACTGCGCCTCCAGGGCGCCCAGGTCCACACCGCCGGCCGGCGCGAAGGACAGGTAGGCGTCCATCGCGTTGTAGTGGTCGTTGAGCAGGTCGAAGACTATGGCCGAGGCGTCCTCGGACGTGTCGGTCCAGTACGCCCGGTGGTGGCGCATGCCGCCGGCGGCGCCCAGGACCAGGCGGAACGGCTCGAGTTCCCGCCGGTGCAGGTCCTCGACCCAGAGCAGCATGTACCGCTCGAGATCCCCGAAACCGGCTGCAAGCGCGGAGAGCACGGGGGCCAGCCCGCGCCGGAGCACGTTGCGGGCCGTCGAACCCACGACGAACCGATCCCCGGCCAGAATCCGGGCGCGGCAGGCCGACCGGTCCACCAGGGGGCGAAAGACCGTCTCGACCGGATGCGGCGCGGCGCGCACCAGGGCGTTCTCGACATCCGAGAGCAGCGCGTCATCCGAGGCGATCGGCGCATCGGTGGCCGGCCAGTGCCACCAGGGAACCGGGGGAGCGAAGTGCCCGGAGCGGCGCAGGGACCGCAGGGCCTCGAACTGCTCGGGGCGCCCGCAGGTGATCACGACGTCGGGATGAACGGTGGCGAGCAGGTGCGCCAGGCCGATTTCGCCACCCAGGCCCGCGGCCGCCGCGGGTTCCCCGGTGAAAATCAGGGCCGGCAGGAGCGTGATGCCTTCCCAGACCGATGGCGGAAGCTGGCGGTAGAGGCCGTAGTAGAACACCTCGCAGCCCGCTTTCGCCAGGGCGCGGCAGGTCTTGCGGCTCGATTCGGCCGACAGCGTCGGGAGGGCGGGGTTGTCGCCGATCCAGAGGATGCGCGGAGTTCGGGCGGTCATGCGTTCAGGTATGCCCGCCTGGCCGGGGGGTATAACCGAGCCCATGGAAGCGCTGCAGGCCTTCCTGGCCCGAGCCCTGCAGGCGATCGCCGCGAATCCGGCGCTGGTCTGGGGCCTGGTCCTGGCCAGCATCGGCCTGGCCGTGATCGCCCGGACGATGACTGCGCTGGCCCGGCAGTTCCGCACATGTCCGGGTTGCCGCCGGTCGGTGCCGGTGGCCGACGATACCTGCCGCTACTGCCGGGCGGGGCTAGCCGGCTAGCGGAGGGCCGCGAGCACCTCGTCCAGCACCTGGGCGTTGCGCAGGATGCTCGTGTGGGACAGGCCCCAGTGCGGCAGGTTCTTCGCGCCGGCCAGGATGGCGCTGTTCTGCGGCACGACGGTCTGGTCGGTCAAGGAGTAGATCGACGTCGTGGGCACCAGAGGCTGACCAAACGAGTCGAGCAACGCCAGGAGGTCGCTGCCCGGCCGGAGGTCGATCTTGGCCTCGCCGTGGGCCAGGCCGCCCCAGATCGTGCCGTGGTGCGGGCTCGCGATGGTAACCAGCCGATCCACCTTCCTGGCCCCCCACATCATGTGCAGGTAGTACCGCGAGTCCAGGCCGCCCATGCTGTGGCACACCAGGGAGAGCTTCTGCGCCCCGGTCCTGGCCAGCACGTCGTCGATGGCCTGCGCCATGCCGCGAGCGGTGTCGGCCACGCGGGCGTCGGCCGGTCGCAGGTCGACCGACCAGGCGGCGTAGCCCCGCGTGGCCAGGTTCTCGGCGAGGTAGGCCATTTCCTTGGCCTCGCCCGCCCAGCCGTGGACCAGCAGAACAGGTCGGCCCTTCTTGCCCACTTCCCAGAGCTTGTGGGTGACCACCTGGGAGCGGGCAGTGGCACCGGCCAGGGCGGCCGGCACCGTGGCCGGACCGGACAGGGGCGCGGCAGCCGCCGCGGCGGCCGGCGGCGCCGTCACCGCGTGCCCCGGATTCATCGCCGTGGCGCCGCAGCCGAACGTGGCGGCCACCAGGGCGGCCGCGGCCAGGACTCGGAGGTTCACGCTGCGCCTATTTCAGGTAGATCGGGTTGGTCAGGGCCGAGAGGGACCACCACTTGCCCGGGTGCTTCTTGAGTTCGGCCCGCACATAGTCTGCCACACCGGGCACGCCGACGGCGTCGAACTTGACGACCGCGTCTTGCGAATCGACCTTGATCGCGCCGAGGCGCCCGGCCTTGCCGAAGAGTTCGACCGTGAGCCCCTTGGCGCCCACGACGCGGACCCGCATCGGCACGGGGCCGGCTTGCGAGACCGCGACCTCGTCACCCTGGATGAACGTCCAGGAGCCGTCGCGAGCCGGGTCGGCCTCGAGGATCATCCGGGGAGAGCGCGAATGCGCCACGATCGAGACGTGGCCCTTCTTCAGGCCCTCCAGGACGGCTTCCGGCGAGCGGTCGCGGGCGAAGATCAGGTTGGATCCGCGGGAGGGATCGTCGTAGACCTGGCCGTGGGAATCCGAGCCGCCGACGGCGGTCACCCGCCGCCCCTTGGCCAGGTGGGCGTCCCACCAGGTCTTGGCGTCGTTGTTTGGCATGATCGGGTTGACCAGCGCCCACCAGCCGTTCCAGATCTCGACGGCGTCCACTTCCGGTTGCAGCGTGGGATTGAGCCAGGCGTTGCCCTTGTTGAAGGGATGGTTGGCGATCACGTAGGCCTTGCGGCCCTTGGCCAGGGCGAGCATCTGCTCGAGCGACGCGTAGGTCGGGAGCGGATCGTTGCCTTCCAGGCCGATCAGCGCGGCGTGGCCCACCACGGTCTCGCCCTTCTCCCGCCAGGCGCCGAACTCCATGCCCTTGACCATCACGACCGGGGCGCTCTTGAACTCCTCGGTCTCGGCGCCCCGCATCGAGTTGTGGTCGGTCAGGATCATCCCGTCCAGGCCCTTGTCCTTGACCCGGGCGATCAGTTCGGCGAGGGTCTGCTTGCCGTCGGTGACCGAAAACTTGGTGTGGAGGTGGTTGCCGACCAGGAGCCACTCGCCCTGGCGGCCGGCCGTCGGGGCGATCCTGGGGATCACGGCCACGGGGGCGGCGTCGTCGAGCCGATCGGCGGCCTTGAGATCGAGCGTGGCATGGTCGTCGTGGTGCGCCACCAGGGGCATCCGCACCCCGGCGCCCGCCGGCCCTCCGCATGCGCAGAGGGCCAGGACCGCAACCGCACTTACGATTTTCTTGACCATCACTTAACCCCTATTTAATAGTATAGGGAGTTCTCCCGCCTGCCTGACTGTGCTAACGTAAAGTTAACCGAATGTTTACACGGTTTGGTCGGAGAACCCGCGACAAGGAAACCAGCGGCTCGAAGACGAGCCCGGAACCGAGGACGGAAAGCAAGAGCGTGGCGACTCGTTCTATCAAGGCAACGGCCATGGCAGCGGCCGCGGGCCTGATGCTGGCAACTTCGCTGGCTTGCGGGAAGCCACCCGCGAGCCCCGACACCACCCCGTCCAAGAAGGTCATGCAGGAGCCACGCGGCGGCGTCTCCCAGTTCCACACCCGCAACGTCATGTACCGGGTGGATCAGGACATCGTGGTCGAGATGCCCAACATGAATGCCGACATCCACGTCTTCGAGCCCAACCAGCCGTTCATCCCCGCCAACGTCGACGATTTCATGGTGCAGATCCACACGGCCGAGCTCACCATTGACGAGAAGTCGATGGCGAACCTGATGAACAAGTACGTGTTCAACTATCCGGATTCGCCGCTCACCAACATCGAGATCACGGCGGCTGGCGGCAAGATCCGGCAGTCGGCCCGCATCAAGAAGTTCGGCCTCACGCTCAAGTGCGATCTCGAGGGTTCGCTGCGGCCCAACGGCAAGGGCCAACTGGTCCTGCAGCCCGACTCGATCAAGTCCAACGGCATCCCGGTCAAGGGCCTCTTCGACCTGCTCGGCGTGGAACTCACCAAGCTGATCAACAGCAACGAAGAGCGCGGCGTGAAAATCGACGGCAACAACATCGTGCTCTTCCCCGACCGGATGATGCCGCCGCCGTCGCTGCGGGGCTTCTGCACCGGCGCCGAGATCACCCAGGGCAAGATCAAGATGATCTTCGACGACGGCGTGCGCCGCGAGATGGCCGGCCCGCTGCCCGAACCGAGCGCCAAGAACTACATCCTGATGTGGGGCGGCAACATCCTGATCAACAACAACCTGGCCCTCAACGCCAAGTTCCAGATGCTCGACGACACGCCCGAGGACCCCATGTACTACTACATGCCGGTCTACCGGGAGCAGCTAGAGGCGGGCCTCACGGTCGCCACCACCCAGGGCGAGATGATCGCGTACCTCTCCGACGTGCACGGCACCCGCGTCGAGGGCCCGAGCCGCTACAAGCCCAAGCTGCCGCTGCGCTGAGCGACGGCTACCGCCTCGACGCGACTGCCTTCCTTCAATCATTCGTCCGGCAGGTCGACGCCGCATGGCGACGCCGCGTCGCCCCCCGCACACGGTGCGAACGGCCTTGCCTGGCCAATGCCGAATCTATCGAAGATCCCATATCCCATTGGTTGTCGAGGAACTTCGGCCAAGGGAGCGCCTCACAATGCAGGAAACACTCCTGTCCCGGTCAAGGTCCATAGTTGCGTTGGAGAGCCATCCGACTGTTTGCAAAGGTCTTTCTAATTGTTAAGAAATAGGCTGTAGAGCTCAAGGCACCTCCTCAAGGGAGAGAACTGTCCCGACTGGCGCTTGGCTTTCCAGGAACTGTACGGGGAGGCCCCTCACTCGAAATAGGACCCCATCAGACCGTACTAGGTATGGAAACCCAACGTCTTTGCACCGCCAGAAGAAAGAGAACATTCCACCCTTCAGAGACTTGGCCGGTGCAATGATTCTCTCCCAAAGCCGACCGTCCATGATTGTACTTGAAGAGACTAAGCCACGGCGTGAGACATATGCCAAGAGGGCTATCCATCTTAGTGCGGTCCACCGACATCCTCGCCAACACGCCATGGCCGGACCTGCGCCGACGCCGTTGTAGCGAGGGATTGCGCCCGTGCCGGGCTCCCACCAGTAGGCTTTGGCGGCTGCGCCTTCGGGGATGGGT
>Ga0194120_10011669_pt1 | contig 10491 bp, 9 predicted proteins | sample TA2MahCa65mmetaG_FD_148642 | JGI IMG/M metagenome (GOLD analysis project Ga0194120, IMG submission 148642) | Freshwater microbial communities from Lake Tanganyika, Tanzania - TA2015019 Mahale Deep Cast 65m | ecosystem: Environmental > Aquatic > Freshwater > Lake | place: Tanzania: Lake... | reverse complement strand
GCCGCCGTGGACGGCGAGTTCGAAGGTAATTACGCGGTCTATCTCAAATGTGGAACGGTGGCCCGGTTGTTGAGCGAAGACCCCGAATGGAACACTCGTCGACCGTGCCCGTGACGACAAGGATATCGTCCGGTTCCATGCCGTTTTGCGGGACGAGGGGCCGGAGGCGATGCTGGCCGCCGTGGACGGCGAGTTCGAAGGTAATTACGCGGTCTATCTCAAATGTGGAACGGTGGCCCGGTTGTTGAGCGAAGACCCCGAATGGAACGGCAAAATCGGGTTGTTGTGCGATCAATTCGAACGTGGGCCCAATGGCCGAGCCCTGCCTTTTCTCGACGATGCCCTGGCGGAAATCCTGGACGGCGGCAGCGCCGTGCAGGCGCTGATGGGAAGCCAAGCCGACCTGGGTTCGGCCTTGCGCAACATGACCCTCCTTAGCTACGGGGCGTGTTCTCACAAGGGTGGGCGCAATTCGGTCCTGCCGCGATTAAACCAAGTGATGGCCCGTGTGCCCCCGAACCGGTCCCGGCAGACGTTGGCCGGACGGGTCGAGCGGGCGCTCAAGAGCGTCGCGCCGCTTACGCGCGAAAATCCGAAGGTCGACAGCGAAATCTTTGTTAACCTGATCGGCATGTTGTGCGGTCCGGCAGGATTTCTGGGCGGCCCGGGCATGAGCGAGGCGGTGACGCAGCGCGCGCGGCTGTGCCTGGCCGGAGTCGATGGCGATTTGACGCCCGAGGAAACGCTCCGGAAAGTTCAGTCGCATCTGCCCAATCGCGCGGTGCGGCTCGGATACTTGCTCGACCTTGCCCACAGCCCATTCGGTCATAAGAATATGGCCACGGTCTTGAAGTCCCTGGTGGATTTATTGGGGGAATTGCCGGACTTGGCCGCCTTGATGCCGTCCGGGGCCTCCCCCGACCAGCAAAGGGCGATCATTGGCGATCTTCGTCGTCGCATGGAGGGCGAGGCCATGCCGGCGGATATCCGCGACATGATCGCGCGGCGGTTGGAGCGCCTGATGACCGGAGAGAAAGTCATGGCCGAGGAGGCCGGAATATCCTTGGCCGCCACGCCGCCGCCGGCGAGACCGGCGGGGCCGCAAATGGTTCGCATCGACGACCAAGATTTGCCCCGGCGCGATTTGGCGATTGGCGAGATTTTGTTTCGTCAGGGCGACCCCGGCGACGAAGCCTATCTGGTCGTTTCAGGGGAGATCGACATTTTCGTCGGCAACGAGGACAAGGAGCGGATCATTTCGACCGTGCGGCGCGGGGATATCATCGGCGAAATGGCGGTTCTGACACACCAGCCGCGCCAAGCGACGGCGCGCGCAAAAACCAAGGCGACGCTGATTGCCGTTCCGGCCGAGGCGTTTCGGGCGCGGCTTGATCGCCTGGCGGGACAGGATCGTGTCCTGCGTCGCCTGATCGACGTGTTCGCGGAGCGGTTAAGGGTGGGGATCGGCTAGCATCAGGGAATCCGGCGTTGATGGCCGCCGGAATCACTTCGATTTCATGACATAGACGCCGTCCCATTTTTCCGGCGGCTCGGCCTTCAAGTGTTCGCAGCGTTCGATATAGATATTCGACAACTCGTCGCCGGGGTTGGCCTTCAGCGCCTCGCGGAAGCCGCCGATCGCCCGGTCCCAGTCGCCGGCGCGGTAGTGTTGGATGCCGGCGCGGAACTGGTTGATGCAGTCCATGACGTTCGGAAAGCTCTGGTCGGTGTGGTAGTCGAGGATTTCGTGGACCCCGACCGGCTTGGTCTTGCCCTTGACCACGACCAGGTCGACCTCGCGCGTGTGATAGGTGCCCTTCAGCTTCTTGATCGTATTCTCGCTGGCCAGGATGTGGGCGGCGTACTGCTTGCAGGCGCTTTCCAGTCGCGCGGCCAGGTTCACGCCGTCGCCGATGACGGTGTAGTCCATGCGCTTGGGCGAGCCGATGTTGCCCGACACGACCTCGCCGGTGTTCAGGCCGATGCCCATGTCGATGGTCAGCATGCCCTTGGCGGCGCGGTCGGCGTTCCAGGTGTTCATGTCGCGCATCATGGCGATCGCGGCGCGAACGGCGCGGTCCTCGTCGTCGTCGTGGGGCACCGGCAGGCCGAATTCGGCCATGATCGCGTCGCCGATGAACTTGTCCAGCATGCCGCCCTCGCGGCTGATGCAATCGACCATCAACGTGAAATATTCGTTGAGGACCGAAACGATACCCTGCGGGCCGAGGTTTTCCGACAGCGTGGTGAAGCCGCGCACGTCGGAAAACAGCATGGTCGCGTTCACGCTGCGGCCGCCCAGGGCCTCGGCGCCGCTGGCCAGCAACTGGTCGGCCAAGCCCGGATCCATGTAGCGGGCCATGGTCGATTTCATCCGCTTTTCCGAGCTGATGTCTTCGATCATGACCATCGAGCCGAGCTTCTTGCCCTCGGCGCTGGTCAGGGGCTGGACGTTGATGTTGACCGAGCTTTTTTCCCCGCCGCAGGCAAGTTCGGCGTCCATGGCGGTCTCGGGCGTTTCGGTTTCCTCGACCTTCTGGATTTTCTCGATCAGCCAGGCATTGTCGCCGGCGAAAAAATCCTTGGCCGCTTTGCCGACGATATCCTTCGCGGGCATCTTGAAGATACGCGCGCCGGCGGTATTGCAGGTGGCGATCTTGCCGTCTTCGTTCATCGTGAGCACGCCGTTGGACATGCTTTGCAGCATGGCCTCGTTGTAGTTCTTCATGTTCTGGACGTCGGCGAACAGCTTGGCGTTCTCCAGGCCGATCGAGATTTGCGCGGTAAAGGCGCGCAGGCGTTGCTCGTCTTCGTTGGTGAAGGGGCCGCCCTTCTTGTTCAAGACCTGGGTGACGCCGATGACCTTGCCCTGCTTGTTGACGACCGGTACGCACAGGATCGAGCGAGTGAAGAACCCGGTTTTCTTGTCGAACGTCGGATTGAAGCGCAAATCGGCGTAGGCGTGCGGGATATTCACGGTCTTGCCGCTGGTGAAGACGGCGCCGGCGATGCCTAGGTGGTTGGGCAGGCGGATTTGCGTGGCCCCCAGGCCCTCGCCTACCTGCGACCACAATTGGTTCGTCTTTTCGTCGTTGAGGAACAGGGTCGAGCGTTCGGCGTGCAGCATCTTGGTCGCCTCGCCCATGACCTTCTTCAGCAGCGAGCCAAGATCGATTTCCGAGGTGACGTCGGCGACGACGTCCAGAAACTCCATCTCCTTTTCCCGGTTCTTCTTCATCTTCTCGATGAACTGGGAACTTTGCAGGGCGACGGTCGCCTGCATGGTCATGGACTCGAGAACGCGCAGGTCATCCTCGCGGAATGCGCCGTCTTTCTTGTTCAGGCATTGGGCAACCCCGATGATCTCGCCCTTCACCGTCCTGACCGGAACGCCGATGATGTTGCGGGTGGTGAAGCCGGTTTGCTGGTCGACCTGGCGGTTGAAGCGCGGGTCGTTGTAGGGATCGTCGACGGTCAGGCTTTCGCCGGTCTGGAAGACGTGGCCGGCGATGCCCTGGTTGTTCAGAAAGCGGATCTCGCGGCGGAAATTGCCCTGGGCGAAGCGGGAATAAAGCTCGCCGGTCTGGGAATCGTTGAGGAACAGCGTGGCGCGCTCGGCGCCCACCTCCCATGCGGTCATTTCCATGACCGTTGCGATGATTTCGTCCAGGGAATCGATCGCGGCGACCCGGCGCGACAAGGCCAGCAGCATTTCCGCCTGCTGCAGGCGCTTGATCTCGTCGCCGGCCAACCCGTCGGCGGGCTTCGCGGGCGCGGCCTTGGTCTCGGTCATCGCCGCCTGGGCGGCGGAAGGGCGGGGGCGCTTGGTTGTTTCGGGTGCAGGCATGCGAGGCTTCCGGTGGCTGAGGCTTCTTCTTAGTGCGGTTTTCCGGTTGTTTCCAGCACCTGACGCAGTTCCTGGATGGTTCCTTGCAGGTGCTTGTGTTCATCGCGGGATTCGCGTTGAAACTGGGAAATCTCCTGTTCGTGTTCGTGGCGGAGAGCGTCGAGCTGGTCACGCAGCGCCTGCGCGGTTGCCTTCAATTGGGCGATTTCGTCGGCGTTGGCGCGCACGACGTCCTGGACCGCTTCATCCTTGGCGGCGCGGACCGCCTCGATCTGATCGCGCATCGAAGCAACGGTCGCCTTCAATTGCACGATTTCGTCGTTGGCGCCGGCCACGGCGGATTGTACCGCCTGCTCGCGGCTGTAACGCTCGGCCTCCAGCGATTCGCGCAGCGCCGCGATGGTGCCCTTCAAGTGGCGTATTTCGGTTTGGGCAAGATGAACCGCGTCGGCCGGACTTTCGTCCGCGGCCTTAGCCCCATCATTTTTCCGGCTGTTGTTTTTGCCGGTGTCCTGTCGGCTCATGGCGAACGGATTCCCCTCCCCGCGCGAAGCCTGGGTTCGTCCCGGTCGTTTTGTCCTTGCGGGCATTGAGAATAGCCGGTCCGGAGCCGCTTCGCTATACGCCTGGAGGCGGGCGAAAACCGCTGAATTCATTGAAAATACACAAGTTTTACCACTGCCGGCAAAGGGCGCGTTCGGCGGCATAGGCCTTGGGGGTATCCAGCGCGGCGTTTTCCCGCTCCACCTCGCGGCTCATGTTCTGGAATTCGACGGAAAGATCGTCTTGCAGGAGTTTGCGCAGCCGCTCGGCGCCATCCTGGGGCGAGGACGCGCGCACCGGCCTGATGGCGCCGGCCAGGGCGTTCAGGCGCTGCTCAATCAGGGGGGCATAGCGTTCGACGGCGTCCCGGTAGATGGCGACGTGCCTGCTTTCATGGTCGCGGATCACGCCGTGGGCGCAGCTTCCCGGTGCATACTCGCGGGCGATATAGGCATCGGTGCGTTGGATGCCGAAGGTGACGGTGGCCTTGGCCAGGTTTGCGCAGTACGCGGTGGATTTTTCATTACTTCCGCGGCCGAGTTTCAGCGGCAGCGCGGCGATGCTGACGTCGACCCCCAGGATGTAGCTGTTGATGGTCAGGCCGACCGATTGCCAGCCGTGCCCGCCAACGTCGGCCACCTTGGCGCCGGATCTAGCGCGCAGAATTCGGATTTGGTCGCGGTTCTTGTCGTTGTGCCAGGCGACTTGCGCGGCTTCGACTCTGAATGTGACTTCGGGGGGCGCGGCGAAGTTGATCGCGCGGCAATCCTCGGCGAAGGCGGGACGCGCTACGATCAAAATGCACAACACAAGAATGGCGCGTCGGCCGCTCGGGCGGAAGAAAACAGAAGAAAAAGGAATATTCATGGTTGCCGCGCCGTCTGGGGTCTTTTTTGCGAGGTTCGCGATTGCAGGGGATTATAACGGGGGACGGCGTGCTATGCTCTAGCTCTTGTTCGGCGCGCCGGGGCCCGTAAGATAACCGGGCATGCGCCAATAAAATCCAGCCGAGGGAGGAAGGACATGAGCGGCCAGGACATCACCCTGAAAGCCAGGGACGGCGGAAGCTTCACGGGCTATCTCGCCAAGCCGCCTGCCGGACATGGGCCCGGCGTGGTGGTCATCCAGGAAATCTTCGGCGTCAACGCGGTGATGCGCGGCATCACCGACATGTTGGCCGGGGCGGGATACATGGCGCTTTGTCCCGACTTGTTCTGGCGGCAGGAGCCGGGCATCCAGTTGACCGACAAGACCGACGCCGAATGGGCGCGTGCCTTCGAACTGTTCAAGGGATTTAACCTGGATAAAGGCGTCGCCGATCTGGACGCGACGATCGAGACGTTGCGCAAGACGCCCGGGTGCACCGGCAAGGTGGGGACGGTCGGGTTCTGCCTGGGCGGGCGGCTGGCGTACCTGACGGCGACCCGGACCAAGACGGATGCCGCCGTCAGCTATTACGGCGTTTATTTGACCGAACATCTGAACGAGGTCATCCGCTGTCCGCTGATGCTGCATATCGCGGGCGGGGACGAATATGTCTCGCCCGAGGCGCAAAAGCAGATCGTGGCCGCGCTCGGCAAGAATTCCAAAGTGACGGTTCACCAGTATCCCGGCCTGGGGCACGCCTTCGCCCGCGCCGGCGGCAAACACTGGGACGCCGACGGAGCGAGAACGGCGAATGCCCGCACCGCCGCGTTCTTCAAGAAACACATCGGGTAGGGCGATGCGGCTTGGACGCGCGGGATCGGTCGCTTTATTGTTGAGCGCGGCGGCGTTTGCCGCCGCGGCCGAGGACATATCCGGCCGCGGCCGGGTTGTGGATTCCAATACCATCGAGATCGGCGGCCGGCGGGTGCGCCTGATAGGCGTGGATGCGCCCGATCTGGCCCAGACATGCCCGACACGGAAGGGCGAATATTACCCTTGCGGCCAAGTGGCGGCACAAACCCTGGCAGCGTTGGTCAAGGATGGCTCCCTGTCGTGCAAGGGCGACCGGACCGACGCCGCCGGGCGGCTGGTGGCGCGTTGCGACATTCGCGGCTTCGACGTGGGCGAGCAGTATGTCCTGACCGGGCGTGCCTTTGCCGACCCCGAAACCGGCGAACGCTACCGCCGCGCCGAAGCAAAGGCCGAAAGCATGCGCGAAGGCATGTGGCGCGGCGAATTCCAGAAACCCTGGGACTGGCGCAAGGCCAAGGGCGGCGCGGCGGGGAACTGATGCGAGGGTTTTGCGTCCCGTTCGCGCTGCTGTTTCTGCTGGCGCTGGGCGCGTTCGCGCTGTCAGCGACCGTTGCGGCGGCGCCGCGCGCGGAATTGTGGGCGCGCTGGACGGCGCACGATCCTGCCGCGACCCGGAGCATCGATCATTCCGACTGGGACGCCTTGCTCGCGCGTTACAATAGCGCCGCCGCCGACGGCAGCCGCAGATTCGATTACGCCGCCGTCGCGGCGGAGGACCGCCGCCGACTCGATGTCTACGTCGAGCGCCTGGCTGCGGCCCCGGTCGCCACCCTCGGCCGCGACCAGCAGCGGGCGTTCTGGATCAATCTCTACAATGCGCTCACGGTGCGCACGGTGCTCGATCGTTGGCCGGTCGCGAGCGTCCGCGAGATTTCCATCTCGCCCGGCCTGTTCAGCGTCGGCCCCTGGGGCAAGAAGCTGATCGCCGTCGAGGGCGAGTCTTTGAGCCTCGATGACATCGAGCATCGCATCCTGCGCCCGATCTGGAAGGACGCCCGCGTCCATTACGCGCTCAATTGCGCCGCCGTCGGCTGTCCCGACCTGCAGCCGGTCGCCTTCACCGCCGCCAACACCGAGATGTTGCTGGAGCGCGCGGCGGGCACGTTCGTCAATCATCCGCGCGGAGCCCGTATCGAGAGCGGCGGCAAACTGCGCGTATCGTCGATTTACGTCTGGTTTCGCGACGATTTCGGCGATGGTTCCGACGCCGCCGTCATCGCGCACCTCGCCCGCTACGCCGAAGCCGACCTGAAAGCCCGGCTGGCCGGCGCCCTACGCATCGACGATCACGGCTATGACTGGGCGATCAACGCGCCCCTCAAGTAATTCCCGGTAAGAGCTTCCGGCTCCTTTGGGCCATTAGGGGATTTCCGGGGGGCGGGCAAAAAGAAAACCCCACCGTCCCGGCCAGGACGGTGGGGTTTTCGCTTTCAATTGGCTCCGGCGGCAGGACTCGAACCTGCGACCCAGCGGTTAACAGCCGCTTGCTCTACCGACTGAGCTACGCCGGAATAAACCTGTGGAGGCGCGGGCCGGAATCGAACCGGCATTCAAGGATTTGCAATCCTCTGCATCACCACTCTGCCACCGCGCCCCGGCGGCGCAAGCCGCCGACCCCACCTGGCGCGGCGCGGGCCGCCCCATCCGAAGTCTCGGGCGCGTATCCTAGCCTGCGCGAGGGTGGGGACCATAGACAGCAGCCCCCCCGCCGTCAAGGCAGGGGGCCGCCTCTAGGCCGACTTGGCGCCCATCCTGGACACAGGCCTATTTTTCCCCGGAAAGTGGGCTTTTGGGGCATAACGTCCCTTGCGCCGGCGTTGAGTTTCCTCCCCCATCCCGATAGCCTAGGACCAACGGGCGGAAGGAAGGGCCATACCGTGGATTTCGCCAAACAGCGCCACAACATGATCGAGGGTCAGATCCGGACCAATCGGGTCACGGACGAACGCATCCTTGTGGCGATGCAGTCCGTGGCGCGGGAATTGTTCGTGCCCAAGAACCGCCGCGCCCTGGCCTATGCCGACGAAGCCGTCGAAATCGCGTCCGGCCGGTTCCTGATGGAACCGATGCTGGCCGCCCGCCTAGTCCAGGCCGCCCAGGTGCAGCCAACCGATGCGGTCCTGCTGATCGGCTGCGGCACGGGGTATCTTGCCGCGATCCTCTCAAAGCTCGCGTCCGCTGTCGTCGCGGTCGAAAGCGATCGCGGGCTTGCCGCCGAAGCGGGCAAGACCTTGGCCGAAATCGGCGTCGATACCGTGGCGCTGATCGAGGGGCCTCTTGCCGACGGATATTCCCATCAGGCGCCCTACGACGCGATTGTGGTCGACGGCGCGGTGGATTCCGTCCCGCCGGCGCTGATCGCGCAACTTGCGGAAGGCGGGCGACTGGTCGCCGTCGTTGCCGCCGCGGGCGCAGGGCCTGTTCGCATGGGCAAGGGGGTCAGGCTGACCCGCGTGGGCGACGTCATCGCCCGGGCCGAGATTTTCGAAGGCGGCACGCCGTTGTTGCCCGGCTTCGCCCGGCCGCCCGTTTTCGCTTTCTGACGGGTTGTTTCTCGGCTCCTGCCAGTGAGCAGGTCTTGGCTCCCCCGATTCGCGGCAATTTCAGGCCGCTTTCTCAGGACCGGCGGCACGAGAATCCGTAACTATTTGAAAAGCAACGGTTTTGTCTGCTATTGACCAAAACCGATGAATTCTGGTCTTTTCATTAACCAAGATGAACGATGATATTTACCACGGATCCACAATAGGTTGTGGTGTCCGGGTTTGTTTGTTTGGGTAGAAGGCTGTTACAAGGGCACATCCCAAGGTGAAACCGGGCATATCCCCGATCGCGTTTGGAGTTGTTCTGGTCCTGGCGAATTCGTCGCCAGGGCGCGCCCAATCCGTCGAGGACGTTCTGGTGCAAGCCTATCAAAACAATCCCCAATTGCTGGCCCAGCGTGCGCGGGTCCGCGCGACCGACGAACAGGTGCCTCAGGCGCTGGCGGGCTGGCGTCCAACCGTGGACCTGACCGCCGATGGAGGCGCCAGCCGGTATCAAACGACGGTAGTGTCGGCGGCGGGCAAGCTGCAGCACCGTGAACCGAAAGGCACCAAGATCGAGATGAGCCAGCCTCTGTACAACGGCGGGCGAACGGTGGCGGCCACGTCGGAGGCCAGGAACAACATCCAAGCGGAGCGTGCGCGGCTGGCCACGACCGAACAGAAGGTCATGCTGGATGCGGCGGTTGCCTATCTCGACGTTTACCGCGACATGGCGGTGTTGGACTTGAACACGAACAACGAGCAGGTTCTGCGCCGCCAGCTGGATGCCGCCCGCGACCGGTTCCAGGTGGGCGAAATCACCCGGACCGACGTCTTTCAAGCGGAAGCGCGCCTGGCCAAGGCTTCGGCCGACCGCATTAAATCCGAGGGCGATCTGGAAACTTCCCGCGCGGGTTTCGTGAAGGTGGTCGGCGCGGCCCCCCCGGCCAAGCCGGCGCTGCCCGTCTCGCCCGATCGCTTGCCGGACAGCAAGGGCGGCGCCATCAACGAGGCCATGACGGGTAATCCCGCCGTGGCCGCCGCCGAGTTCGACCGGAAAGCGGCCCTCGACAAGGTTTCCGGAACGACGGGCGAATTGCTGCCGACGGTGAAGGCCGTTGCGTCGGCCGGCCGCGATCTGGAGTCAGTCAGCGAAGTTTCGCGAATCTCGAATTTGGAAGCGAAGCTCAAGTTCTCGATGCCCCTTTACGAGGGTGGGGCGACTTACGCCCGTGTCCGGGCGGCCAAGCAGGTAGCCGCCGAGCGCCAAAACCTGGTGGACAAGGAGCGCAGAGACGCCGTCCAGGCCGCCAGTCGGGCCTGGGAGACCCTGTCGACCGCCCGGGCCCGGGTCGATTCGTTCGATTCGCAGATCAAGGCGGCGACGGTGGCCTTGGATGGGGTCCAGCGCGAGGCGGCGGCGGGGTCGCGCACCGTGCTCGATGTGCTCAATGCGGAACAGGAACTTCTGGATGCCAAAGTCAACCATGTCCGCGCGCAACGCGACGAATTGGCCGCGGGTTTCGAGTTGAAATCGGCCATCGGTCAGCTGAGCGCCCGGCACCTCGGCCTTAAGGTGGACTACTACGACCCCGACGATCATTACAACGAATCGAAGGGAAAATGGTTCGGGACCTCGGGCAAGGGTGGCGTCGAATGACGGCATGGGGTAAAAGAGGGGTCAAGGGAGGGGGCGGACGTTCTTTGCCTCGTCCGGCCAGGGTGATTTTTTGAGCGAACAGACGGGACAAGCCGGCCAAGAACCTTCGATGGAGGACATTCTCGCCTCCATTCGTCGGATTTTGTCCGATGACGAGCAGGCTGCCCCGGCGCCTG
>Ga0194120_10011665_pt1 | contig 10494 bp, 12 predicted proteins | sample TA2MahCa65mmetaG_FD_148642 | JGI IMG/M metagenome (GOLD analysis project Ga0194120, IMG submission 148642) | Freshwater microbial communities from Lake Tanganyika, Tanzania - TA2015019 Mahale Deep Cast 65m | ecosystem: Environmental > Aquatic > Freshwater > Lake | place: Tanzania: Lake... | reverse complement strand
CGTGGGCGATGGCGAAGCAGAGGCATGCGACCGACGAGCTGTTCATCATCGGCTGTACATTCTCTTTCCTAATAGGATCCTTTGCCCTCTTCGCACGGTTCGCTGACAACGACTAACCACCACCTATAACCACCACCTAACCAAGAGCCACGGACCACGCGCCGTGGATCAAGGGCCACGGCCAGGGAGCAACGTGCCCATGGCAATGTGCCCCGTGATACATGAACCGTGATCCATGAACCGTGAACCGTGGCCATTACCGCGTGCATAACGTGCATAAACAGCCGGTAGGTGAAAACCACAGTGTGTACGGTGTGTACGCAAAATGTGTACAGTGAAATATCCCGCAATAACAGGAACTTAACACTGTGTACGCTAAAAAATGGGGGGTCCACTTTCCCTAGAAAGTCGATGTGTTTTTTTAAGAGACATGCTCTTTTTTGCTTAACACATAAAAAAGAGCGTGCACAGTGTACACAACTGATAAATAAGGAACAATTGCTACACACAACAACTTTATTGCTATACACACCCCTGTTTCTGGAACACATTTTACCCTTGCTGGAACACACTACTGGTTATACATCCAGTAAAACACTAGCCACCGACCACAAGCCACGCTCCATGTTTCGCGTGTCGCGGTCAGTGGTTATTTATGCGCATAAACCTGCTCGCCCCTAGGCCACCCTCTACGATCGTCTCCACTGCGGCGCGCGCACCCTCCTCAGGGTTCAAGCGCAACAGCGGCACATCATCAAACACACACCGGTGCGCCCCGCTGCGATCCAGACACAGAGCGTCTCCTGCGCGGGTTTGGCGGTATCGATCAGCGTCAGATGCTCATCGCGCCATACTCATCGCGCCATAAGAGCTCGCCCGCGAGCGCGGCGACGAGCGTCGTTTTACCTGCACCAGGCGGCCCCATCACGGCGATGCTGCGACCCAGGCGGCTGTAATGTTTGCGGGGCGGCGGCCAGACGAGCCGCAGATGGCGGTGGGCTTTCATGAATCGCCCGCCGATTGGCCCTGGTCCCACCAGCGCTGGCGCCTGCACCGCGAGGACGATCCGAAACCTTGAGTGAGCGAGCGAACCCTGTCGTTACTTGTGGCGATTATCCTCATCGCAGACAATCCGCCTCGATGTCCAAGGCCGCTACGAACTGGCCCCCGGAAATCTCGGTGGTCATTCCCGTTTGCAACGAAGTCGACAACGTCGCGCCATTGGCCCGCGAGATCGTGGCGGCGCTGCAGGGCAAGTCCTTCGAGATTTTGTTTGTCGACGATGGCAGCACCGACGATACGGCTGGGGCCGTCCGCGACCTGCGCAGCAGCATTCCGCAGGTTCGGCTGCTGCGACACTCCTTTCGCAGCGGTCAAAGTGCTGCCGTGTCCTCGGGTGTACTGCATGCGCGCGCCGAATGGATCGCGACGCTAGACGGCGATGGGCAAAACGATCCGGCCGATATCCCCAAACTTTACGAGTCGAGGATCGTGGCCGACCTCGTCATGGGCAACCGGGTGACACGTCGCGACACTTGGTTGCGACGCGCGCAGTCGCGAGTGGCGAACAGTGCTCGCAGTTGGTTGCTCGGCGATGGTACGCCGGATACGGGCTGCGGCATCAAGGTGATGCATCGCGGGCAATTTCTCAAGCTGCCGCACTTCGATCACATGCATCGCTTCCTGCCGGCGCTGTTTCTGCGCGCCGGGGCGAGGGTGGTGTCGGTGCCGGTCGCCCATCGGCCACGTGAGCGTGGGACCTCCAAATACGGACTTTTCGATCGCCTCTGGGTAGGCATCGTCGATATCTTCGGCGTGATGTGGTTGCGCCGGCGCTTCCGACCGGGGTTGCAGGTCCGCGAGGACTGAAGCGCGATTCTGCGGCTTGCTGGTCATTTCTTCGGGGATAATTATGTGGAACGATACTTTGATCTGGGTCCTCTTCGGCTTCGTCGGGCAGACGCTATTCTCGATACGCTTCGTCGTGCAATGGATTGCGAGTGAGCGCATCAAGCGCAGCATCATTCCTCAGGCGTTCTGGTATTTCAGTCTCGCCGGCGGCGCGACGCTGCTCGCCTACGCGATTCACAAGCAAGACCCCGTGTTCATCGCCGGGCAGGGCTTCGGTCTCATTGTCTATTTGCGCAATTTATACCTGATCCGCACCGGATGGCAGCAGGCTGACGTTTGAGCGTCGACGCGCGCGCCACGCTCGTCGATCTCGGCTGGATCAGCCTGTGGTTCGTGTTGATTATTTTCGCGGGTTTTGGCCTGCGCGATCCTTGGCCCGCCGACGAACCCCGATTCGCGAGCGTTGCGCTCGATATGCTGCACAGCGGCAACTGGCTCATTCCGCATGCGGGCGGTGATCTCTATCAGGACAAGCCGCCGCTGCATTTCTGGTTGATGGCGATCGGCTATTGCTTGACCGGCTCGCTGCGGGCCGGATTTCTTATGCCCTCGATGCTGGCTTCGCTCGGTACGCTTTGGCTGGTATACGACTTATTGCGGCGACTTCACGGGCGAGAGGCCGCGCGACTCGCCGCCATCACGCTTGTCTGTTGCGTGCAGTACGTCATGACGACGCGCAGCGCGCAGATCGATGCCACGCTAATCTTCTTCTGTACGCTTGCGCTCTGGGCGCTGCTGCGCCATCTGCTGCTCGGGGCACCCGCCGTATTCGCGCTGCTCGGCGCGTTTGCGGCAGGGCTCGGTGTCATCGACAAAGCCGTGGGTTTTCTGGCGCTCGCGCTGCTGCCCCTTGCAGCGCTGCTCGCGCGACGATTCGGGACAACGGCGATCCCGCGCGCGACGTGGTGGCAGGTGCCCGTGGTGTTCGTGCTCACCATCATGCTTTGGCTGGTGCCGATGCTGCTTCATGTGGCGAGCGTGGGCAGTCCGGAACTCCTCGCTTATCGCGACGAGTTGCTTTTCAAGCAGACAGTAATGCGTTACACGCAGGCCTGGCACCACATTCGCCCTTGGCATTACTACTTGGTCGAGGTGATCCCTGCGCTGTGGTTACCGTTGAGTGCGCTGCTTTTTTGCCTAATGCCGCGCTGGCGAGATGACTGGCGCGAGCGGCGGATGGCGGTGTGGTTGCCGTTGCTCTGGGTCCTGCTCGTGATCGTGTTCTTCAGTCTGAATACGGGTAAGCGAGGTGTTTACGTGCTGCCGGCTTTGCCGGCGCTAGTCATGGCCGCGGCGCCGCATCTGCCGCAACTTTTCGCACGTCGATCGGTGCAGCGTCTGTCGCTGGCGCTTGCGCTGCTGCTGCTTGTGCCCGGGGTGTTGGTCGCCTCCGGATCGGTGCTCGGCGTAGGTGTTGTCAAAGAATTGATTGAGGGCAGCGAGCTGGTGTCACTGTTGCCGGTTTACGGGTTCGCGATCGCTGCTACGGCCGCGTGGCTCGTGGCGCTGCGTTGGCGGCCACTTTTGGCTTGGCCGTTGGTGCTGGCCTGTCTTACGGTGAGCTGGGGCGTCGGCATTGCGCCGCAGATTAATGGCGAGCGCTCGGCCTCGACTTTCGTACGGCAGATGCTGGCGCAGGTTCCGCGCGAGGCTGAACTTGGCTTGCTCGCTTACCGCGAGCAGTACTTGCTCTATCTCGATCGCGACGTCGTGAATTTCGGACACGCCCGCTGGCGTGAGGGTGACGCGGAGGCGTTCGATGCGGCACGCTGGCTCGCCGGAGACAGCAAGCGCATTCTGTTGGTCGCGGAGCGTCATCTCGATCGCTGCTTCGCTGTCAATCCGCGTCAGCGTGTGGGCGAATCGAGTGATGAGCAATGGTTTTTGGTCACAGGAATTCCTGCAAGCGATTGCATCGCTCGCGGTAACGCCAACACAGTAATCAGGTATCAGCCTCCCCTCAGGGTGCTGGACTGAGGCGGCGCGGCGATCCCGGACGGGGACCGCCGCGCGCCCGTTGGATCAGAATGGCAGACCGTGCGCGGAACCGACCATGATCGCGAGCGTGTCGCGACGGTGGATCATTTATTGAGGCGATGGGAGTTATTGAATACACGCCCAACACGAGGGAGTTTTCATGGCACGGGCCAAGATCACCTACGCTGCACCCAAGTGGCGCGATCCGATCACGGATCTGCAGGTCATCCTGTTTTGCCCACTGGTGGATGATCTGGTCGAGGCCTCGAACAGTCGATCTGCGCCCTCGCCCTCGATGCCGGAATACGAGCGATTCCTGCTCGGCACTGAGGCCTGCGGCTTCGTGTGCTGCGATCTGACGGCGGATACTGCAGTGCTTGCTTCGGCCGAGATCGCGGGCTGGGTGGAGAAGGCCAAGTTCAAGGATCTACGCCTGTACGTTCATTTGTTCGAGCCGAACGACGATTTCAGAAGAGCCCTTCCGGAAAGATGAGCCCGCTATACACGGCACTCAAACATGGCGTCCTCGTCCGGATGTGCAGTCGGTTGCGTAATGAGCAGGACTGGCGCGGGCTGTAGCACACGAGCGGAGTCGATGTGAGCAGGACATCTATTGGTCATGATCTCAAGGGCGCCCGCCGGAGACACCGGAACGAGTTCGTATTTTCCACAGAGTTTTTCGTAGGTTTTACGGCAGGGCTTGCGGTGGCAGTCGGCGTTTATCTTTGGCAGCAACAAACAATCAATGCGATACAGGTCGGAGTGATCGGAACGACTAAGGCACCTAGCCCCTCTGCATCGGTAATTGAGCCAGAGACCTCCGAAGAAGCCGATCCCGATTTCGATTTCCCCCGAGTGCTACCCACTAGAGAAGTCGTAATTGTTGAGAAAAGTTCAAACACGGACGCCGCCCCGTTGCCGAGCTCACCGATCCTACGTCCTGGGGCCTATGTGCTGCACTTTGGAATGTTTAAAGATGAAGCCCGGGCGGAGCAACTTAGCGTCAAACTGCTGCGGCTTGGTATACGGTCAGAGATACAACGGCTTACCGTCGATAACCTAGAGCACTACCGCGTCCGCCTAGGGCCCCTCAGCGATCTTGCGGAGCTCAACCGTGTTCGAGCCCTACTCAATCGATCGGACATTGAGACTGAGGTAATCAGGGTGGGTGAATAGGTGTCGCAAATTACCATGCAAATGCCGACTGATGACGGCCATAACGGTCAGTACCGAATTGTCACTACCCCTGGCAGACTGGGGCCGTGAGGTACTGGTGGGTTAATCAAAACCAAACCTACTGCCATGAAGTTAATGGCGGCTATCTCTGGTCGCCAAAAAGAAAAGCGAATGGCGACCGGAACCCCTTTTATGAATTCATGGTGCAGGCGGTGTGAAAGTGAAATGTTCAGGAACGACTACTTATAGTTCTTCGTTTCCAAGCGCTTTTTGCTTATAGTTCTGACGGCAACTAGCTTGCGAGTGATTTATTTATCGGTGTCGTAGTGCCGTACGTGTAACGTATTCAATCCGATAACAAGTTGCCAGTGCACAACCCGACACGACGCCCATTTTCGCACAATGAGTATCCTGCAAGAAAATTCCAAAATCGTGCATCGAGGAATGATCGGCAAACCAAGTAAAAGCGCGGGCCGGAGGGATCACTGTCGAGAGTGCTTATAAACAGGAACCGGTTGAAGATTAAAAGATTCGCGAGATCTGAGAGCAAACTTGGCTATATGTATGCGCTCGTAGCTACTTGCGTGGCGCGAAAGGGGGCTGGCATGCGCTGTCTTCCGCAGAGGGAAGAGGACGAGGTCAGAGCACTGAGAGCGAAAATTCAGGCTTGCGAGCCAGAAATTAATCATGGCGAGCCTGATCGCCTTAGGGGGGTTAGAAAATGAAGATCGCCGTCGTCGGTACGGGCTATGTGGGTCTATCTAACGGCATTCTGCTGGCCCAGCACAATGAGGTCGTCTGTCTGGATGTTATTCCTGAGAAAGTTGCTTTATTGAATCAGAGAAAGTCCCCAATCGAAGATGTTGAAATAGAGGATTTTCTAGTTAATCGGCGACTGAACTTCCGCGCCACGCTCGACAAATTTGATGCCTACAACAGAGCAGACTACATAATCATCGCCACGCGTACCGACTACGATCCTGAGACCAATGGTTTTAACACGAAGTCGATCGAGTCGGTGATTAAGGACATCGTGGCCATCAACCCGAATGCAGTGATAGTCATCAAGTCTACGGTACCCGTCGGTTATACGACCAAAGCCCGAGAGACATTTTGCACGCAGAACCTCATTTTTTCACCCGAGTTTCTTCGCGAAGGTAAAGCACTCTTCGATAACTTACACCCCAGCCGTATCGTTATCGGTGAGAAGTCAGATCGCGCGAAAATCTTCGCCGAACTTCTGAGGCAAGGCGCCGTAAAGCAGGGTATCCCGCTACTATTCACCAATAGCACCGAGGCTGAAGCCATCAAGCTATTCGCCAACACTTACTTGGCGATGCGTGTGGCCTACTTCAACGAGCTGGACAGTTACGCAGCCTCCCATGGTCTTTCAACCCGCCAGATCATTGATGGAGTATGCCTCGATCCACGTATCGGCAACTACTACAATAACCCCAGCTTCGGGTACGGCGGCTATTGCTTACCAAAAGACACAAAGCAGCTATTAGCCAACTATCGTGACGTACCCCAAAAACTCATTCACGCCATCGTGGAGGCCAACGTCACTCGCAAAGACTTCATCGCCGACGAAATCATCCGTCGCAGGCCCAAGGTTGTCGGGGTCTACCGCCTGATCATGAAGGTTGGCTCCCACAATTTCCGGGCTTCCAGCATTCAGGGAATTATGAAGCGCATCAAGGCCAAGGGCATTGAGGTGATCGTCTACGAGCCAACGCTGAATGAGGCTGAGTTCTATAGCTCACGTGTTGTCACTGATTTGACTGATTTTAAGCGTGAGGCGAACGTCATAATTGCCAACCGCAGCACAGAAGCCTTATCCGACGTGGCAGAAAAGGTCTATACCCGTGACTTGTTTGGGAGTGATTAATTGAAACTGCTCATTACAGGCGCAGCAGGCTTTATTGGTTCGGCACTTTCGCTACGATTGCTTGGGCGCGGTGACACCGTTATCGGAATAGACAACCATAACGACTATTACAGCCCCGCTCTGAAAGACGCGCGTCTTGCACGCCACGCCGACCACCCAAACTACACCCATATTCGGATGGATCTAGGTGATCGCCGAAAAATGGCCGAACTATTCGAGATTTACAAACCCCAGCGTGTAGTTAACTTGGCTGCACAGGTAGGTGTACGTTATTCCCTTGAGAATCCCCTGTCATACATCGACAGCAATCTCGTAGGCTTTGCTCACATTTTGGAAGGCTGCCGAAAGCACGGTGTGGAGCATTTAGTGTATGCCAGCAGTTCAAGCGTCTACGGTGCTAACACATTAATGCCATTCTCAGTGCATCATAACGTTGACCACCCGCTCAGCCTTTATGCAGCCACCAAAAAGGCGAACGAGCTGATGGCTCATACGTATAGTCATCTTTATAGACTACCCACAACGGGACTTCGTTTTTTCACGGTCTACGGACCTTGGGATCGGCCAGACATGGCTCTTCAAAAATTTGCCCACGCGATTGTGAAGCGCGAAACAATTAAGGTTTTTAATTACGGCAACCACCGAAGGGACTTTACGTACATAGACGACATCGTCGAAGGTGTGATTCGTATCCTAGACTGCCCTGCGCAACCGAATCCAGTATGGTCGGGTGCTACACCTGACCCGGGAACAAGCAAAGCACCTTGGCGGATTTACAACATTGGAAATAATAATCCAGTAAACTTGTTATATTATATCAACGCTTTGGAAAACGCGCTCGGCCGCGAGGTTGACAAGGAGTTTCTCCCGATTCAACCAGGTGATTTGCCGGACACTTGGGCTAGTGTGGAAGATCTGGTGGCTCAGTTTGATTACAAGCCAAATACATCTATTGAGCAGGGGATTTCCAACTTTGCGGCTTGGTTTTTAGAATATTATAAATAGCGGTGAATGCTGGCAACGAAACTTTTCCAATCACGAACATGTTCCCACAGTTCACTTGCAAGTTGGGCACTCGAAGGATCGTGACTGCCCAACCATCGAACCAACGACTAGTATAGTGGGGGCAAGTTGTACGCGTCCGGTGACCATCGTCATCCGCCGCTTGGACAGGAACTACTCAATGCAATGGTGGAGTTGCCCCTATCAGACCGCACAGTTGGCTGCCGGTTGATGGAAGCTGCGGATGAACTCACGGGGTGATTTCATTCGCAGGGCTTTGTGCGGATGGTGGTCGTTGTAGTCCTCGAACCACCGCGGCAGTTGCGCCAAGACCGATGGTGCATCGGGGCGATCATGAACGTAAACATAATCCCGCTTGAACGTTTTGACGCAGGACTCGGCTATGCAAGATCCGCAGCTTCTCGTCGACGGAATAGCGTCGGCGACGCTGAATACCCGAATAAACCTCCACACGTTCTGCATTCGAAGACATCGTCGTCTGACTAGGCTTACGCCTAGCTCCTATTTACGACAGTACTGTCCGGTCGAAATGGGGGCTGCTCGAGATGTGTTCAGGGATACCCCGCTCGATCATCACGTCAGCCAATAGATCGATGACATCGTGAGCGCGGATCCGGCGTGCGACGTAGATCGCGAGTGCCTCTTTCGATGAACTCATCGATCAGCGTGAGGATTTTGAGCGGCCGCCCATCGAGCGCGACGGTCCGGGCGGGGGGCGGCCCGATACCCTCTCCATCGATGCAGTCGCATCGGTAGCCGCGTCACGTCACGCTGCGGGATCGACCACGATAAGCCTCAAGGGAGGCTACGAAATCCTCGGCGACATTCGTCCCTTGGCGTGGACCCTACCGATGAGCGCGCTTTACCACCTCCGGCCCGTCAGAATGCGCTTCAAGCCCGAGACCTTTACACCCATCATCTCGTGCCGCGAATAAATCTGGCGCTCTCGTCCTTCCCGTGATCCGAAGCGGGGCTGATCTTCATGCTGCTGACTACCGTGGTACGGACGAGATCACTCAATATAGTGATACGGAAGACTGGATCGACCCCGTCAAGGCGCGTAAGCGGATCGCGACGAGTTTGCGATACCGACTAATTGGGAAAGCGGCAACCAGTTCGGCGCAGTCGGCATCGATAAGATCGTCTGGGGCACCAAGACCGAGTCTCTGCAAACTGAATCTCAGTAAGTCCAGTTGAAGTCCACGTGCAGGCGTTTGTAATCCCGATCGAAGAGGTTGCGGGCCGAGGGGATGGTTACCGCAGCCGCCACGTCCCGGTTCGTATCATTGAGCAGGTACGCGAGGTTGAAGCGCCAGTTGCGTGAGAGCTGATAGGCCCCTCGGATCACACTGCCCCCGCCGTCGTTCAACGCGACAGAGGTCACTAACTTTGCTTATGGGCGAGGGCTCGACATCCCCGATACCGAGGGAAATATTCGTCATATCGATGACTTTAAAGATCAGATCACGCTCGTATTCTTTGGCTTCACACGCTGTCCTGACGTTTGTCCCACCACGCTCATGCGCCTGCGTCAGGTGCGTGATTCTTTGGGTGAGGATGCCGACGAGGTGCAAGTGCTGCTCGTCAGCGTCGATCCTGAGCGCGACACCCCCGACCGCCTTGGTGCCTATGTCAAAAGTTTTGATGAGTCGTTCATCGGGCTGCGGCCCGAGCCCGCCACTCTTGAAAAGGTAGTCGAGGCGTTTGGTGCCATCGCCGTGAAGGTTCCTACGAAGGGCGACGACTACACCATCGATCATTCCGCCACGATCTACGTCTATGACCGTCAGAGCCGGCTGCGACTTATTGCGCAGCCGAATCTCGAAATCGATCGGTTCGCTTCCGATTTACGGCGGCTTATTCAAGAGCGTCGCAGATTCTAAAGCATTAAAAAAAACGGCCCCTTTGCAGGGGCCGCTTTTGATATCGAGGTTGGGGGCGGTTTAGAAGCCGATTGCAAAACCAACCGAGCCACCCGACTCGTCACTGGTCGTGGAAAAACCCACCTTGAACTTCACCCGCTCGCTGACATTGAAAGCCACGCCTGCCGCAGCGGCCGTCTCGGACGCAAAGTTACCGACGCCGATCCCGAGGCTGAACTTGCCGTAATTGACGGTCGGGATTGCCGCCAGCGCCATCGCCATCGCGATACCCTGACGGCTTTCCTCAGTTAGCGAGTCCACACGCTGACCCAACTGCGTCACACGGGCAGACACAGCGTTAATGTTGTTTTGCAGAGTCACATCTGCCGCCGTGCGAGCGGCGATTTCAGTGTTGATGTTGTTCTGCAGAGTTGTGTTGGCCGTCGTGCGAGCGGCGGTTTCAGTGTTGATGTTGTTCTGCAGAGTTGTGTCGGCCGCCTTACGGTCCGTCACTTCCTTGTCAATGTTGGTCTGCAGAGTTGTGTCGGCCGCCTTACGGTCCGTCACTTCCTTGTCAATGTTGGTCTGCAGAGTTGTGTCGGCCGCCTTACGGTCCGTCACTTCCTTGTCAATGTTGGTCTGCAGAGTTGTGTCGGC
>Ga0194120_10011663_pt1 | contig 10495 bp, 12 predicted proteins | sample TA2MahCa65mmetaG_FD_148642 | JGI IMG/M metagenome (GOLD analysis project Ga0194120, IMG submission 148642) | Freshwater microbial communities from Lake Tanganyika, Tanzania - TA2015019 Mahale Deep Cast 65m | ecosystem: Environmental > Aquatic > Freshwater > Lake | place: Tanzania: Lake... | reverse complement strand
ATATAATGAAAGCGTGGCAACTGCGGTACGTGAACTTCGGACTCGTGGCGCGGGTATCAGGGAGATTTCTCGAACGCTTGGGATCGGCGTATCCACCGTATACAAGGCGATCGCATAAAACGCGCTTACTGTCACAACCGCCATCGATACCCTGCCCTCATTAAACCTCCTGCAGTTTAGCTGAAGATAATAACTCGCTTCAGACAACAAAGATTTTCTTCTTTGGCGGTATAAGCACGTTTTGCGGCGGTATAAATATATGTGTGGGTTGTAGACATGCAGATAGTGTGATGCGAATTATTCATTAAAAACATGGAGGCCTTTTATGGAATCGAATAATACTGAAGAAATCGCGCAGATTCTCACCCTCGAGGAGGAGGTCAAGGTCCTGAAAAACATCCTGGCCGATCCGTCGGATATCTACAGCCTGCGCCTCTTTAACCTGCATCATGGGATTGAAGAGGAATAGAGGCCAATTATGAAATTATACGAGGAGCGTGATTACGAAGAACAAGTCACGCATGATTTGCTTCGTGAACTTCTAGAGTTTCCTGAAGAACCCAACAACAAATTCGCAGAGAATGACTCTCTTGATACACTGCGTGAGAAATATTTAAGTGATCAGAGATTTCGACTGAATCGTTTTAAGCGTGGGACACAGCTTCAACGAGAATTGGCCAAAGTTACTGCGGAAAACGTGGCATTGCTTGAACGTTGCTACATCGACCAATAGATCGCTAGAAACGTAATTGATAACGAATACAAAGGAGGTCTTATATGTTCAGTACAACAAATGCAGTTTTGCCAGATCGTCCCAAAGGCACACGTGAGAACAGAACCAAGTGCTTTAATTTATTGCTGACACCTAGCGAACATCGAGATTTGTGCGATATCGCGGATCAGTATGGGTGCTCGCGCGGAAGCATTTGCCGAATCGGACTGAGTGGAATTTTCGATCAGTTCAAGAAGGATGCGGCCTCTACGTCAACAGGCAAACTCCCTGTAGAGGCTGATCCCTTCTGGCGGAATTTTCATCTAGGCCTACAATAATGGAGTGTGAACTATGCTAACGCAACAAGACGCGAAACGATATCAGAGATTATTTGATGAAATGCACGTTCTCGATCCCAACTTAAAATCTGAAATTGTAATTGAAGAAATAAAAGCTGTGACCGCCGCGATCGAGCAAAAAATAAAACGTACGACGAGGGGAAAAAAAGTGGCAATTTTTATGGGAGAAATTAAGTAAAAGGAGGTGTTCCAAATGTCGTCGGTTAGAGCAAATTCATGAATGTAGCAATATCAACAACTTGCAGAATTTTAAGGATCGAGCAGAATTCCTGTTCCCTCAATTTTGATTTCGGGAACGTTCGGACATGCTGCATACCATAATTGTTCACACCCTTGAATCGCCTAGTCAAATTAGGTTTTTTGATTAAGCGCATATAGTCGGTCAACTGCCTACAAGCACGGTGAAATACTTGTCGATCTGCTGACAGTAATACAAAATTATGGATCGTGGACCTTTTGATGACCTTGTTGTAATTCCTACTCTAGTCATTGTCAAAACTGAAGGTGGCATTTCTCTTAAGGATGTCTGAGATGTTGTGTCGATAATGTTTTTTTCTTCAAGTAGTGGATCGCTGAAATTTTTGAAGCGCAGCATAAATTATCCTTTCTGAAAAAACATTGTTCGAAGTGGCCATTGTCCTCAAAATGCCTCGCAAAGCCTCGGCATTGGCTCAGCGGCCCAGCCCTTAAAGGCTGGGCGCTGATCCTAAGGCTTTTTTTGTGGTCGATGTGGCCATTGTCCCTCTCAGAGATCGTGTAGGCCATGCTGATTGCAATATCATTAAAGATCAATGAACGTAGAATGATGACGCGTTAATGTATAAAAGTGCGGTGAATTTATAGGAGACAGTATTCTTTTATTTCGATCAAGCATAAACGTTACGATGAACTTCGACCTCACATTGCCCTCGTTTTTTGGTGATTCGGATAATTTTTTTGTCTATATGATGAATATTCTCTAGAGAAATATAAATTCTTAATAACCATTTTTAGGGATAACTCTAACAAAGAGAAAAATTCTCGCTCTATAAAAACCGTATCGCCGCGATTTAGAGGCTCGACGGCGACTATGTTTGGGAGCGCAGATCAGACCGCTCAGTCAGCAAGTCCTTACATGCGGTTCCCTTTTTCATCAAGAAATATTTTGGTTTATTTTCCACCTGAATGCGTTTCTCTTTTTTAGGCTGCAAATGCAAGTCAGATTTATTCCACCTGGATGCGTTTCTCTTTCTCAGTCTGTTCAAAGAGTCAGATTTATTTTCACCTGGCTGAATGCTTTTCACTTTTTCAGACTGCTCATCAAAGTCAGATTTTTTCCCGAATGTCGGTGAAAAACAGGGCGCGCACTCACTACCGTCCTGTTTGAACATAAATTTCATGCAGTAGTGAATTACGTTCTGGAGGTCATATATTTTTTTGAAAATTTTGTCGCGGTTTTTCGCGCTCATGTCCGCATAAGGGACAAGGTGGACGGTTGCGCGAGCGAAGGCTTCTTCGTAGTGGTCAGAGTGCATCCCTTTCAGTTTTACAAGTAGATGAGCGTGCGGGTATCCACCGTTCGCGGCGTTACGCTCAATAAAGGCCACCCACTCAGGCCGTTGGTCCCACATTCGGGCCCACTTCCGCCCAAGTAGGGAATGATTAGTGCGAGCATCTATAGCCCTTAAAAGGGACTCAACATCAGAGACGGTTCCCCATGACGCAGATTCAAATCGACCGCATGTTCGCTGCATCATCTGCTCTTTCTTTATGTCAACGCGCAGTTGTCGAAAGTTCAACGATATAAAAAGATCCGCTGAGCCTAACTGTTCTTGGACCCATTTCACGTATTCAAGGCGCTCCTTGTGCTGACGCTCTAGTTCCCACGGTTTTTTTTCCCATGGGTATGGTCGAACCTGCTGGATCATGCGCCTGCCCTTGAGCCGATAGATTTCTTGGCATTAGAAATGAGTCGCCACACTGTTACACGCGAAACGCTATATTCTTTTGCTGTTTCTGCGATGGACTGCTGTTCATCGCGCACTAGAGAAACGATAGTATCGACCTGTTCTGACGTAAATTTTGGTTTGCGCCCAAATCGCTGCCCTGATTGTTTTGCTACAAGAATTCCGCGGCGCTGCTTGTCAAAGCGGACGCGGCGCTCGGCGGCTGCAACCGACTTGACAACGTTCGCAACTATTGCTCCTGCGGCCATATCAGTAGAGAAATTTTCAGATAGTGCATGAAGTACGATTTGGTGCTGGTGACAAATGTTCAAAATCTGCTCGAGGTCTCGGAGAGAGTCACACACTTGAGATAAACTTGTCACGACGAGTTGGTCGCGCTGTTGTAACTGTTCCTGCAAAAACGTTCTCCATACAGGACGATTTTCTTCTTCGTTTTCTTCAATGATCACATTGCACCCTGCCGCACTCAGTAATTCGATCTGCTCGCGTACCGATGTTCCAGAATGTTCTGATGCGTAACCGATTTTTCGCATGATGAGCACTCTCCTTAATGTATTTATACAAGCAACGTTGCATATCTTACACTATTTGTAACATTTTGTCAAGTCTAGGAACCGCTGAGTACGAAAAATAGGGAAGTCGTGTAGAGTCGTAGCGCGTGGATTCGGAACGATTTTAGAGCGTCGTTATTGAGCGAATTGAGATGTATTATAGGAGAGTATGAGATGAGCGATATGAGATGGAAAAGTTATACAATTTCATTTATAGTTACCCATAGTAAACGTTAATATTATTGTTTTTCAATATGTTATATAATTATCACTGAGCTATTCCCGCTCGATATTTTGTGTTACTTCAATGTTTTCAATAGCTTGCAGTTTCTATAAAGTTACACAAAACTTAGACATCTATGATATGATCTAAAAAAATAGATACGACATCAATCGAGCGCCCATAATTTTAACAATATTTCATCTGAAAATCAATCGTGCATAAATTTCGAGATAATCGACTCCATGTTTTTCAACGTAAAGGCAGCAAATTTTTTTACTATCGTTGGTTCGTGGATGGGCGATATATCACGCGCTCGTCAAAAACAGACAATCTAGCTTTAGCAAAATCTATTGCTGAGAATGAATTCGATCGAGCTCGGTTTTCGAAAAATCAGCCGAATCCACACGGCAAAAATCATTATTGGGCTGAGGCAGAGACTCTATTACTAAAAAAATTAGAACTAGACCCACGACGAATCTCTAGAGTGAAAACGTATCAAATAAAATTAGGAATTCTCAGGCAATTCTTTTCTGACATTCCCATTGAGAATATAAAAACTACCACCATTGAAAATTACATCACCTGGCGAAAGACTGTATACAAACCTCAACGCCAAAATTTTCACAAAAGTGCATCACCGTCTAACAAAACTATATCGCGCGATCTCGACGTGCTGAGAAAGATTTTGAAAATTGCGGTACGCGAGGAATGGATTAGTAAACTGCCAGAGTTCACTGCTCTAACTGTCATTGCGAATGCAGGCGGTTGGTTCAGTGAGGAAGAGTGGAACACTCTGCGAAAAGCTAGTAAGCAGTGGATCACTGAAGCGATAACTGACGAAGAAAGAATAGAACGAAAGTATCTCTACGACTTCATGATGTTCATGGTACATGTTGGGTGCCGCGTCGATGAAGCGTTGTGCATCCGTTATCAAGATTGCGTTGTGGCAAAAAACAATCAGAAATATTCTTACATTACGATTACAGGCGGAAAGCTCGCATACCTAATGAAACCCACGAAAATGGTGGGAATGGCAGGCGCCACGACAGCGATCAGGAGACGTAAAGAAGAGAATCCGAATCACAAGCCCACAGACATTATTTTTCCATACAGCCCACGCGACCTTCTAGTGAAACTTTTAAGCAGAACAAACTTGCTGTATGACGACAGAGGTCAAAGACGTTCAGCCAAGTGCTTTCGACACACATACATTATGTTTCGTCTGCTGCGGAATGTTGATGTCTACAAAATCGCGAGAAACTGTAGGACTAGCGTTTCGCAAATCGAAAAACATTATGGGTCGTACATAAATGCCGAACTCAGCTTTTCCGAACTAACAAAAATGCCGAGTAAAGGAGACAATCATGAATAATAAAAAACGCATTGCAATCTACGCTAGAGTCAGTACAGCCAACCAAAACACCGATGCACAAATTCATGAATGTAGTAACTATGCTGAGCGGTGTGGATATCAGATTGTTGGAGAGTATTGCGACACGATCAGTGGTGTCACGTGTGCTGATGATCGACCTGAATTATCACGGCTGCTAGAAGATTCATTTGCACGAAAATTTGATGTCGTGGTGGTGTGGAGCATCGATCGGATGGGACGATCATTGAAACATTGCCTAGACATTCTCGACACCCTGCGATCGCATCACTGTGATTTCATCTCGATCCGACAGCAGATCGACACCTCATCGACGATGGGTCAGCTCATATTTAATATTTTTGCGTCGCTTGCCTCATATGAGCGGCTTCAAATATTAGAGCGGACCGCATTGGGACGCGCGAGAGCGAAGGCGCGCGGCGTGAAATTCGGAAGGCCCACAAAGATGAACTCGTCGTTGGCAACAGCAGTGAAGGAACTGAAGACACGTGGTGCAGGTATTCGAGAAATAAGTAAACAACTCGGAATAGGATGCGGAACTGTCTATAAAGCGCTTGCCATGACGTCATAGAAATATTTCTGTCACAAACAGCCCATCTATACACTGCTTCATTAAACTCACTTCTCTGACGTTAACCTAAGCACTCTGCGGCTCATATAAATAGTGTTGAGAACTGCACTATCGTTCGAACGATAGTGCGAATATTAAATTCAAAAATGGGAGATCATTATGGCAAAGAAGAATACTGACCATGTCCCTATTCTTTCGCGCGAAGAAGAAGCTGAAGTCATCAAGAATATTCTCGCTGATCCTGATGATATTTTATCGATTCGACTATTCAATCTGCATCACAGGCTCGACGACTAATAGTAAATTGGAGGAAATTATGTTCAGCACAAAAGGCAATGACACATTGTCAGAACGCACAAATAAACGTGAGACGCGCACAAAACATTTCCAGTTGTTACTAACTGCCACAGAGCATAAAAATTTGACAGAGTGCTCAGAGATTCTAGGTGTTTCAAAAGGGAGTATCTGTCGAATCGGCATCAATGGGATTGTAGATAAGGCAAAAAAAGAGGCAGCGGCGACGACTTCACAAGGTCTTCCAATTTCTGCTGACCCATTTTGGAAAAATTTTCATCTAGGCCTACAATAAAGGAATAACTATGTTGACGCAGCAGGAATACAAAAGATTTGTCCAAAGGCACTTTGATTATTCTAAAGTTCTCGATCCTGCCGTGAAATCGGAGATAATCAAAGAAGATATTCGTGAGGCTACTCTTAAAATAGAGCAACTATTGAAAAGAACTCGCGGCAAAGTTGTCATATTTATAAGTGAAATGAGGTGAAAGCAGATTTTCTAAATGTCGTGTGAAATCTACAAGGAAGCAATGTGTGTATTATCAAGTGGTTATGAGTGCATGTGAGATGATCTGCGGTGTGTTCAATTAAAATTGATTTCGGGAACGTTCGGACATGCTGCATACCATATTGATCACTCTCTTGAGCCGCCTAGCCCAAATTTGGTTTTTTGATTAAGCGCATATAATCGATCAACTGCCTACAAGCACGGTGAAATACTTGTCGATCTGCTGGCAGTAGTACAAAATTATCGATCGTGGACCTTTTGATGACCTCGTGGTAATTCCTACTCTAGTCATTGTCAAAACTGAAGGTGGCATTTCTCTTAAGGATGTCTGAGATGTTGTGTCGATAATGTTTTTTTCTTCAAGTAGTGGATCGCTGAAATTTTTGAAGCGCAGCATAAATTATCCTTTCTGAAAAAACATTGTTCGAAGTGGCCATTGTCCTCAAAATGCCTCGCAAAGCCTCGGCATTGGCTCAGCGGCCCAGCCCTTAAAGGCTGGGCGCTGATCCTAAGGCTTTTTTTGTGGTCGATGTGGCCATTGTCCCTCTCAGAGATCGTGTAGGCCATGCTGATTGCAATATCATTAAAGATCAATGAACGTAGAATGATGACGCGTTAATGTATAAAAGTGCGGTGAATTTATAGGAGACAGTATTCTTTTATTTCGATCAAGCATAAACGTTACGATGAACTTCGACCTCACATTGCCCTCGTTTTTTGGTGATTCGGATAATTTTTTTGTCTATATGATGAATATTCTCTAGAGAAATATAAATTCTTAATAACCATTTTTAGGGATAACTCTAACAAAGAGAAAAATTCTCGCTCTATAAAAACCGTATCGCCGCGATTTAGAGGCTCGACGGCGACTATGTTTGGGAGCGCAGATCAGACCGCTCAGTCAGCAAGTCCTTACATGCGGTTCCCTTTTTCATCAAGAAATATTTTGGTTTATTTTCCACCTGAATGCGTTTCTCTTTTTTAGGCTGCAAATGCAAGTCAGATTTATTCCACCTGGATGCGTTTCTCTTTCTCAGTCTGTTCAAAGAGTCAGATTTATTTTCACCTGGCTGAATGCTTTTCACTTTTTCAGACTGCTCATCAAAGTCAGATTTTTTCCCGAATGTCGGTGAAAAACAGGGCGCGCACTCACTACCGTCCTGTTTGAACATAAATTTCATGCAGTAGTGAATTACGTTCTGGAGGTCATATATTTTTTTGAAAATTTTGTCGCGGTTTTTCGCGCTCATGTCCGCATAAGGGACAAGGTGGACGGTTGCGCGAGCGAAGGCTTCTTCGTAGTGGTCAGAGTGCATCCCTTTCAGTTTTACAAGTAGATGAGCGTGCGGGTATCCACCGTTCGCGGCGTTACGCTCAATAAAGGCCACCCACTCAGGCCGTTGGTCCCACATTCGGGCCCACTTCCGCCCAAGTAGGGAATGATTAGTGCGAGCATCTATAGCCCTTAAAAGGGACTCAACATCAGAGACGGTTCCCCATGACGCAGATTCAAATCGACCGCATGTTCGCTGCATCATCTGCTCTTTCTTTATGTCAACGCGCAGTTGTCGAAAGTTCAACGATATAAAAAGATCCGCTGAGCCTAACTGTTCTTGGACCCATTTCACGTATTCAAGGCGCTCCTTGTGCTGACGCTCTAGTTCCCACGGTTTTTTTTCCCATGGGTATGGTCGAACCTGCTGGATCATGCGCCTGCCCTTGAGCCGATAGATTTCTTGGCATTAGAAATGAGTCGCCACACTGTTACACGCGAAACGCTATATTCTTTTGCTGTTTCTGCGATGGACTGCTGTTCATCGCGCACTAGAGAAACGATAGTATCGACCTGTTCTGACGTAAATTTTGGTTTGCGCCCAAATCGCTGCCCTGATTGTTTTGCTACAAGAATTCCGCGGCGCTGCTTGTCAAAGCGGACGCGGCGCTCGGCGGCTGCAACCGACTTGACAACGTTCGCAACTATTGCTCCTGCGGCCATATCAGTAGAGAAATTTTCAGATAGTGCATGAAGTACGATTTGGTGCTGGTGACAAATGTTCAAAATCTGCTCGAGGTCTCGGAGAGAGTCACACACTTGAGATAAACTTGTCACGACGAGTTGGTCGCGCTGTTGTAACTGTTCCTGCAAAAACGTTCTCCATACAGGACGATTTTCTTCTTCGTTTTCTTCAATGATCACATTGCACCCTGCCGCACTCAGTAATTCGATCTGCTCGCGTACCGATGTTCCAGAATGTTCTGATGCGTAACCGATTTTTCGCATGATGAGCACTCTCCTTAATGTATTTATACAAGCAACGTTGCATATCTTACACTATTTGTAACATTTTGTCAAGTCTAGGAACCGCTGAGTACGAAAAATAGGGAAGTCGTGTAGAGTCGTAGCGCGTGGATTCGGAACGATTTTAGAGCGTCGTTATTGAGCGAATTGAGATGTATTATAGGAGAGTATGAGATGAGCGATATGAGATGGAAAAGTTATACAATTTCATTTATAGTTACCCATAGTAAACGTTAATATTATTGTTTTTCAATATGTTATATAATTATCACTGAGCTATTCCCGCTCGATATTTTGTGTTACTTCAATGTTTTCAATAGCTTGCAGTTTCTATAAAGTTACACAAAACTTAGACATCTATGATATGATCTAAAAAAATAGATACGACATCAATCGAGCGCCCATAATTTTAACAATATTTCATCTGAAAATCAATCGTGCATAAATTTCGAGATAATCGACTCCATGTTTTTCAACGTAAAGGCAGCAAATTTTTTTACTATCGTTGGTTCGTGGATGGGCGATATATCACGCGCTCGTCAAAAACAGACAATCTAGCTTTAGCAAAATCTATTGCTGAGAATGAATTCGATCGAGCTCGGTTTTCGAAAAATCAGCCGAATCCACACGGCAAAAATCATTATTGGGCTGAGGCAGAGACTCTATTACTAAAAAAATTAGAACTAGACCCACGACGAATCTCTAGAGTGAAAACGTATCAAATAAAATTAGGAATTCTCAGGCAATTCTTTTCTGACATTCCCATTGAGAATATAAAAACTACCACCATTGAAAATTACATCACCTGGCGAAAGACTGTATACAAACCTCAACGCCAAAATTTTCACAAAAGTGCATCACCGTCTAACAAAACTATATCGCGCGATCTCGACGTGCTGAGAAAGATTTTGAAAATTGCGGTACGCGAGGAATGGATTAGTAAACTGCCAGAGTTCACTGCTCTAACTGTCATTGCGAATGCAGGCGGTTGGTTCAGTGAGGAAGAGTGGAACACTCTGCGAAAAGCTAGTAAGCAGTGGATCACTGAAGCGATAACTGACGAAGAAAGAATAGAACGAAAGTATCTCTACGACTTCATGATGTTCATGGTACATGTTGGGTGCCGCGTCGATGAAGCGTTGTGCATCCGTTATCAAGATTGCGTTGTGGCAAAAAACAATCAGAAATATTCTTACATTACGATTACAGGCGGAAAGCTCGCATACCTAATGAAACCCACGAAAATGGTGGGAATGGCAGGCGCCACGACAGCGATCAGGAGACGTAAAGAAGAGAATCCGAATCACAAGCCCACAGACATTATTTTTCCATACAGCCCACGCGACCTTCTAGTGAAACTTTTAAGCAGAACAAACTTGCTGTATGACGACAGAGGTCAAAGACGTTCAGCCAAGTGCTTTCGACACACATACATTATGTTTCGTCTGCTGCGGAATGTTGATGTCTACAAAATCGCGAGAAACTGTAGGACTAGCGTTTCGCAAATCGAAAAACATTATGGGTCGTACATAAATGCCGAACTCAGCTTTTCCGAACTAACAAAAATGCCGAGTAAAGGAGACAATCATGAATAATAAAAAACGCATTGCAATCTACGCTAGAGTCAGTACAGCCAACCAAA
>Ga0194120_10011657_pt1 | contig 10497 bp, 10 predicted proteins | sample TA2MahCa65mmetaG_FD_148642 | JGI IMG/M metagenome (GOLD analysis project Ga0194120, IMG submission 148642) | Freshwater microbial communities from Lake Tanganyika, Tanzania - TA2015019 Mahale Deep Cast 65m | ecosystem: Environmental > Aquatic > Freshwater > Lake | place: Tanzania: Lake... | reverse complement strand
CGAGCTATCGCCGTTCGGCCACGGCGCTCTCCGCCGCCTCGATCCGCCAGCAATTCTCGAGCGCGATCAACATCCAGATTTCGCTTTACGGCATCCGATTCCTCCGCGAGATCGCCGAAAGTCTCGCGGTCGAGGGCGATCGTCCGGAAATCGGCCTCAAGGAAGGCGGCTATCTCTTTCTCGCCCGGGATGAAGCGGGCGCGGCGATTTTGCGCGAGAACCTTGCGCTCCAGAAATCGCTCGGCGCCGACATCGCGCTCCTCGGCCCGCGCGAACTCGGCCAGCGCTTTCCTTGGCTCAGGACCGACGATCTCGCCGCCGGCGCGCTTGGACTATCCGGCGAAGGCTGGTTCGATGGTTGGGCGCTCCTGCAGTCGTTTCGAAAAAAAGCGCGGGCGCAAGGCGCGGTCTATCGCGAAGGCCGCGTCGTCGCGTTGGAGAAGAACGGCGTCGGGCGGATCGCCGGCCTCAGGCTTTCGGACGGCACGCGGATCTCCTGCGCCGTTCTGGTGAATTGCGCGGGCGCGGCCGGTGGGCGCGAGATTGCGGCGCTGGCCGGCATCGACATCCCGGTCTTTGCGAGAAAGCGCTTCGTCTTTTCCTTCGCCGCCGAGGACAAGCGCGCCGCGAAAGACGCGCCGCTGCTGATCGATCCGAGCGGCGTCTATTTCCGACCCGAGGGCGCGGGCTTCATCGGCGGCGCCTCGCCCGCAGAGGACGAAGACATTCCCTGGGACGAGGCCGATCCCGCGCTCGAGGACGTCGATCACCGCTTTTTCGAGGAGCGCGTCTGGCCGGTTTTGGCCGGGCGCGTGCCGGCTTTCGAGCGAATCAAACCCGGCCGCGCTTGGGCCGGGCCTTACGACGTCTGCACCCTCGATCACAACGCCATCATCGGCGAAAGCCCGATCGCGAATTTCCTTCTGTGCAATGGCTTCTCCGGACATGGCCTGCAACAGGCGCCGGCGATCGGGCGCGCTCTCGCCGAACTGATCGTCCATGGCGCCTACAAGACGCTCGATCTCTCGCCGCTCGGTTTCGAGCGCGTCGCCGCCGGACGCCCGCTCCGCGAACGCAACGTCGTCTGACGATTTGACTTAAAATATGAATCGTGGTTCATTTTTCTGGACCGCGTCATGAAGGACCCGATCAAGAGCGAACCCCTCGCCGGCCGGCGCCTCGAAAAGAAGCTGGCGGCTCGGCGGCGCATCGTCGAGGCGACGCGCAGGATCGTCGCCCAAGGCGGCTTTCAAGCCGCTTCCGTCGCCGCGATCGCGCGCGCGGCCGATGTCGCGACCGGCGCGGTCTATCTTCATTTCGCCGACAAGGACACGCTTCTGTCGGAGGTCTTTCGCCTGCTCACCGCGCGCGAAGTCGAGGCCGTCGCCGAAGCCGCCGCGCGCGGCCAGACGGCGCACGAGCGTTTGCGATCGGCGGTCGAGGCGTTCGTCGCGCGCTCGATCCGCGGCCGCCGCCAGGCCTATGCCCTGATCGCCGAACCGGCGAGCCCGACCATCGAAGCCGAGCGCATCGTCGTGCGCGCGGCCTTCGCCCGCATCTTCGCCAATATCGTCGATGCCGGCATGCTGCGGCGCGAATTCCCCGAACAGGACCCCGCCGTCGCGGCCGCCGGCATCATCGGCGCCATCACCGAGGCCCTCGTCCGCCCGCTTTCGCCCGAGCGCCCGACGCTCGACCGTCCGGCCGAGACGCTGACGCGCGAAATCGTCGCCTTTTGCCTGCGCGCGATCTCGGGTCGTGAGCCGCCGCTCGCCGCAAAGAAGCCCAGGAGACGCCCATGAACGGCCTTACTCCCCGCGACCCGCAATTCGAGGCGCGTGTTCGCGCCTCCTTCGAGCGCCAAGCCTTCATGCGCGAGATCGGCGCGCGCATCGCGACGCTCGCGCCCGGCTTTTGCGAAATCCACCTGCCCTTCCGCCCGGGCCTCGGCCAACAGCATGGCTATTTCCATGGCGGCATCATCGGCACGCTCGCCGACAACGCCTCGGGCTATGCCTCCTACACGCTGATGGCGGCGGCGGACTCGGTGCTCACCGTCGAATACAAGCTCAACATCGTGGCGCCCGGCGACGGCGAGGCGCTGATCGCGCGGGGCCAAGTTCACCGCTCGGGCCGCACCCTCACCGTCGGCCGCTCCGACGTCTTCGCGATCAAGGACGGGCGCGAGACCCTGGTCGCGACCATGCTCGGCACCTTCATGCGCCTCGCCGATACCGCCGACCGTCCGAAGGACAAGGCGGCGTGAGAACGCCTCGCCCTTCGAGACGCGGCCCAACGCCGCTCCTCAGGGCGAGGCTTTAATATTGGCTCATGCTGAGGAGCACGCGAAGCGGGCGTCTCGAAGCATGGAGCCGTTAGTTCGTCTTCCGCGCCTCGAAATAGGCTTCAAGCCGATCGATCGTGGTTGGGCAATCGCGGATCGTGCTGTCGAAGGTCAAGACCAAGGTCTTGTGCAAGCGGATCGTCTCTTCGCGGAAACGGATGTCGCGGCGGATCTCGCGCGCGATCTCGCGCGGCATGGCGGGCGTGCAGCCTTCGGCACGGAATTCCAGATTGACTTGGTAGTAGGGCACATGCGCCGGGCGGCCGTCGAGGAATTCGGGTTTGGCGCGGCAGGCGTAGCGCCGTCCGTCGACGGCCTCGATGTCGAGGCGCGCCTCGTCCGCCGTGACCTCGAGCGTCGCGCTCATGCGCTCCACCGCCGAGCGACAGGCGAGCACGATGTCTTGGGCGTGGGCGGCAGGCGCCGCCAGTGCAATGATCGCCGCGAGCGCCGCGCCGAATCGTTTCAATTGCATCCCGCCCATGAAGCCACAACGCGCCATGACGGGTCCCTATTCCCGTAACCAGCTTGGGCCTAGCGCGTCACGGTGTCGAAATTCACCATGCGTAACGCGCAGGGGCCTGGCCCGGATTTGGCCTCGCAACTCTTGATCGCCGTGGCCTTGACCTCTTCGGTCGATTTGCCCTCGTGCCACGCCCAGCCGAAACGTCCGTCTCCGCCATAGGCAAAGGCTTTTTCGCCGGGCGACACGAGATAGCGCCGAAAAGCCGCCGAGGCCGCCGGGTCGGTCACCGATTTGGCGACATTGTCCGCCGCCTCCTGGCTCCATGTCGGCAAGCCGGCGCGCCTCAGGAAATCGTCGACATAGGGCGTCCAGGTCGCCGCGCCCGCCGATGAAAAGAGATAGTGGCCGTCGTCCTTGAAGGGCGGCGCCAATTTGTATTCCGCCTTGCCGCCCGAACCGACAAAGGCGTTGAACATCGCGCCCGAAAGCGCCGGGCCGAAGAGCTTGTCATTTTCGGTGTAGACCCAGAGCATCGGCACCTTGGCGGCGGCGCCGTATTTCTGCACGGCTTCGATGAGCAACGCCTCGCCGCAAGGCCCGGTCCGGCTGCCGATGCCGCCGGCGAAATTGATCGCCGCGACCACGCCCGGCGTGTTCGTCGCCGCCGTCGCGACGGTGGTGAAACCGCCATGCGATTGCCCGACGACCAAGCCGCGAGCCGCATCGACTTGGGCCTGGGTTTTCAACCAGGCGATGACGCCGTTGACGTCTTGAGCCGCCTCCAGTCCCTCCTCGTGCCGGTTGGTTCCCTTGCATCCGCCCGATACCTGATGACCCTCGGACCCGCCTTAGCCGCGACGGAGAAAATGGACCGCGAAATAACCGCGACGCGCGAATTCACGCGTGTGAAAACTCATGCCCGTGACCTGCATATTGCGCACGGCGTAGTCGTCCTGCGGTTTGCCGTGATTGACCACGGCGAAGGGCTTGGGCGCGTCGCCCTCGGACCGTGCGACATAGGCCTTGAGCTTGTAGGTTTGCTTGCCGAATAGCGTGTCGATCACGACCGGGATCGTGACGAATTCCTCGATCAAGCCGTCGCGCTTGATGGCCTCTTGCGCCGCGACCGGCGTGGCGTTGGCGGCGAAGCCCATGCCGATTGCGATCGCCGCCACGCGAACGAGTCTTCGCGAAGTGATCGACATAATCATGCCTCCCATCGTCGTCGGCGGAACCGGCATCATAGGAAGCGATCTTCATGCTGTATAGCGAGTTCGGAAGCCTGCTCTGGCATCGCGTGCCGCAAGCCCGTTCCTTTTATTTTGACCGCCTCGCCCGCCAATGACAATTTTCGAGTTCCGAAATAGCCGCATGAGGGCCGAGTGACCGCCGCCCACGCCATACCGCCGACGCACCCGTTCCAGCGCAGCCATGCGATCGTCATCGCCGCGCCGGCCGAAGCCGTGTTCGACTACGTCACCAATCCGAAGACCTGGCCGGCATGGATCGCCTCCTCGCACGAGCTCGCTTGCGAGAACCGGCCGATGCGCTTCGGCGACACGTTCCACGAGCATTGGTCGACGCGCTCGGGTCCGGTCGAACTCGACTGGCTGGTGATCGCCTGCGAGGCGCCAAAGCTCTGGATCGGCCTGACGCACACGCAATTCACCGGGCCGATCGTCGTGCAATACACATGCGAGCCGGCACAAGGCGGCGGCGTCAGCTTCACGCGCACCGTCCGCAATCCCGCGCGCCCCAAGCCGCCCACGCCCGAAATGATCCTGCGCATCGACGCCGAAGCGACGGCGGCGCTTGCTGCGATCAAGCGGAATGTCGAGGGCCGAAAGGGGTGAGGCGAAATTGGAGTCTGACCCTAATACTTCTCTGAGGCGAAATTGGAGTCTGACCCTAATACTTCGGCGCGGCGCCGACGGAGCCCGGCCGAAACCCGTCACGCCGTTCGACGGCGCCCCAGCAGCCCGATGACGACGAGAACAACTGCCGCGGCGACGATCGTGGCGAGGGTGACGTCGGGCACGTAGAAGGTCCTATAGACCTCCCAGCCCATCGGGCGCAGGGCGTCGGAAATCTCGGTATAGATGCCGACCAGATGGCCTCCGAGGGTTCCGGTAATGCCGAGCAGGACACTGCCGAGAACGGCCAATCCGGCAATGATCCAGCGCATCACGCCATTCCACACGGCTTCGCCCTGCAGCCAGCGCGTCGCCAGCAGCAAACCCCAATATGCCGTGGTCCATGTGGCCAGCAGCATATGGTTGCGCCCGAGCGGCGTCGCCGAAAGCGTTTCCCACGGCCAGACCAGGAGGCCCACTCCATACGCGGCCAATCCCGAGATCAGGCCGAGGCTCAGAAGAGGGACGAGCGCCCGGTCGATGGCCAGGGCGAGCGGGCCGTCCGAGATCGCCCGCCACAGGATCGCCAGGGTCGCGGTCATCCAAAGGGCGATCGGAAAGTGGACCAGAACAACGTGATACGCTGCCATGGTCAGCCTCCTTTGCGGCCAAGGGCGCCGTTGAGGGCAACGCCGAAAGCGACGATCAGGAGTACGCCGCCGCCGAGCGTGAACAGCCATTGGCGGTGGATCTCCTCGGCGAATTCCTTCTCAACCCCGTAATGGGCGAGCTGGGCTTCGCTGTGGCGGTACTTCACCGGAACGCCCTTGCGGATGCTTTCCGCGCCGGCGTGCTTCGCGCTGTTGAGAAGCGGCCAGTTCACCTGGCCGGGATAAAACAGCGTGACGGCAACGGCGGGTTGGCGCCAATCGGGCGTGTCGCCCTCGAAGCGCAGGGCCTTGATCTCCGCATCCCGTCCGAGCCCCAGCGTGAAGGGAAGCGAGACGTAGTGCCACCGCCCGCCGCTGGCCTGGCGATGGATGGCGAAGGCAACCTGATAGACCCCGCCGTCGCGGAGGATCTTGTCCTCGGTCGGCTTCTCGGTGTTCATCTTCCGGCGCAACGCGACGTCCCAGTAGCCTTCGGCCCAGCGGGAGTGGCCCGCGACGCCGACATCCCCGCGCGAGCCCTGGGGCGCGCGCAAGCTGCGGCGGGGAATGGTATCGCCCTCCTGCCAGCCGGCATTGGGATCGAACGGTACGGCCTGGTCCTCGCGCAGATAATAGACGTCGTCCTGGCCGACGCGACCCTGCAAGATATCGTCCCACTTCAGCGCGGCGCGGCCGGTCTTGGCGCGGTCGAGCATCAGGCGTGGCTGCTTGCGCTCCGCGTCCCAGTTGGTCGCGAAGGGACCCCGGCCAGAATCGCTTAGGCGGCCGGCCGCGACGAACTGATCGTCCGCGTAGCCGACCGGGTTCGACCGGTGCGCGCGCCAATGCCAGAGATCGATGAAGTAGCCCGCCGCCCGCAGCCGGTCCTGCTCCGCTTCCGGAACGACCGCCATCCAATCCTCGAGGCCCTTCCGCGTTGCCGGCAGGTACTTGGTCGGCTCGTCGAGACCGAGCTTCTTGCCGAGATAGGGGTGTTCCTTCACGTCGCGGCCGCTTGCTTCGCCGGTCATGCCGGCTAGCCGCTGGCCGATGGTCACGTAGCCGCCGTAGCGCCCGAACTCCGGCACGCTGCCGTCGTCCAGCATCATCGAAACGCGGTCCTCGTGCAGCCCGTCGGACTGCGAGCCCGGAACCGCGCTGCCGCGCACGACCCAGGCGCCGTTGGTGAAGCGCAGCACGTCGTGGAAAATGCCGGGCTTCGGCGCGGCCCAGCGGTAGCGAAGAAAGATATCCGAGCCGTTGTAAGCGGCCTTGACCTCCAGGGGTACCGTCAACGGGCTCGGAATGGAGATGTTTCTCTCGGCGTCGTTCCGTATCACCCCGGTTCCTTGGGTCAGCCACGCGAGGCCGAGCGTGCCGACGAAGATCAGGGCCGATACATAAAGAAGGCGATTCTTATTCATGGCTGGCGCGCTCCATCGCGGTCCGAGGTTCGGCGCTGCTTGACGCACACATCTCACATTTGAGCTGGCTATCCGCTCCTGATCGCTCGAAATAGTAGCCCGATCGGGCCAGGGCAAGCCGCGACAAAGGCGCCCGGCCTCGCCCGTCGAGACGCGGCATTCGGCCGCACCTCAGGGTGAGGCAAAAATATGGATCGGGTCATGCCGAGGGCGAGCATCGCTCGCGCCTCGAAGCATGAGACGGCTTGGGTAAAGTGGCCGCAATTGGAGTCTGACCCGAATACTTTGAAATTGGAGTCTGCCCTAATACTGCTATGAGATCGTCGACTATCACTGAAGGAAGGAATTCCACCATGTTCATGAGAGCGGTTCATCCGGGCCTCGTCCTCAAGGACGAATTGGACGTGACGCCAACCGAGTTCGCACGACAGATCGGCGTGCCGCCCAATCGCATCAGCCAAATCATCGCGGGCAAGCGCGCCGTGACCGGCGATACGGCGCTGCGCTTCGGCCATTGGTTCGGCACCGAGCCGCAGTTCTGGCTCAATCTGCAAGGCGCCTACGACATCCGCATCGCGCAAGGAATGTCGGGGCGCGCGATCGCCGCCCTGCCGACGCGCAACCGCGCCGCTCGTTCCCGCCCGCGACGCGCGGCGTAGGCGATATCGACGCCATGCTGCTTGTTGGAAGGCGGAAAATTGGAGTCTGACCCTAATACTTCTGACCCTAATACTTCGACCCTAATACTTCGCCGTCATATGGGAGATATGAGGCGTGGCGAGGGAAAGTTTGGGGCTAATTCGTCCTCGCGACGCGGAAGCCGTCGTCGTTGATCCGGTAGTCGGCGTTGCCCCTGTTGCGGATCGCGGAGCGGGCGCCCCTCGGATAGCCGTCCCAGGAACCGCCGCGAAGGACGCGAGTCGAGCAATTGCTTTGGAGCCAAGCGCCACCGTCCGTCGGCGCGCCGGCGTAGGTGCTGTTGTAACAATCCTCGACCCACTCCCAGACATTGCCATGCATGTCGTGGAGCCCGAAGGCATTGGGTGCCTTGCCGCCGACCCGCTGGGTTCGACTGCCTGAGTTCGAGCTGGTCCACGCGACCGCATTGAGGCATTCGTCGTCATTGCCGCAGGAAAACCGCGTCATCGTCCCCGCCCGCGCCGCGTATTCCCATTCCGCCTCGGATGGCAGGCGATAGCCCTTACCCGTGCGGCGTCCAAGCCATTCCGCATAAGCCTTGGCATCGTTCCAGGAGACGCAGACCGCCGGGTGAAGATCATCCTGAGCAAAGCCCGCGCTGCACGTCCCGGGCCAGGAATAATTCGCCTCGCGGACGAATTGCCGAAACTGCCCGACGGTCACTTCATATTTGCCGAGCGCGAAATTGCGGATCGAAACCTGTCGGACAGGCCCTTCGTCGTTCGAACGTCCTTCCTCATAGGATGGGCTGCCCATCTGGAAACTACCCGCCGGAATGACCACCATGTCCGGACAATCCGGACAATCGCGAAATGTTTGGCCTGGCCGCACCGTTCCCGAATACGTCCCGACAGCCGGTTGTACCGGGCGCACCTGCGGGTCGCGGGACGGCGGCAGGGCTGATGGCGCAATCGCCACCGTCTGTTGCGGCGGCGGCGCCTTGGCCGCGTCTTCCTCCGCCTTGCGCCGGCGTTCCCGAAACGCCGCTTCGTCCTCCAAAAGCGACCTGGCGACATAGCCTGCCGGCTTGCCTCCTTGTTCGACCAAATACCAATCCTGGTCCTTGACCTTGCCCAGCACCGCGACCTTCTGGCCGTCCTTGAGCACCCCGACTTGCTTGGCGCGGACATCCGGTTCCTCGCGGATGCGCGCCGCGCCGACGGCGAAAAAATCGCGCTCAATTGGGTCTATGGCCAGGGCCGGTCTTGTTGGCGGCGTAAGGGATGCTGTGCGGCCTTGCTTGATGTCCTCAAGCCTGATCCGCGCATAGGGCGCGAAGGCACTGTCGGCATGATCGCGCAAGAAGGTCTCGAAATCAGCGGCGCGGTTGCTGCCCTGGATGCCCTGCCAGACCAGGACATCGCGCGACGGAGCGGCCAGACCCGCCGTCGGACCCGATGGTGCGGTCGAGTGAAAATAGAAATCGCCCTGCAAGCTCGCCTGCACCCAGGGCACCTGGCGACCGCCGGTCCTTTCGCGCACGCCTTGCGCCACGCGCTTGAAGACGTCCTCGATCCGAAGGCCGGGCGTCGCCATCGCCTTGACCAATTCACCCGTGAAGACGCCATTCCCGCCTGGCTCGCCGTCCTGGGCCTTCTGGCCCGGCCCCGACGCGTAGGCGACAAAGGAACCAGCCGGCGCCGACACGACCGCCAAGCCGCGTTCGGCGGTGCGGCCGCGCTTCGGCAGCGGATTGTCGCGGCAGGCATCCAGAATGACGATGTTTGTCCGATTGCGCGCGTCCTCCATGGTTCGAAGAACCTGGTTGGCGTCGAGCGCTTCGGGCTGCAAATCGAATTCGCTCTCGATCTCGGCATCGACCGGAATGAGGTAATTGCGCTCGCCCGCCTGGATGCCGTGGCCGGCGAAGAAAAACAATCCGACCGCGCCCGAGCCGATTCTTTCGCCGAACTGGCCGACCGCGCGGTGCATGTCACGCTTGCCGGAGTTCACCCGGAGGATCGTTTCCCAGCCGAGCGCCTTTAGCCTCGCGTCCATCGCGCGGGCGTCGTTCGTGGCATTGGCGAGCTTGGGCAGGCTCTTGTAGGCGTCATTCCCGATGACCAGCGCGACGCGTTTTTCCTGGGCCAGCGCTTCCGCGCCCAGTCCGATCAGGCCGAGACAAGCGGCAACAATGACGCCGAGCCTCGCCCTTCGAGACGCGACCTTCGGCCGCTCCTCAGGGTGAGGCAAAAATATGGATCGGCTCATGCCGAGGGCGAGCATTGCTCGCATCCCGAAGCATGAGCCGGCCTTGGCCAGTCGCATAGGCCCCTCCCGCCTTGAAGCGACAACGGCGGATTGTAAAGGGTTATTCCTTATCGACCAAGGCCAGGAGCCCCTACCGCCTCTTGACAATGTTCTTGTTTTGTACTATATGTACCGTGCCGGGTTGGCCGGCGGTTGGGGCGTGCCCGATGATCCGGGTTCCGAGCCCCAAGCGCAGAGTTTTTCCCAGCACCCTCGAGTAAGAAAAACCCTTTTTTCAATGAATTAGGAGCCTTGGTTTCGTCGCATTCGGCACGGTTTCGGCACGCATGCGTCGCGCTTTCGGCACGGTTACGTCGCGCTTTTGTCGCACTGGCGTCGCACCGGCGTCGCGCTTTCGGCGCGGCCGCAGGGAGATTGCGCGAGGAGCCCGGCGGGCGCGGGCGCGAGCGCGGGAGAATGCCCTTCTCCCCCCCGCGAAAGGCGCGGCGCGGGGCCGCGGCGCCTCCGGTCGTGACAGGCGCCGCCGCGCGGGCTAGCTTTCGGCCTTCGAATTTTGAACCCCGGCCCCCGGCCGGCCTAGACATAGAGGACAAACCCCATGACCGAGCCCGTCTCGCTTACCAAACACGGCGCCGTCGGCGTCATCGCCGTCGACAATCCGCCGGTGAATGCGCTCTCCAATGCCGTGCGGTCGGGCCTGAAAAAGCAATACGAGGCGGCGGCAGCCGATCCGGCGATCAAGGCGATCGTCGTCATGGGCGCGGGCCGCACCTTCATCGCCGGCGCCGACATTCGCGAATTCGGCAAGCCGCGCGATCCCAACTCGCCCGATCTCAATGCCGTGAACGCG
>Ga0194120_10011653_pt1 | contig 10498 bp, 11 predicted proteins | sample TA2MahCa65mmetaG_FD_148642 | JGI IMG/M metagenome (GOLD analysis project Ga0194120, IMG submission 148642) | Freshwater microbial communities from Lake Tanganyika, Tanzania - TA2015019 Mahale Deep Cast 65m | ecosystem: Environmental > Aquatic > Freshwater > Lake | place: Tanzania: Lake... | reverse complement strand
CGGGGCCGCCCCCGGGCAATCCGGCCAGGACGGCCGGCGCTTGCGAGGCGGGCGCGACGCAGGCCGTGGCGCCCGCCAGCGCCAGTGCCGTCAGAGCGGAAACGGCGCGGCGCGGGGGCTCTCGCACCGGTGCCGGCGCAGCCTGTGGCCCGCTCACAGGCTGTCTCCGATGGGCAGGGTCTCCACCGAGTCGGTGGCGAGCGCCGACCCGCCGCCGGTGAAGCCCAGGTAGCGGCTCGGGCTTCCTCCGATCGCCCACAGGCGGTTGCGAACGTAGACCAGGCCGAATGACGAGCGCGCGGTCCGCATCGCCGGCATGTAGAACCAGAGCCCGTTGACCGGGTCGAAGGCTTCCACGCTCGCCAGCGCGCGCTCACCCGGGCCGACGCCCCCGGCGACGTACACGCGGGTGGGGGAAGCCGCCGCGCCCGGTTCGGACCGGCCGACCTGCAGCGGCGGCGCGGCTCGCCAGACGCGCGGGCTCTCGGTCACATCCAGAACCTCGACCTCCGCCCGGGCGCCCAGCGGCGCCTGGGTCGCCGCCGACTGGTTGAAGGTGGGGTTGGCCGGCTTCTGGCCGCCGACCAGGTAGATGCGGTTGTTGAGCAGGGTCGCCGCGGAGAGCATGCGCGGCGTCAGGGGCGTGGGCGACGAGGTGGCGTCCCACGTGTCGGTGTAAGGGTTGTACTCGGCCGCCGCCGCGAGGGTGATGCCGTAGTCCGCGATGCCCTGGAACGCGAAGATCTTCGAGAGCGAGTAGGCCGACGCGAGGCCCCCCCACCAGATGGCCTTGGCGGATCCGGCGGTGAATGCGGCCGGCAGGTCCTTGCCGGTGACCCAGTTGTCGAGCAACGGGCTGTAGACCTCGGTCGAGGCGACGCGGGTCTTGGCGCCCGCATCGTCCACCGTCTGGCCGCCGGCGACGACCAGGACGTCGGCGATGACGCCGGCTGCCGGGCCTTCGCGAGCGAATTTCATGTTCGGCAGCTTCGTCCACGCCGGGACCTGGGCCGCCACGTCGATGACGTACAGCGAGTCGGTGGCGCGCCCGCCCGGCGTGACGCCGCCGGCCACGTAGATTTTCGTGCCGCTCACGGCGACGCCCGTCGCGCCCAGTGGCGCCGGCAACGCCGGCCCTGCCGTCCACCCGTTCTGGGCGTTGAAGTCGATAGAGGCCGTCGCCGTCTCGCCGGCGGCCACGGTCACCGGGAGCGCGGCCGACAGGGAGTTGCCGACCTGGAACGTCAGCTTCCACGTGCCCGGCAGGACGGGCTGGATCTCGTACTCGCCGCCGGTCTGGGTGGTCAGGCGCGACAGACCCGACGCCTTGGGCGAAACCGGATCGTCCACCACCAGGCGCGCCAGGGCGTTCTCGGGGGCACCCGCCACCGTCAGGCGGATGGCGGCCGGCGCGATCTGGTAGCGCGTGCCCGCACCTGGCAGGCCCCCGGCCCGATCCGCGATGTCGTCGGCCACCAGGGCCGTGTCGATGAGGGCATAGTGCGGCACGCGGGGCGGGAACGACTTGATCTGGTCGATAAGCGCGCCCACCGCGACCGGATCGAGGCCGGGGTACACGACCTTTCCGGGCGCGGTGGCCAGCAAGCGCGCGAACACGCCGCCGATGGCCGTGGTGCGTGGCGAGACGGCGACGGTCTGGGCGCCCACCGCGAGGTCGGCCACGGCACGCAGGGAGACCGACGTGGGCGTCTTGCCGTCCTGGCCCAGCACGGTCAGCGTGATGAGGCGCTTCTTGCCGGCCGGCACGCCCTCCACCACCAGCTTGCCCGAGTCCAGCGAAGCCGTCGACACGGCGCTCACCGGCGTCTGGATGTCGCTGCTCTCGACCGTGATGCGCACGTTGCCCGGGATCCCGGCGATGGACGCCACCGCCCGGCCGGCCGGCTCGGGAGCCAGTTCCAGCGTGAGGCGCGTCGCGGGGTAGCCCAGCGACACGGCGGGGAGGACGACCGGATCGCGCCCTTGGGGACCGGCCGCGCAGCCCGCGAGGGCCGCGGCCATGGCGATTATCACCACGAGGCGCATGCGAGCGTAGTATTCCCGGCCATGCGAGCATCCTCGCCCCCGGCCGCGCGGCATCCTCGCCCGAGGCGGCCGGAAGGCCCGCCTGCCGCTCAGGCCGCGTCGGGTCTCAAGAGGTCGAGGATCTCCGCTTCGTAGAGGACTTCGCGCTCCAGCAGGGCCCTCGCGAGCCGATCCAGGTCGGCGCGGCTCGCTTCCAGGATCTGCCGCGCCTCGGCGGCGGCCCTTTCGAGGTAGGCGTCCACGCACGCTTCCAGGGCGCGGCGCCGGCTCTCGGACAGTTCGCGGTCGCGGAAGCGCTGCGGCCCCATGTCGGACAAGCCGAGATCCCGGACGATGCGCTCGGCCAGGTCGGTCGCCCGGGCCAGGTCGCTCGCCGCCCCCGAGGTAGCCGACCCGAAGACCAGCAGTTCGGCCGCCCGCCCGCCCAGGAGCATCGCGAGTTCGGCCTCGATGGCCGTGCGATCCGTGAGGAAGCGGTCGGCGCGCTCGACGTTCCAGGTGTAGCCCAGCGCGTGCCTGCCCGTGGGGATGATCGAGACCTTGTGGACGCGCTTGTCTGGCAGGCGCGCCAGCGACAGCAGGGTGTGGCCGGCCTCGTGGTAGGCCACGACGGCTCGCTCGTGCTCGGAGAGCGTGATGGCGCGCTGGAGGCCGATGCCGAGGCGTTCCATGGCGCCGGCCAGGTCGGCCTGCCGGACCTGCGCGTGGCCGTTGCGCACGGCCAGGATGCCCGCCTCGTTGACGACCGTCGCCAGATCCGCGCCGCTCATGTTGACGCTCGCCCGCGCCAGGGCGGCGACATCCACGTCCCGCCCGGCCTTCACGCCCGCGAGGTAGTGCGCGAGGATGCGCTCGCGGCCGGCCAGGTCGGGCAGGCCGACGTGGATCTTGCGATCGAACCGGCCCGGTCGCAGCAAAGCCTGGTCCAGCGTCTCCTCGAGGTTCGTGGCGCCGATCGTGATGACCATGCCGCCGGTGCGGCTCTGGAATCCGTCGAGTTCGACCAGGAACTGGTTGAGCGTCTGGTTGCCCTCGTGGCCGCCCATCAGGCCGGAAGTCCGCGCCCGGCCGAGCGCGTCCAGTTCGTCGATGAACACGATCGCCGCCGGGTGCTTGCGCGCCCGCTTGTAGAGCTGGCGGACGCGGGCGGCGCCAACGCCCACGAAGACCTCGACGAAGTCCGATCCCGAGAGCTGATAGAAAGGCACGCCGGCCTCCCGGGCGATCGCCTTGGCGAGCAAGGTCTTTCCCGTGCCCGGCGGGCCCACGAGCAGGATGCCGCGAGGGACCCGCGCCCCCATGGCCTCGAAGTCACGCGATCGCGACAAGAACTCGACGACTTCCCGGGCTTCCTGCACGGCCTCGTCCATGCCCAGCACGTCGTCGAAGGTGACGTCGGGCGCGCGGGCCGGATTCCCGCCGGACCATGCGCGATTCCCGCTGAATGCGCCCTGCATCAGCTTCATGTAGATCAGCGCGAAGATGACGGCCGAAACCACGACCATCACGATGAAGAAGAGCGCTTGGAGCAGCCATTCGAGCACGGCAGGCCTCCCTGCCCCCAGCCTAGGACTCCTGCCCGTCTGGCGGATCGGCCAGTTCAGACCATTGTTGTGGGTCGCGGGTTTGGGGTAAATTGCGGCAGTAGGGTGAACATACTGGTCGGTTTGCTCGGGAGCGCCGCATTGCTGCTCCTGGGTATGCAGCTAGCCTCCGAGGGGATGCAGAAGGCGGCCGGGGCCAGGCTCCGGCAGCTGATGAACGCGTTCACCACGCATCGCCTGTCGGGCCTGTTCCTGGGAACGGCCATCACGGCCGTCATGCAATCTTCGGGAGCGACGGCCGTGCTGCTGGTCAGCTTCGTCGGCTCGGGGCTGATGCAGTTCGAGCAGACCATCGCCGTGTTGCTCGGCGCCAACATCGGCACGACCGTCACCGTGCAACTCATCGCGTTCCGCCTGACGGAACATGCGCTGTCGCTGGTCGCACTGGGCTTCATCGTGTCGGCGACGGCGCGCCGCGCGCTGGTGCGGCACGTCGGGCGGGCGGTGCTGGGCTTCGGGCTGATCTTCCTGGCCATCAAGCTCTTCGGCGACATCATGTCGCCGATCGGGCAGGACGAGGCGGTCATGAGCCTGTTTCGCGTCGTGGGCAACGACGTGCTGCTGGGCCTCACGCTCGGAGCCGTGCTCACGGCCCTCGTGAACTCTAGCGCCGCGATCATCGGCCTGGTCATCGTCCTGGCGATCCACGGCTTCGTGACCTTGCCGCAGGCGATGCCCATCGTGCTGGGCGCCAACATCGGCACCTGCTTCACGTCCTACATCTCCAGCATCGGCGCGCCGCTCGAGGCCCGGCGCGTCGTGGCCGCGCACGCCATCATGAAGACTACCGGCGTGCTGCTCGCCCTGCCCCTCTTGGGCCCCTTCACCCACCTGGTGTCGCTCACTGCCGAGGACGTGGCGCGGCAAGTGGCCATGGGCCACACGCTCTACAACGTGGCGCTCTCGATCATCTTCCTGCCGATGGTCCGGCCCTTCGCGAGCTTCATCAAGCGCGTCCTGCCGCACAACCCCAACGAGGAGGTCGGCTTCCAGATCCGCTATCTCGACGAACGCCTGCTCGACTCGCCGATCCTCGCCCTTGGCGCGGCGAACCGGGAGGTGCGCCGCATGGCCGACCGGGTGCAGATCATGCTGAGCGAGGTGATGGAACTCTTTCTCAAGAGCACCGAGGAATCGCTCGATCGCATCAACAAGCTGGAAACCGAACTGGATTCGCTCGCCAAGCACATCATCGGGTACCTTTCGAGCCTGGCGCAGACTTCGCTCACCGAGGACGAATCCCGCAAGGCCGGAGCGACGCTCTACATCGTCAACGACCTCGAGCATGTCGGCGATATCCTCACCAAGCTGGCAAACCTGGCCCGCAAGAAGATAGAGCAGGGCCTGGCGTTCTCGCCCCAGGGAATCAAGGAGATCCAGGACATGCACGCCCGGATCTCCAAGAACCTGGACATGGCGATCGTGGCATTCATGACCGGCGACAGGTTGCTGGCGGAGAAGGTCGTCGCCACGCAGCCGAAGATCGCCCGCCTCGAGCGGGATCTGCGGGAGCAGCACCTCAACCGGCTGTGGCAGGGTATCCAGGATTCCCGCCAGACCAGCACCATCCACCTGGATCTCATCTACGGTTTTCAGCGCATCAACGAGCACGCGGTCAACGTCGCGCACACCGTGGACGAGTACTTCGCGACGTGAAGCTTCGAAAGGGAGGCCTGATTGAGCACGGGTAACCTGTGGGACTGGGTTCCGGATCCCTGCGCGCGCTGCGCCGAGCGAGACCTCAGGACCGGCTCCAGCCCGATCCTGGACGTGCCGGTGTTCTTTCCGCAGGGTCCCGAGGAGCTGTGGAGCGAGATGCACCGTCCGCTGTGCACCCCGTGCTTCCAGGCCGAACGCGCGTCCGTCGGCAGGGTGGAGGCGTGCGCCAGTTGCCCGGAGAACGCCAGCTGCATGACCGGCAAGCCGCACTTCAAGGGCACTTGCGCCGCGGTGGCCACGGCCGTCTAGTTCTCTGGGCTACACTTCCTCCATGCGATTCGAAGGAAAGGTAGCCATCGTCACGGGTGCCAGCCGGGGCATCGGCAGGGCACTCGCCGTCGCCCTCGGCAAGGAGGGCGCCGCCGTGGTCGTGGCGAGCAAGACCGACCAGCCCGATCCGCGCCTGCCGGGGACCATCGGCGAGACTGCCCGGGAAATCGAGGAAGCCGGGGGCCGCGCGCTGGCCTGCAAGGTTGACGTGCGGCTCGAAGCCCAGGTCCAGGCCATGATCGCCAAGGCCGTCGATCGCTTCGGCCGCCTCGACATCCTGATCAATAACGCTGGAGCGCTGTTCCTGGCCGACGTGGAGCAGACTCCCCTGAAGCGCTTCGACCTGGTGATGAACGTCAACGCGCGCGCCGCATTCCTGTGCAGCCAGATCGTCATCCCCTTCATGCGCAAGCGTGGCGGGCACATCCTGATGATGAGCCCGCCGCTGTCCACCGAGCCGCAACCCGGCAAGGCGGCCTACTTCGTCTCGAAATTCGGCATGACCCTCATCGCGCAGTCCTTGGCCGCCGAGTTGCGTACCTACCGCATCGCGGTCAACGCCCTCTGGCCGGTAACGGCCGTGGAAAGCCAGGCGGTCAAGGCTTTCGGCCTCGGAACCGAACGGCAGTGGCGCAAGGCCGACGTCATGGTGGACGCGACCCTGGCGATCCTGGCCCGCGACCCCGCCACTTGCACCGGCAACGCCTACCTCGACGAGGACGTGCTGCGCGAGGAGGGCGTGACGGATTTCTCGGGCTACGCCCTGGTCCCCGGGGAGACGCCCCCGCCCCTGGCCGCGTTCTTCATGAAGTGAGGCTGGGCCTCATACCGCGGCTCCCATGACTTCCCTCCGGCATTGCGGCCGGCACCGAGGCCAGCCCCACCTGCCGCATCCGGTGGCGCAGGCCTCCGTGCCTGCGTCCAAGAGGCGCAAGGATCCGGTGGCGCAGGCCTCCGTGCCTGCGTCCGAGAGGCGCCGGGCCATTACTGACGCCGCGGTCACTCCCAGTTCTCGTAGCCCGAGTTGCCGGGCACCTTCACCGAAATCGACGCCGAATCGGTGCTTACCCGGACGAAGGTGTTCTCCTGCCACAGTTTGGCGTCCACCGCGGCGCCCTCCAGGTCCTGGCCGCCCGATCCCCACTGGACGTAGTCAGCGATCCGGGGATCGGCACCCCGGTAGAGGGCGACGTTGCCCTGCAAGCGCCCGACTCCCAGCGAGACTTCGGCGCAGTAGGCGGTGGCCGATTCGGTGCAGCCTGCCGCGGGGTTGACGCGCACCTTGACGTCCCCGCCCGCCGCGATGGTGGTGCGGGCGGCGCTGAGCTTCGTCGACCGGTTGTTGGCGGACAGGCGCCAGCGATCGGCGTTGAGATCCACGTCGGCCTGCGACAGGTTGCGCACGGTGACTTGCACGTCGTCGGTCGCCGCGAACGTGACGGCGACGAATGCCAGGGACGATTTCTTGCCGAGTTCGCCCGTGAATGGCGTCACCGAGGGCTTCGGCGTGGGAGTCGGCTCCGGCGGAACCGTCTGCGATCCGCCCGCGCCGCCGGGCGTGGGGGTGGGCGAACCGCCGCCGGCGGGCGGACCGGCCGGACAACCGGCCATCACCGCGATCGCCGCCGTCAACGCGAGAGCTAGGCTACGAAAAGGCGTCATGTCCGCCTTTTACCCCGGCGCTGGCTATTGCCAGTTCTGGGCCCCCGACGCGCCCGGCACCTTCACCGAGAGGGACGCCTGGCAGCCGTTGACGGGCACGCCCACCCCGGCCGTCCAGATGCCGGCCTTCACCGCGACGTCCTCGCGGGGCTTCCCGCCGCCACCCCATTCCACGAAGTCGACGATGCTCGAGGCGGCGCCGAAGCTGACGGGCGTCTTGTAGATCGCGAGGTTGCCCGCAAGTGCCGTGACGCCCGTGCCGACCTCGGCGCACCACTCGGTCTCAGACTCGGCGCAACTGGCCACGGTGTTGACATGTATCTTCACGTCCTTGTTGGCAGGCAGCGCGGTCCGGGTCTTGCTGAGCGTGCCATAGACGAACTCGCCGCCGCACAGTTGCCAGCCGGTCACGTCCACGCTCTGCGATGACAGGTTGCGCAGGGTCGCGACCACGTCGTTGCCGGCGGCGAACTCGACGGCGACCCACGCGACGGTGGTCTTGGGCGTGAGCGTGCCGGTCGGGGGCGGCAGGGTGGGCACCGGCGTGCAGGTCGCGGGCGTCGCGACCGGCGTCGGCGCGGGTCTGGGCGTGCCCGTGGGTTTCGGCGTCGGCGTGGGCTTCTGCAGGGCGGGGCCTTGCAGGCATCCGGCAAACGCCAGGACGGACACAACCGATGCAGGCAGGAGCGGCGAGCGGTGCATGCCAGCATTCAAGCAGAAAGGGCCGCCCCTGGGAGGGGCGGCCCTGAAATCGGAAGCCTACAGCTTCTTCCATTTGGAGGCACCGGTGGCGCCAGCGGTCGTTACGCCGATCTTGCCATCGGCACCGGGAGCGGATGCCGTGGCGGTGAGCGAATCCCACACCTTGGCGTCGACGGCGGCTTGGGCGTGAGTCCAGTTGTCGCTGTTGTTGTACTGCTTGACGTCGCCATACTGGACGTAGTCCAGCAAATTGGCGCTGGTCAGCTCAGCGGCAGCCGAGATCCCCTTGTACAGGACCAGCGAGCCGTGAGTGGCCTGGAGACCGAGCTTGGTGACGCCCTGCGAACTGCCGAGACCCGACTGATCAAGCTTCAGGCAATAGCCAGAGGTGCAGCCCACCGTCTGGGCGACGGTGATTTCGCTGGCAGCAGCGACCGAGACGGTCGCGTCGCTAGGGCCCACGATGCGGGCGTGCACCCATTTCTTGCCGGTCGAGTCCTTGTACTCATAGGACACGGCGTACTTTGTAAGGTCTGCAGCCGCTGAGCCGAGGTTCATCACCTTGAAAGTGCGGGCGGCATCACTCGAGGTGCCGATCGCGACCTCGGTGAAGACAGCGGTCGTGCGGGTGGTGGTTGCCGGAGTGGTCGCGGCCGAAGTCGGGGTCGGAGTCGGGTTGGTGCCCAGGCCGGGGATCGGGCAGCCAGCCAACGCGAGGACCGGCACCGAGAGCCCCAGGGCGAGCGGAAGTGTCTTCTTGACGAACTGCATTGACTGGAAAGCCTCCTGTGGAGTGTCTCTTAAACTGACGAATATCGAAGTCTAACAGACGAGCGGGCGACTCGCCAGGCATGGTATAATTCGCCGTGGCCTGGTTGTTGCATTTCCACGGTGTTCTGGCGCTGTTGGTCCTGTATTGCGGCTACCGGTTGCGCCGCTCGCTTCTGGAAAGTTCCGTGGAAACCCGAAAGCGCGGGGAAAGATTCTGGGCAAACGCGGTGCTGGCGGGCGTCGTGGGGGTATTCGCCACGGGAGTCGCGCTGTACGCTCGCTACCGGTCGCCAGGCGGCGCCAGGGACTGGCTGGTCGCCAACGCCCCCGGCTGGCACGAGATCTGGTTCGAGTGGAAGGAGCACCTCGGCCTGTTCTCCCTCCTGTGCGCGCTCGGCCTGTGGGGCCTGGCGCGCAGCGCGCCCGGCCCGAGGCGCACGGCCGCGGCATTCCCGCTCCTGGCGACGCTCCTGGCGACCCTGCTCGTGACCACCGGGGTGGGCACCATCCTGTCCTTCTTCGTGAGGAGCGTGGCTTGACCTGGGCGCCGCTTGCCGGGCTATGGTGCTACGTGCTCGCCACGCTCGCCGAGACGGCCTGGCCCGGCGCGAAGGCCGCGCTTGTAGTCCTGCCGGCCGTCGGTGCCTACTCGGGCAAGGTCGTGCTGGCCCTCGTCTCTTTCGCGATGGCTGCTTCGCTCGGTCGCGGCCGCCTCGCCCGCGAGACCGCCGCCGTCTGGCTACCGGGAAGCTACGTAGCCGCGCTCTTGGCGTCGTTTCCGCCCATCACCGAGGCTCTGGCGCAAGGCCTGCACCTGGCGTTACCATGATCGCGAAATGGCTGTAGACGAACTCGAACTCCAGATACGCCGCGCCAACCGGCGGCGCAAGGCCTTCTCCATCGTGGTGCTGGCGCCGCTCGTCGCCGCCTTGCTGATCTCCTCGGTCTACACGTTCATGCCGTTCGTCTCGGGGCCGCCTGAGGCGCGGGACGCCGCCCCGGCGCGACCCGCCGACAACCGCGCGGCACTCGCGGCCGCCGTCGAAGCCAATCCGAAGGATCTCGAGACCCTGGTCGCGCTGGCCAACGCCCACTACGACGCCAGCGACTGGAAGCAGGCGGAGAAGTACTACCTGCAGGCCCTGGCGCTCGATCCGGTCAACCCCGACGTGCAGGTCGACTGCGGCACGGCAATCCTGTACCAGGATCGGCCCCTCGAGGCGATCGCCGCGTACCAGAAGGCGCTCAAGACCCACCCCAAGCACGTCAATGCGCACATCAATCTGGGGATCGCCTACCATTCCATCGGCAAGCCCGAAAAGGCGCTCAAGGAGTGGCATGACGCCCTCCAGCATGCCAGCGATCCCGCGGTCGTGCAGCGGATCCAGGACATGATCAAGAACCACGGCGGCAAGGGCTAGGCACTAGTGTCCCGCCGCACTAATTCGTTGCGCCTTCGGCGGCGCCCTCTCGGCCCTGCCGTCGTTGCCCGAGAGCTTGTGTACCCGCGCCGCTTCAAGTACACGGCGCTCTCGTGCGCCTCGCCATGACCGAAAAACGCAGCCCGCAACCCACAACGAATTAGCGCGGCGGGACACTAGAGCGGCGATCAGACTAATCGCCGGGCCGCGCTAAGCGCAGGGGGATCGACTAGATCGATCCCTTGTGATCTCCTGGTGGCGCACACTTGTCGCCATCAGGGAGGTCTCGATGCGTTGGAATGT
>Ga0194120_10011651_pt1 | contig 10499 bp, 12 predicted proteins | sample TA2MahCa65mmetaG_FD_148642 | JGI IMG/M metagenome (GOLD analysis project Ga0194120, IMG submission 148642) | Freshwater microbial communities from Lake Tanganyika, Tanzania - TA2015019 Mahale Deep Cast 65m | ecosystem: Environmental > Aquatic > Freshwater > Lake | place: Tanzania: Lake... | reverse complement strand
GGGCCGGGGAGTTGCTCGGCGAGTCGCGCCGGGTCGATGCGTTGAATCTCGCGTAACTCGCCGCTGGCGGGGTCGGTGAGTTCGCCGCGACGCCGCTCTTGAGGGGCGCGGACGCGACCAATGAGGGCCACCTCTCCACTTGGTGGTGGTGGAGCAGTCTGCGACAGGGGAATGAAACCACGATTCACCAACAGCACGCGACCGTCAGCGAGTCGCAGTGCTGAAATCGGGTCGACCCCGGCGCGGCCGTCTTGTGAGAGGTTCACAAGCAGGAGGTCTTCGCCGGCGAGATACTCCCCAGAAACCTGGAGCAGATACCACTCCAGGTCGCGAACACCGACCGAGCCGTCCGCGACGCTTGTATCGCTGGTGCGTGCAAGTGCCAATAGGTCATCCAGCGAGCGCGGCGCATCCAGCGAGCGGGCCCGTACCGACTCATTGAATGTCACACGCTCGTTGTGACGTGTAAGTTGCCAGAAAGCAAGGTTCACCATCACAACGACCAATACGATCGTGAAGAGGTGGAGGCCCAACATCTTGAGTGACGTCAGCACACGCAACACGTCGGCAACGCTAACGACGCCGACCCTCGTCTATGACGGAGACTGTGCGTTCTGTATGGCGTGCGTGCGCTTCGTCACGCGTCGCACGAAGAAACCACTCACCACCGTTGCCTATCAAACCGCCAACCTCGTGGCGCTCGGCCTAACCCGCGAGCAATGCGCCGATGCGGTGCAGTGGGTTGATGGAGATGGGCACCGGTCGGCTCACATCGCGGTGGCCGAAGCCTTGCGCCATGCTCGGTTTCCGTGGCCGATTGCCGGCTTCGTCATTTCGTTGCCGGTCGTGCGCACACTCGCCAGCCTCGTCTATCAACGAGTCGCGGCACGCCGCCGATGCGCAGCCCCAACTCCGCCCGCGGCTCCCTGAACGCTACCGCTAGCGTCTAGGGCGCTACATCAGGAGCGACCAATTGGTCCGGCAACCGGGAATCCACGGTGCCAAGTCACTGCGGTGACGATGTGGCCCCGCAAGGGGCAACGGACCAGTGGGTGGCAACAGCAAACGAGGATCCCACATGCAACGCACGGACTATCCCGCCACGGGGGCGTGGAGTGCTGCGCAGCCGGCGGGGCGGCGGCAGTTCGTATCACTTGGGGCGCGGCCGATCGCACTCGACGTGGGTGCCACGTTGCGCGACGTCACCATCGCGTACGAAACGTGGGGCACGCTGAACAACGACGCATCGAACGCCATCTTGGTGTGTCATGCGTGGACGGGTGACAGTCACGTCACCGGCCCGGCGGGCGAAGGCCATCCGACGCCCGGTTGGTGGGAGGGCATCGTCGGGCCAGGTTTGGCCATCGACACGAACGAGTGGTTTGTCGTGTGCAGCAATGTGCTCGGTGGCTGTCAAGGCACGACGGGTCCCGCGTCGGTGCACCCCGACGACGACACACCGTACGGCTCGCGGTTTCCGGTCATCACGATTCGCGACATGGTTCGCGCCCAACTGCGACTCGCTGACGCTCTCGGTGTTCAACGTTGGCATTGCGTGATCGGTGGATCGATGGGCGGCATGCAGGCGCTCGAGTGGGCGATCACCTATCCCGATCGCGTTGGCTCGCTCATCGCCATCGGCACGTGCGTGCAGTCGACTGCCCAACAAATTGCGTGGGGCGCCATCGGTCGTCGCGCGATTCGTCTTGACGCCAAGTGGCGCGGCGGCGATTACTACGACGCGGCAGTCGGTGACGGACCGTGGCAGGGGTTGGCGATCGCGCGCATGGTCGCCCAGGTAACTTTCCGCAGTGACAACGTGTTCACCGACCGCTTCGGTCGTGATCTTGCCGATCTTGACGCGGAGAACAGCGGTATCGGTTTGTGGGACAAATTCGAGGTTGAGCGCTATCTCGACCATCACGGCGATCGCCTCATCCGCCGGTTTGACACGAACAGTTATCTGCTCATCGGCAAGGCGATGGATCTCCATGATGTGGCCCGCGGTCGCGGTGGCTTGGATCGCGCGATGGCGCGCATAACGGCACCGACGCTCGCGATCGGTATCTCCAGTGACATCCTGTATCCGACGTATCAGCAGCGCCAGATTCGCGATCTCGTTGCACACAACGGGGTGGTGGCGGAATATGCGGAGATCGACTCACCGCACGGTCATGATGCGTTTCTCATCGACCTGCAGCAAGTCGGTGCGCCAATTCGGCGCTGGTTGTACGAGCCCCGCTAGGGGTGCGCGGGTTGTCGCCCGCTATGGGACGAGTTCGTCGAGCACCGGTACGCAGCGGCTCTTGACGGGCACCCGCACACTTGCCCCGTCGTCGTTGGCGCTGCGCAACTCGTAGATTCTTCGCTTCTTTGCTTCATCGGTGATTGCGCCGATGACCCGCCAGTTACCGCGCAGGTCGGCTGCGCGCCGAGAGCGCGCATAGACGAAGAGTTCGCGGTCATCGATGGCGATCTTCACGTCGTGCCAGCGTGGTCGTTCACGTGGATCGTTCGGAGTCAGTTGCATGCGGCACATGATCTTGCGCCCATCCTTCGAAGCCCAATGTGGCTCGAGACCCCAGCCGAGCCACGCCAACAATCCGAGCACCGCAAAGAAGCCCACGGTGGTGATCAGGTTCGACACGCAACTAGTTTGGCAGCGTGCTGGTCGGTCTCGCGCTCATCGCAGTGGGTGCTGCATTACTCGTGGTCACCGTGTGGTTCTGGCGAGCCTCACGAATCGACGACCCCGTGCTCGGTCCGCTTGAGGTAATCGGTAGCGGGGAATTCAAGGCCGCCGACGAAGCGACTCGCCGGGAGATGCTGCGCCAGGCAAGAACTGCGTCGAGCGAGAACTACGGTTGAACCATGAGCTTCGACCCGCAGGCGATGATCGAACGATTCAAGGAGCGTGCCGCCGCGGTGCGCAAGCGACCGCTACCACCCGTTGCGGGGGAAGAACGGCAGCACTTCATCGCCCAGGCGAACACCGACTTCCAAGACTTCGCCATCATCGGCGATGCGCAGGCCACGCTCGAGGATGGTGTGCTCACCCTGCGCGTCGACCTGCGCCCCGCAGACAAGCGGTCGTAAGCAGAAGTTCGACAGCGCCAGATGACCGCCCCGCATCAGTCGGCTGATATCGAGCGCCGTCGCACGCTCGCCCTCGTCGCGGTCGTTGTGGCCGTCATTGCTTGGGCGGTGGGGCCGATCTTCGTCAGCAGTCTCAGTATCTCCTTGCCGACGACGGTGTTCTACCGACAACTCATCTGGTTGCCGCTGTTGTTCACGCTCGCGCATACGGCGGGTGATGGGTTCACGAAACACCACTTCCAAGTCGCGTGGAAGCCCGGGATCTTTTTTGCGTTATCGACGGCGCTGGGCTTTGGCTCGTTCAAAGAAACGACTATCGCGAATGCCACGCTCATCGGCAGTCTCACGCCGGCGTTGTTGTTGTTCTTGGCCCCGCGGATTCTCGGGGAGAAGATCACGGCCCAGCGAGTGGTGTACTCACTGGTCAGTTTCGTTGGTGTTATCGCCGTCGTTGTCGGCGCCGAGTCCGCTGGCAACACGACGGAGCACAGTCTCTTTGGTGATGCTCTGGCCTTCGCCAACATGGCGATATGGACCGTCTATTTCATAGCTGCCAAACGCGCCCGCGATGAGGGGATGAACACGTGGTCGTTCCTCACCGGTATCTGTCTCACCAACGTGTTGCTTGCGTTGCCGTGGGCGCTGATTTCCAGCGATGATCTGCTCGATGTGAAGCCGCGTGACTGGCTGTTCCTGGTGTTGATGATGCTCATCCCTGGCACGATGGGTCACTACATGATGACGTGGGCACAGCGATACCTCGACACGACGGTTTCCTCGCTGATCACGCTTGGTGGCCCGGTGATGTCGACGACGCTCGCGTTTATCTTCCTCGGTCAGGGCATCGCGCTCGTACAAGTGCTTGGTGGTGTCGTCGTGCTGCTGGGCCTGGGTGGTGTGATCCTCAGCACCACATCTGCGCGTGCCACCAAGAGCGACACGGTGGGTACGGCCGACCCGTTGCTAAACTCAAATCCCTAACGCGGACGTGGCTCAGTTGGTAGAGCATCACCTTGCCAAGGTGAGGGTCGCGGGTTCGAATCCCGTCGTCCGCTCCAGAAGCGCCATGCGTGGCATCTCGCGGTTGCTTGCAGCGGTGTTGGCCGGCAGCGTTGTCTTCGCTGCTGGTGCGTGTGCGTCTGATGCTCGCGGCGATGTGGTGGTGGCCGCCGCCGCCGACACGCGGGATGCATTCAACGAGATTGCGGCGCAACTCTCGGAGCGCGATGGCATCACGGTGGAGTTCGTGTTCGGATCGTCCGGGCTCTTGCGCGAGCAGGTGCTCAACGGTGCACCGTTCGACGTGTACGTGTCGGCCAATGTCGCCTTCGTCGATGAGGTCGTACAAGCGGGTGCGGGCGTCGCCGAAAGTCAACGGCAATTCGCCGTCGGGCGTCTGGCATTGATCAGCGCCGAGGGCGTGGCGCTACCCGCAAACCTCGACTCGCTCTCGCAGTTTGGTCGAGTGGTGATCGCCAACCCCGCACACGCTCCGTATGGCGTCGCCGCCAAAGAGGCGTTGCAATCACTTGGCGACTACGGGCAACTCGCGAGCCGTCTCATCTTGGCGGACAACGTCGCTGATGCCGTTCGTATCGTCGATGCGGGTGAGGCCGATGTTGGCATCGTGGCCCTGTCACTGGTGATTGGTCGGGCACATGTTGAGGTGCCAGCAACGTTGCACCAACCGATACGCCAGAGCATCGTCATCACCACGCGTGGCGCAGGCAACGATGCCGCACGCCGCTTCGTGGAGGCGCTCGAGTCGCAAGAAGGCCGTGCCGTTCTCTCGCGATACGGCTTTACGGTGGACTCGCCATGAACGACTGGTTCCCGCTGTGGTTGTCGCTGCGCGTGTCGGTGATTGCGACGATTGCCGCTGGCGTCCTCGGTGTGGCGATCGCCTACGTGCTCGCCAAGTGGCGGTCGCGATGGGCCTCGCTGGTGGAAGCCGTCGTGACACTGCCGATCGTGCTGCCCCCGACGGTGCTCGGCTACTACCTACTCACCCTGCTCGGCACACGCTCGTCGCTCGGACAAAGCTGGGAGTCGCTGTTTGGATCACCGCTCGTCTTCACGCAGAGCGGGGCGGTCGTCGCGGCGACCGTGTCGGCGTTGCCATTCGTGATTCGGGCCGCGCGTGCCGCCATCAGCAATGTGGATGCGCGAGTGGAGGAGTCGGCGCGTGTGATGGGGCTCGCAGAGTGGCGAGTTGCCCGTGTGGTCACGCTGCCGCTCGCCGCCCGTGGCATCGGCGCCGGTATCGCACTCGGCTTTGCACGGGCCCTCGGCGACTTCGGCGCCACCGTGATGGTGGCCGGCAACATCCCCGGGCAAACGCAGACACTGCCGGTCGCGGTGTACGACGCCGTGCAGGCTGGTGACGACGCGACGGCCCGTACGGGCTCGCTCGTGCTCGGCGCGATTGCGGTTGTCGTCTTGGTCTTCGTCACACAAGTGTTCGCGAGGCGTCGATGACCTCGTTGCTCGTAGATGTGCGGGTGGCAGTGCCGGGCTTTGCTGTCGACGCCAAGTTTGCCGCCGACCTCGGCGTAACGGTGCTCGCCGGGCCGAGTGGCTCGGGTAAGAGTCTCACGCTCGCAGCGGTGTCAGGCACGTTGCGCCCGCTACGCGGCACCATCCAACTCGATGACGTCGTGTATTGCGACACGGCACGGGGCGTGCACCTGCGTTCGCAGGATCGCCTGCTCGGCATGGCCTATCAGCACGCGGCGCTGCTCGACCATCGCTCACCGCTCGACAATGTGGCGCTCGCCGTGCGCTCGGGCGATACGGCAACGCGGCGCACCGTGGCGATGGAGACCTTGCAGCGCGTCGGTGCCGAGTCACTCGCCGAAGCGAGAACGCGTTCGCTCAGCGGTGGGGAGCGCCAGCGTGTGGCGTTGGCGCGGGCGATCGCGGGTGGTCCGCGAGTGCTACTGCTAGATGAGCCATTCAGTTCGCTCGATCTGGCTGCGCGAGCCGAGTTGCGGGCTCTCGTCAAGTCGCTCGTCGCCGAGCGTCAACTCATTGCGCTCGTGGTGACTCACGATCAGGCCGACGTTGACGCATTGGCTGATCGGGTCGTGCGCTACGAACCCGGCCGGACCGTTTCGGCAGGGGAATGAACCCGCTCGTGCGTTCCATGTACTCGGCGTAACCCGGCTTGCGCTTGGCGAGCAGCCGGTCGAGCATCGCCGCCCCCGACACACGCACGAGCAAGACCGTCATCACGAGTGCGCCGAGAAAGGCCCACAAGCCCGCGCCCTGCGAGGCGCCGACGATGGCCAGCCCCCACCACACAAGGCTGTCGCCGAAGTAATTCGGATGGCGGGTGAGCGCCCACAAACCTCGATCCATGATTTGTCCCTCGTTGCGCGGATCGCGCTTGAACTTCGCCAATTGCGCATCGCCGACGGCCTCGAAGTACAGGCCGATCGCCCACACGATGAACCCGAGCAACGCGATGAAACCAGCGCCCGAGTCAGTTTCGCGCTGACCAAGAGTGACCGGCAGCGAAACGATGAACATCAACGCACCCTGCAAACCGAACACCGTGTAGAGGCTGACGATGGCAAATCGTTCACCATGTTTGCGGCGCATCGCGCGATAGCGGAAGTCTTCACCCTTCCCGAGGTTGCGTTTGGCGAGATAGCCGGCCAGGCGCAAACCCCACACCGTGACCATGACGAGGAGCAGCCAGTTGCCGGCCCCCGACGCACCCGATACGAACTTGGCGGCCCATGCAACGAGGACGAAGCCCAGCCCCCACACGATGTCAACGATCGATGCGTCGCGCCGCAGCAGCGACACCGACCAGGTGGCCAGCATCAAACAGGCGATGGTCACGATTGCCGCCGCGAGCACCGTTGTCGCATCAGCCACGACACGAGAGTACGGCTATCGACGCGTACCAGCGTGGATTCTGCTGCGGTTCGTCGCGAACACCGGCCTCGCCTTAGCCGCGTGGTGACAACCGCACCGATGACGGCGGTTGTAACGCGGCGATTGTGGTGCGAGCCTTGAGCGGTGCTCCAGGTTCGTAATCTCAGCGTCGAGGTTGGCGCCCGCATGGTGGTGCACGAAGCGAGCTTCACCGTGATGCCCAAAGACAAAGTGGGTCTCGTTGGTCGCAACGGTGCCGGCAAGACGAGCCTGTTCAAGGTGCTCGGCGGTGCGGCCGAACCGAAGGCCGGCGTCGTGAATCGTGGGGGTGCATTCGGCTATCTCCCGCAAGACCCGCGCATCGCCGGCGCGTTCGATGGGCGCACGGCGATCTCGCACGTGCTCTCTGCGCGCGGCATCGACGACGACCTCGTGCGCTTGGAGAAACTACGAATTGCGATGGAAGAACGCGCCGATGACCACAACATCGCGCGGTTCACCAAGGCCCAGGATGCATTCGAAGTGAAGGGTGGCTACGCCGCGAATAGTGAGGCACGGGCGATTGCGGCTGGACTCGGGTTGAAAGCCGACCGTCTCGATCTGCAGTTGGGCGTTTTGTCGGGCGGTGAGCGTCGTCGAGTGGAGTTGGCGCGCATTCTCTACGGCGGTAGCGACACGTTGCTGCTCGACGAGCCGACCAACCACCTCGACATCGACGCCAAGATGTGGATGCTCGAATTCTTGCGCAACTACAAGGGTGCTTTGCTCGTGATCAGTCACGACCTCGAACTGCTCGATGAGGCGATCACCCGCGTGCTGCATCTCGACCGCCCCGACGAGGCCGATGTGGGGCAGGTCATCGAGTATCGCGGCACGTATTCGCAGTATCTGCGGGCACGCGAGGCCGACGAAGCGCGTGCAGTGAAGATGGCAACGCAACAGTCAAAGGAGATCGACCGCCTTCAACGCGTGGTCGATCGCTTCGGCGCGAAGGCATCGAAGGCGTCGATGGCACGCAGCATTGAAAAGCGCATTGATCGGTTGGACGCCGACCGCGTGCACGCGCCGCGCAACAAAAAGACCATGGCGGTGAAGTTCCCGGCGGCGCCAAGTTGCGGTGAGACCGTCCTCACTGCCTACGGTTTGCGCAAAACATACGGGGGTCCCGACATCTTCCACGACGTGAGTTTCGACCTCGGTCGCGGCGAACGCCTGCTCGTGCTCGGCCTGAACGGCGCTGGCAAGACGTCACTACTACGAATCCTGGCAGGGGAGTCAAAGGCCGATGACGGCGACTTTCAGTTCGGTTACCAGGTTCAAGCCGGCTATTACGCCCAAGAACACGACAACCTGGTCGGCGAGCGATCGCTGATCGACCACATGCGCGAGATGGCTCCGACGCGACTCGGGCTCACCGAAACGCAGTTGCGTGGCATGCTCGGATCGTTCGGATTGTCGGGCGACAAGGTGTTCCAGGAGTCGTCGACGCTCTCTGGAGGGGAAAAGACGAAGCTGGCGCTCGCCATGCTGATGGTGGGGCGCAACAACCTGTTGTTGCTCGACGAGCCGACGAACAACCTCGACCCGTCCAGTCGCGATGCCGTGGCCGCCGCACTCGCCGACTGGAACGGGGCCATCGTGCTCGTTAGCCACGACACCGAATTCGTCGAGCAACTTGCGCCAACCAAGGTGCTGGTGATGCCCGACGGCCAGGTCGATTACTACAGCGAGTCGTGGTTGGAGATCGTCAGCCTCGCCTAGGTACGGCGCGTGCGGCGCGTCGCATCACATGACGGTGCGTTCGTTCTAGTGTTTGCGCGATGTCCAAAGTGCCGTCGCCATACCCCGACGAATCCGACGGCTACTGGATGCACTATCACGATGAAGACAGCCAGCGTCTTGCTGACGCCATCATCGCCTACGCCGTCGACCGCGTGCGCATGGACCCTCCACCGCTCGATGAGCCCAAGTCGCTCAGCGTGCTGCAACGTGAAGTTGGCGAGACCATCACGGCCGAGGGTCTCGGCGCGCTGAAGGCGCTTGAGATCTTCACCGAGCAACTCGCTCCGTCGTGCATCAGTGTCGACCACCCGTTGTTCTTGTCGTTCGTGCCCGGTGCACCGACGGAATCCTCGGTGCTCTTTGACCTCGTAGTTGCGGCGAGCAACATCTACGGCGGTTCGTGGCTCGAAGGGGCCGGTGCGGTGTACGCGGAAAATCAGGCACTGCAATGGATGATCGATCTGGCAGGGCTTCCCTCATCGGCAGGCGGCGTGTTCGTGTCGGGTGGCACCGCCGGCAATCTCTCGGCGCTCATTGCCGCGCGATGGGCGTGGCGTCAACGCGAGCGTGGGGCGGCCGACCGAATACGTCCGATCATCCTTGCTTCGGGTGGGGCGCACTCATCGGTGGGGTTGGCCGCAAATGCGATGGATGCCGATCTCGTGTCGGTTCCCGTTGATGCGGTCAACCGATTGACTGCAGCTGCAATCAGACGTGTCCATCTCGGGCTCTCCGTCGACGATCAGCGTCGTGTTTGCGCAGTGGTAGCGACCGCGGGCACCACGAACCTCGGGGTGATCGATGAACTTGACGCCATCGGCGATTTCGCTCGCGAACACAACATCTGGTTTCATGTCGACGGTGCGTACGGTGCGGCCGCATTGTGCGCCAAGAGCGTGCGACACCTGTTCGTCGGCATCGAGAAAGTCGACAGTTTCATCGTTGACCCACACAAGTGGTTGTTCGGCCCGTACGACTGTTGCGCGCTCGTCTATCGCGACGTGCGCATCGGCAAGGCGGCACACACGCAGAAGGCCGAATATCTCGACGTGCTCATTCAAGATGCCGCCACGCCACTTGATGAGGCCTACAACCCGGCGGATCTCGCCCATCACCTCACGCGGCGCGTGCGCGGGTTGCCGTTCTGGTTCAGCCTCGCCACGCACGGCACCGAGGCGTACGAAGAGGCGATGGAGATCACGCTCCAAGTCGCCCGTGACGCAGCCGACATGGTGCGGGCGTCCGACTATCTGGAGTTCGTGGTTGAACCGTCGCTCTCGATTCTCGTCGTGCGACGGCTTGGCTGGTCGCCCGATGATTACACCCAATGGAGCGATCGCATGTTGCACGACGGCATCGCCTTCGTGGTGCCGACCACGCACAAGGGTGAAACGGTGTTGCGCATGTGTTTGGTGAACCCGCGCACCGACCCCGCCCAGATGCAGATGCTCTTTGATTCGATGCGTGGCTGACACCCTGCCGATGCGAGACTGACGCCGTGCTAAAGACCCTGCGGTCCGTCGTTGCGCTCCGCAGGTTCGACTGGAACGCCCGCCGCCGCCGTCTCGCCACCTGTGGCAACATCGACGACCTGCGCCGACTCGCCAAGCGAGCGCTGCCAGGCGGTGTCTTTGACTACTTCGACGGTGCCGCCGAGACCGAATGGTCGCTGGCCAACAACACCCAAGCTTTCGAAAACGTGCACCTCGAACCTCGCGTGCTGGTCGATGTTTCGA
>Ga0194120_10011647_pt1 | contig 10504 bp, 9 predicted proteins | sample TA2MahCa65mmetaG_FD_148642 | JGI IMG/M metagenome (GOLD analysis project Ga0194120, IMG submission 148642) | Freshwater microbial communities from Lake Tanganyika, Tanzania - TA2015019 Mahale Deep Cast 65m | ecosystem: Environmental > Aquatic > Freshwater > Lake | place: Tanzania: Lake... | reverse complement strand
CAACGGCAATGGGTGACGCCTCAACGACGGTGCTCTGGAGAGCTGAGAGAACCTTCGCTGCTGGTCGCAATGGTCGCCTACCAGAGCGTCAGTCTCGATCTGACTCGTAGAACTTGGGAGAGCTTGCAGTGAGGCTGACCCAAGCGCAGACGGCGTTCTTCCGCCACAACGGGTTCGCCATCTTGCCGACGCGCCTGACGCCTGACGCCGTCCAGGAACTCAGGGACGCCATCTGGCGCGACATCGAGCGCGCAGTCGAGCCGGTCGTCCGCTCCGGCGGCAGGATCGTCCGCCTCTCAAACGTCTTCGGACGCGGCGGCGTTTTCGCCCGGTTGGTGACCTGCGCCGAAATCCTCGATCCGCTCGAGTCCCTGCTGGGCCCCAACATCGAGTTCCTGCGGAACCGTCACAACCACGCGACGCTACGAGTCGGGGGCGACGGCTCCGCCTACATGCACCGCGACGTGCTCCAGTGGACGCGGACGATCGTCACGGTGCTGGTCTATCTGGAAGGCACGAACCTGGAGAACGGATGCACGCGCGTCGTGCCGGGAACCCACCTGCTGCCGGGACGCGAGGCGAACAGCCTGCACAACGACCCCGAAGTCGAGGCGTCGGGCTTGCTGGAACAGGCGGTTCCGATCCCCATGCCCGCCGGCGGACTGGTCGCCATCGACAGCATGATCTACCATGGGGCAGGCGAGAACCGCACGTCCGGGACGCGCATGAGCCTCACGCTCGGGTATCATAGCGCCGACGAGCTCGCCGGATACGAGAACCCGAAGCGCGTGCTCGTCAGAGGCGCGCGTCCCTATCACGGCAACGACGGCTGACGGCCGGCTGGGAGGGCGGCATGGGTGAGTTGGAGCAACAGATCATCGAGATGTTCCGGCGGTTGCCTGCCGACAGCCAAGCCGCCGTCCTGGACGCGCTGCGCGACGTAGCCGCGTCGGAGCCCGCGTCTCTCTCGGCATGGCTGCGGGAAGCGCAGGACGCTCGGTTCACGCCATGTCTTGATCCGAGCGGACGAGCCCCTTCTGCCAGCGAACTTGTCTGAGGAGGCAGGACTCCGAGCCTGGGTAGCCTTCGGCGATGGCAGCGGGATGAATGAAAGCTCTTCTCGACACTAACATCCTCATCCACCGCGAAGCCAGCACGGTTGTCCGCGGCGATATCGGTGTGCTCTTCCGTTGGCTCGACCGTTTGGGCTATGAGAAATGGATCCACCCAGTCAGTGCCGCAGAGATCCAGCGGCACGATGACGAACGGGTGCGCCGCTCCTTCGCGGCGAAACTGGCATCCTATGGGCAACTGCGCGCTGCGCCGTCGCTGGCACCCGAAGTCCACGCCCTGAGTCAAGAGTTGGATTCGACGGACAGTGACCGTTACGATACCACGATTCTGAACGAGCTCTATCAGGAGCGAGTCGATGTCCTCATCACCGAGGACCGAGGAATCGCGCGGAAGGCTGCCAGACTTGGCGTCGGCGATCGCGTCTTCACCATTGACGCCTTTCCGGAGAAGGCACACACTGAGAATCCGAACCTTGTCGACTACAAGGTTCTCGCTGTACGGAAGGCGCTGTTCGGTGATGTTGATGTGTCGAACGGCTTCTTCGACAGCTTCCGTGAGGACTACCCGGGCTTCGACCAGTGGTTCAGCCGCAAGAGCCAGGACGAGGCGTACGTGTGCCGACAACAGCAAGAAGTTGTGGCCTTCCTCTACGTCAAGGCAGAAGATCGGCACGAGCCCTATCACGACATCACGCCAGCCTTCTCGCCCAGACGGCGGCTGAAGATCGGGACACTGAAGGTCGAACTGAACGGGCTCAGATTAGGCGAACGTTTCCTGAAGATCGTTTTCGACAATGCACTTCGCCAGAATGTGGACGAAATCTACGTGACCATATTCCGCCGAACAGCAGGGCAAGACCGACTGGTCCGGCTACTCGAGGACTTCGGCTTTGCCTGTCATGGCACAAAGTCAAGTACCGCTGGTGAGGAACTCGTCTACACCCGGAGCATGGTGCCCCGCGCCAACAAAATGCTGCCTCGGCTCTCGTTCCCCTTCGTCAGCGGATCCGCCAGGCACTTCCTCGTACCGATCTACCCCAAGTACCATACGGATTTGCTGCCGGATTCGATCCTGAAAACCGAGTCGCCAGCGGATTTCGTTGAGCATGAGCCCCACCGGAACGCAATCAGTAAGGTCTACATCTCGCGTTCGCACTTCCGCGACCTCCGTTCCGGCGATGTCGTCGTCTTCTACCGTACGTCCGACAAACCCGGGCATGCGGTCTATCGCTCAGTTGTTACGACGCTCGGCATCGTCGAGAGTGTGCGTGCCGATCTAGCGAACGAAGTGGAGTTCATCCGCGCGTGTCGCCAACGCAGCGTATTCTCTGATAGCGAGCTTGCGGAGCACTGGCGGTATTCGTCGGCCAACCGCCCCTTCGTCGTGAACTTCCTACATGCCTACTCGTTCCCCAAACGGCCCAACATGAAGGCCCTCATCGACGGTGGCGTTATCGCTGACGTCCAATCCGCACCACGAGGCTTCGAGAGGATCAGCCCTGAGCAGTTCAAGACCATTATCGGGCTATCGAACACTGACTCGCGCCTTATTGTCGATTAGACCCAACTATGTAGACGCGATTCTGCGTGGCGACAAGCGCTACGAGTTCCGCCGCGTTATCTTCGCGCGGCCGGTCGATATCGTCATGGTGTATGCAACAGCCCCTCACTCGCGTGTCGTCGCTGAGTTCGACGTTGAGCGGATCGTCACAGAGCCGATCGGCGAACTTTGGAAGCGGACTCGATGGTCCGCCGGCCTGGACGAGCAGACCTTCTTTCGGTACTTCGAGGGTAAGCAGCAGGGCCATGCAATCCAGATCGGCGAGGTCCGGCGGTATTCTCAGCCGTTCCCTCCGCTCGAGAGGTTTCGCATGCCACCCCCTCAGTCGTTCGCGTATGTTGACAGGACAGCAGCGGTTCCACAGGCGATCCCAGCGAGGCAGAACGCGCGTCCCTGACCCATACGATGGGTTCTGAGCGTACGAGGCAGAACGCGCATGAGCCTGACGCTGGGATATCATAGCGCCGACGAGCTCGCCGGGTACGACAACCCGAAGCGCGTGCTGGTGCGAGGCGCGCGTCCCTATCACGGGAACGACACCTAGCGCCCGGGTTCCATCCCGCCTCGCCCCTCCGGAAACGACGATGGCGAGCTAGGAGACATGCATGCCCACCACCTACCAGAACTTCATCGGCGGGAAGTGGGTTCCCGCCCAGAGCGGCGAGACCTTCGAGAACATCAACCCGGCGGACACGTCCGAGATCGTCGGCATCCATCCCAACTCGAACCGAGATGATGCCCGCGCCGCGATCCAAGCCGCCCAAGACGCCTACCCCGCCTGGCGCGCCCTCGAAGCGCCCAAGCGCGGCAAGATTCTGTTCAAAGCCGCCCAAATCCTCGAAGCGCGCGCCGACGAGGTCGCCCGCGACCTGACGCGCGAGGAGGGCAAGACGCTCCCCGAGGCGAAGGGAGAGACGCTCCGCGCCGTCGAGCTGATGGAGTTCTTCGGTGGCGAGGCGCGGCGGCTCTGCGGCGAGACCTTCCCGTCGGGTCAGCCCGACACGTTCCTCTACACCCTGCGGGAACCTCTCGGCGTTGTCGGACTCATCACGCCCTGGAACTTCCCCATCGCGGTTCCCACGTGGAAGCTCCTTCCGGCGCTCATCTCCGGCAACACGGTCGTCTTGAAGCCCGCGAGCCTCGCGCCCATCACGTCGTGGCACATCGTCCGCGTTCTCGAGGAGGCGGGTCTGCCGCCGGGCGTCCTGAACATGGTCACGGGACCCGGAAGCGCCGTCGGCGAGGAGATCGCGACGAATCCCGCCATCAAGGCGGTGTCCTTCACCGGCTCCAACAGCGTCGGGACGCGGCTCTACGACACGGTGACACGCCGCGCCGCCAAGTGCCAGTGCGAGATGGGCGGCAAGAACCCCTTCATCGTCCTCAATGACGCCGATCTCGACAAAGCCGCCGACCTGGCGATCGCCGGGGCGATGTTCTCGGCGGGACAGAAGTGCACGGCGACCAGCCGCGTCATCGCCGAAAGACCCATCGTCGAAGCCCTCACGGAGCGGATCGTCGCCAAGGCGAACGCCCTACGCGTCGGGAACGGCTTGCGCGAGGGCGTCCAGGTCTGCCCCGTCGTCGATGAGAACCAGTTGAAGAGCATCCTGAGCTACATCGAGATCGGGAAGGCGGAAGGCGCGAAGCTCCTCGCCGGCGGCAGACGCCTGACGGGCGGCGGTTACGATCGCGGCTGGTACGTCGCCCCGACGGTGTTCGGCGATATGAAGCCGTCCATGCGGATCGCCCAGGAGGAGATCTTCGGGCCCGTCGTCGGGATCATCGCGGTCGATTCGCTCTCCGAGGCGCTGGAGATCGCCAACGACGTCGCCTACGGACTCTCGGCGGGCATCTGCACGCGCGATCTGCGCCGGACGTTTGAGTTCGTCCACGGGATCCAAGCGGGACTCGTCCACGTGAACGCTCAGACGGCGGGCGCGGAGGTCCAGGTTCCCTTCGGCGGGTACAAGAGCTCCAGCACGGGAACCCGCGAGCAGGGCAAGGTCGCCGTCGACTTCTTCACGCAGATCAAGACCGTCTACCTGCACTACGACACGTAGGAGGACCTTAGCGTGGCACGCTCGACATCGAGGAGCGCACTTGCGTCCGTCGCGCGGCACATGGAGGATTTCGAGGCATCGCAACAAGTACCATGTCAGCTTCCACGTCCAGGCTGATCGACTCGCTAACTTCTCATGGTTCACCATGGAAACCGCCTACACGGCACCAGAGTATCTTACTATCGCGGATGGCTTGTTGGGATGGCTTCTATCCGGCCATAGTCGATCCTGCTAGACCGTGACAGGTGGAAGCGCGTGATCAAATACATCGGATCCAAGCGTGTGCTTGTTGACTCCATCGTATGTGCCGTGCAGGCGATCGCCAACGCAAGCACCGTGGTTGATCTGTTCTCGGGAACGTCCAGGGTAGGGCATGCGCTAAAGAAGCACGGATATCGCGTCGTAGCGAACGATCACAATGCGTATGCTCATGTCCTCGCACAATGCTACATAGAAGCGGACCGCGGTGACGTAGAACGTGAGGCAACTCGCCTCATCGCTGAATTCAACCGTCTACCTGGGAAGCCCGGCTATTTCACGGAGACCTTCTGCAGACGTTCGCGGTTCTTTCATCCAAAGAACGGTGAGCGCATCGACGCGATACGCGATTCCATCCGCGCCAAGGGTCTAGAGAAGGACTTGGAGGCAGTGCTGCTCGTGTCACTGATGGAAGCTGCCGACCGCGTTGACTCGACGACAGGCCTACAGATGGCGTACCTCAAAGAGTGGGCGCCACGAGCGCACAACGATCTGGTGTTGCGCATGCCCGACGTGCGTCCGAGGGCACGGAATGGCAAAGGCGAAGCCCATAGAATGGATGCTCTGGATGCAGCCTGCGTCTTGGAGGGCGACATCGCCTACGTCGATCCTCCCTATAACCAGCACTCATATCTTGCGAACTACCATATCTGGGAAACGCTCGTTCTTTGGGATGAACCGGAGGTCTACGGAGTAGCGTGCAAACGCCTTGACTGTCGATTGCGCCGCAGCGATTTCAACTCCCGCCGCAAGTTTCACGCCTCCTTCGCCCGGCTGATATCACAGATACAGGCGCCAGTACTAATCGTCTCTTTCAGTAACGAAGCGTTCATTTCTCGAGAGGAGGTCAGTGGGCTCCTCAGCCGTCGTGGTAGCGTAATGGTGCTTGACCATGACTACAAGAGATACGTGGGTGCGCAGATTGGCATCTATGACCCGCAGGGGAGGAAAGTTGGGAAGGTTAGCCACGTACGCAATACGGAACATCTATTCATAGTTGTTCCGGACGGGTCCGCGAAGGTACTACAGAGGCAGACGATTCAGCCGGATCGGCAGTTATCCCTGTTCTCGACGGACGCACCAACGTGAGCTCTTCATGCTGGATTCAGAGACCACTTTGCCCACTACCATGACCAATCCGTTGTATCGAGCTGCCCAGCTCGCCGCCGCCCCAGCGTTTGAGAAGCCGCACGGCGCGACCTTCGCGCTGGGCGGGTTCGTCGGCGAGCGGCTGTCCGCCAACGTGGAGAGCTGGCTCCTCTCGGCTCCCCGGGCGAACCCGGCGATGCTCCAGATGTTCCGCGACCAGGAGCGGAACCCCCGCCGCGACCTGCTGCCGTGGTCGGGCGAGTTCGTCGGGAAGTACCTCATCTCGGCGATCCAGGCGTGGAGGCTCACGCGGGATGGCCGGCTCAAGGCGCTCATCGCCCGCGTCGTCGCCGACCTAATCGACGCGCAGCAGCCCGACGGCTATCTGGGCCCCTTCCCGTCCGAAACGCGCCTCACGTCGGATCAGTGGGACGTATGGGGGCATTACCACTGGATGCTCGCCCTGCTGATGTACCGCGACGACACCGGCTCCGAAGCCGCGTTGACCGCCGTGCGAAAGGCGGGCGACCTGCTCCATCGCACCTTCGTGGAGGGCGGCGCGCGGATGAAATCGCCGGAGCAGAACCTGGCGATCCTGCACGGCGCGTGCCTGCTCTACGAGGCGACGGCGGAGCCGACCTATCTGGAGCTCGCCCAGTGGGTCATCCACGAGCAGAGCGAGCCCGATAGCTGCGGCTACATCGAGGACGCGCTGGAACGCAAGGAGATCCAGGACTTCCGCGCCCGCCGCTGGGAAGGGCTCCACTGCATCCAGGGCATCGCGGAACTGGGCTTCATCACGGGCGATTCCCTCTACCACGACGCGTTCCGCCATATCTGGTGGGAGATGCTCAAGGGCGACCGTCACAACACGGGCGGCTTCACGTCCGGCGAGGCGTGCCAAGGGAACCCCTACCACCAGGGAGCCATCGAGACCTGCTGCACAGTCGCCTGGATCGCCCTGACGATCGACATGCTCCGATTGACAGGCGACTCGCGGATCGCCGACGAGCTGGAGCTCTCGACGCTCAACGGCATCCTCGGCGCGCAGCATCCGTCGGGGCGCTGGTGGACCTACAACACGCCGATGGACGGCGACCGCAAGGCGAACGCGCACGAGATCGTCTTCCAGGCGCGGCCCGGTTCCCCGGAGCTCAACTGCTGCTCCGTGAACGCCCCGCGCGGCATCGGCGCTCTCAGCGAATGGGCGGTCATGAACGCGTCGGATGGCGTCGTCGTCAACTACTACGGGCCCGGGACGTTCACGATCCCAACGCCGTCGGGTTCCGTGACGATCCGTCAGGAGACGGACTACCCCGTCGGCGGAACCATCCGGCTGACAGTCGGACCGTCCGCGTCGGAGCGGTTCGCGCTCTATGTGCGCATCCCGGAGTGGTCGCGCAGCAACCGGCTCTCCCTGAACGGCGAGGACGTGGGTCCCGTCCAGCCGGGCGCGCACCACCGGCTCAGCCGCGAGTGGGCGGACGGCGACGCGCTGGAGCTCCGGCTCGACATGTCCCCCTACTTCTGGGTCGGCGAGCGGGAACTCGAGGGCAAGACCTCCATCTTCCGGGGGCCCATCCTGCTGACGTATGATCGCTACTTCAACGAGGTGGACCCCGACGCCGTCCCCGCGCTGGACGCGGCGCATCTCCGGCTGGAGCCGATCCCGTGGGAGGGATGGGTGACGCCGTGGATGCTCTACAAGGCGCGGGGGATCGGGGGTCAGCGGATCGTCCTGTGCGACTACGCGAGCGCGGGCGCGACCGGCACGCCCTACCGCACCTGGCTGACCGTCGAGGGCGTCGAGCCGGCGCCCTTCAGCCGCGAGCATCCGAAGCGCATCTCACGTCCGGCGTGACATGGGAGCCCCGTCGGAACGGAGGAACCGACGCCGACATTGCCGCCACCGTCCGGAGTGGCTACTCCTGGGACAGCTGACCGCATCGTGACGGCATCGCCCGCCAGCGTGCGCTCGGGCTGACCCACTCGCAGAGGCTCGATCCCTCCCGGACGCTGGCGCGCATTCACCCGCCGCATGCAAGTCACGATACGGTCGTGGCGCGGAAAGTCGCCATGTCCCCAACGACAGGCGTCCGTTCCGTAGCATGCGGAAGGATAGGGATGGGATACCGCGATTTGACCAAGGAACTGGAATCCATCCATCACGCCATGGCATCGGCAAAGGTCAGCGCTCTCGTCGAGTCGCCCGACGAAACCGTCGATCTGGCGACGCTCTACGCCGTGCTGCGCGGCGAGCAGGACGGCGCGTCGCTGCAGGGCAAGCGCGTCACACAGCCCTTCCGCATCTCGGACGCCGGACTGGAGCCAGCCGAAGGCGATATCGGGCGATGGACCGTGTCGGTTCCCGTCGATCTCGTGGGCGTTTCATTCGACGACGAAGCCGACTTCTCCGGCGCCGAATTCCACCAACCCGCGCGGTTCGCCGGCGTTCGATTCGGCGGTTCCGCCACGTTCATGCACGCACGGTTCCAGGCGGACGCGGACTTCGCAGGCGCCGAGTTCAGCCACGATGCCAACTTCGCGTCGGCGCGGTTCGACGCGGTCGCGAGCTTCGTAGCGTGCCATTTCGTCGCCGAAGCCAACTTCATCGTGGCGGAGTTCCGGGGCGCCGCCGACTTCGTCAGCGCGCAGTTCGACTCGGTCACGAGCTTCCTGCACACGCGCTTCCTGTCTACGGTGGATTTCCGCGTCGCCCACTTCACGGCGTCCGTGGATTTCATGGGCGCCAGGTTCGCGGAGCCCGCCGACTTCGAATCGGTGCGCTATTGGCGCGATCTCATCTCGCAAGCATGGCGCCATTGGTGGTGGAGCCGCGTTCCGGAAGCGCTCCACGGGCGCGCCTGGACGCGCCGGCTGTTCTGGCGAACGGACGACGGGGCGCGAGCGCTCACACGGACGATTCGATGGCTTGCCAACAACCGCCTCACGGGCACCCTCACGTGCCTGCGCCTACCTCGCAACCGACCTGCGGGACCGATCACGCCGGCGACGCAGTTCATCATGGACCCCAACGCGATCAACGAGGTGACCAACCCGCGCTTCAAGCGCTACGTCGCCGACCAGTTCTACGTGCGGGCGTTCTGCCGTGATCACCGGGGAGTGGGCGTCCTGTGGCGGTGGTCGTGCGACTATGGGCGGAGCCTATCGCTGCCGTTCATCTTGTCGCTGGCGCTCGTGACCGCCTTCGCCGGGCTCTACCGACTCGCCTTCCACGGTCAGTTCATGTTCACCAATGCTGACCTGGGTCCCACGCAGGGGCACGAGATCGGTTTCTGGAACCTCATGTATTACAGCGCGGTGACCTTCACGACGCTGGGCTTCGGCGACATCGCGCCAGCCAGCCTTGCCGCGCGCTTCTGCGTCATGGTCGAGGTCGTGGCGGGATACGTGATGCTGGGCGGGCTCATCAGCATTCTGGCGAACAAGGTCGCGCGGCGCTCGTAGGTCATGCTCTGAGTGGAGGCTCGACTGATGCATCTCGCCATCCCGTGCCCATACTGCCAAGACCGGACGATCAAGCGACATGTCCGCATCAGTGAGCAGACCCGATGCCAGACATGCGGCAGACTCATCGAAGTGCGCGCATCCGATGTTCGCGTCAGCAAAGCGCAGTCGGATGCACTGGTCGCGGAGCGAGGAACCCACCTGCCGCCCATCTGGAAGCTAGAGCAGGAGCTCGCCTGCCCCGTGCCCCGCCGCGCCGTTCCGAGGTGGGAGAGGCTTCTGGGCAGCATGGTGGCATATCCCTTCTATGTGTGGTACTTCTTCTACAAAGAGTATTTTGATATTGGCGCCGAGCGCCTACCGGACTTCGGTGAGATCCTTGCCACAGTTCCGTGGGTGTGGCCGTTGATAGTGCCCGCCGGGCTGCTCGTTGGCGCCATGGTATGGGGGTCCGACCGACGACGGGGCAGGCGCGACGCTTCTCTCGTTCGATTCGGCACGGCGACCTGCGGTAGGGTGCTACGAACCACGTTCTTCATGGGCGTTGTTGTCTACGATACGCCGGAGCCCTTAACCCTAAAGTGCTCTGTCGGCTAGCGTCAGCCCGGCGACCCACTGACGATCCTCTACGACCCACTCAAACCGTGGAGCGCAAAACCTTATTACAAGTGCATCTATAAGGCGGTGCGACCCCGGGGCTGAGCGCATGCGAGAAGCTCCTGACGCGCTCGATGCGACGCTGGGGTTCGGCGACATCGCGCCAGCCAGCCTTGCCGCGCTTCTGCGTCATGGTCGAGGTCGTGGCGGGATACGTGATGCTGAGCGGGTTCATCAGCATTCTGGCGAACAAGGTCGCGCGGCTCATTTAGCACTACAAACGCAGTTATGGTAGAATCGTCCGTGGAGAGCGGAGGACTCCTTCATGGACGAGAAACGTCGCACGTGGGAAGCGGAACTGATCGAAGTACATCAACGAATTGCGCGGCACTTTC
>Ga0194120_10011643_pt1 | contig 10507 bp, 8 predicted proteins | sample TA2MahCa65mmetaG_FD_148642 | JGI IMG/M metagenome (GOLD analysis project Ga0194120, IMG submission 148642) | Freshwater microbial communities from Lake Tanganyika, Tanzania - TA2015019 Mahale Deep Cast 65m | ecosystem: Environmental > Aquatic > Freshwater > Lake | place: Tanzania: Lake... | reverse complement strand
CCAGGCGGTAATTACCCATCAGGCCCCGTCGCCTCACTCACCCGTGCATCGATTCGACCGCAGAAAGCCATGGCCTTCTGGAGACAGTCTCCCGATGCCGAGTCTGACCTTGCAAATGCCTCTGGCTGTGACTTGGCAGTAGGCCTTGGCGAGGCCCCCGTTCTGCGACAGGCCACATTCAGTCTCTGGAAAGACCAGGCCGCGATGGATGCCTATGCCCGATCGGGGGCGCATCAAAGGGCAATCACGGCGGCCTACGGGCAGGACTTTTTTTCCGAGTCGATGTTTGTGCGTTTTCATCCGGTAGCGATCTATGGCTGCTGGAAGAACCAGAGTTTCGGGCCGCCCCCATCGCAAGAGAGTGTTCTCACCGCATGACCGAGCGCAGTGTGGTGATTGTCGGGGCAGGCATGGGGGGGCTTGCTGCCGCGGTTGATCTCGCAGGCCAGGGGGTTCGGGTGACCGTCTGCGAAAAGGCCACGCAGGTTGGGGGCAAGATTCACCAGCGCACGGTCGATGGCCTAGCCATAGACTCTGGCCCCACGGTAATTACCATGCGCTGGGTCTTTGACGATCTGATGCGGGCTGCGGGGCTGACACTAGATGACTTTGTGCGCCTTAGGCCCTTGCCCGTAATCGCCCGCCATTTCTGGCCAGACAAGACCTGCCTTGACCTGCATGCCAGTGTCCAAGACTCCATCGATGCCGTAGGCAGGTTTTCTTCCGCGGCAGAGGCGCGCAGGTTTACTGCCTTTTGTGCGGAAAGCCAGCGTCTCTATCATGTCTTGGAGAAGGCCTATATTCGCAGCGAACGACCCGGCCTGCGGTCCATGACCCAAGACCTTGGGACGCAGGGGCTTCTCATGCTGGGAGGTCTTGGCCCCTTTGCCAGCCTCTGGAGAAGCCTTGGCAGGCATTTCACCGACCCCCGTTTGCGCCAGTTGTTCGCCCGTTATGCCACCTACTGCGGCGGATCGCCATGGCATGCACCGGCCACGCTCATGCTAATCGCCTATGTAGAGCAGCGCGGTGTATGGACTGCGCAAGGCGGCATGCAGGCTCTGGGCGTTGGCATAGCCCAGGCAGCAGAAAAGCTCGGGGTTGGGATAAGGCTTGGTGCTGGGGTCTCTGAGATTCTCACGCAGTCCGGTGCCGCCCGCGGGGTGCGACTGCAAAACGGAGAAGAGGTTCTCGCTGACGCAGTGATCTTCAACGGCGAAGCCGCCGCATTGCATGCCGGCCTGCACGGGCAGCCTGCCCGTGCCGCCGTTCCAGACAAAGACGGCATTTACCCCCGGTCTCTCTCCGCGCTCACCTTTGCGATTGCTGGTCGCTTAGAAGGCCCGGCGATTAGCTTTCACAACTTGTTTTTCCAAGATAACTACGAGTCTGAGTTCGCCGATATATTCGACCAGGGACAGCTACCCCGGCACCCTACCCTGTATCTCTGTGCGCAAGATAGGGCCAGCCCAGGCCCCGGCGTGACAGCCAATCAGGCAAGCAGTGCTCAGGGCGCACCAGAGCGTCTCTTCTGCCTGATTAATGCGCCTGCCCGAGGCGATGGCCCCCCCTTTACCGAACAGGAGATCCTGTCATGCCAGACCAAGGCCTTTGCCCTTATGACCCAGGCCGGGCTGCGGCTGCAGTATGCCCCCCAACAGATTCAGACGACTACGCCGCATCAGTTCGAGCAGATGTTCCCGGCCTCCGGGGGGGCGCTCTATGGCATGGCGCCCCATGGATGGATGTCTTCTTTTCGCAGGCCGGGGGCCACAACGCCGGTGCAGGGCCTGTTTCTGGCGGGGGGCAGCGCACACCCGGGGGCGGGCGTACCGATGGCGGCCCTTTCCGGGCGCCTGGCGGCCGCAACCCTGATGGCACACCTCGATTCGACCAACCGGTCGCGCCGGGTGGTTATCTCTGGTGGTATGTCGATGGCCTAAGCGACTGCGGGCAGCATGGCATCACCATGATTGCCTTTGTGGGCAGCGTCTTTTCGTCTTACTACCACTGGGCCCGCGGTCGTTCCGGGATTGCCGATCCTGAGAACCACGTCTGCATCAACCTGGCCTTGTACACGCCGGGAAAGAAGCGCTGGACTATGACAGAGCGTGGTCGGCAGCAGATGCGCCGGGATGCCCAGCATTTTCAGGTGGGCCCAAGCAGCCTGCGGTGGACAGGTGACAGCCTAGTTATTGATATCGATGAACGGTCAGTACCTCTGCCATTTCGGGTCAAGGGCCAGATGCGACTTCATGCTGATCGGTTCTTCAACTACCAGGTACCCATCGATGCGGCAGGGCGCCACCGGTGGGGGCCACTGGCACCCTCTGCACGCATTACGGTGGACTTTCCCTCCCCAGGCATTCGCTGGTCCGGCCATGCCTATCTCGATTCCAATGAAGGCGATGAGCCCATTGAGACGCCTTTTCACGAGTGGGACTGGTCTCGGGCACTGCTGAAAGATGGCAGCACTGCGGTCAGCTACGATGTGCGCGATCGTCTCGCGCCGGGGTCATCAGACTCTGTCTATGGCCATTCCGAGAGCTCACGGCTGATCACCGCCCGGTTTCTGCCCAATGGATCGGTAGAGCCCTTCGACCTGGGCCCCCGACAGCCCCTGCACAAAGGGCTCTGGGGTGTTGGGCGGTCAATCCGGTCTGACCCACGTGCGCCCCCCGCTCGCCTTACCCAGACCTTGGAAGACACTCCCTTCTACATGCGATCGGTAGTAGAGCAGCAGCTCTTAGGCGAACAGGTGCAGGCCATGCACGAAACGCTCTTTCTGCCTCGCGTTCGCTCGCCCATCGTTCTTCTAGTCCGAGGGCATCCAGCAGTTATTGGCGGTGCCCAACCCGAGGGTCTGCGGGCGTTTTTTGCGGTGCGCAGCCCGAGGGACTGCAGGGGTTATTTGCGACGGAACGAAGGTGGAGTCGCGAATCTCCTGCAGGGCCCGAGCGAACTGGATCCAGGGCCCGGGCAATAACTAACATTTAAGGCCGGTCTAGCCCATGACCGGTCGTCGCCTCGCGAAAGGCAGGCACGCTCGTCGGCCGCCCGTTCATGTGCTCCCCGGCCCTTCGTGCTTGGTGCGGCATCTGCGCTTTGTGGTGATATGCGGCAGCTATTTGCGGTGCGCAACCCGAGGGGCTGCAGGGGTTATCAATTACGGTCTATCCCACAGACGACTGCGATTGACGCTCGCGTTCTTCGAGCCGAATAATGAGATCAACCATCCATCCTGCCTTCTCCGCCACCGACCGCGGAGGCCGATGCTGCATCGAGATGCCCGCCGCCTCCACCAGAAAAGCAATGGCCGGGAGCGGCTTATGCCCCCGAGCCATGCGCGGGGCCATAATCGCCGCCGGCATGCAGAGCATCAGCCGCTGTAGCTTGGCGCGACCCGAGACCACCGCCCGCTGATCAAACGAGTTGTAGCCCGCCTTAGTGATCACCCGACCAATATCCGCATAGATATGGCGCGCGGCAAGAATCGCCGGACGGCAGCGCCGCGGTAGGAAGCCCACCCCTTCCTCGGCGCGCCGATACAGGCTGTCGGCAGCATCTAGCACCCGCGCCACCACCCTTCCGAGTGCCGGCCCAAAAGAAGGCTGGGCCAGCCAGGCATCGGGATCCAGTCCCTCTTCCCGCATCCACAGTCGCGGCAGATAAAGCCTGCCCATACGGGCGTCTTCGCCGACATCACGGGCGATGTTGGTAAGCTGCATCGCCACCCCCAGCTCGCAGGCCCGCGCCATCGGTCGGGCCTCACGCACGCCCATGACAAGCGCCATCATGGCGCCCACTGTGCCGGCCACCCGTGCGCTGTAGTCATAGACATCGTCGATTGTTTCGTAGCGCCGGCCCTGGGCGTCCCACTGAAACCCCTCGAGCAGGGCCAAGGGAATTTTCTTCGGCAGACGATAGGCCCGCACCACCCGGGCAAAGGCCCGGTCGGCAATCTGGGGCAACGCCCGCAGTTGTTCAGAAAACTTCTGCGATGCCTCTAAAGGCGTTCGCCATTCTTCCGGTGAAATCGGAGAAGCAAACGCATAGATGGCATCGAGCCGCTCATGGAGTTCAGCCATCACCCGCGGACTCGCCCCTGAGTTATCAACCGCATCGTCGGTGACGCGGCAGAAGGCATAAAGATCGACAGCAGCCGATCGGATCGCAGCGGGCAAGAGCCGGGAAGCCGCGAAGAAAGACTTCGACCCCCCACGCATCAGGGCCTCTTCTTCAGACCCCCCTGTGTCGAGATTCGGCAGTTGCGGCGCCGACGGAGTTACTGGCACCGAAGATTTCAAGGACTGTGAAGACCCTGAACCCTGGTAAGCCTGCGCGGGCGCCCGAAAAAAGACATCTTGCTTCATCGGGCAGCGGCGCCCACCGGCGCAATCAGGCTATCGAAAGCCTTGGCCGAACTCAGTACCCCTGGCACCCCCGCCCCGGGGTGCGTGCCTGCCCCCACCATGTAGAGCCCCTCAATATCTTCGCTGGCGTTGTGCGGCCGGAACCAGGCGCTCTGCAGCAGCCGTGGCTCCATGCCAAAGGCGGCGCCCTTATAGGCCAGCAGACGCGATGCAAAGTCGATCGGCGTGACCACCTTGGAGGTCACCAGTTCGGCCTCAAGCCCCGGCAGCACGGAGCCCGAAAGGTATTCCGCAACACGCTGACGGTAGGGCTCGGCCTGCGTGCGCCAGTCGACATCGGCATCAAGATGCGGAACCGGAGACAGCACATAGAAGGTATCGCATCCGTATGGCGCAAGCGACGGGTCGGTAGCCGTGGGCCGGTGCAGGTAGAGGCTAAAATCGTTACTCAGAACCTTGCGCGTAAAGATATCGGTGAGCAGCCCCTTGTACCGAGGCCCCAGGAGGATCGTATGGTGGGGCAGGTTCTCGTAGCGGCGCTTTGTTCCGAAGTACCAGACAAAAAGCCCCATCGAATAGTTGCTGCGTTCAACCTTGGCATCGGTCCAGACACGCCGCGCAGAGGCCGGGAGCATATTCCGATAGGTATGGGCTGCATCGGCGTTAGAGACCACGATGTCGGCAGGAATCACCCGGTCGTTAGACAGTCGCACCCCAACCGCCCGTCGACCTTCCAGGAGGATTTCCTTTACATCGGTGTTGCAGAAGATCTCACCACCCTGGTCTTCTAAGAGCCTTGCAAGAGCCGCCACAATCGCCCCCGTACCGCCCATCGCAGAGTGCACCCCATACTCACGCTCCAGTGCAGGGATCAGGCTATAGACCTGGGTGACCGCAAACGGATTCCCCCCGATCAGCAGCGGATGAAAGCTAAACACCTGCTGCAGCTTCTCGCTCTTGAAATGCCGCGCGGCCATGCTGTGAATCGTCTTCCAGGCCTGCATACGAATCATCGCGGGCACGGCAGCAAGTAGGTCTAAAAGCGAGCCAAAGCTCGTGGTACCGAGTTCCTCATAGCCCAGTTTCAGGCAGACCATAGCCTCGCGCATGAAGGCGTCATAGCCCGCAACCGCATCTGCGCCCCCTACCCGCGCCACCTCAGCCCGCATGGCCTGGGTCTCGCCAAAATAATCAAAATGACTACCGTCGTGGAAACGAATGCGGTAGAAAGGCGCCATGGGCCGAAGGTCTACATCATCGGCAAACCTTCGCCCACACAATGCCCAGAGTTCTTCCAGAAGAAACGGCGCGGTGATGATCGTTGGCCCGGCATCAAAGGTAAAGCCGTCTTGCCGGTGCACGAAGGCCCGGCCGCCAATGCCCTCAAGACGCTCCAGCACCGTTACCCGATAGCCCTTCACCCGAAGTCGAAGGGCTGCCGCCAGGCCGCCAAATCCACTGCCAATCACCACAGCATGCGGCGCCGGGGGAACTGGCCTTTTCTGACTTTCTGCTGCGGCCTGACCCATACCAGGGCTTCGCGAGGAATAGTCCAAGGGAACCGAAGACTGACGCAGCGTGGCAGGAGTAGACATAACGAAACCCTTCAGAGCCAAAAACGCGGCAATACCCACGGGACAATACCCGCCTCAGGAAAAAGCCTATGTACCGTCTCCGGAGCATACAGAGGATAACGGAAACTGTAAATTGCGGTTGACGGTTTAATTTGTCAAGTACAAAATGCCGGGATGGCCCATGCCTCAGAACTCGCCCCCGCGACCGCCCTGCCCCGGTTGTCGGCTGTACGCGAGCTTTTCAAGCCGATCACCTGGTTTCCGCCCATGTGGGCGTTTTCCTGCGGGGTCATCGCCTCGGGGGCAAGCATTCGCGAAAACTGGCTCCTAGTCTTCATCGGTATTCTTCTCGCGGGTCCTCTGGTCTGCGCCACAAGCCAGGCTGTGAACGACTGGTTCGACCGCCATGTCGATGCCATTAACGAGCCCCAACGACCCATTCCGTCAGGGCGCATGCCCGGGCGATGGGGGCTGTATCTGGCCATCATCTGGACAGGAATCTCTCTGCTCGTAGCCCTGGCCTTAGGGCCCTGGGGATTCGGGGCTGCCGCCGTCGGGCTGGTTCTTGCCTGGGCCTACAGCATGCCGCCGATTCGCTTAAAGGAAAACGGTTGGTGGGGAAACCTCGCCTGCGGCCTTTCCTACGAGGGGCTTGCCTGGATCACGGGTGCTGCGGTAATGGCGGGTGGGGCCTTCCCCGAGAGCCGCTCGGTGGTGCTTGCCCTGCTTTATAGCCTCGGCGCCCACGGCATCATGACCTTGAACGACTTCAAGTCGATAAAGGGCGATGCCCAGATGGGCGTGCGGTCGCTTCCTGTGCAGCTAGGCCCCAATCGGGCAGCCTTTACCGCCTGCCTGGTCATGGTCTTTCCCCAGATGGCAGTCGTGGTGCTGCTGGCCTTCTGGCAGATGCCCTGGCATGCGACGGCAGTCTTTGCGCTTCTGATTGGCCAGGCCATCCTCATGGCCTGGTTCCTGAAGAAGCCCATTGAACGGGCTTTGTATTACAGCGGTTTTGGCGTGCCCCTCTTTGTGATCAGCATGATGGTCTCTGCCTTTGCCCTGCGCAGCCTACAGGGGGTCGCATCGTGACCGCGCCCACGTCTGGTTTCGGCTGGGCCGCCATCGCCCGACTGGGGCTCATCCAGGCCTGCCTCGGGGGTGTTGTGGTGCTCGCCACCTCTACCCTCAACCGCATTCTTGTGGTGGAACTTGCCCTCGCGGCTGTGATTCCGGGGCTTCTCGTGGCCCTGCACTATGCCGTGCAGATTCTTCGGCCCCGCATGGGCTTTGGGTCCGATCAGGCCGGCCGATGCACGCCATTCATCATCGGGGGCATGGCCGTACTCGCCAGCGGCGGCATGCTTGGGGCCTGGGCCGTGGTGCAGATTCCGCAAGGCTTGGCCTGGGGCCTCACCCTGATGACCCTTGCCTTTTTTCTCATTGGACTGGGCGTAAGCGCCTGCGGCACAGCGGTATTGGTACTGCTTGCCAAGCGCGTCGCGCCGGTTCGGCGGGCGGGTGCTGCCACCATGGTCTGGCTCTTTATGATCGCGGGCTTTGCCATGACAGCCGGCACGGCCGGACACTACCTCGATCCTTATTCCGAAGAGCGCCTGCTTATGGTGGCAGCCGTAATCACCACCGGGGCAGTCTTTGCCACGGCCCTGCTGCTCTGGGGTCTGGAAGGAAGGGTCCCATCCGAGCAGCCCGAACAAGAACGGGATACCCCATTTCTCGAAGCCCTACGACAGGTCTGGAAAGAACCCGAGGCGCGCCATTTCACTATTTTTGTTTTTGTCTCGATGCTGGCCTTCAGCGCCCAAGACCTGATTCTCGAGCCCTTTGCCGGAATCGTATTCGGCTATACGCCAGGCGAGTCCACCAAGCTCTCTGGCCTGCAGCATAGCGGCATACTGGTGGGCATGCTGCTGGTAGCCTTTGCCGGTAGCGGCAAGATCTTTGGCAGACGATTTGGGTCTCTCAAGTTCTGGACTATTTCCGGATGCCTGGCCTCCGGCGTTGCCCTCGCTGGGCTTGTCGCCGCAGGCATCGTAGGGCCAGGCTGGCCACTTAATGCCAATGTCATGCTGCTCGGGGCCGCCAACGGCGCATTCTCTATCGCAGCTATCGCCTCAATGATGCGACTGGCCGGAGAGGGGCGGGCGCGGCGGGAAGGAACCCGCATGGGCCTCTGGGGCGCTGCCCAGGCACTGGCCTTTGGTGCTGGGGGCATTCTCGGAACCAGCCTCTCAGACATCGCCCGACTGGTCATGGAAACCCCCGCCGCCGCCTACGCACTGGTCTTTGGCCTGGAGGCCATTCTCTTTATCGTTGCTGCCCGGCTTGCCAGCCAGATCAGAGAAGGCGCACCCCAGTCACCCGCACCCCGGTTAAGTGCCGAGCGTGCCGAGCGGAACAGCCTAGGCAGCCCAGCCAGCAGCCCCACCAACCCCACCGGCCCAATATCCACGCAAGGAGTCCAATCGTGATCCACTACGACGTTGTTGTTATCGGGGGAGGCCCTGCAGGAGCCACCGCAGCAGACGACCTCGCCCGTGCGGGGGCGTCGGTGCTACTCGTGGATAAGGCCGGGCGGATCAAACCCTGTGGCGGCGCAATCCCCCCCCGGGCCATCCGCGACTTCGAGATTCCCGAAGAGATGCTGGTAGCCAAGATCTCCTGCGCGCGCATGGTCGCGCCCTCGAACACCCGCGTGGATATTCCCATTGAAAATGGCTATGTGGGAATGGTGGACCGGGCAGCGTTTGACGAATGGCTGCGCTGCCGTGCCCAGAAAGACGGGGCAAAGCGGCTGATCGGCAGCTACGTGGGCGCGGAGCCGGTCGATGCCTCCGACCCTTCCGGCCCCTTATGCATAGACCTTGAGGTGCGCGATAGCGCAGGCAACGCGGCTTTCAGAAAAATGCGGGTTACCACACGCCTGCTCATCGGCGCGGATGGCGCGCGGTCTCAGGTTGCCAGCCAGCTGATTCCGCGGTCCAACGAAGGCGTCTTTGTCTTTGCCTATCACGAGATATTAAAGGCACCAGACCCTGCACCTGCATTCGCTGCGGCGGCTGCAGAGGCAGCGTCGCTGTCGGTCACCGGATTGCACAGGCGTGGCCTTAGCAATGGTAACGGGGAGGCGCCTTCACGGCCTACCGGCTATGAACCAGACCGCTGCGACGTGATCTACAACGGCAGTGTCTCACCAGACTTCTACGGCTGGGTCTTCCCCCATGGCAATAGCGTGAGCGTGGGTACCGGCAGCATGGACAAAGGGTTTTCGCTCAGGTCTGCCACAAGTCTATTGCGTCGTATGGCGGGCCTCGATGCGGCAGAGACACTGCGACGCGAGGGGGCTCCCATTCCACTGAAGCCACTGCCCATTTGGGACAACGGACGAAATGTTGTGCTTGCCGGAGATGCCTCCGGGGTGGTGGCGCCAGCCTCTGGCGAGGGGATTTACTATGCGCTCTTAGGCGGACGGCTTGCGGCCGAGGCCTGCCTAGAGGTGCTCGCAACCGGAAACACCCGGGCCCTTGCCATGGCCCGCAAACGGTTTATGAAAGAGCATGGCCGAGTCTTCTGGGTGCTGGGACTGCTGCAACGGTTCTGGTACGGAACCGACAAGCGCCGGGAGCAGTTTGTGAAAATCTGCAGAGACAAAGACGTGCAGCAGCTTACCTTTGAGTCGTATATGAACAAGAAGCTGGTGCGTCGCAAGCCCATGGCCCATGTGCGTATCTTCTTTAAAGATCTTGCCCATTTGTTGGGCTTTGCCCGTGCATAATGGGCAGATGCCCGCGCCCTTAACGAATCTCTCGCCCAATTCCTTCGGTATTCTCACCGCCCGCCTGGAGCTCCCATGAGCGCCATGCAGCAGGGTTCGCTGCGGCTACAAAGCCTTGTTGCTGCCGGTATCGCTCTAACGGTGGCGGCATCCGGTGGGGCACTCACGATTCTCGACGAATGGTATTTCAGCCTTCTTCAGCCCAGTTTCAAGCCACCTGACTGGGCCTTCGGGCCCGCCTGGACGGTTCTCTTTATTCTTATGGCGATCTCGGGCGTCTTAGGCTGGCGCGCGGCCGCTGACCAGGCGCAGCGCGTGCGACTGCTTGCCCTCTGGGCACTGAACATTGTCTGCAACCTTGTCTGGAGCCTGCTCTTCTTTTTCCTGCAGCGTCCCGACTGGGCGCTCGTAGAGGTGGTCTTTCTCGCAGCATCCGTTGGTCTGCTCATTGTCCATCTGCGGCCCTACAGCCCCCGCGCCGCCTGGCTTCTTGTGCCCTATCTGGCCTGGGTCTGCTTTGCGGCCGCGGTAAACCTTGGGGTGGTACTACTTAATGGTCCCTTTGGCGCGACCGGCTAAAAAAACGCCCTCGAAGGGGAACCGAGGGCGTTGAGGGCACCAGCGGAGGACTTGGCGCCAAGAAAGAAAACGACTTGCCTAGTTAGTTTGTCTTCGCCTGCGCCTGCGGCGTGGCAATAGTGGTCTTTAGAAGATGGTCTGGCCCAGAGAGTTCCGGGTGATTCTTTAACATGCTCTGACCATAC
>Ga0194120_10011642_pt1 | contig 10508 bp, 9 predicted proteins | sample TA2MahCa65mmetaG_FD_148642 | JGI IMG/M metagenome (GOLD analysis project Ga0194120, IMG submission 148642) | Freshwater microbial communities from Lake Tanganyika, Tanzania - TA2015019 Mahale Deep Cast 65m | ecosystem: Environmental > Aquatic > Freshwater > Lake | place: Tanzania: Lake... | reverse complement strand
CCCCGCTTGACCCAGAGATAGCCTAGCGCGGCGCAAACGAAGACCGGCGCAATGACGGGAATGAGCTTTTCGAACATGACAGAAGCCGAAACGGTTTCCCGCCGGCGGCCTTATGGAACCAGGGCGATGCGCAGGATGTTCGTCGCCCCGGGGGTGCCGAAGGGAACGCCCGCGGTCACGACCACCTTCTGGCCCGGCTTGGCGAACCCTTCGCTCGAGGCCGCGGCGACCGCCTTGGTCACCATTTCACCGAAGCTGTGCAGATCCTCGGTCCAAACCGAATGGACGCCCCAGGCCAGCGCCAGCCGCCGGGCGGTGTTGGCCCTGGGCGTCAGGCCCAAAATGGGAACGCCCGGCCTCTCGCGCGCGCAACGCAGCGTGGTCGAGCCGGTCGAACTGAAGGTAACGATGGCGGCGGCCGAAATCGTCCGGGCCACCTGGCGCGCGGCCGCCGTGATGGCGTCGGCCGCCGTCGCCTCGGGCGCGTGATGGTCGGCGTCCATGATCTTGCGGTAGAGCGGGTCGCGCTCGACCCGGTAGACGATGCGGTCCATCATCGCCACCGCCTCGGCCGGATATTCGCCGACCGCGGTTTCCGCCGACAGCATCACCGCGTCGGCGCCGTCATAAACGGCGGTCGCAACGTCGGAAGCCTCGGCCCGCGTCGGCGTCGGCGAATGCACCATGGAATCGAGCATCTGGGTTGCGACGACCACCGGCCTGCCCGCCTGGCGGCAGGCGCGGATGATCCGCTTCTGGATGCCGGGAACATCCTCGGGCGGAAGCTCCACGCCCAGATCGCCGCGCGCGACCATCACCGCATCCGACAGGTTGACGATCTCGTCCAAATCCTCGATCCCAGCCGGCTTTTCCAGTTTGGTCATGATCCCGGCCCGGCCGGCGATCAGCTTGCGCGCCTCGGCGACGTCCGAAGCCCGCTGCACGAAGGACAGCGCAATCCAGTCGACGCCCAACTCCAACCCATAACGCAGATCGTCCATGTCCTTGCGGGTCAACGGCGAGAGATCGAGAACGGCGGTAGGGACGTTCAGCCCCTTGTGATCGGAGAGTTCGCCGCCGGTCATCACTTCCGTACGGGCAAAGTCGCGGCCGCATTCGGTGACGCGCAACCGAATGCGCCCGTCGTCGAGCAGCAAGTCGGTTCCCGCCGACAACGAGCGGAACACTTCCGGGTGCGGCAGCGGCGCGCGGGCCGCATCGCCCAGCACGGCATCCAGATCGAGACGGAACTCCTGGCCCGGTTTCAGCGTGACCTGGCCGCCCCTGAACTCGCCGACCCGGAGCTTTGGCCCCTGCAGGTCGAGCAGAATGCTGATGGGGCGGCTAAAGCGCGTTTCCAGACCGCGCAGGATGTCGTAGCGGGCCTTGTGGTCCTCGTGCGAGCCATGGCTGAAATTAAGCCTGAAAACGTCCGCGCCGGCCTCGAACAGTTCAGCCAGCTTGGCCTCGGTCGAAACGGCAGGGCCGACGGTGGCGATGATCTTGGTGCTGCGGCGACGGCGCATGACTGACGAACATTAGGCCCTGCTGATGCGCCCCGCAAGGCCGGAGCCTGCCCGCCCGCCGCCCGAATGGGCCGTTTTCTTAATGCCCGGTTAACCACGATCATTCATGATCGGCCCGGAAGGTCCGATGTTCAAATTCCTCTCCAAAGCCCTGCTGGCGGTCGTGCTGGACAAGCGCGCGCGCGACGCGCTCGAAACCGAGGCCGCCATCGCCCCGCCCCGCGCCCCGGCCAATCCCAAGCGGCCCGCGGCCCAGGCTTCCGTTCCGGCGCGTCCACCCGTCGCGCCCGGCGAAGACAAGCAGGCCCTGATCCGCAAAGCCCTCGACATGCAACGTTCCAAACAGCATATTTTCGACGGACTCAGCGACGACGACAAAACCAAACTCTATATCACCGCGGTCAAGGCCATGGGCATCCCGCCCGATCAGGTCGAACGGGATCTTCGGCGGCGGACCAAAAACCGGCCGCCGGAAAAAGGTTAATCCCCGGAAAACAAGGGGACATGGGGAAAATCCCAGGTTTGACAAAGACAGCGGCCACACCCAACATCGGGGACTGAGGGCCGGTCGGGAGAACGCGCGTGAGCGAAGCACAACAAGTCGAAAACCTGAAAAAGGAACTGCTGGGCCTGTTCCAGTACATCCAGCGGGTCCGCCAGGAAATCGCCGCCATTTGGCACCCGGCCGAGGACGAACATCGTTTCAACAGCATTGCCGAGCAGCTCGACGCCGTGGTCAAGGCGACCGAGAAGGCGTCGGACACCATCATGGGGGCGATGGAAAACAACGACACCCTGGTGATGGAAATCAAGAAGATGGTCAAGGATCCGACCGTCAACCAGAAGCTCGACAAGATTTCCGAGAACGGCGCGGCGGTCTTCGAGGCCTGCTCGTTCCAGGACATCACCGGCCAGCGCATCAACAAGGTCGCCAAGTCGCTGACCTACGTCGAGAAGCACGTCAACCGACTGATCGAGGCCTGGGGCAAGGACGCGGTGCAAAAGACCGAGGTCAAACCCGACAAGGTCAAGACCTCCGACGAAGACCTGCTGCACGGCCCGCAGCTCGAGGGCAAGGGCGTCAGCCAAGACGAGATCGACAAGCTGTTCCAATAGCGCCCGGCCGCTTCTTCAGCGCGCCAGTTCCCGCGTCGCCGCCTCCAGCCCGTTCAGCGTGGTCGGATACATCCGCCCGCCCATGATCCGGTCGATGATCCCGATCGACGCCGTTCCGCCCCACCACGCCGGCGGGACCGGGTTGAGCCAGACCGCCTTGGGATAGACGTCCAGCAGGCGCTGCATCCAGACAGCGCCCGCCTCCTCGTTCCAATGCTCGACGCTGCCGCCCGGATGCGTGATTTCATAGGGGCTCATCGAGGCGTCGCCGACGATCAACACCCGGTAATCGGCGGCATAAGTCCGCAGCACCTCGGCCATTGGAACGGTTTCGGCATGGCGGCGGACATTGTCCTTCCATACCCGTTCATAAAGGCAGTTGTGGAAGTAGAAATATTCCAGATGCTTGAATTCCGAACGGGCGGCGGAAAACAGCTCCTCCATCATCCGCACGTGCGGGTCCATGGATCCGCCGATGTCCAGGAACAGCAGCACCTTCACCGCGTTGTGGCGTTCCGGCACCATGCGCACATCCAGCCAGCCTCGGCGCGCGGTGGAACGGATGGTGTCGGGCAAATCCAGTTCGCGCGCCGCCCCCTCGCGGGCGAAACGGCGCAGCCGGCGCAACGCGATCTTGATGGTGCGCACGCCGATCTCGACCTGATCGTCCAGGTTCCTGAACTCGCGCCGGTCCCAGATCTTGACGGCGCGGTAGTTGCGGTTGCCGTCCTGGCCGATGCGTACGCCCTCGGGGTGATAGCCGTAGGCCCCGAAGGGCGAGGTGCCGGCGGTGCCGATCCACTTGTTGCCGCCCTGGTGCCGGCCCTTCTGCTCGGCCAAGCGCTTTCGCAGCGTGTCCATCAGCTTATCGAATCCGCCCAACGACTTGATCAGGGCCTTTTCCTCGTCGGTCAGGACGCGCTCGGCGATCTTGCGCAGCCATTCCTCGGGGATGTGGGCGGCAAGCGATTCAGCCCCCTGCCCGCCCTCGCCGCTTAGGCCCTTGAACACCTGGCCGAAGACCCGGTCGAATTTGTCCAGGTTCCTTTCGTCCTTCACCAGCGCGGCGCGGGCCAAATAATAGAAATCCTCGACCGAACCACCTGCCACGTAGCGATCCATCGCCTCCAAAAGGGTCAGGTATTCGCGCAAGGACACCGGCACACGGGCCTGGCGAAGTTCGAAAAAGAATCCGGCGAACATGGCTCGCCCCCTCAGCGCTCCTCGCGCCGGTTGATGAAGGCCAGGCGTTCGAACAGCTGCACGTCCTGTTCGTTCTTCAACAACGCGCCGTGCAGCGGCGGGATCAGCGCGCGCCGGTCGGTGGCGCGAAGGGCTTCCGGCGGAATCTCCTCGGCCAGCAGCAGCTTCAGCCAGTCCAGAAGCTCGGAGGTCGACGGGCGTTTCTTCAACCCCGGCACCTCGCGGATTTCGTAGAACAGGGTCAGCGCATCGCGCACCAGGCGCTTCTGGATGCCGGGGAAATGCACGTCCACGATCTGCATCATGGTTTCGCGGTCGGGAAAGCTGATGTAGTGGAAGAAGCAGCGGCGCAGGAAGGCGTCGGGCAGCTCCTTTTCGTTGTTGGAAGTGATGACGACGACCGGGCGCATCCTGGCGCGCACCATTTCCCCGGTCTCGTAGACGTGGAATTCCATCCGATCCAGTTCCAGCAGCAGGTCGTTGGGAAACTCGATGTCGGCCTTGTCGATCTCGTCGATCAGCAGCACCGGCCGCGCATCCGATTCGAACGCATGCCAGAGCTTCCCCTTGAGGATGTAATTCCTGATGTCGTGGACCCGCGCGTCGCCCAGTTGGGAATCGCGCAGCCGCGCCACCGCGTCGTATTCGTAAAGGCCGTGCTGGGCCTTGGTGGTGGACTTGATGTGCCAGGCCAGCAGCGGCGCATCCAGCGCCTTGGCGATCTCGTGCGCCAGCACCGTCTTGCCGGTGCCCGGTTCGCCCTTGACCAGCAGCGGCCGTTCCAAGGCGACGGCGGCGTTGACCGCGACCATCAGATCCTCGGTCGCGACGAAAGTCTCGGTGCCCTGGAACCGCTTGCCGGCCATGGTCAACCCGCCCCCCCAATCGCATCCTCGATCGCCTTCAGCGCCTCGGCCGCCTTGGCGCCGTCGGGACCGCCGGCCTGGGCCATGTCGGGCCGTCCGCCGCCGCCCTTGCCGCCGACCGCCGCCGAACCGACGCGGACCAGATCGACCGCGCTGATCTTCTTGGCGACGTCCTCGGTCACGCCCACCACCAGCGAGGCACGGCCTTCCTCGACCGAGACCAGCGCGACGACGCCGGACTTGATGTTCTTCTTGATGACGTCGGCCATCGGCTTCAGGTCCTTGGCCGGCACGCCTTCCAACAGGCGGGGGACGAAACGCACGCCGCCGATGTCCTTGCCGTCGTCCCCGCCGCCGCCCGCGATTCCGCCGGTCGCCAGCTTCTGGCGGGTTTCGGACAAATCGCGCTCCAGCTTCTTGCGTTCCTCCAGGATCTGGGCGAGCCGGGCCGGCACGTCGGCGGGCTGGACCCTCAAGGCCTCCGCCGCCTGACGCAGCAGCGATTCCTGGGCCTGGAAATAATCCGCCGCGGCGCGGCCGGTCACGGCCTCGATCCGGCGCACGCCCGCGCCCACCGCGCTTTCGGCGACGACATGAAAGAGGCCGATGTCGCCGGTGCGCCGCACGTGCGTGCCGCCGCAAAGCTCGACCGAGAACGTCTTGCCGGCGTGGTCGCCCAGGCCCATGGAAACGACGCGCACCTCGCTGCCGTACTTTTCGCCGAACAATGCCATGGCGCCGTGCTTGACCGCCTCTTCCGGGTCCATCAGACGCGTTACCACCGCCTCGTTCAGCCGAATCTGGCGGTTGACATCGGCCTCGACGGTTGCGATCTCGGCCGCGGCGACGGCCTTGGGGTGGCTGATGTCGAAGCGCAGCCGGTCGGGCGCGACCAGCGAACCCTTCTGGGTCACGTGAGTCCCCAGGCGTCGGCGCAACGCCTCGTGCAGCAGGTGCGTGGCCGAATGGTGGCTGCGCAGCCCGGCGCGGCGGTCGGCGTCGACGGCGAGCGAGACCAGATCGCCGACTTTCAGCGCGCCTTTTTCGACACGGCCGACATGGGCATGAATGTCGCCGGCTTTTTTCTGCGTATCCGAAACCGTAACGCTTGCATCCGGACCAAGGATGCGCCCGCTGTCGCCCATCTGGCCGCCCGACTCGCCGTAGAACGGCGTCTGGTTGACGATGACGACCGCGTCCTCGCCCGCCTTGGCCTCTTCCGCCGGCTGGCCGTTCTTGACGATGGCGGTGATTTTGCCCTCGGCGGTTTCGGTGTCATAGCCCAGGAACTCGGTCGCGCCGACCTGATCGCGCAACTGGAACCAGACCTGCTCGGTCGCCGCCTCGCCCGAGCCGGCCCAGGCCTTGCGCGCCTCGGCCCGCTGGCGGTCCATGGCCGCCTGGAAGGCGTCGGTATCGACGCCGATACCGCGGGCTTTGAGCGCGTCCTGGGTGAGGTCCAAGGGGAAACCATAGGTGTCGTAAAGGCGAAAGGCCGTCTCGCCGTCCAGCTTGGCGCCCTTGGACAGTTTTTCCGTCGCTTCATCGAGCAACTTGAGACCCCGTTCCAGCGTGATGCGGAAGCGGGTCTCTTCCAATTTGAGCGTTTCCGCCATCAGCGGCTGCGCGCGCTTCAAGTCGGGATAGGCCGCGCCCATGGCGGTGACCAGCGCCGAGACCAGGCGGTGCATCAGCGGCTCGCGGCAGCCGATCAGCTGGGCGTGGCGCATGGCGCGGCGCATGATCCGACGCAGCACATAGCCGCGCCCCTCGTTGGAGGGCAGCACGCCGTCGGCGATCAGGAAGCACGACGCGCGCAGATGATCGGCGATGACCCGGTGCGAAAAGCGATGCTCGCCGTCGGGGTCGGTGCCGGATGCCCGCGCCGATTCCTCGATCAATCCGCGCATCAGGTCGATGGCGTAATTGTCGTGCGTGCCCTGCATCACCGCGGCGATGCGCTCCAGCCCCATGCCGGTATCGACCGAGGGACGGGGCAGGTTGACGCGCTTATCCGGCGTCACCTGCTCGAACTGCATGAAGACGAGATTCCAGATTTCGATGAAGCGGTCGCCGTCGGCGTCCGGGCTGCCGGGCGGGCCGCCCGGAATCCTGTCGCCGTGGTCGTAGAAGATTTCCGTGCAGGGGCCGCAAGGCCCGGTGTCGCCCATGGACCAGAAATTGTCCGAGGTCGGAATGCGGATGATCCTGCTATCGGGCAGGCCCGCGATCTTCCGCCAGTGCCCGGCCGCTTCCTCATCGGTCGTGTGGACGGTAACTAGCAGCTTGTCCTTGGGCAGGCCGAATTCCTTGGTGACCAGTTTCCAGGCCAGATCGATGGCGACGTCTTTGAAATAATCGCCGAACGAGAAATTGCCGAGCATTTCGAAGAAGGTGTGATGGCGGGCGGTGTAGCCGACGTTTTCCAGGTCGTTGTGCTTGCCCCCCGCGCGCACGCATTTCTGCGAGGTGGCGGCGCGCTTGTAGGGCCGGGCTTCGACGCCGGTGAAGACGTTCTTGAACTGGACCATGCCCGAATTGGCGAACATCAGGGTCGGGTCGTTGCGCGGAACCAGCGGCGAGGAATCGACGACCTCGTGCCCGTTGCGGGCGAAGTATTCGAGAAAGGCGCGGCGGATGTCGTTGACGCTTTGCATGAAAACCGGGACGTTCGGGCAAAATCCCCGGAAAACCGGGTGGGCCCAGGGTTTTACCCCCCGGCGAGGGCCCTGTCCAGAATGCCTGAAATCCCCAAACGCCCTACCCGCCCCGACAAAAGAGCCCGACGAAAGAGAACGGGCCCCGGATGACCGGGGCCCGCCTTGACGCTCTACCTGGAAAGGATGCGGCTTGGTCTTTAGGCTCTACACCGCTCTCAAATAGGGTCTCGGCATCTCAATGGTCGGCGTTCCCCACATTTCATCACCCCACTGATACCAGCCAGGCCTCCGATGTCGCGCAAACAACTCCAAGTATGGGCCCCAACTGCATTTTTCGATGACATCGTACAATTCGTCCGGCTTACGACTGTGCTCCCGCTTTCTCACCGAAAGCAAGTTGGGCATGGTCCGGCCTGGCTTCAGCGTTCTAATGCTTTTCCCCCGCGTTCCGAACAGAACAAGCTCCGTGACGTTACGAAAATAAAAACCGACGCCGCGCCGATCCGGTCCGCCGTCTTTCCGCACCTTAAACCAGACGAGATTTGTTTTATAAGTGAACCCCCAACGCCTCATCACTTCCAGACCCTCTGCGATTAAAGCGTTCGGGACCCAAAGGTAAAGATGCGCCGTCGAATCGACCGATTGCGGAACAGGAAGTTCGAAAATATCCTCGAGAGTCATTGTCGAATATCGGGACAATCTTCGATGCTCGGGCGCCATTTTTCCTGTCCGGTTGGCAAAACGCCACGGCGGATCGGCAAGTACCGTGGAAAATCTTTGCCCACCCACAAAATCGAGCAGATCAACGCCTGGGCTTGATTTCTTATCTTTCAACATAGGCAGTCCGTTTGATTCCAAAAACGAGAATGGGGCACCCGCCGCCGCCGCCGCCTTCGATTCGAGGCAATAACCTGCTCATGTGCGTTGTTGACGACCCATAACTTTTGCCTCTTCCCAAATCGTCAAAAACGTCTTGAAGCTCATCGCAACGAGTGACAATGACTCCGACGTCAATCGCTCTAAGATCAAATAACAATCGGAAGTTATTCAAGTCTCGATCAAAAAATGGGTCTTTATTGTTCCACTCGACTTCTAACGCCACTCGATTCTTAAAACAATCAACCTTGTGCGTTGGGCTTTCGTGGACCTCGCCGTCGATTGAAATCTTGATGTCGAACGCTTTCTCGGCCCACCCCAATTCGTAGAATTTTCCATCCAGTTTCGTTGCAATCGGAGATTTCCTGCCGCCGGGAACAAGCACGTCCCCTCGCAAAAGACGAAATCCGCCCAACACATCGAGAATATTTTTCCATTCTTCAGGATGCGCTGCCTTCAAAACAGCCGCAGCATTTCTCCATTCGTGAATTTCATAGAGATCGCGTATGTTCGCAGGTATGGCCTTCGTTTCCACCATTTTGCGAATATGCCGCGGAATCGGAATCCAGATCCAGAACCGAAATGGGGGATATCCAAATTGATAAAACCCTTTGCATCTCGGACGTTATCAATACCGAAGGCAGTTCCCCTTGCTCTCTCTGCCCCCATTTCGGCATGGAATCACGCGAATCGGGAACTCAATCCTCCGCTTAATCTTCCGTGGGGGCCTTGTCGTCATCGGCCTCGCCGTCGCCCTCGCCAGTTCCTTCCCCTTGGCCCGTCATCAGGGCCTTGGAGACGAGGCCGGCGTTGGCGCGAATCTTGGCTTCGATCTCGGCCGCCGCCTCGGGGTGGTCCTTAAGGTAGGTCTTGGCGTTCTCGCGGCCCTGGCCGATGCGCTCGGAGTCGTAGGAGAACCACGAGCCCGATTTCTCGATGATGCCGGCCTTGATGCCGAGATCGATCAATTCGCCGGTCTTGGAAACGCCCTCGCCGTACATGATGTCGAATTCGACCATCTTGAACGGGGGCGCGACCTTGTTCTTCACCACCTTGACCCGGGTCTGGGAGCCGACGACCTCGTCGCGCTCCTTGATCTGGCCGATGCGGCGGATTTCCAGGCGGACCGAGGAGTAGAATTTCAGCGCGTTGCCGCCGGTGGTGGTCTCGGGGTTGCCGAACATGACGCCGATCTTCATGCGGATTTGATTGATGAAGATGACCATGCAGCGCGAGCGCGCGATGGAACCGGTCAGCTTGCGCAGCGCCTGGCTCATCAGCCGGGCGTGCAGGCCGACGTGGGCGTCGCCCATCTCGCCTTCCAGCTCGGCGCGGGGCACCAGGGCGGCGACGCTGTCCACCACCAGCACGTCGATGGCGCCGGAGCGCACCAGCGTGTCGGCGATCTCGAGCGCCTGTTCGCCGGCGTCGGGCTGGGAGATCAGCAAATCCTCGACATTGACGCCGAGTTTCTTGGCGTAGGCCGGGTCCATGGCGTGTTCGGCGTCGATGAAGGCGCAGGCGCCGCCTTTCTTTTGCGCCTCGGCCACCACATGCAGCGCCAGCGTGGTCTTGCCCGAGCTTTCGGGACCGTAGATCTCGACCACCCGGCCGCGCGGCAAGCCGCCGATGCCAAGCGCGATGTCGAGCCCGAGCGAGCCGGTCGAGATCGCCTCGATCTCGACGGCGCTTTGGCCCTGGCCGAGCTTCATGATCGAGCCCTTGCCGAAGGCGCGCTCGATCTGGCTGACGGCGGCCTCGATGGCCTTGTTGCGGTCCATGCTTTCCTTTTCGACGAGCTTGAGAGCGGTATTGGCGGACATAGCGTGCCTCACTTATTCCATAGGGTTGGGACGGTTCCAATGTTTCTTCGTTCGACGCCCTTAACCCCAATGTGCACGTTTTGTTCTCATCTGCAAGCGAGTCTTTTAGTAGCTTGTTTTTATTAAATTATTTTGCCTATGTTCCCGTTGGGTTCCGGGGCAGAAATGCAAATCGGGGGCGGGCGGTAGAGGGGAAATAATTATTCTTCCGTGGATTTAATTATTTTTCCGGGACCTCGTTGGATATTCCGGGATTTCATAGGATTCCGAACCGGCTAAAGGGAACCAGAACCTGGCCAGCCAAAGGGGCGCTAAGGGGCATTTAAAACGGTCTCAATGGACCGTCTAATGATGACTTGCGGTCGCCTGCGCGCGGTGCGCTGCGGCTGCCAAGTCCGCCGCGATCTTCTGGACTCCGTCCAACCTGATGCTCTGCTC
>Ga0194120_10011641_pt1 | contig 10508 bp, 12 predicted proteins | sample TA2MahCa65mmetaG_FD_148642 | JGI IMG/M metagenome (GOLD analysis project Ga0194120, IMG submission 148642) | Freshwater microbial communities from Lake Tanganyika, Tanzania - TA2015019 Mahale Deep Cast 65m | ecosystem: Environmental > Aquatic > Freshwater > Lake | place: Tanzania: Lake... | reverse complement strand
TCAGTCGCTCTCTCCAGCTGAGCTACGGGAGCCTGGGTTCATTCTACGACCACGAAACGGTCGCCAGCCTCCTCCACGAGGCCGAGGTGGCCCCCGGAATCCCAGCGGACGTGCACGGTGCCCATGCAGTCCACCGTGGTGACGGTGCCCTCCTCGCCGCATCGCAGCCTCGTCCATGGGTCGTCCGTGTGCACGAGGCGAACGCGCCTCCCGACGAGCTTGAGCCTGGAGGGGATGCCAGTGTTGAACGTCATTTCTCGATCCTGTTCCCCCGCTCGTCAAATGCCTCGTTGAGCTCGTCCATGCGACGGTAATACTCGGTGCAGTAGGGACACCTCATCACGGCCTTCTCGGTGCTGTGGTTGTCCTCGCAAATCCACTCGCCATCCGTCCCCTTGAGCAGGTCCTCTATGTAGACATCACCAGCCTTGAGCATGTAGGCGCGGGAGTACTTGCGCGTCACGAACTTCGGCTTGCGCCTCTTCTTGGTCCTCATTGCTCGCCCCACCAGTGCTGGCGCGATCGGTGCGCCCTGCGGACGTCGTTCCTGCGGCGCTCCTCGGCTTGCGCCGACTCCCTGCCGAGCACGTAGGCGATGCCGATGAGGCAACTGAACGCGATCGCCGGGAACACCAGTGCCCAATCCCCGAGGTCGGTCACAGCAACTCCTCCGCCTCAATGTCGAACGCCACCTCGTCCATGTCCCAGCCGTAGTGGTCCTTGAGCAGTTGCACCGCCCGCCTCTCGGCCTCCTCCTCGTCGTCGGCCAGCACGGTCGTGGTCGTCACGAAGTGGTCGCCCACGAACTGGACGTTCCACGAGGTCTCGTACTCCTCGTCCGTCTTGCGCTTCACCGTCTTGTCCACCTCGATGTTGGTCGCCATCGTCAGACCTCCGCCAGCATCTGCTCGGCCGCCTCCTGGATGGTGTCGGCGTCCGCCGAACCGAGGAGTTGCCAACCGTCGTCCGGGTCGTTGCTCCAGGCCTCCACCCAGTCGATCGTCTCGTCGCCGTGCTCGCCGTGCTCCGAGACCATGGATATGACCCAGCCCAGGAGGTCAGCCCTGCTGTCGCTGGTGTACGCCGAGACCCGCTCGCGCACCCAGTCGGTCTGGTGCTCGTTCTGGCCGAGCGTCCTGTACACCCTCGCCTCGTAGGTTCGTTCCATGGGGGGAACGCTATCGGCGTCCCTTGCGGGTTACAACCCCCCAACCATGTGACATCCGCCACCGTCGTCGCCAACCCACCAGTGCCCTGGGGGTGACATCCGCCACCGTCAGGATGCCTTCTTCGCCTGCAGCATCTGGACGGGGGTGGAGGTGTGCGCGATCCTGTTGGTGCACACGACCTCGGTCGCCCTCACGTGCAGTTTTGCGACCTGCCCGCACTTCGGGCAGCTCCAAATGAAAGTGGATTTACCTGTTGTAGCCATACGGTATAAGACTATCAGTAGGGGGTTCGTTCCGCAACCCCCTACTGATCAGATCTGTCACGCGACACAGTCGGCTGGGGGAAGCCCCGCTGGACTCCAGAACGGCGCGACCGTCCGTGACGTCGTCGAGAGTCTCCGCCGACGAGCCGGCCAAGGGCGCCTCACCCCCGGCGTTCCGCTGTCCCGACGGGCGACCGTCGCCGCGTCGCAAATCGCAGTTACGGCCGTGCTACACCCCGTTGCCGCTTCGCGACGCCGGGAGTTCCGCACCGTCCTCCACTAGCATTCGCGCCGGTGCCCTACGCGAACGACTGCCGACGGCACGAAGAACGGAGCATTCGCCGGTCCCGCTCGCCCTGCGGGCTCGCGGTCCCTCTCGCGCCAATCGCCATCTCGCCGGGGTCCTGCTTCGACTCGCCCTCAGATTGCTCGTAAACTCGCGTTCGGGCTCGCCACTCCCTACGGTCACCGCTTCGCTCTCCTCCGGAACCTCCGGTCGGGCCACGATACGGCGCTCGCGGCGTGCGGCGCTGCGGGCACCCGTTGGACGGGTCGCCCTCGCCCTCTCTCTGTGTTCGGGCTCGTCCTGCGGACTACGCGCACGCACGCCACGCGTGCCCGACCATTTCGTACCCGTCCCGCCCGCGCTCATCGTTTCGACGAAGTCGAAGCGACCGCGCTCGAAGCCCTGTCGCGGCAAGTCCGCGGACCGGCTCCTCGCACTCTCGCGACGGGCTGAGCCGGGCACTCGCGGTCGAGACACGTTCCCCAGTCCCGACCGTCATGACCGACCCCCGCTCGTCCGTGGCCCGCGGGCAACTCGTTAGCCTCCGGCTTAACTCGCCGTTCTCGACTCGACCCTCGCTCGACTACAGTTCGCAAAAGTGCCCCCCCGGGGTCGGGGGCGCCCTTTCGGGAACCCGTCTCGCTCGCCGCCACGGGCGGCTAGGCGTCGCTCCTCGCCATAGAGCTCGTCGCCCCGACTGCGGGCACTCGTCTCCGGCCGCTCACTGCGCGTTTCCACCCTCCGCTCCGCTTCGGGCACTGCGGTGTGCCTGCGGCCCTCCTCGCCTCCTCGCAACATGCTCGTCGGTTCGCGCTCCGTTCCGCTCTCGCTGTGCGCGGAGTCCTGCGGCCCCGCGCTTTCCGCCTTCTAAGTCCTGCGAAAAACCGTCCTCGCCGCAAGCGGCTCTGGTCTCCGGCCCGCTCGATAGCCATTTAGGTGGCTCTCTCGCTCGCGCCGCTTCACCAAGATGTTCCGCGTGCCCCGTGCCGTTGCCCGCTACACCTTGGTTCGCTCTCAGATCCGAAAGCCTCCTCACTCCGGAACCCTTCGTTCGGAGTTTCCGGCTTCGCTCGCCGTGCTAGCCGACGCGCGTCCTTTGGGAGCGGTCTCCGATCCGCAGGCGTATCGTTCGCCGCCGTTCGGTCTTCTGCCTCCGCTGCGCGCCTTAGAGCGCTCCGCGTCGTAGGACGCCGAAGACCTCACTTTCCGTCGGACGCTCCAGGTCGTCGTCGCAACGACCTCGTTCCGGTTGTTTCGCACAGCACGAAGGCGTCGCTCCCCCGAACGACCCACGGTCACGACGGCCTCGCTGTATCGCAGTCCCGCTTCGTCGCCAGCCGTCTCCCGATCCAGAATCTCGCTGACGCTCTCCCTCACTACCGTCGCTCGGTTTGCTTCGCAAACGCGCTTTGCTCTCGCTCGCTAACGATCGGTCGGATTCTCGACGGTTCGCCGTCCGGACGACTCGCGGGCAACACCAGCACCACAACCAGCACCACAACCAGCACCACAACCAACTCCCCAGTCCCGTGCCCGGTCGTCACCCCACTCCCCGACTGTCCGATGCGCTTAAACCCCTACGGACGGTGGCCAGTCCCACGACGTGCTGGGTCGCTCGCTTCACGCTTTGCTACTCGCTCTTCGCTGCGCGCCTTAGAGCGCTCCGCCACGCACGTCGGCGACGCTCGCCATTTCGCATTCTGGGTCGCTCCTCACCCGCACATCCGTGCGTGCTCGTCGTTCCACGAATGCGGGCTTGCGCCACCGCCCGCCCCTGACGGGGGGCCCTTCGACCGCGGGTGCTCGCAGGAAGCTGCGCTCGGGAGACTCGCTTCGCTTCCAACTCGCACCAAACCCGCGGTTACCCCCTCGCCTGCGCCGTACACGCCATCGCTGCGCTCGCGAGAAAGTACGGCTTGCCTCAGGGCTCAGGTCGCATCGGCTCGTGTCGTCCGGCGAAACGCCGACCGACGCGCTACGCGCCAGTCTGTTCCGCAGTCCCGAGCCGGTCGCCAACGTGTGTCCAGCGACGTTCGCTGTCGGCTCATCACTCCGCGCTTCTTCTCCCTCAGTCGTCGTAGAAATAATCCTCGCTCGCGAGCAGTTTCGTATCTTGCTCCAGACTTTCAACGGTCTACCACCCGGTACCGCGAGCCTGTTCAGGAGAATCGCTTGCCTCTTCGCTCCGCTCGTGGCGGCTCATCCCTTTCACCCGCTCAACAGTCCCGAGCGGAGACCTTATGAAAGTACTTGCGCAAATACTCCACGCTCCCTTCGCTCGTATTATTTCTTCTCCTCAAGTCGCTCGAAGAACCTGCTTCCGTGATTTCACCCCCAGACGAACCACACGCTCCCCGGTCCCGTCACATCGGGCTCGGTCACGCGTACTAGCTCCCTCCGGTCACTAGAACCCGTTTCCCGGCCAAGGACAACTCTTCAGTCCCGCGCCCCGTCAGGCCCGCGTACCCACCACGCGGCGATTCGCCCCCGCTCGTCCTCGCCTTTCGCAATGACTCCTGCGTCGTCCTGCTCAACACGCTGACTTCACCTGCCCCACTCGCTCGCCCCGGCTCGCTTCGTGGCGCATAGTTCGTCTCGATACTAAATAAGAAGCCTCGCAACCCTAAAACTTATTCGCCGCTCGCTGCGCTCGTCGAATAAGCGTTACGGTTGACCTGCGGTCCTCCGGCTCGCTTCTTATTTAGTATCGTCGCTACCGTCTCGTCCTCGCTCCCTGCGCACGACAGTCCCGCTTCGCTCCACCGGTCTCGCTACTCGACGCCTCAACGGCGCAAGTTTTTCTTACGGACATTCCGTGCAGCGTCTTCCTCCTCGCGGCAAGCCGGCTTCGCCTCTCGTAGCGTCGCGCATCGGGGTCTCCACTGGCGCGGGCTACCGTGGCCGCCAGCACCAAGGAGCACCCTCCAGCGCGATCTCCTCGAGCGTCGTCGTCAGACGACGCACTACATCGCCCGACGAAACCGCTCGCCCTCTCGAACGACGCCCCCACCGATGGCGCCGTTCTTCGCTCCGCTCAGCGGTCCCCGGTCCCGACCGTCATCACGGGCGACCGCTCGTCCGGTCCGGGCTCGTCAACGGCAGAAACCGTACGCTCGCTGCCGACGAGCGGCGCTCGCTCGAGAAATCCGACGCTGACGCTCAGACGAGCCGAACCGACTTCGCCGTTCCGTCTCGCTTTCGCTAAACGCTGCCAGATTTCCCGCCCCTTTCAGCCTCTGCCTCGCCACGAACCAGAACTCGCTACTGAGTCCCGACGAACGCGGGCTACCACGGGCCCCCTCCCATGCCTTGCGCCACACGTTCGTCGGGAGAGCAAGGGCAGGGCAGGGCAGGGCAGGGCAGGGCAGGGCAGAACAACACCAGGACATACCGAAGTTCTCCGACTGGGAGTCTCGGCTAATTGCTTCGACGGACCTTCCTGCGGGGTCCGTCTCGCAACGCGTCGCTCCGACTGCTTGATCCGACATACCGGCGTCGGCGGCCTACGAGCAATGGCTACGCCCTGCTCGTTACTTACGGATCCGCTGTCAGCGAGGTAACTGCCGTCGTAGTTAGCACAGCGTGAGACCTTCGGTCCACCCTACGACGGCTAGTACCTCGACGCTCCGTTCCCTCGACTCCAGAACTTCAGTCCCGCTCCGCTCGCGCCGATCTTTCTCGTCGACATCGTTCCGACGCGACGTCCCTTCCAACCGCTACACACGCGACCAGTCCTTCCTCGCGCCCTGCGGTCGGCTACGCCCCTTCCTCCTCGTTCGGGTGATGCGAGCCCGTCGGGCTACCGTGCCCGCCCTTGGGCAGCGCATCACCGAACCTCTTCGGTCGGGCTTCGTCGTTCTGGTAGCGGTGTAGCATATTGGTTCGGGAACGACGATCTCTCGGATCGCGCGTCCCCAGCGTGGATACGCGATCCTTCGCGCCCGCTACGCGGTCCCGACCCGGGCACCAGGACGGGCGAACCGAAAGGACAGGACGAAACTCGCTCCGGTCGCTCCGCTCATCGACGCAACGACTGGCGTCGTGCGCGATGCACCACTGTCCTGGGTCGACTCGCCGGCGATGCCTGCCCAATCCGCCGCTGCTGTCGCCTCGTCGGAACGCCCGTCGCCCCCTCGCGGAATCTCGCTCCTTGGCCGCTCGATCCCCCTTCGGTGGCACGGGTTGGTTGCCTTCGCAGGCGAAGTCGACCTGGGACATTTGTCGACGCTCCCGCTTTCTCGGATCGTTGCGCCCACCGCGCTCCACGATCGCTCGAACCTCCGCTCGTCAGTCCCGAGCTCTCCCTCGCTGCGTCTTTCGCAACGACTCCTGCCTCGTCGTGCTCACGCGCTCGCCCCGATGCGTGCGTTCGTGCCTCACACGGCGTCGCTGCACGACGCCTGCACGCACGGAGCGTCATCGACTTGAACTTGACAGGCGTGTTCGACGGTGTTCCGTCGGCCGCCCGAACGAAATCTTCCCTGAAGGGGGGCGGGAAGATTTCCCCCGGGTTCTGGCGTTGGCCACGCCCGACGACACTCCCGTCTCCACGACCTTTCACGTTCATGCTCAGACCGCTGACGTCTTCGCTCGAGCCGATCTCGGGAGTCCCGCTTCGCGGTCCTCCGGGATGGCACCCCTCTTGCCATCTCCTTTGGACACGACGAACCGGTAGGTCAAGGGCAGGTCGAGCACCAGAGTCGTTCCTGAGTCCAGCCCGCTCGCTCCCCTCGTTCGCTCTGCTACGTCTCGCTCGGCTCAGCGACTGCCTCGCCTGCGGCTTGCGGCTGCACGCCTCGCTCGCCGCTTTGCGGCTCCGCTTCGCTCCTCGCCCATAGGACTCGTCGCTCTCGCTGCGACTACGCATACGCCGCCCCTCGGGCCCGCGCTCGCTGCGCTCGCGTTGCGTCGTCGATCGCTGTCTTCATGTCTGAAGCCAGCGCCCTTCTGGTCTCGCCTGCGGCGCAGACCAGGGCGGGTCGTAGTCTCCTCCTCACCCTCGTGGCTAACGCTCATCAACGACCTCGCTCGCGCTCGGTCGTGATGGTCCGTGCTTCGGGTATCCTCCCACTTGCCGTGCGCCCCTGCGGGGTGAATCGTCTCGGACGATTGCTCCGGTGCCTCTCGCTACGCTCGCACGACCAGATATATCTGGTCTAACGCACCTCCCGCTATCGTTTCGCCGACGCACGGCGCGTCCGGATACCACCACCACGACGCGCGTTTCCCGCTCACTCGATCCGCTCGCTGGTGCCCGCTCGACGAGTTCCCTCGCTGCCGCTCGGCTAGGGCTTCGTCTCGCTGCGTTCTCTGGTCCCGTCGCGACGACCCACCGGGTCGTCCCTCCGGGACATTATGAGTTCGCGTTTTCTAACCCGTCGTCCGTCTCGCTGGGCTGAGCGCCGACTGCGTCGGAGCACAAGACTTGGCGACGACGGGAAGGACCGTCGTCGCACGCCACGCCCGCTCGAGACTCCGTATCGGTCGGGTAAACGACACGGCACGGAGCGCCGTGTCTCCCTCCTCGCCGGAGTTCCGATGCCTCAGCCGCTGCGCTTGCGGCACAATCGGAACGGCTCGTCAGGACGACCATCCGCTCAACGAGTCGCTCAAGGCGCTTCGCGCATTCGCGATCGGCTCGCGACGAGACGAAGTCTCGTCACGACCTCCCCCCGCGATCACCCGGGGCCTGCGCATCCCTAGGCCGTTGCGCGGTCCCGTCGCTCCGCTCCGGGCCCAGACCCATCGCCACCGTCACCGCAGGGATCGCTCACCACGAACGCCTGACGGCGTCGTGCCCTAGTTGCGTCGTTCCCGCTCGGCACGTGTCATCGATGTCTCGATGCCGCTGCGACCACCCGCGACGGCTCGCCTTTCGGCGAGACCGTGGTCGCACCTCGCTCATTGAAGGACGCAACCGTTCGGACTGCGATGCGCACTCGTCGCTATCGTTCCTGTGTCGCGCCTACGAGACGCCACGACGACGGGGTTCTCCTCAGGGCGCTACGCGCATTCGTCGAACAAACCCCCGCCCGATCCCACCCAGCAGCAGAAGCGCTGCCTCAGCGTCTGGGGGGACAGGTAACGCGTTATCGTCGTGGCTCGCGACTACGGAACTCCCGGCGATTCGACTGGGCTAACGGGGCGGATCCACGGGATCAGTCGCCCACGACGGACGCTTTCGCAATCCGTCGTCCCAGTCGCCTCCTGCCGACGCGACTCCGCACGCCTCTTGTCCTCAGGCTGGCACGGGTTCGTTCGCTCTCGTCTCGCCTGTCGTTTCCTCGTGACGCTCGCTTGAGCGGCCTGCTGGGACACGGTCGCAATACGCCAAGCACGGGGATTTGGGGAAATCCCCGTGCTTGCTTACCCCTTGGCGGGTAAGTTCGCTCTCGGCTTGCCGTGTGCCCGTAGCGCCCACGTCACCTGGACTGTCGCCTCCGCCGTACAACCGAACCGAAACGGAAGCGGTTGTACGCTCCCCAGAGACTGGGGAGTACGCTTCCGGTCGCGCAGCGTCCCCTCGCAGGCTCTGGGGACGCTGTGCGATCCTTGGGATCGCCGAGATTGCTGCGTCTACGCAGTCCACCGACTGGTTTCGTCGTCCGTGCTGGGTCGCGCCAGGGCGCTCCACGCACGGCTCTTCGCTCGCTGCGGAAACGGTACGGCTTCGACTTCGCCCTGCGGTTCCTGGCCGCACTCACGAGTCCCGACATCGTCGTCGTCGCTTTGGGGGAGCACATTCCGGAGAAGCTCGAAGAAACTGACTTTCTTCTACGCTTACTCCTTCATGTTGACCCCTACCGCGAACGAGCGACTACCCGCACTCGGCAGTCCCGTGGGTACTAGCTCGCTCCGCTCACTAGAACCCGGACCGCCTACGCGCCCGAGGACAGGGCAGGTCCGCAGTCCCGACCCGGTGGCGCGCGTGCCCCCAGCTTGGACAGGGTCTCTCCTCGCTCGCCTCCCGCAATGCCTCCTCGCTGAATGCCTCGTCGGCCTGCTCGGCACGCTGCCTTAGCGGACGCTCCTCGCCTCGTCCCGACTCGGTTTCGTCGCTCCCAGCACGGCCCGATACCTTGGTAAGAAGCCTCGCAACCGTAAAACTTATTCGCCGCTCGCTACGCTCGTCGAATAAGCATTGCGGTTGACCTCTGGTCCTCCCGGCTCGCATCTGACCAAAGTATCGTCGCTACCGTCTCACTCGTCGAGTCTTGTTGGGGAGTCCCGCCCGATATGCGCCTCGCGTGCCGTCCACGCGGGGTCTCGGCCCCGATCGTCCCTCGTCTCTCGCAACGACTGCGTCATGCTCGCACGCTGCCTTAGGTTGACTTCTCGCTACGCCCCGGCTTCGCTTCGCAGTCAATACCACGGCCCGAACCTGACATCCCACGACTACGCCTTTGTAGGATAACTTCGCCTACCGGGGGAGATGATCCGAGCCTGCGCGCACTAGACCGCCTGCGTTATCCTACAAATTCCCCTGTGATGTCAAGTTCGTCGCTGCCGACTCGACCCGTTCGGTCTCGTTCAAGAGCCCCGCTACGCGGGAATGCGCGCGCGGTCTCCGGCGGGCACCTCCTCAGGCGCTCCGCTTCGCCAACGCCTCGCAAGCTCGTCGTGGCGAGACTCGGACGTTGTTTCGCCTGGGCTCCGAAATGCTCGCCTAGGCTCACAATGTCCGCAGATGTGCCTTTGCGGCACGTCTGACGTCGCGCTCCGCTTCGTTCGTCGAACAAACCCCCGCGGCGTCCTTAGGTCCCGCCCGGTCGGCGCCTCGCTTACCACCCACGCGGGGCCTCGGCACCGGTCGCCCCTCGCCTCTCGCAACGGGTCCTCGCTCTGCGCTTCGGACCCGTGCTCGCACGGCTCCTTTGCGAACCCTCCTAGCCTCGTCCCGACTCGGCGTCGTCGGGTTCAGCACGGCCTTTCCATGAGACGCAGACTCCGCCTCTCGGGTTTGCTTGCGCAAACCGTCGATTCCCCCGCTTACCCAAGGAAAGTCGCCTATCGGCTCGTGGCTCCCGGTCTCGTGTCTCGCGCGCAGTGCGCTCCGCTTCGCCAACGCCTCGCAGGCTCGTCGTGGCGAGACTCGAACGTCGCTGCGCTGACGCTTGCGATGTTCGCCTGGACGGCTGTGAGCCGTCTAGGACGTCACGCTCCGCTCCACTCGACGACCCCTCACGCGGCGTCCTTAGGTCCCGCCCGTTCGGCGCCTCGCGTGCCCACCACGCGGGGTCGGGCTCCGGTCCTCTCTCGCTAGCGCAATGCCTCGTCGCTCTGCGCTTCCTTGGCCTGCGCTCACGCTGAATCCTATTCCTTCGCTCGCCTCGTCCCGACTCGGCTTCGCAAGGACCCCGGATTCGGGGTTCCCGCAGTCGCTTCGCCAACTCGCAATGAAGGCTCCTTGACTTGCGACTGCAACAACCTCCGCTATCGCTTCGATCGTCCCTCCCCGTGTCCTTTAGTCCCGTAACATTCGCCGAACTGATTCGGTTGCTCGAGCCACGCGCGTCCGCTTCGCTCCTCGCGCGCTCTGCCGGCTCTCGCAACACGAATCACTCATCAGTCCCGCCGTCATCGGCCCCGGAACTCCTCGGCTCGCCACGACTGCGTCGGGCTCGTCGCGCTTTGCCCCTATGGCCAAAGACCGGCGCGGGGCCCGCCTTTCCGCGAACGCCTGCGGCATCGCGTCATCTTTGAGCCATACGGCAATGTCTCTCGTGCCTCGGCTTCGCCAGGGCTACGCCAGCGGCGGTCGAGACACCGCTAATTCCCTCGGAGACCGCC
>Ga0194120_10011639_pt1 | contig 10510 bp, 13 predicted proteins | sample TA2MahCa65mmetaG_FD_148642 | JGI IMG/M metagenome (GOLD analysis project Ga0194120, IMG submission 148642) | Freshwater microbial communities from Lake Tanganyika, Tanzania - TA2015019 Mahale Deep Cast 65m | ecosystem: Environmental > Aquatic > Freshwater > Lake | place: Tanzania: Lake... | reverse complement strand
CCACAACCGCACCGTATTGTCATACGAACCCGAGGCGAGCGTCCGACCGTCCGGGCTGAAAGACACCGACCGGACATAGTCCGTATGCCCCGCGAGCGCCGCGGCTTTCCGGCGCGACGCCACGTCCCACAACCGCACCGTCTTGTCCCAAGAACCCGAGGCGAGCGTCCGACCGTCCGGGCTGAAAGACACCGACACGACCTGATTCGTATGCCCCGCGAGCGCCGCGACTTCCCGGCGCGACGCCACGTCCCACAACCGCACCGTATTGTCCCAAGAACCCGAGGCGAGCGTCCGACCGTCCGGGCTGAAAGACACCGACACGACCCAAGAAGTATGCCCCGCGAGGGTGGCGACGGGTTTCGCGGTCTGCGCGACGGCGTTCACCGCCCACAGGGCGCAAACCAGCAGGCAACCTACGCGTGCGCTCGCGGATGGGCGTTTCCGGTGCGGCAAGGCAGAAATACGAATGAACGCGCCCATGTGGCAAGACAACATCGGGTCTACCTCCGTGTCTGGCGGCTAATCGGCGCGGGGTGTGATCGGGAATAGGATAGCCAACTACGGTCGGTGACTGAAGTGTTGCCCTTCGTCGTACGCGGTCTAGCGCACAGTGACGATGCCTTCCACCAGCGCCCTCGCGGGCACCGAGCCGTTGGCTGAGTCGCGAAGGTCGGCGCGGTTGATCTTGATCGCGCTCGTTCCTGTGCTGACGGCGCGGAACGTCAGCCGTGCGATCGCGCCACGGCCCGAAGCCCCAGGCGGATCGCCGAGGCCTACTCCAGTCGTCAGCTCCACAGTCCTGGGCGCAGACTGGTCCCACCAGAATCCGAGCTTGCCGCCTCCAGATGTGAGGAAATCGCCCTTGTGCACGTCCTGCAGCTCGATCGGTCCCGGCTCGTAGCTGAACGTCGCATGCGCCAGCATCAGGTTGCTGACCTCCTCAGCGATGAGCTCGACCGTGAAGGTCTTGCCGGCCGCGACTTCCGACCTGCGCGGGCGGAGCATCAACGCGGGTCCCGTGACGGCGTTGACCGCGAACGCGCGCGTTGCGGGCGTCGGTTCCTCGCGATTGTCGATGTCCCTGCCCTTTACCGAGAAGGCGTAGGCTCCCTCCCCCTGCTTTCGCACCGATTCCGAACCGATGCCGAAGCTCCCTGGATCGTCGTGCAACCAAGCGCCGTTGTCTGGCGTTCCCAGTTCCGAACAGAGCGGAACTGATTGGGGGTGCCTGTCATGCACGATCGGACTTCGGAAGTGTCCCGCACCGGTTCCGAAGCGACTTCCGAACTCGCCACGAAGTGGGTTCCGAAGCCGGAGGCAGCTCGCCTCCTCGCAGAGAGAAACGGCCGCGATGCCCCTTACTCAGACAAGTGGCTTCGGGAGCTGGAAAAACGAGGGGAGATCGAGACCAGGCGAGAAGGCGGAAGAGTACTTGTTCGGGTGGAAGTGACTTCTGAAGTCGCTTCCGAACCCACTTCCGAAGCGCTCCCAAATACTTCCGAACTTACTTCGGAACTAATTCAGCAGGTCCGCCTTCAGTACGAGTCGTTGACGGTTCAGCTTGATCGCGCCCACGAAGCACTTCAGAAGTCGGCGGAAGATCTTCGGAAGAAGGACGAGGACCTCGCCCAGACTCGGCGGCAGTTGGATGCCGTTACTGGCTTCCTCATTGCTTCGCTCGTCCGGCCCGAGCGACTTCGGAAGTCTTCGGAAGTGAGTTCGGAACTGGTTCTGGCGTCCGACGTGGAGAGCGCCGCAGGTATGCCCGCAGATACTGCCCGTGATTCGGTGGCGGCGAGGGATGAGACTTCCGAAGTGAGTTCCGAAGCGATTCCCGGCAGGGGTATCGAGCGGCGACCAACCCGACGAATCGGCAAGAGGCCAGGTCGGCTGCGCCTGGCATGGCTGGTTCTGACCGGTCAGATGGGAGCACCTGTGTAGCGGCCCATGCGGCTTCTCGGCACCGGATCAGGTATTGAGCTCTTCCAGCCGCTGCTGGTACTGCTCGTTGAGCGCCTGGAAGCGCTCCGGATATTGTTCCCGCAAGCGTGAGTCGACCATGGCAGTGAGCGCCCCGCCGGAGTCGTAGGCATCCCTGGGCGTGGTGCGAGCTTTCACATAGCTGCGCGCGAACGGCGCCTCCGTGAAGAGACCATCGATGGTTGCACCGAAAGCGGACGGCTCTTCGTGGAGTATCTGCTTGCAGATCTCGTGTGCCGCTTCATCCCACTCGCCTCTCAACTGGTTCTTCCGCTCGTCGTCCTTCCACTGATTGCCACTGCGAGCTCGAGGACCTTCTGGCTTCTCCGCATCAGCCGATTGCGTGTAGTCCCCGCGGATTGCCTCTATGAGGAATCCGGGTCGGTTCCTGATCTTCGACTTGGGCTGTGCAGCCAGCAGAGCGATCTTCTCACGGACGTAGGCAGCAAAGTCACTACGGCCGTTCGCCCGCCTGGATGTCACGTAGTCCCAGTCCTTCTGCACAACAATCACGGCTTCGCTCTCCGGCAGACCAGCATCCACGAGTTCCTGAACGAGCTGTGCGTGTCGGCTCGGCTGTGGAGCGTCCTGATCGGCTGTTTGTAGCGCCTGAGGCAACTCCGTCCGATTCCTGATCCGGAACTTCACGGCGGTCACACGGCGCTTCTGGCGCTTGTAGCCCGCCTCGACGCGCAGGTCGGTGAGTCTGTTAATCTCCTCCAACGGATCTTTGATGACCCACTTATTCAGTTTCTTGAACTCAGGGTAGACCCCATCCGCCAGCCCCATGAGTTCTCGGAACGTCGCCACTGGTATCCACGGTGTTTCCCCGCTTCCGCTCTCCCGCCGAGTCCAGTGCACGCAGATTTCGTACAGTGCTAGCGCATGCTTGCTACTGAATCGGTTCTGGATTGCCAGACTGATCCGCGCGTAGATCCTTGGGTTGTTGAGCTTCGCTCTCAGGTCCGTGTCGAACGCATAGGTCACGATGCCGCGGTGGATTCGGACGCGCGACAGCAGTGTGTAGAAGCCCCAATCACTATCGCCATCCGCGCCCAGAACATCCCATTTCAGAACGTTCTGGCCAATGCCTTCAAGGGTCTGCTTGAGGTGGTCGACATTCCTAGTCTGGATACCGAGCCGGCGCATGAGTTCTGCGACACTGATCGAGTGCTCGTCGCGGTCCAGAAGATGGTCGTAGGCGTGGTAGAGAAGGTGGTTCCATGACTGTCGCTGGAGAAGAGTCATCTCGTTCGCGACGTGGATTGCCTCTTTGGCTTTGATAACGTAGGGGCCAGGTTCTGTGAGCGCTACTTGGCGTTCCTGGCTCTGAGGCTTTGGCATGTCGGGCATCCTCTGCTGGCTGGTCAGTAGCCTACCCAACATCGGTGAAGACATCAAGGGGTATCTCTTCACCGTACGTTCTGTTGTCCCAGGCAGCACCTGCGATAGCAACCGTCGCGGCGATGCTACGGGCGTTCACCGGTGTTGATCACAAATCACTGTACCTTAGCGAGGGTCTGTCTGCTCTCGCCGACCTCTAGAGCGCCTAAGCGACCTGCCAGAAGGCTCGGAACCGAAAGTCTCGGACAGTGCCGTGACCACCATCACAAATCCCTTCACCTGTCAGCACAAATCCCTTCACCTGTCAGCACAAATCCCTTCACCTGTCATCACAAATCCCTGTACCATACTGGCGATAGAATCCGATGAACACTGGGATTGCGGCGCGTACAAATGGTACAAATGGTACAAGTACTACAACAGACGCCGAGTCTGCTCTGTTGTTGCCTTCTATCCTCCCAATGTCACGCGGAGCGATAGGCGGCAATCCCAGTTCTCTGCCACTCGTGATCAATGCCGTGGATCCTGAGCTCATCGTCTCTTCTGCCTCCCATGTGCTTCCCAACCTTGCGTCCGGAGGCCGCGGACCAGCTCGCCATCTTTTCGACACGAACGAGCAACGGCCGCCACGACTTCTTGCCCGGCCGATCACCTTGATCCAGACTCAATGCGGCGCAGGCGGGCGCGCTGGCTGCGACGGTGTCTGGACGCCTGGCCGAGGACGGAAGTGTGCGTCTTGGCGATCCTTCGTTTGGGGCGCCCAGCCTCCAGAAACTGTTCCCGGGACGCCCCGACGGGCCCATGGCGTTGCCCGATTTACCTGATCGTCCAACGCGTACCCCAGAGGCGAACCACCTGCTTCGGGAGCTGCAGCAATCCGATGTCACGGGCGCACGCCGCCGCGACATCGGAAAACGGCTGGCGGAGATCGAGGACCCGCGGCGTGGCGTCGGCGTGTGGAGCGGCGTGCCAGACATCGAGTGGGTCTTCGTCTCACCGGGAGGCAACGTGGACATCGAGGGGTCCCGCAAGAGCGTGTCGCCGTTCTACCTCGCTCGGTATGACGTAACGTACGGTCTGTATGAAGCGTTCGTGAAGGCTTCGGACGGGTTCGCCAATCCGCAGTGGTGGCAGGGCCAACCATCTGGCCGCGATCTGAGGAACCAAGCCAACCGGCAACTGAACGCTCCGCGGGAGAACGTAACGTGGTACCAGGCGGGGGCTTTCACGCGTTGGCTCAACGCGCGGTTGAGGGCGCAGAGCGCGTCCGTCTCCGCTGGGAGCGTTCGCGTCAACGGTCTGGTTTGGGAGGTTCGCCTTCCTACGGAGTGGGAGTGGCAGTGGGCGGCTCAGGGGGTTCTGAGCAGCGTTCCTTTCCGTGGGGAGGCTGGCAGGAAGGACGCGCAGACACCGATCAGTCCGACTTACGTGGAACGACCGCCGTGGGTATGTACCCAGGAGGATCGGCGGCGAGCGGCGTTCTGGACCTGTCGGGGAACGTGGGGAGTGGTGTCTGAACAAGATCAGCCTTCTTTACGCTACGACAGTGGATGCAAGCAATGACTGGAGGGCTCTGCGGGGCGAGTCGCTCAACCTCATTCCCGGGATCGCCTCCTCGTCGATCCGCAGCTACAACCCCCCGCACAGCCGGAACGGCAGCATCGGCTTTCGGGTGGGGTTGTTCTCTCCTCAATGAATCTTTGATCTCTTATAGGGCGCGAAGCGCCCGTATCAGGTCTCTGTATGGGCATACGGGCCGTGTAAGGACGAAGGTCTGTCCATACGGGCAATGACTGCGCGTTTGGCACACGGCTCGTCAGCCGGAACCGACGAACACGTTCGGTGGCGGCGGCTTTGCATTCCCACAGAACGCATCCCACCAAAGCCCATCGGGACGGGATGTCGCGCCAAACCTATGGAGCGGCGAGTGGCGGCGGAGGGAATTCATCATCAGCGACTCTCAGGAACAGGGACGCTCCATCCGCCACAGCGCTGGGATATGGACGGCGGGCTTCCTCCCAGCTCCCCGTATCGAACAAGCGCAGTTGGGCGTCCGACGAGACGTCCTTCGGCATGCGGATCGACTCCATCCACGCCACAAGCGGGTGCCGCTTGTCGACATGGGTTACGCGGTATCCGTGACGTTTCCTCGTTCCCAGAATCGCGCGGCAGCAGCTCAACGCCTTCTCTTCGGACAGGAACTCGTATGAGCGCGTCCGGAGTTTGCCTCGTAGGCGCCCCCACTGGGCAACGACGAGGTACGGGACGTCAGCGTAGGCATCCACTCCGAGGACGAGCCGGTACCGCCGCAGTCTGTTCCGGGGTTCGTCCACAGCGTGTAGCTCAATGATGTGCCGTTCACGCACAAGACATCCCATGGTCGATGTTCCTCGCGATGACGTCGCCGCTACTTGCGTGGTCGCCAGCGTTACAGTTCCAGTTCCCTCGGCGGACCGGCTGTCCACTCTTGGCTTATAGGCCGCTCGTTCCCGCATTGAGCGCGTGACACGTCGACGTTTCGGGCTTCTCTGGATCCGCCGGCGTAGGTGAGGAGTCTGCCCTGCATGGCTAATGCAACACTACAGTCAGATCGCTCCGATTCAGATGGCCCGCCAACCCGCATGAGTGTGGATGCTCTCCGCCCATAATGCAACAGAAGGGCTATTCCGTTGCATCCTATCGACCGCGGACGTATGGTATCCTGTCGGCGAGACGGATGCAGAACGGAAGGAGGGCGCCGTGGCAACCACCGTGGAACAGGTACTGCGCCAGATTGAGACCTTGACCGACGAAGAACGCCGAAGGGTGCGCGACGCGTTGGACAAGCTCGTAGCCGCAGAGCCCCAACCGACTCCCGCGCAGAGGAGAATGCTGGAAGCCGGTCTGATCCGCAATGTCGCCGATCCCCGCAAGCGCGCAGCGTTCTTCCGGAATCATCGCCCGATCAAGCTCGAAGGGGAGATCATCTCCGAACGGATCCTCGCGGAACGACGATAGAGCAGTTCCGTCAGGGCTGCACGAACTACCCCAATGGGGTATACTAGGTAGTACTCCGGGCGGGGTTGGGCGCGTCCATGCAAGTTGAGTGGGACGAAGACAAGAACGACGCCAATATCCTCAAGCACCGAGTCGACTTCGAGACGGCGAGTCGCGTCTTTGAAGACCCACTCCGGACGGACACCCAAGATGATCGGGAAGATTACGGCGAGGAGCGTTGGGTCTCTACCGGATACGCTGGTCCTCGCCTTCTGACCGTCGTCTACGTCGAGCGTAGTGGAATCCTTCGGCTCATCTCTGCTTGGAAGTCGACCCGAGAAGAGAGGCGCGCGTATGAATCCGCTCAGTCATCAGGAACGTGATGAACTGCTTGCCGAGTTGGATGCGATGAGCGATGAGGAAGTGGAACGGCGCGTTCGGGAGGATCCTGACGCGCCAAACCCTGGAGTAGTTCTGCCGCGCCGGCGCATCGCGTTGGCAAGGAGGATTCGGCTGCAGTTGGGGATGTCGCAGTCTGAGTTTGCCCATGCGTACGGATTCCCCCTCAGGACACTTCAGAAGTGGGAACGCCACGAACGCGAGCCATCCACGGCGACGATGGCATACCTGCACGCGATCTCGGCTATGCCTCAGGCGGTAGCAGAAGCGGTTGCTGAGGGGTTTGATCGCATGAAGGCATCGTAGAAAACAAGGCGCTGGAGCCCTGCGAACAGCCGATCAGATCCGCTGAATGAACACGAAGACGATCCGATACCTGACCCAAGACGAGCTACGGCGGCTCCTCGGTGCCATTCCGACAGGCAGCAAGCAGGGGAAACGCGACAAGGCGCTCCTGTACCTTGCGTACCGGATGGGACTGCGCGTCTCAGAGGTCACAAGTCTTCACGTCGACGACATCGACCGTGGCCGCCGACGCATCACGATCCGCCGCGTGAAGGGATCCTACGGCGGCGAGTATTCGTTGCCGCCGGATTGCTGGAAGCTGATCGTTTCCTATCTTCGCACGCGAGCCGACGACCTTCCCTACCTCTTCATCTCCAACCGAGGAAATCCGCTTGACCGGACGGTCGTCTTCCGAGCGATCAAGAGATACGCGAAGCTGGCTGGGATCCCGGAGTCGAAGGTCAGTCCCCATGCGTTGAAACACAGCCTCGGCACGCACATGCTCGAGGCAGGATGCGACATCGCCGAGGTACAGGATCAGCTAGGCCACCGGAACATCCAGAACACGATGGTCTATGCGAAGATCACGAGCAAGAAGCGAGATGAGATCGCCCGTCGGCTTGACCTGAGCAACGCCATCGTATGATGAAGCACCCAGAGCTAGGTGGATTGTCCCCATCGACTCGGAGCTTCTTCGTGGTGCTTCCGCACATCCCGCGTGTTCTCTCGTTGTGTGATGGTTTGGGGCGGCCTCTCCGCGTTGGGGGTGGACCATGGCGATGGTCGGCAGTATGTTCATGCTCAGCCCTGGGCACCAGCTTGCACCGCGACCTGCTCAGAAACCGGGGTCCGGAACCGTCGTCTGAGACCCTGTCGATGTCGTGCCCTGAGCTCACGAGTCGATCTCGCAGCTACCGAACCCGTTCCTCGTCGGACTGGACGCGATGGCTCACACGGCGTGACGGCACGCTCAGAGCCATCCATTCCCGGGCCTCGTCGTAGGACATGACTTGAGGGGGCCTCGGTCGTGCATCCGGCTGAGGAACAGGACACATTGCCCGACCGCAGGAGATCAGTGTGAATCACAGCGAGATCGTCAGCCTGCTTTGGGGCATCGCCGACCTAATCCGCGACACCTTCAAACGCGGCAAGTATCAGGACGTCATCCTACCCCTGACCGTCCTACGCCGGCTTGACTGCGTGCTTGCGCCGACCAAAGCGAAGGTGCTGGCAACGCACGTACGCTTCCAAGGCGAGCTCGACAACCTTGACGAGCTGCTTGAAGGAGTGTCAGGGTACGCGTTCTCCAATGCGTCCCTATACGATTTCGACAGGCTTACCGACGATCCGACGAACACGGCAGCGAACCTCCGCAACTATATCGCCGGGTTCAGCGAGAACATGCGCGAAGTTCTCGAAAAGTTCGACTTCGACAACACAATCAGCAAGCTGGACGAAGCCGGGCTTTTGTTCAAAGTGCTCGAACGTTTCAAGGAGGTCGACCTTCATCCCAACAAGGTGGACAACCCCACCATGGGGATGATCTTCGAGGAGCTGATCCGCAAGTTCAACGAAGCGCTGAACGAGAACCCCGGCGAGCACTTCACGCCGCGCGACGTGGTGCATCTGATGGTAGTCCTCATGCTCGCCGGCGATGAATCGCGCATCGGCGACCCCACGAAGGTGTTTAGTGTCTACGACCCGTGTTGCGGATCCGGCGGAATGTTGATGATTACCAAGGAACATGTCACCGTCGGCGTGCGCCGTAACGGAGACATGATCCGTCCGGCAACCGATCCGACGGCGAAGATCTATCTTTTCGGCCAAGAGGTGAACCCGGAGACATGGGCAGTCTCGAAGTCGGACCTGTTCATGAATGACCCGACCGGGGAAGATGCCAAAAGAATCGAGTTCGGAAGCGTCTTGTCGAACGACCGCCATGCGAGCCGCACTTTCGACTATATGATCGCGAATCCGCCGTACGGCAAAGACTGGAAGCGCGACGAAGACGCTGTTCGGAAAGAACATGAGAACAGCAATGGCAGGTTCGCCCCCGGTCTACCACGGATCAGCGACGGCCAACTCCTCTTTCTGCTCCACATGTTGTCGCGTCGAAAAGAACCCCAGAACGGATCGCGCATCGCGATCATTATGAACGGTTCGCCGCTTTTTACGGGCGATGCCGGGAGCGGCGAGAGCGAAATCCGCCGTTATGTCCTCGAAAACGACTTCCTTGAGGCGATTGTCGCGTTGCCGGAGCAACTCTTCTACAACACGGGTATCGCAACCTACATTTGGTTGCTCACCAACCGCAAAGCGCTGCATCGCCTAGGCAAGGTGCAACTCATTGACGCGTCGTCGTTCTGGGTTCCGATGCGGAAGAGCCTCGGCGACAAACGGCGCGAAATACCCTTCGAACGAGCAGAAGACATCCTCAGAGTCCTCACCGAGTTCAAAGACGGCGCGGAGGAAGAAGCTGTCGTCAGTCGCATCTACCCGACGACGCACTTCGGGTTCCGCAAGATCACCGTCGAGCGTCCGTTGCGGCTCAGCTTTCAAGCGACGCCCGAACGCATCGCCCAACTCGACAACGAAAAGGGGTTCCAGAGCCTCGCCGAGTCGAGGAAAAAGGGGACCGCCGGCGAGATGGAGCAAGCGGTCGGACGCGCCCAGCAGGAGACGATCCGGAAACTCCTGCGCTCGTTGCCGGACACGCTCTTCACAAACCGGGATGAGTTCGAACGCGCGTTGAACAGCGCGGCGCGGAAACTGAACGTCTCGCTTCCGGCGTCGGTGAGGAAGGCGATTCTTTCGGCTCTCTCCGAGCGCGACGAAAACGCCGCGATCTGCCGCGACAAGGACGGCAATCCCGAACCGGACCCGGAACTCCGCGACACCGAGAGCGTTCCGCTCTCTGAGAGCGTCGAAGCCTTCTTTGAGCGCGAGGTGAAGCCTCACGCGCCCGACGCCTGGATTGACACATCGAAACGCGACGAGAAAGACAAACAGGTCGGTATCGTCGGCTACGAAATCAACTTCAATCGCTATTTCTACCGCTACACGCCGCCGCGTCCGCTTGAGGAGATCGAGGCGGACATCCGCGAGATCGAGCAGGACATCGTACGGATGCTCGCCGAGGTGACCGGCAGCAGTGCCGGTTGAGCAACGCCGTGCATCGCAACCCGTTGCCGTCCCTGTGACTCAACCGGCGTCCCTGTGCTTTCGCCTCACCAACGGTGGTGGAGCACACCTGATCAAACGTCGGCACTTGCATCTAAGTGCCGACGTTCATTACGATATGACTATGAATACTGGTCGTATCACGACGGATCATCTCCGCGAAGCGGGCGTCGGGGCGTTCTTCCGTCTCCGCGACGTTGCTCCGCTCGGCGTCTCGTACTCGACGCTTCGGCGGCTTGTGACCCACGGAGAGGTTCAAAAAGTCGGCGCGGGACTCTATCGGCTCAGCGACGCCGATCCTGTCGAACTAGAGACGGTCGCGATGGTCGCATCCGCCGTTCCC
>Ga0194120_10011637_pt1 | contig 10512 bp, 9 predicted proteins | sample TA2MahCa65mmetaG_FD_148642 | JGI IMG/M metagenome (GOLD analysis project Ga0194120, IMG submission 148642) | Freshwater microbial communities from Lake Tanganyika, Tanzania - TA2015019 Mahale Deep Cast 65m | ecosystem: Environmental > Aquatic > Freshwater > Lake | place: Tanzania: Lake... | reverse complement strand
GGCGCTCGCAAAGCGCATGGCGAACGCCGTCCCATCGAACGAGCATCTTGCTCAAACCGCGAAAGCCGCATAGCATTCAGGCCAGCAACGCCGATTTCCGCTTTTCAACATCAAGCGGGACATCCCCCTTCGCCAAATTCACACAGATTGAAAGTTTCGAAGGGTTCAACGTGAAGGCGGCGTTCAAAGTCGATCAGATCGCCCAGTCGACGGAAATCTATCAGGCGTTGCCGGCGGAAATGAAAGACATGCTGCCGGACGACATTCTGTCGCTGCGGCCGGGCTGGGTCGAGCGGCTTCTCTATGTCGGCGATCAGGGCAAATTATGCGACTTCGAATTCGCCGATCAGAAAATGACCGAGGCCTATAATACCGATCGGCATCTGGCGGCTGACGGGCTCATCTCGATGAAGGACTCGCGCGAGGTGAAGGCGCAGGTGCTCGAAGAGATGCGCCAGGCGAAAGCGAAAAACCGTGAGTGGCCGAACGGCGAGCCGCGCTCCTGCTATGTCACCGAACTCACCGAGCGCGGCAGGAACGTCAAGACCGCGCTTGTGCAATTCTTGCGGGCCGGCTTCGCGGCGGCGGCGGTCGCGCCGGCGGCGCGCCGTGATGGTTCGAAGATGAAAGTCGCGATTACTTCGCGATAGCCGTTTTGCAAAATTGACAATGCGCGGCGGCGGCTTGATGAAGCGGCGACGAAGGAGACGCCGATGAACGCCGCGCCCGATGAGCTTGAGGCCCGCAAGGACGCGGCGCGCACATGGTTCGAATCTCTGCAGCTGCGCATCATCGCCGCTTTTGAGGCTCTGGAGGATGAAGCGCCGGGGCCGTTCGCCGCCGAGGCTGACGGGCCGGGCAGATTCGTTCTCACCGCTTGGAGCCGAACCGATCACAGCGGCGCGACTTTAGGAAACATCGGCGGCGCGCCGGGCGGCGGCGGCCGCATGGGGATGATCCGGGGCCGCGTGTTCGAGAAGGCCGGCGTGCATTGCTCGACGGTGTTCGGGACCTTCGCGCCGGAATTCGCTAAGCAGATTCCCGGCGCGGCGGAAGACCCGCGCTTCTTCGCGACCGGCATTTCTTTGATCGCGCATCCCTGGAACCCAAATGTGCCCGCCGTGCACATGAACACCCGCTTTGTCGTGACGACGAAAGCGTGGTTTGGCGGCGGCGCCGATCTCACGCCGGTGCTCGACGCGCGCCGCACGCAGGACGATCCCGACACGCTCGCCTTTCACGCCGCGATGCGCGGCGCCTGCGATCGCCATAGAGTCGCCGACTATGCGCGCTTCAAACAATGGTGCGACGACTATTTCTTCCTCGCCCACCGCAATGAGCCGCGCGGAATCGGCGGCATTTTTTATGATTATTTCAACAGCGCCGGCGACGCCGAGAACTCGGCCTGGGACGCGGATTTCGCTTTCACCCGCGACGTCGGCGACAGCTTTGTCGAGATCTATCCGGAACTCGTGCGGCGCAACTTCGCCAAGCCCTGGAGCGAGGCGCAGCGCGACGAACAGCTCGTGCGACGCGGCCGCTATGTCGAATATAATCTGCTTTATGATCGCGGCACGATCTTCGGCTTGAAGACCGGCGGCAATGTCGAGTCGATTCTCTCCTCGATGCCGCCGCTGGTGAAGTGGCCGTGAGAGCGGAGGAGGCGCGAACAAGCCGTCATGGCCGGGCTTGTCCCGGCCATCCACGCGATCTGGCGCGCGCGATCCTTTGCAATGTGCGCCGCGTCTTGGCGTGGATGCCCGCGACAAGCGCGGGCATGACGCCCTCAAGACCGCATCGCCTCACCCGAACGTCCACCGCCGGTTCAGCGCGAAGGTCGCGAACATGGCGGCGACCGTCGTGACAAGTTGCGCCGGCAGATAGGGCGCGCCCCAGCGATCGACGAAGAGGCTCATCAGCACGTAAGTGACGCAGAAGCCCGCGAAAGCCACGAGCGCGAAACGCCATGTCGCCTCGGCGTGCGGCCTCTCGCTCGCGAAGACGTGGCGGCGGTTGAGGATATAGGCCACGACCCCGCCGACGACATAGCCGCAGAGCGTCGCCGGCACGGCCCGCCATCCCGCGCTTTCCACCAATGCGATCAGAACGGCGTAATGCGCGAACGTCGCAACGGCGCCGACCGAAGCGTAAGCGGCAAGCTGGCGCGTGGTCGACATGTTCAGCGCGGGATCGCGGCGTAATGGCGCGCGATCTCGCGCATCTCGGCCTCGGACAGCTGTCGGCTCATATAGCGCATCTCCTCATGCTGCCGCTTGCCGGAACGAAACGCCTTGATCTGATTGAAGAGATAGAGCTCATGCTGGCCGGCGAGATGCGGCACGTCGGCGCTCTTTGCGATCCCGTCCGCGCCATGGCAGGCGGCGCATTGGACGATGACGTCGGAGAGATCGCCCGCCCCCGCGCTCGTCGCGCTCGAAACGAGAAGCAGGATCGGCAGCAAGCATGTCGTAAGTCGCATCAGCGTCATTTCTAAGCGCGCGAGGAATCGCGATGATAGCGCAGTTTTATGCCGCGCGATGCGCCTGCGCAGGACGGAGCCCTGCTAGCCCCTCCCCCGCCGATAGCCCTTCACACGACCGTCATTCTCGTCTAGACAGGCGGCGACTTTCGAGCCGGGCGCGCCCCGCTCGCCGCCCGCATGACCGGTCTGCCGACAAATCGACGGGCAAATACGGGACGCGTTCCGGTCCAGGGGCCGGATTCGCGGCCCTTTTTTATGCCCGCTTCCCGGATCAGCGCGCAGCCGACAGGAACACATGCCGAAACGAACCGACATTTCCACGATCATGATCATCGGCGCCGGCCCGATCGTCATCGGCCAGGCGTGCGAATTCGATTATTCCGGCACCCAGGCCTGCAAGGCGCTGAAGGCCGAGGGCTACCGGATCGTCCTCGTCAACTCCAATCCGGCGACGATCATGACCGATCCGGACATGGCCGACCGCACCTATATCGAGCCGATAACCCCGGAAATCGTCGCTAAAATCATCGAGAAGGAGCGCTACGCGGCGCCCGGCGGCTTCGCGCTGCTGCCGACGATGGGCGGACAGACCGCGCTCAATTGCGCGCTCAGTCTCGAGAAAATGGGCGTATTGAAAAAATTCGACATCGAGATGATCGGCGCGACCGCGCATGCGATCGACAAGGCCGAGGATCGCGAATTGTTTCGCGAGGCGATGACCAAGATCGGCCTCGAAACGCCGCGCTCGCACCACGTCAAGACGCTGTCCGCGGCGCTCGAGGCGCTCGACGACATCGGCCTGCCGGCGATCATCCGCCCGTCCTTCACGTTAGGGGGCACCGGCGGCGGCATCGCCTATAACAAGGCGGAATTCATCGAAATCGTCGAGCGCGGCATCGACGCCTCGCCGACGAACGAAGTTCTGGTCGAAGAAAGCGTCCTCGGCTGGAAGGAATATGAGATGGAGGTCGTCCGCGACAAAGCGGACAATTGCATCATCATCTGCTCGATCGAGAACATCGATCCGATGGGCGTGCACACCGGCGACAGCATCACCGTGGCGCCGGCGCTGACGTTGACCGACAAGGAATATCAGATCATGCGCGACGCCTCGATCGCGGTGCTGCGCGAGATCGGCGTCGAGACCGGCGGTTCGAACGTGCAATTCGCGGTCGATCCCAAGAACGGCCGGATGATCGTCATCGAGATGAATCCGCGCGTGTCGCGCTCGTCGGCGCTGGCGTCGAAAGCCACCGGCTTTCCGATCGCCAAGGTCGCGGCGCGGCTCGCGGTCGGCTACACGCTCGACGAGATCGCCAATGACATTACCGGCGGCGCGACGCCCGCCTCCTTCGAGCCGACCATTGATTATGTCGTCACCAAGATCCCGCGCTTCGCCTTCGAGAAATTTCCGGGCTCCGAGCCGATATTGACGACCGCCATGAAGTCGGTCGGCGAAGCCATGGCGATCGGCCGCAATTTCGCCGAGTCGCTGCAAAAGGCGCTGCGCTCATTGGAGACGGGCCTCTGCGGCCTCGACGAGATCGAGATCGAAGGCTTCGGAAAAGGCGACGACATGAATGTGCTGCGCGGCGCGCTCGGCACACCGACGCCCGACCGCCTGCTCATCGTCGGCCAGGCGCTGCGGCTCGGCATGACCGCCGAAGCCATTCACGAGGCGAGCCAGATCGACATCTGGTTCATCGAGCGCATCGCCGAAATCGTCGCGCTCGAAAAAAAGGTCAAGACATACGGCCTGCCCGAGGACGCCGAGAATCTTCGCAAGCTCAAATTCGCCGGCTTTTCCGATTCGCGCCTCGCGACGCTTACGGGCCTGGAAGAAGAAGACGTGCGCGACATGCGCCATCGTCTCGGCGTGCGTCCCGTCTATAAGCGCATCGACACTTGCGCGGCGGAATTCGCTTCACCGACGGCCTATATGTATTCGACCTATGAAGCGCCTTTCATCGGCGTTGCGGCGAGCGAGGCGCGCCCAACGGACAGGAACAAGATCGTTATCCTGGGCGGCGGTCCGAACCGTATCGGCCAGGGCATCGAATTCGACTATTGCTGCTGTCACGCGTGTTTCGCCCTCGCCGAGGCGGGTTTCGAAACCATCATGATCAATTGCAATCCGGAGACGGTGTCGACCGATTACGACACCTCCGACCGGCTCTATTTCGAACCGTTGACCAATGAAGACGTGGCCGAAATTATCGATGTCGAAAAGTCCAATGGCGCGCTGATTGGCGTCATCGTCCAATATGGCGGCCAGACGCCGCTGAAGCTCGCGCATGGCCTCGAGCAGGCCGGCGCGCCGATCCTTGGCACGCCGGTCGATTCGATCGACCTCGCCGAGGACCGCGACCGCTTTAAGCGGCTGCTCGACAAGCTCGGGCTCAAGCAGCCCAAGAACGGCATCGCCTATTCGGTCGAGCAGTCGCGCATCGTCGTGCAGGAGCTCGGCTTGCCGCTCGTCGTGCGTCCCAGTTATGTGCTCGGCGGCCGCGCCATGGCGATCATCCGCGACCAGAGCGATCTCGACGATTATCTCCTCGGCACGCTGCCGAGCCTGGTGCCGTCCGACGTCAAGGCGCGCTACCCGAACGACAAGACGGGTCAGATCAATACGGTGCTCGGCAAGAATCCGCTGCTCTTCGATCGCTATCTGACCGACGCGATTGAAGTCGACGTGGACTGTCTCGCCGACGGCGACGCGGCGGTGATCGCCGGCGTCATGGAGCATATCGAGGAGGCGGGCATTCATTCGGGCGATTCCGCCTGCTCGCTGCCGCCCCGCTCGCTCGCCCCCGAGACCATCGCCGCGCTGGAGGCGCAGACGGCAAGCCTCGCGATGGCGCTCGGGGTGGTCGGGCTGATGAACGTGCAATTCGCGCTCAAGAACGGCGAGATTTACGTGCTGGAGGTCAATCCGCGCGCGTCCCGCACCGTGCCCTTCGTCGCCAAGGTCATCGGCAGGCCGATCGCCAAAATCGCGGCCGAGATCATGGCCGGCGCCAAGCTCGCCGACTTCGATCCGCTGGAGACCAAGCCGGCCCATGTCGGCGTGAAGGAAGCCGTCTTTCCCTTCGCGCGCTTTCCGGGCGTCGACACCGTCCTCGGCCCGGAAATGCGCTCGACCGGCGAGGTCATGGGCCTCGACAGTTCGTTTGACGCCGCCTTTGTCAAAAGTCAGCTCGCGGGCGGCGCTAAGGCGCCGCGAGAGGGCGTGGTCTTCGTCTCGGTCAAGGACGCCGACAAGGGCCGCATCATCCCGGCGGTTCGCCTGCTCAAGGAAGTCGGATTTTCCGTCGTCGCCACCGGCGGCACGGCGCGCTATCTGGTCGAACGGGGAATCGCCGCCCAGAAGCTGAACAAGGTCTCCGAGGGGCGGCCGCATATCGTCGACGCGATCAAGAACGGTTCGATCGCGCTTGTTTTCAATACGACTGAGGGCGCGCAGGCGCTCGCCGACTCGCGCTCCTTGCGCCGCGCGGCGCTTCTGCATAAGGTTCCCTATTACACGACCCTGGCAGGGGCGGTCGCGGCGGCCCAGGGGATACGCGCCTATGTGTCGGGGGACCTTAAGGTCCGGGCGCTGCAGGATTATTTTCCGCCGACCGCGACCAACTGAATATTGAGGAGTTCTACGACTCAGTCGGCGATGCGCCGACTTTTGGCCGCGATTGGCCGACCCCAGCTTGACCAGCGGCTGCGCCGACGCGCGCGCCGACGGCGCATTGAAGCGCCGCATGTCGGGCGAAACTTAAGAAAGGCGAGAAGCGAGAGCAATGGTGGACAAGGTGCCCATGACCGCCGCCGGCTACGCGGCGCTCACCGAGGAATTGCGCCGCAGGCAGCAGGAAGACCGGCCGCGCATCATTCAGCAGATCGCTGAAGCGCGCGCCCATGGCGACCTTTCGGAAAACGCCGAATATCACGCCGCCAAGGAAGCCCAGTCGCTCAACGAAGGCCGCGTCGCGGAGCTTGAGGACAAGCTGTCGCGCGCCGAAGTCATTGACGTGTCGAAGCTCAACGGCTCGACGATCAAATTCGGCGCGACGGTCACGGTCGTCGACGAAGACACCGAAGAAGAGCGGGCCTATCAGATCGTCGGCGAAACCGAGGCCGACGTGAAGAGCGGCCGGGTGTCTATCACCAGCCCGATCGCCCGCGCGCTGATCGGCAAGTCGGTCGGCGACACGGTCGAGGTCACGACGCCCGGCGGCGGCAAGAGCTACGAGATTCTCAAGGTCGCGTTCGGGTGAGGCGCGAGGGCGCCGCCCCCTCCCTGTCCCTCCCCCGCTAAAGCGGGAGAGGGGACGCTAACCATGAAGGCTGCGCGATTTGTTGCGCCGTTCCGAATCTGACTCCCTCTTCCGCGAAGCGGGGGAGGGCTGGGGAGGGGGCGCATCCGCTCTCGCCGCCCTTCCGCAGCACACGACAATCCGCATCCTATCCGACGGCCGCGCCGGCCATGAGGCGCAGACCCTCGGCATAGCCGAGGCGCTGGGACTTATGCCCGATATCCGCCGCGTCGCGCCGCGCCCGCTCTATGCCGCGCTCGCGCCTTTCGCGCCCCCCGATCCGGGCGACGCGCGCGCCTATGCCCCGCCCTATCCCGACATCGCGATCGCCGCGGGGCGCCGGACGATCCCGGCGCTGCGGCGCTTGAAGCGCTGTTCGGGCGGGCGGACATTCACGGTCTATCTGAACAGGCCGGCGAACGGGCTGCGCGCCGCCGATCTCATCGTCGCGCCGCGCCATGACGGGTTTGTCGGCGGTAACGTCGTGGCGCCGCTGACGCCGGCCAACCGCATCACGCCGGAGCGGCTCGCTGTCGCGCGCGCCGCGCCCGATCCACGCATCGCCGCCCTGCCCTGCCCGCGCGTCGCGCTGATTGTCGGCGGCGACAGCCGTCATGGCGCCTATGGCGCGGCGCAGATCGCCGAACTGGAGAATATCGCCGCTGCGCTGCTGGCCAGCGGGCGCGGCGTGATGGCCACCGCGTCGCGCCGCACGCCCCTCGCCCTGCGCGATGCGCTTCGGCGCGTGATCGCGGCCCCGCGCGGCTTCTTCTGGGACGGAGAGGGAGAGAACCCCTATCTCTCGATGCTGGCGAGCGCCAATTCGGTCATCGTCACCGGCGACAGCGTCAATATGGTGGGGGAAGCGATCGCGGCCGCGGCGCCGGTCCATGTCGTCCCCGCGCCCGGACGCCGGAGCAAGATCGACGCTTATCTCGCCGCGCTCACCGACGCCGGCGCCATCCGCATGTGGAGCGGCGCGCTCGAGGATTGGGAGCGCGTTCCGGTCAATGCGACGCCCGATATCGCAAGCGCCGTCGCGCAAGCCTATCTGGCCTTCGCCGACGCGCGCCGTAATTTCTGAACGCCGCCGGCTTGCAAGGCGCGGGCTGCTTGAAAAAGCCGCCGCGCGCCGATAAGAGTGACGCGCCGCGCGCCCTTCGCGCAAAGCGATCGCCGCTTTAGCTCAGCTGGTAGAGCACATCATTCGTAATGATGGGGTCGGGGGTTCGAATCCCTCAAGCGGCACCATAAAAATCAATAAGTTGGATAACATTTTGGGCCACCAAGGGCTCAAGTCAATCAAGTCGCCGCCATAACCTCAAAAGGCGTTGGCTCGAGCGCCGCTGTGAACTATTGATGAGGTCCATTTCGCAAAGCGAGGTAGGAGGTTCGAATGATGCGCCTTAAGAAGTTTGGGTTGGTGTTCGGCCTGATGCTCGGCCCTGTTGTCATTGCGCCGGGCGCGAAAGCGCAAGATCCGATTTCAGCTCTTGGCGCGGGCGTGAATCGCGCCGGCGCCGAGGCGGGCCAGGCATTAACCGGCGTCTTGAACAGGGTGACGGGGAACTCCACGGCGGCGCCTGTCAGCCCCTCGCCGGCTCCCGCAACGGCGATCTCCGCTGGCGCGGTCCATCATCATCATTATCATCACCACCATCACCACCATCACCACCATCATTCGTGAGATTGTGCGGCGGGGCGCTCAGCCCCGCCGGCTCGAAAAACGCGGTTCGGTGGTGGAAGGCCGCGCGGAGCATCCTGTAGTGGACACGATCCTGCGCCGGGCGGCCATCGACCCATTGCGGGGCTCATTTCGGGCAACCAGGGCCGCTGCGCGAATAGTTCCTCACTGCCCCATTTCCTGCAGCGCCATCAGCGACTCGGGCAGCACCTGTCCGCCGTCGATCACCAGCGTTTGGCCGGTGATGTAGCCGGCTTCGTCGCTGGCGAAAAACAGCGCGGCGTAGGCGATGTCCTCGACGCTCCCCAGGCGGGCCTGTGGAATCGAGGCCGTCATTTTCGCCGCATAGTCCTCGCCGAGCGCGTCGAGTCCTTCGGTGCGCACATTGCCCGGCAGGACGGCGTTGATGGTGATCCCGAGCGGCGTCAACTCCAGCGCCGCGGTGCGCATGAACCCAAGTTGTCCCGCCTTGCTCGCCGCATAATGCGTCCAGCCGGGATAGCCGGTGATCGGGCCGGTGATCGAGGAGGTGAGCACGATCCGCCCCCGGCCGCTGCGCGCCAGCGCGGGCGTGCAGGCCTGCACGCAAAGGAAGGCGCCGGCGAGGTTGGCGGACAGCACCTCGTTCCATTGCGCCAGAGTCATCTCCATCAGCCGGGCGGCCGGGAAGACGCCGGCGTTGGCGCAGAGAATGTCGATCCCGCCATGCCGTTCGACCGCCGCGCCGGCCATCCGCGCGACATCGCCGGGATCGCCGACATCGGCGGCGAAACTGCTGGCCTGTCCGCCATCGGCCCGGATCGCTGCCGCCGTCGCCTCGGCTTGCGCGAGGTCGCGGCCGACCACCAGCACCCGCGCTCCCTTGGCCGCGAAGACGCGGGCCATGCCGCGGCCGATGCCCCGGCTACCGCCGGTGACGATCACCGACCGGCCTGCGATTGAGGTTAGCATTAAACCATGTCTCCACTCGTTTTCGCAGTTGGACGCTGCGCGGCGCGGCCGCACTGGAGCGGAGCATAGCAGGCCGCCGACCAAATCTGCATCGGTGGAACATGGATGCGCGATTCAACGCGCCGACATCGAGCGGCGCCAGAGGCCGCCTCGTCGAGAACCGTCTCTGGGTCAGGAAACTCTGCGCGGAAAGGCGATGACATTTCCGCCCCGCCTTGAGGCGGCGATCACTGACCCTTTGATGTCCGCCGCCGCTTCGCGCACCGAGCGCCGCAAGAAGGAGCCGGCGGGACCTTCATAGTTCATGCTCAGCAGGTCGTGCGCGCATTGCTCCGCGCGAACAAGCGACGCCTCCGCCAACGCCGGAACAGGATCGCTCTCCGACAGATCGGACAACGCGTTCAATTCGCTCTCCAACTCGCGGCGCGCGAATTCCGGCAGCGCGGCAAGCACCTGCCGCTCGAAATAGGTTCGAAAATTATTGGCAGCCTCCTCAAACAACGCCACGGTTCGGTTGTCAGTCGAAAGCTTTGCGTTATTGGGGTACGTCACGGCCTACTCCTGTTAACCTGCGTCTCAGCTTTGAACAGCAAGCAACACGCCACTTTTCGTTTTCCGCTTCGTACGTCAATTACAGAATTACGGCAAACAAAAGGAGCGCGCTGAAAATAGACCAGCCCCGCCGAAGCTGGCGCTCGCGTTGCGCTCCGTCGCCAGTCGAGGCGCTCGATCGGCGAGCGCCTTCCGTCCAGCATCACGGCCGGAGGACCCGCCGCTCGGCAAATGCCCGAAAACCGGTGAAATCGTCAGAACTTCGAAGTTGGCAAGAATGAAATTTCCATGCGTGGCCGGACGCCGCCGCACGGCTCGGAAATTTCGCAGCTTAGCCCGTGGAAACCTTGTCGCGTCGCCCAGGCGATCGGCCGCCGGCCGCCGCGCATTGCGGGACGATCGAAATGATCCCGCATTCGCCGGATGAACTCTGATTTTGCTGTACAATTTCGGCATTTATGGCATCATTTTCAGAAGGTTAGGCTCGTTTGAGCGAGGCGGCGATGACGAACCCGGCGGGTGAATCGGCTAGCGAG
>Ga0194120_10011634_pt1 | contig 10515 bp, 8 predicted proteins | sample TA2MahCa65mmetaG_FD_148642 | JGI IMG/M metagenome (GOLD analysis project Ga0194120, IMG submission 148642) | Freshwater microbial communities from Lake Tanganyika, Tanzania - TA2015019 Mahale Deep Cast 65m | ecosystem: Environmental > Aquatic > Freshwater > Lake | place: Tanzania: Lake... | reverse complement strand
TTGATGGAGAATATCTTCTTTGTCCGTTCCAATAAGTGGACGAAGTATCGGCATCGTCGCGCATTGATTGATGACTGCAATGTTGCGTAATGTTTGCGACGCAACTTGTCCCAAACTATCGCCGGTAATCAACGCTTGCGCATTTTCTTTTCTCGCAATTGCTTCTGCGATACGAATCATAAATCTGCGATATAACACAACACGAAGTTTTTGGTCTGCTTTCAAAACTATTTGCTGTTGAAGTTCTGCAAACGGAATGAGATACAATGTTGATTCGTATTGATATTGCGTAAGCGCGTTCACCAAGTTTTCCACTTGGTCAATAGAATTTTTTGTTGTGTAAGGAACGCTATGAAAGTGAATGTAAAAAACTTTCGCACCGCGTTTCATCATTTGATACGAGGCAATTGGAGAATCAAATCCTGCAGAAATAAGCGACACAACTTTCCCGCTCATTCCCGAAGGCAAACCACCGGCACAGGAAATTTTTTCACAATAGATATACGCTTCATCTTCAAGAATTTCAATATTGATTTCAACATCCGGTTTATCCATCTTTGCCCGCACGGAAAATTTCTCGCATAAATATCCACCGACTTTGCGATTAATTTCCATCGAGTTTATCGGAAACATTTTACTCGCTCGATGCGCATTTACTCGTACTGTTTGAAACGTTTTTCTTTGCAACAGTTCTTCCGATGCGTTACAAAAGTTTTCTATTCCATTTTTTACAACAACACCAACGCCAAGATTAGAAAGTCCAAACACTTTTCTCAAGCGCTCGATAATGATTGATTTATTTTGTTCATCATTTTCAGAAAGCGTAACAACAAATCTTCCATAACCGCCGGAAAACTGCCAGCGTTGCAACAATCCGTTCACTGCTTGCTTGCAATTTCGTAACAACTGCATTTCAAACATTTTTCTGTTTTGTCCTTTGAGCGTTATTTCGTGATGATGAAGAATGATTACTGATGACATTTACGAATTACAATTTACGATGTACAATTTATGCCTGAACTACTGACTACTTTTTTCTACAAATAATACTTGTCCAAGAAATTCGCAATATGCATTACCTCAACATTGACATCAAATTTCTTCGCACCGTAACGCAGTTGATTGATACAACCAATGTTTGACGTGAGAACAATTTCAGCATTTGTCTTGCGGATGTTTTCCATTTTTCTCTCGAGAAGTTGAACAGAATCATCGTAATGCGTTACGTTGTAAATTCCTGCACTTCCGCAACACCACGTTGAATCCTGCATTTCGGTAAATTCAATTCCATCAAGTGAACGCAAAACTTCGCGGGGTTCTTTCGTAATTTTTTGTCCGTGCGAAAGATGACAAGCATCGTGATAGGTAATTTTAGATTTTAGATTTCTGATTTTAGATTTTTTAGGAATGAATTCATCAACGGGCATTTCGATGTTTGCTATAAATTCCGAAATATCATTTACTTTTTCAGAAAATACTTTTGCCTTTTCAGAATACTCACTATCATCTTTCAAAAGTTCGCCATAGTGCTTCATAAACGCTCCACAACCAGCCGCAGTTGAAATTACATAATTGCAATTTTCGCTTTCAAAACTATCAAGCGTTTTCTTTGCTAACACTTTCGCGTTTTCCAAATCCCCGCTGTGTCCATGCAACGAGCCGCAGCAATAATTTTCTTTTGGAATTAGTACTTCACAATTATATGTTTCTAAAATATTTTTTGTTGCAATGTTTATTTCCGGAGAAGCAACGTTTGTAATGCAGCCAAGCGGAAGTCCTATACGGAGTTTATAGTTAGTAGTTTGTGGTTTATTGTTGGAGTTACTCTGAAGTATTTCATTTGAAAACTTGTTTGCTATTTGCGGAGATAGAAAAAGGAATTCATCGAACTTTTTTGAAAATAAACGTACGATTCCACTTCGCTGTAATGCTTCATGTAATCCACTTCGTTGAAATAACCGTAAAAGTTTTGCAACAAATTTTGTTCTTCGGGGAGAAAGAAAAATTACGTTCAAAAGAAATCTTTCAAGTGAAAATAATTTTTGTTTTTTCTTTTCATTAACGATTGAACGTCCGCTTTCCAAAATCGAATGATACTGAACTCCTGCAGGACAAGCAGTTTCACACGCAAGACATCCGAGACAAAAAAACATTTCCTCGGCAATCGCTTTGTTCATTTCCAAAATTCCTTGCGCAACACCTTTCAGCATTTGAATTCTTCCGCGCGGCGATGAACGTTCTTTTCCGGTTATGGAATATGTCGGACACGTCGGCAAACAAAATCCGCATTGAATACAGCGTTCCAAATATGTGCGCGACGAAATAAGTTCCGGATGTTCGTATTCCTCTACCATAAATTAACAGCCGAAAATACAACAAACGTTCTTCTTGACCAAGTAGGAAACGATAGAAATCGTTGAAAAAAATCTTCATAGAATTTTCTTCCTCAAAACAAATAAGAATATCCTTGCAAATGTTTAGGACATCCTCAAAACAAAGAAAAACAACCTCTCCGCTTCGGGATTGAACCCAAAGAATCATTGATGATTTTTTTTCGCCCAGCAAGACCGTTTACGGTCGTGAGGTAGTGCTAACAACTCTTGTGAAACACTGCAAAAAAAAATGAAGGTAAAATTATTCGACAAGAGAAGAAATAGAGGATTGAAACAAGCGATTTCGCATAGTATCAACTTTGGCAAGCGGAATTGTGTATTTACCAAATGCGGCATCATCTTTTCGTTCACCGCCGTGAAAATCGGAGCCACCGCTTTCAAGTAAGAAAAATTCGTTGATGACAGAACGGTAAAACTGAATTACTCCGTGCGAATGTGATGGATGGATAACTTCTATGCCGTCAACTCCGGATTGAATGAGCGTTTGCAAGAGCGAATCGTTTAAGAATTTTCCGGGATGTGCAACAAAGGAAAGTCCTCCAGCGCGTGTTATCATCGCAAAGAGTTCTTGGGGAGGAACACTTTGTTTTTCGATGTACGCAGGACAACGGGCGCCGAGGTATTTGTTGAACGCATCTTGATACGAGCGAACAAAGCCGCCCTCGAGCAAAGCAAGTGCAATATGCGGCCTGCCGATTGAATCGCCGTGTACTTTATTGACTACGGCATCGAAATCGAGAGGGATCTTGAGCGAATGAAGTATATTGACAATTTTTTCAGCGCGTTTTAGTCGTTCGCTTCTGAAGTAATCTAAATAACTGAGTAATTCAATATTTTTGTAATCGAAGAAATATCCGAGAATATGGAACTCGCGGTCTTCGACTATGGAACTGAATTCGACACCGGAAATTACTTCGATACCCATTGCAGTTCCTATTGCAATTGCTTCATCAAGCGCTCCAACAGTATCGTGGTCTGTGATACTAATGGTGTTCAATCCAATTTCTTTCGCTTTCGTTAATAATTCAAACGGAGAAAGCGTACCATCGGAGTACGTTGTGTGCAAATGTAAATCGGCAAACATACTCATCGGAATAATTTGTTATCGGTATTTGTGTCGGAATTTTTCATAATCGTTGATAATAAACGTATCGCTATCAAGAATTATTTCGCCCGCTTTAATAAATTGGTGCAACATCCGCGAGAATGTTTCTCGCGATGTTCCTGCCATGTTTGCTAAATCTTGTTGTAAAGGAATATCCTCGATAATAACACGTCCATACTTGACTCGCCCAACTTCTTCTGCCAGTTGCAAAATAACGCTTGCTACGCGGTCTTCTGCTCCTTTAAGAGAAAGGTTTTTAATTTGCGCATCCGCTTTGCGTAACCGATGAGCAAGTTCGCCAAGTAACGCAAGCGAAATAGAAGGAAACGTGTGAACGAGATGCATAAAATCAAGACGGTGAATCACGAATACTTCTGTTTCTGTTATCGCAATTACCGATGCTGAACGCGCGTGCCCATCGAGGAGAGATAGTTCGCCAAAGACATCGCTTTCGCTGAGGATGGAGAGAATGACTTCTCTCCCTTCGCCATCGGAACGAACAACTTTTACTTTTCCCGAAATAATGGAAAACATTGCCGCTCCTGCTTCTGCTTCCATAACAATGACGCTTCCCTTTTGATACACTTTTATCGAACCGATATTCGCAACACGCACAACATCTTCATCAGTCAATCCGCTAAAGATTGAAACTTGGCGTAGAAAATCTACTTCTGATACTTCGGTGTGCATATTACATCTTTACTTAAATATGAAACTAATGAAACTATGATGAATTTTGTGTTTAATATAGAATTTGATACGGTAATAATCAAAAAAACTATTCAGAAAAAAAATATTTTTTTCAAAATGTTGTTTGAAAAAGAATCAATGCATCATTGAAATTGCAAATGGAAAAAAAAGTTCTATTATATCAAACGGACGTTAGGATATTTTTTCGGTTGCGTTGAATATTTTTCTTCTTTTGGTATATTCAATCACATTTTTTTTTAATTGCCGTGAAAGAAGATAAAACAGCAAATCAATCACAAGCAACTCCCCAGCAACAATCTCTCGATAGTTTGTGGGGAAATGTATTCGGGAAAAAAGAAAAAAGAATACGTTCCATCGAATCCGTACTTGCTGACGTGCCAATATTTCAAACGCTAAACAAACGCGAGTTACGCAACGTTGCTCTCATTGTTCACGAACGGAAGTATGTACCAGGAGAATACATCTTCTACCAAAACGACCCAGGATTAGGAATGTACGTTATCAAAGAAGGTGATGTTTCTATTAAATTGGAAAATAATGATAACGAACTTGCGCAATTACATACGGGTGCGTTTTTCGGAGAACTCGCTCTTCTCGACGAATCGCCACGTTCTGCTTCTGCAATTGCCGTGAATGCATGCAATCTCATCGGTTTCTTTCGTCCCGATTTATTTAAATTGATGGAAAAAAATCCGAGAACGGGATTGAAAATTGTTTTAAAACTTGCGCAAATCATCGGCGAACGCTTGCGATTCGCAAATCAAAATATCGGAAACGCACAGGCAGAAATTGCAAAACTTCGTACTCTTGTTGATGAGTTGAAACAAAAAGAACTGTAAGCACAAGAGAACATTCTAATGTTAATGGTAAGCATTTCCGGCGTTCGTGGCATTATCGGCAAATCACTAACTCCCGAAGTTGTTGTCCGATACGCTTCTGCATTTTCCAAATTCTCACAAGCAAAAACTTTCTTCCTCGGTCGCGATGGAAGAAGCGGAGGAAAAATTTTTACAAACATCATTTCTTCAACACTGTTAGCAATCGGAAAAAATGTTTCTGCAATAGGAATTTGTCCCACTCCAACGCTTTTATTCGCCGCAAAAAAATATTCTTCACCGGCAATTGCCGTAACTGCAAGCCATAATCCGCAGCAATGGAACGGAATGAAATATATTTCCGAACAAGGAATGTTTCTTGATCAAGATGAATCGAAAACGTTTTGGGAAATTGCAAACTCAACATCGAGAACATATTCTTCGTGGAATGAACTTGGCGAACATTCATCAGCACAGCATTTACTTTCAGAACACCTCGAAGCAATTCTCAACCTTCCGTATATCAACGTTGCGCAAATTCAAAAACGAAAATTCAAAGTAGTACTTGATTGCGTCAATGCTTCGGGAAGTTTACTTGCAATTCCGTTGTTAAAAAAACTTGGCTGCGATATTATAAAAGTACATTGCGATGATAGCGGAATTTTTCCTCACGCCCCCGAACCACTTCCCGAAAATTTATCAGAACTTCGTGAGCGAGTAAAAAAAGAAAATGCAGATGTCGGTTTTGCGCTTGACCCAGATGCAGATAGAGTAGCAATCATTATGGAAAACGGAGAAGCATTTTCCGAAGAGTTTACCGTCGTTGCCTGCAGTAAACTTATTTTAAAACACAAATCTCAAATCTCAAATCTCAAATCTACTGCTGTCGTCAATCTTTCCACAACAAAAGCAATTGAAGATGTTGCGACAAAAAATAATGCAGAACTTGTGCGAACTCCCGTTGGCGAAATCAACGTTTCAAAAAAAATGAAAGAACTTGGCGCAATCGTTGGCGGAGAAGGAAGCGGAGGAATTATTCTCCCAGAATTACATTGGGGACGCGACGGAAGTTTGGGAATTGCATTGTTTTTGCAACTGCTTTGCGAATGTAATGGAACCGTTTCGGAACTTAAAAACTCTCTTCCGAAATATTCAATGAAGAAAACGAAATTGGAAATCGGAACTCTCAACGCGAAAGAAATTATTTCGTCTCTTGTTGAAAAATATTCTTCGAAAGCGACAATAAATTTATCAGACGGAATTCGTTTGGATTTTCCCTTGGGATGGATTCACGTTCGTGCATCAAACACAGAACCGATTTTGCGCATCATCGCAGAATCACCGGAAGAAAAAATGACAGACCATCTCATCGAACAAGCAACAAAGGAAATTGTTAATAGTTAGTCGTTATTGATTAATTGTAATCAGTCATTTGTCCATCGAGAAAACTACTAATGACATATGACTAATTACCAATTACGAATTGTTATCAAAGAGAAAATAATATTGAACTAAAAATGGTACTTTGTAAAATCACCGGCACTATCGTTTCTACACACAAGGACGAGCATTTCAAAGAGCAAAAACTTCTCATCGCGCAACCGATTGATACGAGTGGAAAATTTATCGGCAAAGAAATTCTTTCTGTTGATACGGTTGACGCAGGCGTAGGCGATGTTGTTCTCGTGATGCAAGAAGGAAGCGGCGCACGGCAAATTCTAAAAGACGATAAAATCCCAGTGCATTCCGTTATCGTTGCCGTTGTTGATGGAATTGACGTGAAAGAATAATTTCAGATAAGCAAGTAAAATGTTCTCCACAAAAGAACTTCTTATCCTTTCACAGGTGGAAAGAATCGGTGATGTAAAATTACGTCAACTGATTTCCCAATTTTCTTCGCTCGAGGAAATCTTCACTACTCCTTTTGCTCGACTTGAGCAACTCACTTCTCCTTCACTAACAAAATCGCTCCTTGAATTCAGAAAAAATTCTCAGTACGAAAAAGCAAATCAGTTTTCCGAAGAACAATTTTCAAAAGCAGAAAAACTTGGTGCGACCATAATTTCAATTTCATCAAAAAATTATCCAGAACAACTCAAACAAATTTACGATGCGCCGATTTTTCTTTTTGTTCTTGGAAATTTACTTCCCCAAGACAAATATTCACTTGCACTAGTTGGAACACGAACGCCAACAAATTACGGAAAACAGGTGTGCGAAAACTTTACGAAAGAATTTTCTCAGTTAGGAATTACCATTATCAGTGGTTTAGCAATTGGAATTGACTCGACCGTTCACAGAACAACTCTTAATAATAATGGAAGAACAATCGCTGTGATTGGAAGTGGATTAGATGAAATTTATCCGCTCGATAATAAAGGACTTGCAAAGTTAATTGCCGAAAACGGCGCAGTGATTTCTGAATTTCCGTTCGGAACAAAACCAGATGGATTTAATTTTCCGCGCCGTAACAGAATCATCAGCGGACTTTCGCTCGGAACACTTCTTATCGAAAGTAAAATTGGCGGAGGCGGAATGATTACGGCAGAACTTGCGCTGGATCAAAACAAAGAAGTGTTTGCGATACCAGGACCAATCAACAGTGAAAAGAGCAATGGCTGTAACATTCTCATCAAAGAAGGTCGTGCAAAACTTGCACAAACTCCGGACGATGTAATAAAAGAACTCGAATACAAACTTCGACCAATTCTAAAATCGAAAAACGAAAAACCACAACAAGAAATTTCACTTTCGCTTTTCGAGAAAAAAATTTTTGATATACTTTCCGAAGAACCGACACATATTGATATGATTGCAGAGAAAACCGAACTCATAACTTCGGATGTTCTTGTCAACTTATTGAGTTTGGAATTTAAAGGAATTGTGAAACAACTCGCAGGAAAAATGTTCGTCAAAACTCTGTGAAATCGTGACTTTCGTCTTTTCGTAAATAACAGACTTTCCTTACTTTTGCGGCATAAAATCGTTCACATCTTTTAATTTAATGATAACCGATAACGAACATAATTCACCATCACAGAAAGATTTTTCTGATGATGCGTTACGTACATTAGTGTATTATGATTTATTTCATTATCCGTTAACCGCACAACAACTGTTTACTTTTTTTCCCATGAACTCTATCTCGTTTAATGAGTTTTATAAAAAAATGCAAACAGAATTTTCCGACGAACGAATTTTAGAAAAAAACGGATTTATCTTTCTTCAGAACGAATGCGATATCGAAACGAGAAAACAAAAAGAAAAGAACGCACGTTCACTCTTGCGTATTGCGAAGTTTGTAACCCACATTATCAAACGATTTCCTTTCGTACGGGGAATATTTCTTTCCGGTGAACTCTCGAAAAATATTTCGAGTAACAACGGTGATATAGATTTTATGATCATTACTGCAAAAAATCGTTTATGGATTTGCAGAACGTTGCTAATTCTGTTCAAAAAAATATTTCTCTTGAACAACAAAAAATATTTCTGCGTCAACTACTTTATTGATGAAGAACATCTTGAACTGGACGAAATAAATATTTTTACTGCAATGGAAATCGCGCACCTGAAACCGTTGTATAATTATTCTCTCTTCGCAGAGTATATCAAACAGAATGATTGGATAAAAAAATATTTTCCAAATTATACGTTAGCGCGCCTAAATGTAAAAAAATTCAAAATGAGGCAAAGTTTGATTCAAAAAATTCTGGAATTGTTTTTCCAGAATACGCTTTCATCCGCTCTCGATAATTGGTTGATGAAAAAAACTGAGAAAATCTGGAAATCGCGTTATCCGCAATTTGACGAAGTAACGCGCAATCGCATCTTTAAATGTAAATTATATGAATCACGCGCGTTTGTTTTAAACTTCGAAGATAAAGTGCTGCATCGCTACGAAGTAGAATTGAAAAAAAGAAATGTCGCGGTGAAGCAAAGCGAAATACAGCGAACATAAGATTACGATGTGTTAGTTTGTTTGCTGATTAGTTGGTTAGTTCGTTAAAATGAAGTAGCCAAAAAACGAACAAACCAACAAACACAAAAACCAGCAAACGAAATGATTGACGTTTTATTCACACATTCCTACTTCCTCAAATTCGACGAGAAAGAATACAAAGCAATGATGCCGTATTCTCCGCTTGGCACATTGTACGCCGCGAGTTTTCTTCAATCGAAAGGATATTCTGTTGCGTTGTTCGATGCGATGCTCGCGGAAAATGAAAACGAACTTCTTCCCGAACTCAAAAAACACAAACCGAAATTTCTCGTAATCTACGACGACGATTTCAACTACTTAACGAAAATGTGTTTGGAACGAATGCGACTTGCTGCGTTCACGATGAGCGAACTTGGAAAGAAATTCGGTTGTACTGTAATCATTCACGGAAGCGATGCCGCAGACCATTACGAAAAATATTTATCGCACGGTGCTGACTTTGTAATTTTCGGCGAAGGTGAACAAACGCTTTTTGAACTTCTCGAAAAACTTTCCGGAAAATCAAATCAGGAGTTTGAAAGTATAAATGGAATTGCTTTTAAAAAAGATTATCGTCATCCCGAACTTGTTTCGGGATCTAATGAGAATATGCTGAAACAAGTTCAGCACGACAACACAATCAAAACCAATCATCGCCAAGTATTACAACAACTCGATACACTTCCATTTCCTACACGAGAAATTGTTGATGTTGAGAAGTATAGAAAAATTTGGACCGAGCGACACGGATATTTTTCGATGAATATTGTTACAACGCGCGGATGTCCGTTTCATTGCAATTGGTGCGCGAAACCGATTTACGGACAAGTGTATAATGTTCATTCACCGCAGAATGTTGTTGCTGAAATGAAATTGTTGAAAGAAAAATATTCTCCCAACCACTTGTGGTTTTGCGACGATATTTTTGGATTGAAACCGAATTGGATTCAAGAGTTTGCAGAAGTTGTGCAAAAAGAAAATGCAGTAATTCCTTTCAAATGTTTATCGCGCGCGGATTTATTGGTGAAAGGAAACACGATTGAAGCGCTTGCAAAATCCGGCTGCACATCAACGTGGATGGGAGCGGAAAGTGGTTCACAAAAAATTCTCGACGCGATGGAAAAAGGAACAACAGTCGAGCAAATTTACGAAGCGACGCGCAAACTGAAACGCCACAACATTCGCGTCGGATTCTTTTTGCAATTTGGTTACACAGGCGAAACGAAAGACGATATCGAAAAAACGTTTTTTATGGTGCGCGAATGTTTGCCCGATGAAATTGGCGTTTCGGTTTCGTATCCGCTACCAGGAACAAAATTTTACGACAACGTACGCGAACAACTCGGTGAAAAACAAAATTGGTTCGATAGTCAGGATTTGGCAATGATGTATCACGGAACGTATTCGCCGGATTTTTATCGCGCGTTGCACAAACTCATTCACAAACGTTTTCGCGTATGGAAAGGAATGGAACTACTTTCTTCGCCAAAGAAATGGAACAAACATTCT
>Ga0194120_10011627_pt1 | contig 10520 bp, 9 predicted proteins | sample TA2MahCa65mmetaG_FD_148642 | JGI IMG/M metagenome (GOLD analysis project Ga0194120, IMG submission 148642) | Freshwater microbial communities from Lake Tanganyika, Tanzania - TA2015019 Mahale Deep Cast 65m | ecosystem: Environmental > Aquatic > Freshwater > Lake | place: Tanzania: Lake... | reverse complement strand
GCCTCGGTGATCGCGGCGCAACCGCGCGTGAGCCAGGCGCGGGGAACAATCGGCAATTGCGAGGCGAGATTGACCGAGGCGACCAGGTCGAACTCCTGGTCGAGAAAGCGCGCCGGCGCGATATCCGGCAAGGGGGGCGGGCGATCCTTGTCGCGCCCCGCGAGGCGCCAGGCGCGAACCGCGTCGTGGAGCGGCGCGATCGCCTCGGTCGCGTCATGGGCGAACAGGGAGAGCTTCGGGGAAAAGAGCGCCCGCAACCGCGCCGAGAGGGGCTGAAGAATGTCGACCAGCCAGACCTCGTCATAGGCGACGGCGAGGTCGGCGACGGGCACGTCGAGCAACAGGCCGGAGCCGAAGATCAAGGCCCGGCGCTTGCGGGCGGGACGCGCCATCGCCTCGGCGAGAAAGCCGCGGCTCTTTTTGAGATGCGGCCGCCAGCTTTCGCGACAGCGCAGCGCCCTGGCGCCGATGCCGACCATTTCGGAGACATAGCCCATGCGCCTGATCGGCCAGGACGCGGGCAGGGTCGCCCAGGCGAGGGCTTCGAGAAGCATGGCGCGATGTTAGATTAGGGGTTAAACCCCGTCACCGTCGCCGAACCGCGCCCATGCCCGATCTCGTCATTCTCCTCCACGGCCTCGCCCGCACCGGGCGGTCGATGCGCGTCCTCGCGGGGCGCCTCGAGGCGGCGGGCTATCGGGTGGCGGTGATCGACTATCCCAGCCGCCGTCATGATTTCGCGACCCTGGCCCGGGCCGTGCGCCACCGCCTCGAGACCTGGACCCGGCGGGCGGCCAAGGAGGGAAGCAAGCGGGTTCATTTCGTCGGCCATTCCCTGGGCGGGCTTCTCCTCCGCGCGACCCTCGATCGCCCTCTGGCGCTGCCTTTCGGCCGGATCGTCATGCTGGGCACGCCCAACCAGGGCGCCGGGGTGATCGCGGCGTTTCTCGGCACGCCCCTGCCCGAACTCTTCTACGGCAAGCCGACCCGGGAACTCGCCCCGGGCAGCGCCACCCTCGCCGGCCTTGGCATTCCCAAGGCGGAGATCGGCATCATCGCCGGCAATCGGCGCTTTCATCCCCGCAACCCGACCTCCTACATCAATGCCGGGCTGGAACTGTGGCGGGGCGATGCCCTGCCGCCCCATGACGGCACGGTCGAGGTCGAGAACACGCGGATCGAGGGCATGAGCGATTTCATCTTGCTTCCGGCCCATCACAGCTTCCTGCCCGATCAGCCCGAGGTCGCGCGCCAGACCATCGCCTTTTTGGGTCATGGACGCTTCCTCCATGATCGGGGATCATCGGCGCCATGAGTCGCGAAATCCTGCTCAAGGCCCGCATCCGCCACACGCGGCTCCTCGCCCTCGCCCTGGTACCGGGGTTCCTGGTGACCCGCGGCGCGTGGGAGGGTTGGACCCATTTCGTCCTCGCCTGGCTGGGGGTCGGGCTGATCGCGCTTTGCGTCCTCGGCCGCGCCTATGCCTCGGCTTTCGTCGGCGGCAAGAAGAACTATGAAGTGGTGGCCGATGGGCCGTTCTCGGTGGTGCGCAATCCGCTCTATGTCTTCTCCTTCATCGGCGTCATCGGCATCGGGCTAACGACGGGATCGGTCGGCTGGGCGGTGATCCTCGGCAGCCTTTTCGCCGTCTACTATCCGGCGGTGGTCGAGCGGGAAGAAGCCCATCTCACCGAGATTTTCGGCGAGGCCTATACCGCCTACCGGGCGGCGACCCCGCGCTGGATTCCCGATTTTTCCCGTTGGCGGGCGCCGGATACGGTCTCCCTCAACCCCGTCTTTCTGTACCGGACCATGCGGGATGGGGCCTGGTTCTTCGTCGCCCCGCCCGTTCTCGCCGCCATTCGCATCCTCCAGGACCAGGGGACCCTCCCGGTCTGGATTTTGTGGCCATGAGAAAAGGGCTTCACAAGATCGGGTAGGAAGGACTATATCTAGGGGGCCCAATTCAAGGGGGGACTAGATATGGACCCGCAAGTCACGCAGGTACCGCAAGCCGCGCCCATCTGGATCTGGACCGACGAAAAGGTCGGCCAGCTCACCAAGCTCTGGGACGAAGGCCTTTCCACCGCCGCCATCGGCGAGCGCCTCGGCATCACCAAGAACGCCGTGGTCGGCAAGGCCCATCGCCTTGGCCTGCCCCCGCGGCTCTCGCCGGTCAAGCGCCGGATGGAAATGCGCGCGGCCCCGCCGCCGCCGCAACTGGTCCTCGCCCCGCCGCCGCCAAGGCCGATGGTGCCGGGCAGCTACAAGGGCCCGACCTGCCAATGGCCCCTCGGCCATCCCCGCGAGGCGGGGTTCCGCTTCTGCGGCTCGCCGGCCTTGAGCGGCAAGCCCTATTGCCCGGAACACGCCGCCGTCGCCTATCGCCCGGCCCAGTCCAAGGAAAACGCGGCCTAACCCGGCCAGCGCCCCACCGACGCCGCCCCCGCTCGCGCGAGGGCGGCGTTTTCTTTTTCAGGCGGCGCGCCTAGAGTGGCATGTGCTCAAAGGGAAAGCGGGCCGATGCAACGCTTTTTCGACTTGCTCGACGAGTACAACGCCGCCTTGGGCGATGCCCGCGCGGCGGTGGAAACGCGAATTCGCGCGACTTACGGGCGTCGTGCCGCCGTCTTCGTCCTCGACATGAGCCGCTTTTCCCTGGCGACCCGGACCCACGGCATCCTCCACTACCTCGGCATGATCAGGCGCATGCAGATCACGACGGCGCCGCTTGTCGTGGCGAGCGGCGGGGAAGTCGTGAAGTTCGAAGCCGACAATCTCTTCGCGATCTTTCCCGGGGTCCCGGCCGCGGTCGAGGCGGCGATCGCCATCAACCGCGTCCTCGCCGCCGGCAACACCAAGGTCGAGGACAGCCGCGCCGTCCAGGTCGGCGTCGGTATCGCCTGGGGCGACATCCTCCTCGTCCCCGGCCAGGATTATTTCGGCGACACCGTCAATCTCGCCTGCAAGCTGGGCGAGGACCTCGCCCGGGAAGGCGAGATCCTCCTCGATGCCGCCGCCCAGGGCGAAATCGCCGGAAGCACGGCTTACGCCACCGACCGCGTCGATTTTGCGATCTCCGGCCTCGACCTCGCCGCCTACCGCATCGGCTATTGAGACGACGCCTCAGTTCTTCTTGCCGCCGAGCAGGCCCTTGAGGGCGTCGCCGATGGCCTGACCGGCTTTTTCACCGACCTGTTGCAGGCCCTCGCGCAGCGCCTTGTCGAGTTCGGCGGTGGTTGCGCGGCTGGTCTGCTGGGTGAGGGCATTGACCACCTCTTCGGCGATTTCGCCGGGGCTCGCCCCGCCTTTCGACTTGCCGAGATCCTTGAGTTCGAAAGCCGGAAGCGGCAGGGCCAGGGTCTTGCCCTTGAGGGCGACATGGCTCGCCGCGACCTTGCCCTCGCGGAAGACCAGGCGCTCGATCACCAGCTTGCGTCCGTCCTTGTCGGCGGCCTTCTTGTCCTTGGGCGCGGAGGAACCGGCGCCGCCGGTCTTCTGATCGGCATAGGCCTTGGCGTTGGCGGCCAGGGTCTCGAGATTGCCGCCCTTCTCGCCCCGTTCATAGGTGACGGCGGGGGCTTCGATGATCATTTCCTTGATGATGATGGGACCGTCGGTCTTGCCGAGGCTCGCGATGTCGAGGCGGATCTGCGCCTGGCCCAAGGAGAAGGCCGAGGCGGTGGCGTAGCCCGCCGGATTACCGACTTTGAGACCCTCGATCCTGCCGCTTCCCTCCTTGAGGGCGATGTCGACCTTGGCGACCTTGACCTCGGCCTTGGTCGCCTCGCTGCCGATCTTCTCGATCGCCGCCTGGACGATGGCGCCGACATTGGAAAGAAGGAAATAGACCGCGCCGCCGATGACCGCCACCAGCACCGCGAGCCCGATCAGGATTTTCTTGAGCATGGGGTTTCTCCACTCTTTTCCAACGTCACACCCGCGCAAGCGGGTGTCCATCTTGGTTTCGCTGGATGCCTGCTTGCGCAGGCATGACAGTCTCGCGTGCGTCGCCAATCATGGTCGCCGCCCGGGTTCGACCCAGGCGGATCGGATTTTAGCAAGCCCACCCCCGGCGCCGGCAAGCCGATTGACCCCGCGCCGGCTTGGGCTATGTTGCGCCCCCCTATGCCGCGTGTTCCATGACCATCCTCGAAGTCTACCGCCGGGTCCTAGGCCTGCTCGCCCCGGAAAAAGCCCGGGTGATCGCCCTGGTGGTCGGCAATGTCGCCATCGCCGGCATGCAATTCGTCGAGCCGATCCTCCTCGGCAAGGTGGTCGACGCCCTCTCCCAGGGCGTGGGCGACGCCGAAAGCCGTTGGCCCCGGCTGCTCGAGCTGCTCGGCCTCTGGGGCGCGGTCGGGGTGATCACCATCGGCGCCACCATCCTGGTCGCCCTCCACGCCGATCGCCTCGCCCACAAGCGCCGCCTCGCCGCCATGGCGAGCTATTTCGAGCACGTGCTGCAGCTTTCCTTCGCCTTCTATTCCGAGGCCCAGACCGGGCGCCTGCTCAAGGTCCTGGTCGAGGGCACCGGCAACCTCTTCATGCTCTGGCTCGATTTCTTCCGCGAGCATTGCTCGACCATCGTCGCGCTTTTCGTCCTGCTGCCGCTGTCGCTGGTGCTCAATTGGCGCCTCGGACTGCTCCTGGTGGTGCTGCTCGCGATCTTCGCGGTCATGACCTTCTTCGTGGTGCGCCGGACCGAGGGCTTGCAGCGCCAGGTCGAGGACTACCACGCCCAGGTCGCGGCGCGGGCGGGGGACGCCCTCGGCAACGTCCTCCTGATCCAGAGCTTCGTCCGTCTCGAGGCCGAGATCTCCACCCTCAAGAACTTGATGGGCCGCCTGCTCGCCGCCCAGTTCCCGGTGCTCAACTGGTGGGCGCTGGTCACCGTGCTCACGCGCATGGCCTCGACCATCGCGGTGATCGGCATCTTCCTGATGGGCGCCTGGCTCAATGTCCGCCACGAGACCACGGTCGGCGAGATCGTCACCTTCATGGGCATCGCCGGCATGCTGATCGGCCGGCTCGAGGGGACCATGGGCTTCGTCGGGCGCATGATGTTCCAGGTCCAGTCGATCCGGCAGTTCCTCGAGATCCTCGACACCGGCCAGACCGTGGTCGAGAAGCCGGGCGCCGCCGAGCTTCCCCGCTCGCGCGGCCACGTCGTCTTCGACGAGGTGGTCTTCAGCTATGACGGCAAGCGCCCCGCCCTCAAGGGCCTCGCCTTCGAGGCCAAGCCCGGCATGACCGTCGCCCTGGTCGGCACCACCGGCTCGGGCAAGTCGACCACCCTCGCCATGCTCTACCGCCTGTTCGATCCCCAGGGCGGACGGGTGATGATCGACGGCACCGACGTGCGCGACGTGACCCTCGCCTCGCTGCGCAAGAACATCGGCGTGGTCTTCCAGGACAATGCCCTGTTCAACCGCACCGTCGCCGAGAACCTGCGCGTGGGCAAGCCCGAGGCGACCGACGAGGAACTGGTCCGCGCCGCCAAGCTCGCCCAGGCCCATGAGTTCATCATGGCCGGCGACAAGGGCTATGACAGCGTGGTCGGCGAGCGCGGCGTCAAGCTGTCGGGCGGCGAGCGCCAGCGCCTCGCCATCGCCCGGGCGCTCCTCAAGGACCCGCCCATCCTCATTCTCGACGAGGCGACCTCGGCCCTCGACTCCCAGACCGAGGCCAAGGTCCAGGAGGCCCTCGCCGTGCTCAAGAAGGGCCGCACCACCTTCCTCATCGCCCATCGCCTCTCGACCGTGCGCGACGCCGATCTGGTCCTGGTCCTGCAGCGGGGCGAGGTGATCGAGCGCGGCTCCTATGCCGAGTTGATCGCCAAGGACGGCCCCTTTGCCCGCCTGGTCGCGACCCAGCTCGCCGGCAACGCCGTTCACGCTCAAGCCGCGACGGCGGCATCGGCGTGAGCCTGCTTCCCTTTCGTCTCTCGGTCTGCGGGGTCGGCGAACTCGACGGTTTCGCCGGGGCGGGGGTGAGCCACGTTCTTTCCATCCTCGATCCCTATACCCCGGTGCCGGCGGCCTTCGCCCGCTTCGCGCCCCATCGCCGGGTCGATTTTCGTTTCCATGACGTGGTCGAGGGCGATGGCTGGGACGTGCCCATTCCCGGCGCGGCCGAGGTCGCCGAGGTCATCGCTTTCGGCCGCGCCCTCGCCGAGGACGCGGTCGATCATCTCCTGGTCCATTGCTTCGCCGGGGTCTCGCGCTCGACGGCCTCGGCCGCCATCCTTCTTTCCCTCGCCCATCCGGGACGCGAGGAAGACGTCTTCGCCACCCTCGCCGAGATCCGCCCCCGCTCCTGGCCCAACAGCGCCATGATCGGCCATGCCGACCGCCTGCTGGATCGCAAGGGCCGGCTGGTCGCCGCCATGAAGGCCCATCATCGCCGGGTCGCCGTCGATCATCCCGACCTGGTCGCGGTCATCCGCAATGTCGGACGGGGCCACGAGGTTCCGGCGTGAACACCCCGGAGGCCGCGCCGGAGGCGGCGCGGCCCGTCCCCAAGCGCCTCGCCTTTCTCCTCGGCGGCCTGGTCGCGCTCTCGCCCATCGCCACGGACAGTTTCCTCGCCGCCATGCCGGCGGTCGGCCGCGCCTTCGAGGCGGATGCCGCCGCGGTTCAGGCGACCCTCGGGCTCTATTTCCTCGGCTTTGCCGTCGGCCAGCTCGTGCATGGGCCGCTTTCCGACCGTTTCGGCCGCCGTCCCGTGGTGCTGGCCGGCCTCGGCATTCTGACCATGGCGTCCTTTGCCGCCGCCTTCGCCCCCGATCTCGCGACCCTCGCCGCCTGTCGCTTCGTTCAGTCGTTCGGGTTGGCGGCGGGATGGCTGCTTTCGCGGGCCATCGTGCGCGATCTCTTTGCCATGGACAGGGCGGCGGCGATGCTGTCCCTGCTCGCCCTGATCGGCGGCCTCGGGCCCCTCCTCGGCTCGATCGTCGGCGGCGCCCTGGTCATGCGCTTCGACTGGTGGGCGGCGCTTCTTTTCGTGGGCGTCGCCGCCGCCATCGCCTGGCTGGTCGGCTTCGCCAAGCTCCCCGAGACCAACACCAGGCTCGACCCGACCGCCACCGATTTCGGCCGCTTTTTCAGGAATGCCGGGGTCATCCTGCGCGAGCGGCGCTTCCGCGCGGCTTTCGCGGTCTTCGCCCTGAGCTTCGGCGGGCTCTACGCCTTTCTCGCGGGCTCGGCCTATGTCTTGATCGAGGGCATGGGCCTGACCCCCACCGAATACGGGGTTTGCTTCGCCCTCACCCAGAGCGGCAATCTGGTGGGCGCGGCGCTGGGGGCGCGACTGGCGACCCGCATCGGCATCGCCAAAGTCCTCGCCATCGGCACCGCCATCGCCGCCGTCGGGGGCGTCGCCCTGCTGGTCCTGGCCTGGGATGGCGCGGCCCATCCCGCGACCGTGGTCGCGCCCATGGCGGTCTATTTCCTGGGCTTTTCCATGACCCATCCCCAGGCGCTGGCGACCGCGCTCACGCCCTTTCCCTATATCGCCGGCACCGCCTCGACCTTGATCGGCTTTCTCCAGCAATGCCTGGGATCCCTGGTGGGCGTCCTGGTCAGCGCCGCCTTCGACGGCACGGCGCGACCGATGGCGGTCGCGGTCGCCGTGACCACGATCCTCACCGCCCTCGCCTATTGGACGGCGTTCCGACCCATGGTCGCGGCACGGGCCTGAGCCCTACCACACCCCGAACAGCACCCCGTGGGCCTTGTGGGCGGCGGTCATGCGCTCGACCTCGGCGTCGGTACGGGTGCGGCGGTTCTTGCGGGCGAGGAACCAGGCGACCAGGCGATCGCGCATCTCGCGGCGCACGTTCTCGAGGGCGGGATCGGCGCCGCGATCGACGAATTCCTGGGGATCCTCCACGAGATCGAAGAGCTGGGGCCGGAAGCCGATCCATTCGACGTATTTCCAGCGCTCGGTGCGGATCATGATGGCGCGGCAATCATTGGCCCCCCGCCCCAAGAGCCGTCGCGCCTCGCGGAAGGAATAGTCGAGCTCCGCCACCGCCGCCTCGCGCCAGGTCCTGGGCGCCGGTCCACGCAGGAGCGGCAGGAGCGATTCCCCCTCGATCACATGACCGGGAATGGGAAGCCCCAAGGCGTCGAGAAAGGTCGGCACGAAGTCGATGCCCTCGACGAGGCGGGCATCGACGCGCCCCCGTGTCGGGTCGGCGGCGGGGTCGGGATCGTAGACGATCAGGGGCAGGCGCAAGGCGCTTTCGTAGAAAATCTCCTTCTCCCCGAGATAGTGATCGCCCAGGTGATCGCCGTGATCGGCGGTGAAGACGACGAGAGTGTCGCCCCAGCGCCCGAGGCGCTTGAGGGTCGTGAAAAGCCGGCCGAGATGATGATCGAGCTGGGCGATCAGGCCCATATAGGCGGGGCGCACCGTGGCGACGGTTTCGTCGCGGGCGAAATTGACGCACTCCTCCATGCGGCGATAGGCGGCGAGGACGGGATGGGCGTCAACGAGTTCCTGGGGCCGGCGCGTCGCCTGGAGCATGTCCTGCGGCCCATAGAGATCGTGATAGGGCGCGGGGGCGACATAGGGCCAATGGGGCTTGACGTAGGAGAGATGCAGGAACCAGGGCGTGTCGCCCTGCTCCTCGACGAAGCGGATGGCGCGGTCGGTCATGTAGGCGGTCTCGGAATGCGCCTCGGGAATCCGCGCGGGATGGCGGACATGGCGCATGTTCCAGCCGCTCTTGGGTCCCTCGGGGGTATCCACCGACACGACCCATTCGTTCCAGGGATCGGCGCCGGCGAAGCCGTGAGCCCGGAGATAGGCGGGATAGCCGCTCTCCTCCCCCGGCGGGGAATGCCCGTCATAGCGGTCGAGGCTGACGAAGCCGCCCTCGCGCAGGAGCGCGTTCATGGCCGAGCCGCCCTCGATGCCGACCCGGTTCAAGCCCTCGACATCGGGCAGCACATGGGTCTTGCCGAGGAGACAGGCGGAAAGGCCGCCCGGCTTGAGGTGATCGCCGATGGTCTTTTCCGCGAAGGAGAGCGGCACCCGGTTCCAGGTGGCGCCATGGCTCATGACGCTGCGCCCGGTGTACATCGACATGCGGGAGGGGCCGCAGACGGTCGCGTTGCAGAAAGCGCGGTCGAAGCGAACGCCCTCCTGGGCGAGGGCATCGAGCACCGGGGTCTTGAGATGAGGATGACCGGCGCAGCCGAGATGATCGGCGCGCCATTGATCGCACATGATGAAGAGAACGTTGCGAACCTTGGCCATTGTCCCCCCTCCGCCGGGCGCGACTATGCCCGAGGCGCCACGCGGAGGTAAGTCGGGAAACGCCTAGCGTCTCTTCCAGAAACGCGGGGCGTCGAGAAACTCGGCCCAGGCGGCGGGAAGCGCCTCGCGGTCGGCCTCGATGCGGGCATCGTACCAGCCCGAGACCAGGCCCTCGGCCCGGGCGACCTCGGCCTTGGCCCGCCCCCGCCGCAAGGCGCCGATCAGGCGCCGGCTGACATAGGCATCGTTGAGGGCGCCGAGATGGTCCTGGATGCCGGCGACGGCATCGATGTAGCCCTTGGTCGATTTGACGGGAAACAAGCTCCGAAAGAACTCGGCGGCGTAGCGCGCCTTCTTGGCGTTGAGGCGAAGGGCGTGGAGATCGGCCTCGGCCAGCTCCTCGACCGGCGAGGGCAGGTCGCGCATCTTGCGGTTGCGCCGCCGGATCGCCCAGCGGGCGTAGTCGATGGCGGGACCATCGAGCGCCGTCGCCGCCTCGGCCTCGACCCCGGCGAAGAGGGCGCCCGATTCGATGGCGTATTCGGTCTCGAGCACCAAGGCGGTGTAGCGGGGCGAATCGAGCGCCCGGCGCAGCCTGTGATAGGCCGCCTGCCGGGCCTTGTCGGCGGCATCCCGGAGCGCCCGCAAGCCCATCTCCTGGGGCCGCTTTTCGATCAAGGGGGTGATGGTCTCGTCGATGAAGACGTCCCATTCCCGCGCCGGACCGAGATTGCCTTGCAACCAACGCAATTCCTCGGCCAGGGTCGCGAGGGGTTCCGCCGCGAGCTGCTTGCGAAAGACCCCGAGGAGGGCGCGGAAGCGCCGAAGACCCACCCGCATCTGGTGGACGCCCTCGATGTCGATGCCGGCGCGCGCCGCCGCCTCGTTGCGCCTGACCTGGCCGAAAGCCGCCCTGGCGAGAAGGATGAAGACCTCACGCGCCGACATGCCGGGATCGAGGGCGACGGTCGCCGCGCGCACCGGCGGCGGGGCGAGGCCCTTGAGCAAGGCATAGCCCCGCGCCGCCTTGTCCCGGGATTCGATGGCGAGCGGCAGTTCGGCGGCCAGGCGCTTGGCGATCTCGATCACCGTCGCCGGCGGCCCGTCGATCAACTCGATCTCGATTTCGGCGAGCTTCTCGCTCTTGTCCCCGGCAACGATGCGGCCGCTGTCGAGGGCGAGCTCGGCCTTGCCCCCGTCATGCTCGATGATCCAGGTCCGACGATGGATCTGGGTCTCGAAGACCGGGGCGC
>Ga0194120_10011626_pt1 | contig 10520 bp, 7 predicted proteins | sample TA2MahCa65mmetaG_FD_148642 | JGI IMG/M metagenome (GOLD analysis project Ga0194120, IMG submission 148642) | Freshwater microbial communities from Lake Tanganyika, Tanzania - TA2015019 Mahale Deep Cast 65m | ecosystem: Environmental > Aquatic > Freshwater > Lake | place: Tanzania: Lake... | reverse complement strand
ACTGGCTTCCGCCGCTCCCGCCGTGGAACTCAATCCGAGGGCATCGAGTTCATCCTGCAACGCACGGTGGGCTTTTTGAACGCTTTGTCGTGCTTCTTGCAGACTGGTGCCTCCGCCCGGTTTGATGCGCAGGCGAATCGCGGAGCCGATCGTGATGTCCGTGTCTTCCGTGAGTATGCACGATTCGCCGACGCCGAGTGTCCGATCCTCGACTTGCACGCCCAGGTCAGAAGCGACCACGTCGATGCCAGCGGCCATCGCCCGCAGCGCGGCGTCTGCGCTGGACCACTCGGTATTGAGGTCTTGCAATTCCTTGAGCTTGTCCGGGGTGATGGCCGGGATTTTCGCAACCTCCGCTTCGCGACCGGCCAGTCGGTCGCGCACGTCGTTGACTTGCTTCTGCTTGCCGAGCAGCAGGTCGCGTTGAGCAGTCCGCTCGAACAAGGTCACCCACGCGCTGGCCAGTTCCTGATGCAATCGTGTGTGACGCGCGGCTGCGATCGCCGCTTGATAGTCCGTCTCCGCCTGACGAGCGACTTCCGTGGCGTTCGATACCTGAGACCGCAGTCGCTCCGTCTCCGCATTCAGGGGAGCCAACGCCTCGGTGCGAGTGTGCACTTCGTCTCGCATCTTGCGAATCTTCTTGTCCGCTTGATGCAGCGACTCGTGATTGTTCGCGGCCGTTTCAGCGGCCGCTTCTTGCTTCTGTTCGTCACTGCGCAAAGAAGCGACATGCGCGAGCTGCTGCTCCAGCTTCTCGATGTCGGACTGCAACCTGATCAAGTTTGCATGGCAGTCGGCGATCGTCCGATCGGCCTCGTGAGAATCCGCGACCGCTTGCTCAAGCTTGCACAACGTGGCTTGAGCGGTTTGCAGTTCGATCTTCGCAGATTCAAACTGGTGAAGAGCTCGGCCCAAGTCGGAATCTTTTTTCGGTCTGCCGTTTTGGTTGAACAGTTCGGCCTGCTGATTCGCCACGGATTTCTCGACAGCGGCATCGAGCGCGGATTGCATGGCCACCCCGCCACCCTGCTCCTGCAACCGCGCGAGCAGCGAGTCTTTCTGATCCGTCGCGTGGTCTGTGGGATCGTCGCCCGACTGCCCTTGCCAGACCCAAAGATGCGCCCACTGTAGAGCCGATCGCTCGCCAGCTCCGCGACCGCCGCCGGTGGCTTCGACACCCAGCAATTCCGCGAGTTTCGATTCCGCTTCGTCACCGCGCCAGGTCGGACCCCCAATTTCCGTCAGATTGGTAATGCCGTTCGTTCCGCTGAACGTCTTGGAAAGCTGATAACGCCGGCCTCGCGCCGTGAAACCAACTTCGACTTCAGGAATACCAAAATGCCGCGTCGACTCCATTCTCTTGGTCGCTGCGCCGGTCGTCTTGGCCCTGAGAAACAACGCTCGATGCGCCGCTTCAATCAGCGTGCTCTTGCCGGTCTCGTTGGGACCACCGAGCAACGTCAGCTTTTCATCCAGCTCGACACGCAGATCGCGGATGACGCGGTAGTTCCGAACGGTGATGGAGTCGATGCGCATTTCAGAAGTCCGATCCGGGTTGATGGCAAGCCGCATGCAAACGACGCAAAGCAATGCGAGCGATGACCGCGTCCTCGCTCGTTCCTTCCGCTAATTTGACGAGGTTCTTCGCCACGCGCGAGATCAGCGGATCGGTGGCTCGGTGCGTGAGCGCCCGCACTTCGTCCGCAGAAGGCGCGACGATCGTTTGATTGAACAGCTTGAGCCGCAGCAAACGAGCCTGCCATGATTCCAACATCTCTTCCAGCCGGGTCGTCGCTTCGATTCCCAACGAGCCGCGCAGCTCCAACCGCAGCAGATCCATACCGGCGCGACCGCTGATCCGTTCGTCGACGCGCTGCCGCAACTGTTCCAGCCCGGCATCGTCTAGAAATTCAAACGCCAGCTCGTGCCATCCAAACCGCGCCGTTGGAATCGGCGTGACCTGCGGAGCGGCATTTCGCTGAACATCGACCATCAACACATGCCCTGGGTCGTTCGACTCCCCTTTAGGGAAGCGATCCAACTCCGGAGTGCCGGCATACCACGCTTTGGCTCCGACTAGCTTAGTCCCATGCCAGTCTCCCAACGCGAAGTAATCAAAATCTTGTTCCGGCAGTCGAGACAGATCGACCAGATTGGGTTGGCCGCTGTCAACGCCATCATCGTCATCCTGCGAACCAAAACCTTGGACACTGCCATGAATTAATGCCACACGCGGCTTGTTTCCAAATCGGCTCAGATCGCCCGCGTTCGAACGCAGCCAAGACGTCGGATCAATAGACTCATGTCGACGCATCAACGGACACGGAAACAACACGACCTTGTCCAATTCCACAGGCTCCGGCGTCAGCAGCACCGTGAGATTCGGGGCGAGTTGCTCGCGTTCACGTCTGAAAAACGGTTGCTCCCATAAGCTTCCTGGCCCGCCGTGATCGTGATTGCCGGGGATCACGAACACCGGGACGTCGATTTCGCCAATCGCCCCACACGCCGCCGAAACCGTCGCCTTGGTGACGCTCGGCGAATCGAACAAGTCACCCGCCACGACAATCAGTTCCGCCTGGTGGACTCTGGCTTTCTCCGCAATTGTGCGCAGAACATTGATCCGCTCTTGCTGAATCATGGAACGCTTTTGAAGGTCAGCCACCCCGGCAAACGGTTTACCAAGTTGCCAGTCAGCCGTGTGAAGGAGTTTCATCGAACTGCATTTCTCGAAGTCGAGGGTTGATGATCGTGTGATTGACGACTGAGTTCGGATTCTCTCAATACGTTCGAACACCTTTTCCGTTTCACGATATTTCGGCACTTTCCGACGCTTTTTGTCTTTTGGTTGGCGGATACCAGATCACTACTCGTCCTCGAACAGTTCGTCCGCCGCATTGCTAACAAGGTAAAGGTCGTCGAGCCGTGCCTGCCATCGACGCAATCCAAACAGCCGAGCGATCCGCCGCAGCTCACCCGTCTTCGTTTGGTTGCCGTGATAGATCAGTCCGGTTTCCTGCTACCTTTCATACAAGACACGACCGCGCCGCACATCGAAATACTCAGCACTCGCCAAGCGGCTTCGCGACGGCGGCCCATTCGTGAACATGTCCCAAATCAGAATCCACACTCAATTGATCTGTCGAGAAATCCTCAAGCCGTTGAATCACCGCAACGATCCGGCCACCGCCGCACCACCAGATGCCGACGCTAGCTGCGGCACGACTGGTTCTTGCGATAATCCGCCGCTGTGGACCTTCTGCGAGGAAGACCGTCGAACGTCGTTGACTCACAAGATCCGTCATTCGCGGCACGTCGATCATTATCGATGGTTTCCTACGCCGAAAACGCAGCCTCGTTTCAGGGACTGGTGGACTTTATCTTTATTTCGCTTGGCAACACACTCAATCTGCTCGAAGTTGACCGCATTCATCTATCGCTGAACCACTCTACCACCGATCAGAAGCAGCAGTTGCATGGTGACGAACCGCGTGCGCGCCATGAAGTCGGGAGTTTCACAGTCCACCGCAAGTTTGATCGCCAAGACATCGGCGTTCGCAGGATTCACAGCAGAAAACAGCGACGTCGGCATAGCAGTCCTCGTCAATGGAAGCGTGAAGTGTCGCGTATGACCACTTCAGCCTATGGACGAGGTTCGCACAGTTCAATCGGCCGCCTTTGCCCGCATCTGCCGACCGGTGTCGTCAAGCGAGAGGACGGTATCTCGGTTGGGCTTTACGCCGAAAGCACGCTCTCGCCGAGTCCGTCCCGGAGGAAGTTGTGGGCCGTGGTCAAGCGACGCCAGACCGTTACTGGGGAAACTCCGAGTCTGGCAGCTATCTCCTCGTTGGACAGACAGTCCCAATACTTGCATTGGACGGTCGCTTGCAATTCATCGGGAAGGCGATTGACCAAGCTCCGAAGATTTGACAGCAACTCGTCATTGTCCGATGCCTGCACTTTAGGAGTTGACTTGTTGGTCGCCAGCCGTCCAAAAGTATTCATGGTCAGGTCGTGCTCGGTGATCCCAAAGTCTGAAGTCACTCGTTGCCGACTTCTGGGAGAACGCAAATAGGAATTCACTCGGTTGTGCAAAATTCTAAACAACCAAGGAGCCACTCGCCCTCTCTGAGTGTTGCAGCGAATGTTTAGGCTCTGCTTGCTTCGCACAATGCTGTATAGCGCTTCGTCAGCAAAATCTTCTGCCAATTCTTGGCGACCAGCTTGGGCTGTGGAAAGACGATAGTGCGCTGTACGCACCAAACTCGGACGGTATCGGTTATGGAGTTCTCGATAAGCTTCGTCGTCGCCTGCGTAAAAACCGTTCAACAAGTCCTCGTCACTGCGATTTGAGACATCGAAGTCTGCCAGTTCGGGTCGCCGATCGTTCATAAGTGCGGGCCATTCTGTTTGAAACGGGAGTTAGAACGTGCGGACCACACAGTCCACACTTTTGAGTGAGGTCGGTTTTTGAACTTCCGAGCCGCCCTCTTTTGGAACTTCGATCGAAAACCTCCTTTCGGCCTCAGGCCGGCAGGTCAGCGACGGGCCAAACCGCATTAAAGCGACCGACTACGCATCAGTGGCGCACCGGCCATCTCAGCCGCGGCGCCATTGAAGCATCGTCGAATGGCGGGTTGAGCCACACGAAGCTGCACCTTCCGCGGCTGATCAACTGCGGCCCCATTGAATCGCCAACAATAACACCTACGTGAACGGGGCGATTATTTTCATTTATTCTCTCCGCGGCATCTCAGCCGCGGCCGGTGGCGAACGTCTCGCCACAGGTAATACTGTCGAAACGCTGAAACTTCCAAAAATTCTGAAAAAAATTATTGCCGATGGTGCTGATGACTGTCGATTCCCGTTTACTCCCAACGATTTAAAATTTTGCTGATCGCTGCTGATTATCGCTAAGTGCTCTGGCTCCACCCACTCGGCCCCCTCTAATAATTCGGTGATCGGGGAGCTACTCCCAAAAAATAAGTCGGTTTTCCAATCCCGTTTTCCGATGGTGTGGGGGAGTCATCGCCAGCGGCTCCGTCGATCGTAGCCCAGCTTCCCGAATCCGGCCCGGCCATCTCTGGCCCCACCCACACCGGAAGTCGCCACAAATAAGTACGGCAACTTCGTTCTTTCGCCTGCCTACAATACCCGAAGTCACCCGGCACTTTCACTTTGTTTTTGCTGGCTGGATGGCTACCTGGTACCCCATACACAGCAACAAAAAGTTGATAGGGGCGGGTGCTGATGAAGCTCGCAGGCCTGGCGGTGAAAGCAAAAAGCCGGATCTAAAAGCCCCGGCTTTTTTCGTGCTCTGGATCCACCCACTCGGATCCCTCTTTTAATACGGTGATAGGCGAGCTACTCCCACAAAATAAGTCGGTTTTCCAAAACAATGACACCCCGAAACACGCACGGCTCCGTGGCTGCCAGTCCGATGCTCAAGAAGGCTCTGTACACATAATACGGCCAATTGACTCGAACTCTCACTTTTTTTCGAGAATCTTCACATCCCGTATGGGACTTCGCCAACTACTCCCACATTGTCTCCTAAGTTGTTTTGCTTCGATTCATTACAAACTTTATCCACTTATGGGCCGGCTGAAATCATGCCAAGCCGGATGACAACCACGCTTTCTTTTTGCGCCAGTTCCCTGGAACCCTTCAACTCATCAACCTTGATCCCCTCTCCTTCCCTGTAGATGAGTTTATGGGGTTTATTCCTGCCGTACTGTGTCAAAGAGTTTCCGGTGGATTTCGTGTACGTCGCGTTACTCGTTGCACATTCTGCGACTGCAAGTGCTTCAATGGGGCGGCGGCTGAGATGCCGCGGAGAGAATAAATGAAAATAATCGCCCCGTTCGCGTAGGTGTTGTTGGTGATTCAATGGGGCCGCAGCTGAGATGGCCGGTGCGACACTGATGCGTAGTCGGTCGCTTCAATAGGACTGTGACGGAGAAGAGAGGTCGAATCCTATGCAGTTTCCGACACCTTCAAGCGTGCTGGATGTCGAGACCGCCGAGGAATTGCTCACCTTTTTTCGCAAGTACCCCGTGTTGGGCTTCGCGGGGTTCTCCCTGTGGAAATTCGAAATGATCACACCCGATGCGGCACGAGTGATCTCCGATAGCGGGCAAGACATACTGTTTCTCGATACCGTGAGACACTTTTCGCCGGAGGCAATCCGCATTTTGTGCGAGTCCAATGTCTCATTTCTCAGCCTCGGTATAGTGCGACTCTCCTCGGCCACCGCTGGGGTCTTGAGTCGGTTTCGTGGATCGTGCCTGAACTTGGATCGGCTCGAGACGATCTCCGCCGAGGTTGCGAAGATTCTCGCCCGCTTCCCTAACCTGCTCTCGCTCAACGGCGTCCAGACTCTTGACGTTGATGTGGCCAAAGCTCTGACTCTCCACTCCGGCGAACTTGTCCTTGACGGACTCGTGTACCTGTCGGAAGACGTGGCCAAGGTCCTCAGCCGACATCGGGGCAAAATCCTAGGGCTGGAAGGCTTGCGGTTTCTTTCCCACCAGGCGTCGAACGCACTGGCGAAGTATCGTGGCACTTTGGAGTTGCCGCAGTTTGACGTGGCCTCAGAAAAATAACTGAAATTATTTCGTCGCAATCCGTAATTAATGTGTAAGCGGCGACACAGTAAGTAACCTCAAAATGTTGCGATCAGGAGAAAAGCTTTGAATTCTGCAAGCATCGATTTGAGCTACTTGGAGACGATGGCTCGAGGTGGAAGCCGTCGCTTCCTGCGGTCGTGCTTCCTCCGTTTGCGTCGTGAGACGTCGAATGTCACAGGAAAACTGTAGGTGGCAGACCGTCAACGGCAAGCTAACTAGTGGATTGGCTCCGGCTTTTTGCTTTCACCGCCAGGCCTGCGAGCTTCATCAGCACCCGCCCCTATTAACTTTTTGTTGCGGTGTATGGTGTACCAGGTAGCCATCCAGCCAGCAAAAACAAAGTGAAAGTGCCGGGTGACTTCGGGTATTTATTTAAGAAGGGAAAGAACGCGGAATTGAGGCAAACGAATGTGCAAGGCAGCAGAAGGGACTTCTGGCTGACGGGAACGGCGATCACCAGCATTCTTTTAAGAGTTTGACTTGTGCTTTGATCGCTGGAGTCCGCCATCTCTCTCGAGAAAAAGTGAGGGAAAATCGAATGCCAGCGTATTGAGACCAACCACTTCTATTTCGTGAGGCCAGCGCAGCGTTGCAATGGCCTCGGGATCTTCTTCATTCATGTCAGCGGTCACAGGAGCAAGACGTATGTTGTCGGTCAACGAATCGAACTTCGAGAATGTCGTGTTGAGCAGCCAGTTGCCGGTCCTCGTGAAGGCTTATGCGGATTGGTGCCCGCCTTGCCGGCGAATTACCCCGCTCGTTGAAGCCTTGGCAGAGAAAATCGATCACAGGGCCGTGGTCGTGAAACTGGACGTGGATGCCACCCCGCAACTGGCGGCTCGGCTTCACATCGACTCCATTCCCGCCTTTGTTGTCTTTCGAAACGGTGACGAAATCGCCCGCATGGTTGGAGTGCAGACCGAACAGCGATTGATGGAGGCGCTCGATCTTGACGGTGACGAACCGGCTTCAGCGAGACTCTCGCCGCCCAGTGCCCAGAATCAGATTCAAATCATCGACCCGTATTGGCATGCCGGAACTTGGGTCTTTGACGACGAACGGACCGGATTGGTGCAAGAGCCCTTTGTGAACGGCGTGCCCGCAATGATTGACGATCTGGTGCAGGCTATTCCGCATGCCCGTCGTGGATTTCGGCTTTTGTTCTCTGTCGATCCATTCCCAGGTTTCGAACGGAAATTGACGTGGGTTCGGGAAGAGATGGGTGGAAATTGGTATCGGACGGAGCAACCAGAGGCCGAGGGTTGGCTTTGCCCAGCATTGTTCCATTACTTTGCTTCTGCTCCCACCACCCTATTCGTCAAGGCAGAACCGCTGTCGTAGCGAAAGCGGGCGAGAAAAGCCGGCAGAAGTGCGATGCGAGTTCACTTCCCGGCTGGCGTCGAGGTCGACCCGGCGGTGAAGGTGTTCTCAATGCGTTGGACTGGGCAATCGTGGAGCAGTTAGATGGACGCAACGAAAGACAACTTGTCGGAACCTCGCTACCGAGCCGAGCCCACGGCAAGGGGATTTGTGCTGGATGGAGGTGCTGATCGCCAACGAGTGCGGGTCAATCTGCTGGATACATGCTGGCAAGTCGTCCCCGAGGATCCAGACACCGTCGATTCCGTGAGTTGTTTTGGCCTGTTTGAACTGTTTCGGCTGATTGGCTGGGTCACGCATCTCAGCCTGGTCCGCTGGGCGCCTCGTTCGCCAACCCCACCGCATTGGCGTCTGAAGGCGTGGGTGAAAGCTCAGGCTCGACGATCGATCGCATGGGTCGTGGGAAAGGAACGACAGCGTCTGCTTGCGACGCATGTAGACCCCTTAGTCCTGCAAACGCAGCGGGCGGTGTTTGCCGCCTGCAGCCACACCGCTAAAATCGTACAAGATCCCGATTTCTTCGTCTTCGCCGATCGACACCTGCTCGCCGACATCCAGCGGTATCGTGCGGCGGCGATCGCCGTGAGTGTATTTGGGGAAAATCTGTGGTGTCGTTACGGTGGGGCCTTCGCAGCATCGTCCGACAATAATTCGGCGGACGGCAGTAGTTCGATCGCCATGTTCCGAGCCTGCCAGCGGCTGGAATCGTGGCGAACGTTGTTTTCCGACACGGGCCGCACCTACTCGGCCCTGAACGTGACTTTGGACAAACTCCCCGGTGGCATTTCACCAAAGCTCGTCGCTGAGCAATTGTCAAAGACGCACTTGGCACGACCGATGCTCGACCGTCTCGAACTGAGTGTCCTGCTGCTCAGTTTGGAACGTCAACCGCATCAACACCATCGGGTCTTTCAGTTCGCCTCTCGCCCAGAGATACTGACGGCTATGGCTCGGGTCGGCCATGCGTTGCGGCGAGAGCTTTCCTCCCGACGAACGGTCGACTTGGGGACGTTTGTTCAATATTTGTGCGATTACCCCGAAGGGCACTCAGGCAACATTGTCGGCCTAGCAAATCGCTCCGTTCGATATCACCGCCTGTTGGCTACTCAGCGACATCGCTCTGCAACCCTCGATACTGATGACCAACCGCTGGCTGTTCCACCCGTGCCACTCCCGTCACAAACGGGACTTCGGTTTCTCGACACCGCGGGCGCGGTGCGTAATGAGGGCCTCTTGATGGGCCATTGCATTGCCGGTTACGTCGATCGCGCCTACACCGGACAGTCCTACCTGTTTCATTATGATCATGGCGACGAAATGGCTTCGATCGAGGTTAACCCGCAGGGACGAGTCACGCAGGCCTACGGCCCCTACAACAGCGTGAATACTGCGGCACGTAAGGCGAAACGCCTTTTAGGTGCCTGGGGGCGAACGTTTTCTCGAAGCAACTCGATGACCTCCGCCGATGGCAGCGATATTGGGTTTTAAGTAAGTTCGTGTAAGACTGCGGGCACTGTGGTTTAGATTGCAATTCTGGAGCAATGGTAACAACGCACTCAACGGGAAACGAGTGAGACGTAACTCATGCATGACGGGAAACTATTAACGCGAGAGATTGCCGAACGGTTCTTGGAAGACGAACACGCGGTCGATCTTCCTGGATGTACGGCGATTGAAACCGCAGCGGCGGAAATTCTCAGTAAATACCGGGGAGACCTCGACCTCGATCTTGACGGACTGACGAGCCTGTCGGATGCGGCCGCAAAAAGCTTCCGAGAATATAACAGTGGACTCTCGCTCAATGGACTAACAGAACTGTCGTGCGCCGCAGCGCAGAGCCTCAGCCGCAGTGAACGCCTCTACCTCGACGGGCTCAAAGAACTGCCCGTTGAGCTGGCGAGAGCGCTAGTCGATGCAGACAACGTCGAAGTGATGCGTAATGTCAATCCGTCATTTACTAACCCGCCGCGTGTTCTCTCGCTCAATGGCTTGAAACTACTCTCTGACTCGTCGGCTCGAGAGTTGGCCGCACTCGTCGGCGACTTGCTTCTCAACGGCTTGATTGGTCTTACGACCGAGGCGGCATACCATTTTGCCAATCGGCATACCGGACGGCTAGAATTAGGGAGTGTGATTCACATCTCTGACGAAGGCTATCGAGTACTGTGTGGGTTTCCGGAATGTGAATTCGAACTTGGGCAGCAAGCGTTGGAATCTCTCGATCCGCGTACTGTGGAAGAGATGAACCACCAAATTCACCAAATCGCCCTTGCGAGGCGTTGGGCGAATGGCGATTTTAGCAAAGGAGAGCCATACGCGGACTTCCACGGGAACTTTGTTTACCGAGTGTGGTGGCCATACGAGACTCTTGACGGCAACGCGGCGCTGTACTTGGCGGAATTGGAAGAATTGACGGTCGACTTAAGCGAGGTGATTCAGCTCGACCCCGGAGTAGCACAGACACTCTTTGGTGGTAACTTGCAGCACATTGTACTGGACGGATTATCC